>Ga0268299_1001500_pt1 | contig 40065 bp, 33 predicted proteins | sample NOBtaG_FD_193484 | JGI IMG/M metagenome (GOLD analysis project Ga0268299, IMG submission 193484) | Activated sludge microbial communities from bioreactor in Nijmegen, Gelderland, Netherland - NOB reactor | ecosystem: Engineered > Bioreactor > Aerobic > Activated sludge | place: Netherlands... | reverse complement strand
CGGCGGTCGGGTCCGGCTCGAGGGCGAACGGCTCGGCCTCGGCGTCGCCGACGGCCTTGATGAAGCCGGCGAGCGCCTGGCGGTCGACCTCGAGGATGCGCGTCTCGTCCTGGCCGAGCATGTAGAGGCGTAGGGTGCCGCCCTTCTCGAAGACGGCCTCGGCGTGGTAGCTGTCGGTGCCGATCGAGACCAGGATGCCGCCGTGCTGGCCCGGCTTGTGGCCGTGCTCGGCGTCGCCCTTGTCCTTCGGCGTGTCCTTCTTCGTCTGCGGGCCGGCGTCTTTGCGGTTGTCCGTGTCGGCGCTGCTCGAGCAGCCGGCCAGGACGAGGAGCGAACCCAGGACAAGCCCCAGGCCCGCGAGCTGGAATGCGCGCGGCATCGGAACATCTCCGTTCACCCGCCGGTCGGTCGCGGCGGGGTAATGCGGTGTACGGGTCGGATTACCTGGCGCTGGGCCGGGTAACGGGAACGCGGGTCGATGGGGTCGCGAACGGCAGGGACTCAGCGCCAGGGGAGCGCGCCGGCCTGCGAAGGTCGCGGGGAAGAATGGTAGAAGCGCTTAACAGCGAAGGGTCTGGAGGACGTGCAGGCGCGCGGGGGTAGATGGGACGCCAGGCGGGTCGAGCAAACACGCCGTGACGACGAGATCGTGGCAGGGGCTGGAGAAGTCGATCGCCGGCCAGGACAACAGTTCCGAAGCGAGGCGCTGTGGCGTGGTCGGGTCGGAGGACCAACCGGCCGTCGGAGCCACCGCGAACTTACCGACCTGCTTGCACGCACAGGAGTGCGGCAGGGGCGTGTCGTTGCGTTTCGGTCCCTCGGCTGGCTTCGTCCCCTCGTTCCCACAGCAGCAGGGACGCCCCCCTTCGGGAGGAGCCGACGAGTGAGACGCCACCGATGAGGGTATGGCCTGGAGCGAGCAGCAGCACAACGCCGGCCCGAACAGGGTCGTCAAGATGAGCCAGGAGATGACCGCCCCACGCAACATGCCGACATTCTACGGCCGCCGGCCGGTCGGGGACAAGGTCAAGGCCACGAATCCGAGCCGACCACCAACCTTACAGCCGACTCCAGGTAACTTGAACCAAAATCGCTCCCCTCGTGTGGATTCAGGACCGATCCCGCCGATAACGTATATGCGGCGGGTGCCCCGCCGAGGGGGGGTGAGCATGACATGGATGTCGATGCGGGTGCGCGGCGGGATTCTGCTCGTGGTCGCTTTCGTCCTAGTCGGACTGGCGGGGTGTTCCGGCGGCGGCTGTAGCGGGTGTCGGGGGGTCGCCCCGGACCCGCAGATGCCGGTGCCGGCCCCTCGCACGGCGGCGTTGGACGGGGCCGTTCCGGTCGCCGCAAGGCCGTAAGCCAGCCGACCGAGCAAGCGACCTGCCTGCTCCGGCAGTGTTGCGGCTTGAACCGCGGAATGAAACGGGGTAGAGTCCTGCCATGTGCGGTCGCATCGTCCGAGCGCTGGCCCTGGTCTGCGGTTTCACCCTGGCCCTTCCGCCGGGGTGGTGCTGCATGGTCACGCTCCCGACGGCCCGCGGCGAAAAGGCGGTCGGCGGCCCGGCCCTGCCGTGCGGGTGTTCCGGTTACGGTTCCGCCCCGGCCGCGCTGCTCTCGTCGAAGCCGGACCGGCCGCCCCGGCCGCGCGACCCGGGCAAGTGCTGCTGCACCGACCGCACCACCATCGCCCCCCTCGACACGGTCGATGTCGATCTCACCCCGCACCCGGTCGGCCGGACGGCGGCGGACCTGATCGCGGCTGTCACGCCGGCACCCCCGGCCGACATCCGCCTGGCCGTCCCCCTCCCGGCCGTCCCCCTCTTCGTCCTCGACTGCGTCTGGCGTTGTTGAGCCGACCGGACCCCGACCCCGGGTTCACCCCGCCGGTCCCGCGTCGTTCAACATCGTTTCAAACCCATTCCCGTTCGAGGATTCCCATGCGTACCAAGTTGTTCGCCGGCCTCACCCTGGCCGTCATGGCCGTGGTCGGCAGCGCCCTGGCCTACTCCGTCAACGCCCCCGCCACCCCGGCCCCCGAGGCGGGTTCGTCCCCGGTCGCCGTGTCGGAGAGCTGCTGCGTCACCGGCGACTGCTGCTGTCCGCTGGCCGGTGAGTGCTGCGACCCGGCCCTGCGCGCCGAGGCGCTGGCCGCGCCGAAAGCGGCCAAGAAGGGCCCCGGCTGCTGCGTCACCGGCAACTGCTGCTGCCCCGGCCAGGGCCTCTGCTGCGCCGCCGTCAAGGCCGACGCCGGCTGCTGCGCGGCCAAGGAGAAGAATGAGGTCACGGGCTGCTGTGCCGCCCCGGCCAAGAAGGCGGGCTGTTGTGGCAAATGATCCGCTGACGCACCGCGCCCGGGCTTAGCGCCCGGACACCCGAGGGAGCCCGCGCCGCGGGCTTCCTCCTTTCCCGCGGCCGCCCGGTTGAACCGACCTGCGAACCACGAACGGCGCGGCCACGCGAATCACGTCCTCACGGCTTGACCTTGACGTGGAAGCCGGCCTTGTTCAGGGCCTTGACAAGCTCGGCCGCGTCGAAGTCGCCGGCCACCTCGCAGGTGCGGACCCGGCTCATCGCCGTGTCGCCGGCCACCCCGGCGACGCCCTTGATCGCCTCGCGGAAGGACCGGACACAACCCGGGCACGAGTTTTGGAAGCCGGAGACGGTGAGCGTCTTGACCTTCCCCGCTTTCGCCCCGCTGTCGTCCTTGAACGCGTAGTCCTTGCCGCCGCCGGCGTCGCCGTGAAAGCCCGCCTCGGCCAGGGCGTCCAGCGCCCGCTGGGCTGCCTTCGCGTCCGGGGCGGTGAACCGGGCCGTGGTGGCGTCCTGGTCGACGGCGACGCCCGTGACGCCGGCCACGCCCTTGAGGACGTTGGCCACCTCTTTGGCGCACCCCTCGCAGCACATGTGGACGTGCTTCAGCTCCACCTTCGTGTCGGCCGCCGCCGGGACGGCCCCTGCCAGGACGCCCACCGCACCGGCCAGCATGACGAGTCGCGCCAGCATTCCCTATCCCCCTTTGTGAGTCGGCCCGTGGAGGGGCCGATAGCGGTTGTCACCGAGCCTTGTCGTTCAAGCCGCGTCGAACCAACGGCACGGCCGGTCGATTATCGACGTCCCAGCGGCCGACCGCAAGCGGGCACCCCACCAGATATCAGGCCGTTGACCGGTATTCACCTCAACGCTATCGCCTACTGTCGAGAGGCCGTCACTTCCGTCGCCGGCAGGGGCCGAAACGGGTAATTCGCTTCGCGGCGATGCCGAATCGATCACGGCCGCCTGCACCAGGCCATCGGATCGGTTCTCCGAGTCTCCGCGGGGCCGCTGGCCTCTTGCGTCCACCCGGCGCGGGGGTACAATCACGTGATGGGACGACGCCGCCTCGCAGCCCTGGTTCTGCTCTGCAGCCTCCCCCTGGTCCTGCCGCGGGGCTGGTGCTGTATCTTCGCCGGCCTCTTCGCCACCGCCCCGACGAAAGCGACCGCCTCGCGTCCGGGGTGCTGTCGCTGCGCGAGCGATGGTTGCTGTTCCCGCGCGCACCGAACGCCTCCCCCTCCTGAACAGCCCGACAGACCCAGGCCCGGCAAGCCCTGTCCTTGCGCCGACCGCGACACCACGCTGCCGTCCGACCCGAAACAGGAATGCCCCGACCTGACGGCGGGGTCGGTGCCGGAGCTGACGAACCAGGGCGAATCCTTCCCCGTCTTCTCAGGGACCTCCCCCGCATCACCCTTCCGCTCGCCTCCGATCCACCTCCTGAAGTGCCTCTGGCTGTGCTAGGCCGCGCGCCGACCGGCCCGCCGACACACGCTTCATACATCCGTCTCTTTCATTCCTTCGTCCGACGGAGATCGGTTCCATGCGCACCCGCCTGCAAGTCCCCCGGAAGGCGTCACCGGAAAGACGCCGCGCGTTCACGCTGGTCGAGCTGCTCGTCGTCATCGCCATCATCGCGGTGCTGATCGGCCTGCTCCTGCCCGCCGTCCAGAAGGTGCGCGACGCGGCCTTCCGGACCCAGTCGATCAACAATCTGAAGCAGGTCGCCCTGGCCAGCCACTCCTGCCACGGCACCCACGGCCGGCTGCCGCCGATGCTGGGCAACTTCCCGACGGACGGGCGGAACGGCGGCACCGGGACGGCGTTCTTCCACCTGCTGCCCTTCCTCGAGCAGGACAACCTCTACCGCCGGGCGCTCAACCCGGCCACCGGGCGCTACGAGGCGTCGTTCGCCGCCGTGAATGCGACACCGGTCGCGACCTACGGCAACCCCGCCGACCCCAGCGCCGACGGGCAGGCGACGGTCAACGGCCTGGCGGTGAGCGGCTACGCGGCCAACTTCCTGGTGTTCGGCCGTGCCTGACGGGCCTGAGGGATGGCCATGCCTTCCAGTTGGGAGGCCCGCGCGACCTTGGCCGCCTCGTTCCCCGACGGCACCTCGAACACGCTCCTGTTCGCCGAGAAGTACGCCCGCTGCGGCGCGGGCGGCTCGCTGTGGGGCCAGCCCACGGTAGACTCCTGGCTGCCGGTCTTCGCCGCCTGGAGCTACGAGCCGTTCCAGGCTCGCCCTTCGGCGGCCGAGTGCGACCCGCTCCGCGCCTCAACCCCGTTCGGCGGGGCGATCCAGGTCGCCCTCGCCGACGCCAGCGTCCGCGGCGTCGGTGCCGGCGTCCCCCAACCGACGTGGCGGGCCGCCTGCACCCCCGACGGCGGGGAACCACCCGCCGACTGGTAAGGCGGCTGGCAGGATCAGTGAAGTGAGACGCCCTGGGGTCGTCGGCCGCCGGGCGTCCTCGTGTTACGTCGCCGACGAAGGCGGGGGTCGAATCGGCCCGAACGAGCCGACCCGCATTTGCTTGTGTTCGGCCAGGTCAGGAACGGGGCCGTGACACGCCCCCGTCACCGCGTCGCTCGAGACGCCGTTCCCCGATGCCCCAGAAGCGGGGTGAGGTGGCGGGGATCGGCGGCTGCTTGCCGTACTTCGCCTCGTAATTCGCGGGGAAGATTGCCCGCCGCTCCGGCGTGCGGGAGGAGCGATGGCCCTCGCCCGTCTTGCCGTTGAACCCGAAGCGGGTCACCTTCACCTGGCGGGGCGGCGTGGCCGGCGCGGCCCAGCTGACCAACGTCAAGCGCGAGGACTACGGCACGGCGTAGAACGGCAAACCCGGCGCGCCCAACGTCTGGGCGATCGCCACCGGCACACGGGGCGTCCTCGTCGGCGTGTTCGGGATGCTCTTTCTTTTGCCCGGGGTCGTTACGGAGTTCCGCTGGCAAGGACGACCGTCGGACGACCCGCTCGGGTCGTCCGATCGGTTAGCTCCGTCCTGCGTCACTTGTCCTTCTTGGTCGACTTGCCGCCGGGGAGGTTGTCCTCCGGCTCCGGCGGCTCCTTGTCCTGGCCGTGCTTCGCCTTGTAGACGGCGACGTACCTCGGCCAAAGGTCCGGGTTGCAGATGAAGCACTGCGCCTTGGCCCGGTCCGGGTGCTTCGGACAGATCTCGTCCGGCTTCAGCGCCTTGAACACCTTCGTGCTGCACATGCTGCACTCGGCCTCCGGCACGCCGTGCTCGGCGCACCACCAGCCGCTGTGGTCCTGGGCCTTCGCCCCCTTGTCCTTGGCGTCCTTCGCGTCCTTGTTCGCCTGGTTGTCCTTGGCGTCCTTTTTCGGCTGGGGGGTGTCCTTGCCCGGCGTGCTCGTCGGCGTCGAGCCGCACCCGAGGGCCACCAGGCCGAGCGCCGCCATCAGCAGCAGCGATCCGCGAACGGTCGTCATCATGGTCGTACTCCTTCCATTGCCGCCGGCGGGTCGTCCGCCGGCGTCCCCTCGTCCACGGGCAGCCCCAGCAGCCGCGCGGCCGCAGCGGGCTCCACCCGGAAAACACGCATCAGCAGCCAGTACAGCCCGTGGGCCAGGCCGTCGAAGGCCAGGTAGAGCACGCGCAGCACGAGCAGCGACATGACCATCGCCCCGATCACCCCGCCGATGACCACTGTCGCCAGCGGCCGTTGCACCTCGGCCCCCATCCCGGTCGAGAACGCCATCGGCAGGAAGCCGAGGCTCGCCACCAGCGTCGTCATCAGCACCGGCCGCAGCCGCGTCACCGCCGCCAGGCGCACCGCCTCCTCGACCGGGACGCCCCGCCGCCGCAGCTGGCGGACGTAGCTCACCAGGATCATGTCGTCGAGCACCGCCACGCCCGACAGGGCGATGAAGCCGATCGCCGCCGAGATCGAGAACGGCATGTCGCGCACCCACAAGGCGAAGATGCCGCCGACCCAGCCGAACGGCACCCCGGTGAAGACCCGCAGCGCGTCGATGACGTTGCCGTAGGTCCAGAAGAGCAGCACCAGGATCAGGAAGACCGCCAGCGGCACGACGACCATCAGCCGCCAGAAGGCGCGCTCGTAGTTCTCGTACTGGCCTCCCCAGGCGACGTGGTAGCGGCTGTCCGGCAGGGCCGCCTCGATCGGCTTCAGGGCCGCCTGGGCCTCGTGGACGAAACCGCCCAGGTCCCGGCCGCGCACGTTCGTCGTGATCGTGATCCGCCGCTGGCCCCACTCGCGCGTGATCGTCGACGGGCCCTCGACCGTCCGCACCGTCGCCAGGCGCGCCAGCGGGATCTGCTCGCCGGCCGCCGTCGTCAGGAGGACGTCGCCCACGGCCTCCGGGCTGGCGCGCTGCGCGTCCGGCAGGCGGACCACGAGCGGGAAGCGCATCTGCCCCTCGACCACCTCGCCGACGCGCCGGCCGCCGACCGCCTCGACCAGTTCGAGCACCTCCGACGCCGGCACGCCGTGGCGGGCGAGCTCCTCCGGGTTGACTTCCACCTGGAGGACCGGCTGCCCGGTGACCTGCTCGGCCGACACGTCGGCGTTGCCGGGCACGGCCTTCAGCGCGGCCTCGATCTCCCGGGCCCGCTCGACCAGGACGTCCATGTCGTCGCCGAAGAGCTTGACGCCGACGTCGGACCGGACGCCGGAGATCATCTCGTTCATGCGCATCTCGATCGGCTGCGAGAAGGCGATCCGCTGGCCGGGGATGCGCCGCAGCTCGCGCTCCAGGAGGGTCGTCAGCTCGGCCTGGGTGCGGGCCTTCGTCCACCCCTCCCGCGGCTTGAGCGTCACGAAGAAGTCGGTCAGCTCGACGCCCATCGGGTCGGTCGCGACCTCGGCCGTGCCGACCCGGCTCCAGACGTGGGCCACCTCGTCCGGGAACGCCGCCAGGACGCGCTTCTCCATCCGGTCGTTGACGCGGATCGACTCCTCCAGGTCGGTGCCGGCCAGGCGAACGACGCCGACCGTGACCGCCCCCTCCGACAGCCGCGGGTTGAACTCCGTCCCGAGGTGCGGCGCGATCAGGACGAACGCCACGACCAGGACGGCGATCGCGAACGACAGGACGAGCAGGCGGTGGTGCATGCACAGCCGCAGGATCGGGTTGTGCAGCCAGTGGGCCAGCCGCATCAGGACCGGCTCCCGCTCCTCGACCTTGCGCGGCAGGACCAGGCTCGCGAGGACCGGCATCAGCGTCAGCGACAGGACCATCGACCCGAGCAGGGCGAAGATGACCGTCAGGGCCATCGGCCGGAACAGCTTCCCCTCGATCCCCTCCAGCGTCAGGATCGGCAGGTAGACGATCATGATGATCAGCTCGCCGAACAGGGTCGGCTTGCGCACCTCGACCGCCGCGTCGCGGACGACCTCGACGACCGGGCGGGTCGTGCCGTCGCCGTGGGCGAGGTGGCGGATACAGTTCTCGACCATGACGACCGAGCTATCGACGACCAGGCCGAAGTCGATCGCCCCGAGGCTGAGCAGGCTCGCGGCGATGCCGAAGCGGAGCATCCCCGAGAAGGCGAACAACATCGACAAGGGGATCGCCAGGGCGACGATCGCCGCGGCGCGCAGGTTCCCCAGGAACGCGAACAGCACCGCGACGACGAGCAGGCCGCCCTCGAACAGGTTCTTCCGGGCGGTGGCGAGGACGTAGTCGACCAGCTCGGTCCGGTCGTACACGACGTTGAGCTCGACCTCCGCCGGCAGGCTGGCCTGGATCTCATCGAGGCGCTTCTTCAGGTCGCTGGTGACACGGTGGCTGTTCTCGCCCATGAGGAGGAAGCACAGCCCGAGGACGGCTTCACCCCGGCCGTCGGCGGTAACCGCCCCGCGGCGCACCTCGTGGCCGAGGCCGACGTCGGCGACGTCGCCGACCTTGATCGGCTTGCCGCCCCGGCTGGCGACGACGACGTTCTTGACCGCGTCGATGCCCGCCGTCCGGCCGAGGCCGTGGACGAGGAGCATCTGGCTGTTCTGGCGGACGGCCCCGCCGCCGGCGTTGCGGTTGTTCTTCTCCAGGGCGGCCGTCACCTGGTCGAACGTCAGGGCGTACTTCGCCAGGCGGAGCGGGTCGATCCGGACCTGGAACTGCTTCTCGTAGCCGCCCCAGGAGTTGACCTCGGCGACGCCCTTCACCGTGCGGAGCTGCGGCTTGATGACCCAGTCCTGGAGCGTGCGTAGTTCGGTCAGCTTGCGGACCCGCTCCGGCTCGGGCATCGCGGAGAAGTCGTAGCCGCGGTAGGTGACGGTGTAGTGGAACACCTCGCCGAGGCCGGTCGCGACCGGGCCCAGGGTCGGCCGCTCGATCCCCGGCGGCAGCTCGACCGCCCCGAGCCGCTCGGTGACGACCTGGCGGGCGAAGTAGATGTCGGTGCCGTCGGCGAACGTGACGACGACCTGGGACAGGCCGAACTTCGACACGGAGCGCAGGTTGTCGATCCGCGGCAGGCCGCCGAGCACCTGCTCGACCGGCGTGGTGATCTGCCGCTCGACCTCCTCCGGGCCGAGGGCCGGGGCGGTGACGTTGATCTGGATCTGGACCGGGGTCGTGTCCGGGAAGGCGTCGACGTCCAGCTGCGAGAGCGAGTACAGCCCGACGACCGCCGCCGCCAGGGACAGGGCGATGACCAGGAAGCGGTGCCGGAGCGAGAAGTCGATGACGGCGTTGAGCATCACCCCCTCCCGGTCGCGGCCTTGGCCTTGTGACGCGCGGCGTCGAAAAGGCGGGCGGCCCCCTTGGTCACGACCACCTCGTCGGCCGCCAGGCCGTCGGCCACCTCGACCTGGTCGCCGTCGGCCGCCCCGAGCCGGACCGGCCGGACGTGGATGAGCTTCTCCTCCGCGGTGAAGTACGCCCGGTCGCGGACGAGGACGAACGCTTCCCCGCCGGCGTAAAGGGCCGCCTCGCGCGGCACGAGGACCGCCTTGTCCACCTTCCGCACGGCGACGCGGGCCGGGCCTCGCAGCCCGACGAGAACCTCGCTGTCGCGGTCGAGGACGACCCGCACCTCGACCGTCCGGGTCGCCTCGTCCGTCGCCGGGCTGACCCAGTCCACCGCGCCGGACACGGCCAGGAAGCGAACCGCCTGCCCGGCCCGGACCCGGGCGGCGTCTTCCGGCTTGACGGCGACGGTGAGCCAGAGCCGGGACGGGTCGGCGACGACGAAGAGGGGCCGCCCCGGCTCGACCGCCTCGCCGGGCACGACGTCGACGGCGAGGACCTCGCCGCCGATCGGGGCGACGACCGGGACGAGGCAGGCCGTGGCCGTCTCCTTCTCCAGGCGGGCGGCCATTTCGGCCGGCAGGCCCAGGAAGCGGAGCCGGCGGGAGAGCTGTCCCGGCGTCAGGTCCGAGGGCACCTCGTCCGGCACGGGGAGGTCCAGGCTGGCGAGGGCCTGTCGGGCGGCGGCCACCTTGACCCGCGCCTCCTTCAGCGTCGCCTCGGCCTCCCGCAACCGGGGCTCGGGCACGACGCCCGCGCCGCCGCGAAGCGTCTCGAGGGTGCGGGTTCGCACGGCGACCAGCAGGAGCGACTCGGCCAGCTCCGCCCGGGCACGGCCCGCCTCCGGGGCGTCGATCAGGGCGAGCACCTCGCCGGCCTCGACCTTGTCGCCGACCTGTTTGTGGACGCGCCAGACGGCCCCGCCGGCCCGGGCCGACAGGCGGGCGTGCCGGGTGGCGTCGAAGGCGACGACCGCCGGGGCGGCGACCGCCTCCTCGATCGAAGAGACGTACGCCGCCACGAAGTCGAGGCCGGCCCGATCGACAGCCTCGGCGGACGCGAAGCGCAGCCGCCCGCCGGGGAGCACCTCGACGTCGCCCGGGGCCGGGGCCGGCTCCGACGCGCCGTGGCCGGACAGGCCCCAGCCGGTGTGGTGCCCCCACCAGGCCAGCCCGCCGAGCAAGGCGAAGACCAGGAGCATGAACAGCGAATGCAGCCAGCCGCGCATGACGCGAACCCGTGAGGGAGGGGGTACCTTTCGCACCGCGGGACGACCCGACCGGGTCGTCACTTCTTGCAGTCCGCTCACCCCGCCCCGAGGTTGTTCCTCAGCAGCTCGCTCCGGAGCAGGCCGCTCCCGCCGGTTGCGACCACCTCCCCGGGCAGCAGCCCGGCCAGGATCTCCTTCCGGCCCGCGTCCGCGCCGCCGGGCTGGACCGTGCGGACGTGGAACACCTTGGCGGCGTCCGGGTCGTCGTACGCCTTGTCGCGGACGAAGACGACGTGGCAGCAGCCCTCCCAGTGGACCGCCTCACCCGGGACGACGACGGCCGAGGCGGCCTCGCGGAGCACGACGAGCCCGCGGCCGAACAGCCCGGCCCGGAGGTCGCCGCCGCCCGGCCGGAGCGTCGCCCGGACGGGGACGGTGCGCGTCCTCTCGTCGATGGCCTTGCCGATCCACTCGACGGCCCCGTCGCCGGCGGCCTTGCCCTCGGCGGCGAAGCGTACCGCCTGGCCGAGCCGCAGCGACCGGGCGTCCTCGTGCCGGACGTGCAGCATCAGCCAGAGCCGGTCCGGCTCGGCCAGGACGAACAGCGCCGCGCCGGCCTCGACCGCCTCGCCCGGTGCCACGTCCCGCCGGACGATCACCCCGTCGCGCGGCGCGACCACCGGCAACACGCTCCCGCCCCCCTGCCCGTCGTCGGCCAGGCCGAGGTTGGCGAGGGCCAGCTCCGCGGCGGCGACCTGGATCACCGCCTCGTCGAGGGCGGCCTGGGCCTCGCGCACCCGGCGTTCGGGGACCGTGGCGGCGATCGCCCGCAGGGCGGCGACGGCCTTGGTCTCAGCCTCGACCCGGAGGCGGGCCTGGGCGAGCGCGGCCCGGGCCTTGCCGACGCCGGGGGCGTCGACCAGGGCGAGCACGTCGCCGCGCCGGACCCGGTCGCCCTGGTTCTTGAGCACCTGCCGGGCCGTCCCGGGGAGGCGGGCCGACACGCGGGCGACGGCGGTCGGGTCGTGGACCACCTCGGCCAGGGCGTGCACAGCCTCGACGATCGGGGCCGTGGCGACCGCCTCGACGCGGACGCCGGCCAGGCGGGCGTCGTCGGCCGAGGCGAACTGGAGCCGGCGCTCGTGCAGCTTGCACTTGCGGTTGTTGCCGACCCGGTCGGCGACGCCCTCGGCCGCGGCGAACTGCTCGGCCAGCCGGGCCGTGTCCGGCGTCGTGCCGGTCAACTGGGCGACCTCCGGGTGGCAGAGCGGGCAGTCGTGGACGCCGTGCTCCTTGCACCAGCCGAAGCCGTTCGGCTTCTTGCCGCTTCGCGCCGCGATGCACTCGACGCAGGTCGATTCCGGCACGCTGTGCTCCTGGCACCAGTCGTCCGGCGCGGTGTTCTGCCAGCCCATCAGGGCGGAGAACTTCGGCATCCGCCAGCCGGTCAGGTGGGCGAGGAGGAGTACGCCGACCAGCAGGCTCGCGGCCAGGCCGAGCGATACCAGCCGGGTGAGCCAGGCTCCCGAAGGCGGAGGAGGCAGCTCCAGGACGAGCGATTCGGCGGACCGGACCGCGCGTTCATCGACGGACGGCGTGATGTTCATGGTGAGAACCTCTCCACTGCATAGGGGTAAGTACCGAGGCGCGCGACGGCGGGCCGGCGACGTGCCACCCCAGCGGCGGGCTGGACACGGCGTGACGGCGCGGGTCGCGGCTCAGATCAACAGGGTGCAGTGGGAGACGTAGAGGGGTGTCGCGGGGAGCGGCGGGATCACGGTCGCTGCGTTCGGTCCGATGGGGATCGAGGAAACCCCGGCGTCCGGTGGGGTGTACGCAAGGACGGCGAGCATGTAGTCGGCCGGGTCGAAAGTTGAGAAAACGCCTTGGTGGGAATCGACAGCCAAACCTGGACAACAGGGTTGGGGCGCGGGAAGCGCGGGGACGGTGCCCGGGGAGGCCGCCTCGTGGCATTCGTGCTCGGCGACGTCAGGCCGGTCGTATTTGCTGCCGCAGCACCGACACGGACCCGGTTCCGAGTGAACTGGGGGTGCCAGGAATGAAGCGGCCGCGGTCGCCTGGTTCGTCGGCCCCTTGCCGACCTGGAATGCCTGACACAGGCACATGCCTGGCGGCATGAGCTGCTGGAACATCGCCAGAAGATAGAGGCAGGCCCGGAGCATGAACGGCCCTCATGTCCTGGGTATCATACGCCGACCTGCGGGTTGGATCAAGCCGAACAGCCAGGCCAGAACGCGCCTCACCCGAGCGCCTGGTTTCGGACGCACGGTCCCTGTCAGGTCGCAACAAGATAACTACGCCCCGGGCATCAGCCCGGGGCGTCTCGTGTCACCGATCCAACCAGCCACCTCACCAGTGGGCGGGTGGTTCCCCACTGCCGGGGGTACAGGCGGCCCGGCAAGTCGTCGAAGGAGGTCGCGGTCGCGCTTGACTCGAAGGAGAAGGACCAGAGCTAGGGCCCGTTATTGCAGGGAGGCCAGCAGCCCCTTCACCTTGGCCTCGATCAACTCGCGGACACGGCGGAACTCGTCGTCGGGGAGGTTCCGCGGGTCTGGGATGTCCCACGCCTCCCGACGCGCGGCGCGAACGAGCGGGCACTCGTCGCCGCATCCCATCGTCACGGCGACGTCGATTTTCTGCCCGTCGAAATCGGCGAGGCCCTTCGACTCGTGGGTGGACAAATCGTAGCCGACCTCGGCCATAAAGGTGATCGCCCGGGGGTTCACACTTCCCGACGGTCGCGAGCCGGCGCTCTGGGCTTCCACGCGGTCGCCGCCGTGGAGTCGGGCGAACGCCTCGGCCATCTGGCTTCGGTTGCTGTTCTCGACACAGACAAAGAGGATTCGCTTCCTGTTCACTTCGGTTCCTCCGCCTCCGGCTCCTGTAGCAGTCGAGCGAGCGGCACGGCAGTCAATGCACCCAGCGACGGGGCGGCAAGGTAGATCCACAAGTAATCAAGTCGGCCGCTGACGACGGCGGGAGCGAGTGACCGCGCCGGGTTCATCGACGCGCCGCTTTCCGGCCCGGCGAACAGCGCCTCGAAGGCGATGACAGCCCCGACCGCGATCCCGGCCGTGATCCCCTTCTCCTTCGCACCGGAAGACACGCGGAGGATGACGAACATCAGGATCAGGGTCAGGACCACCTCGAACGCGAACGCGCGCCACGGGTCTCCGGCCGGGAGCGTCGCCCCGAGCGTCGAGTGCGCCGGGTACATCGCGCGTAACAGCCCGCTCGCCGCAAAGGCTCCGATCACCTGGCAGCCGACGTAGGGCCAGACGTGCTTGAAGGGAAAGCGGCCAGCGGCCGCGAAGCCGAGGGTGACCGCCGGGTTGAGGTGCGCCCCGGACACGTCGCCGACGGCGTAAATCATAGCCAGGACGACGAGGCCGAACGTCAGAGCGACGCCGACGTGCGTGACCGCGCCGTAGGCGTCGTTGACAATGATCGCGCCGGTCCCGGCGAACAACAAACAGAACGCGCCGAACGCCTCGGCCGCCAACTTGCGCATCGGACCTCCGTCCGCCGCCATTTCATCCTGCTCGCCTTGGGGCCGTCCCCCAAGCGGCTACGTCCCATGTCCTGACCGGGGCACCCCAGCACCGACCGGCAACGCGCCCGAAGGCGGGGCGTGGGGCACCTGGTGGGATAGATCCGGGATCTCTTGGACCCTCAGAACGCTTTGACCGCGTAGACCTGGACGCTCGCCGCGAACTCGTTCACGTCGAAGCGCGTGAGGAGCGAAGCCAGCCCGACGTGGACCTCCGAAGGTGAGCAGCATCCGGATTGCACTTCCGCAGGCGCGCAGCACCCGGACTGCCCCTCGACCTGGGAGTAGGCGTTGAGGTCCTTCCCGGTGTCCACCACGGCGACGGCCCCGAACCCGGCCGCCTCGAGGGCGGCGACGTAGTCGGAGATGAGCACCGCCCCGGCGACGCACCCGATGTAGGCCAGCAGGTCCTGGCCGACCTCCGCCGGGAGGGCCTTCTTCAGGGCGATGTCGGAGATGGCGACCCGGCCGCCCGGCTTCAGGACGCGGTACATCTCCCGGAAGACGGCCGCCTTGTCCGGGGCGAGGTTGATGACGCAGTTCGAGATGACGCAGTCGGCGCTACCGTCGGCGAGCGGGAGCCGGTCGATCGTCGACAGGTGGAACTCGACGTTCCCGGTGCCGAGCCGCGCCGCGGCGGCCCGCGCCCGGTCGATCATCTCCGGCGTCATGTCGATGCCGATCGCCCGGCCGGCCGGGCCGACCTTCTCCGCGGCGAGGAACACGTCCAGGCCGCCGCCCGAGCCGAGATCGACGACGACCTCGCCGGGGCGGAGGTTCGCCGTCGCGGTCGGGTTGCCGCACGACAGGCCCATGTTCGCCTCGGCCGGGATGGCGGCCAACTCCGCGGCGGAGTAGCCGAAGGCTTCGGCGACGGCCCGGACGCCGTCGTGGTCGCTCGACAGGCCGCTCGCCGCGACGGCCCCGTATTTGGACTTCACGGCCTCTGTGATGTCAGGCATCTCAACCTCCTTCTTCGTCGTCCTTCTGGTCGCTCCCTGCCGGCGCGGCCCCACCCGCGAACACCGGCCGAGAAGCCGGGACGCTACTCGCACCCACGGCAGGCCGTCCGATCCGGCCTCGGCTCGGAGTCCAATAGGTTGCCTCGCACGTCGAACTCGAACCGGCAGCACCGGTCCAGGGCGTCCTTCAGCATCGCCCGGCCCCGCTGGACGCGCGACTTCGCGCCGGAGAGGGAAAGGCCCAGCCGGTCGGCGACCTCCTGCTGCGACAGCCCCTCGACCTCGGCAAGCTGCACGGCCTCCCGGTAGCCGTCCGGCAGCGAGCGGATCAACTCGTCCAGCCAGCCGGTCCCACCACACCGCAGCGGGCAGCGGCGGTCGTCGGGCTCGACCGCCGCCGGGTCGGTGTCGCCGAGGGCCGCCGCCGAGTTCGCCGCCCGGCGGCGGTGGTCGATCAGGACGTTCCGGGCGATCCGGTACACCCACGCCGCCACCCGCTCCTTCTCCTGGAGCGTCCCGATGCCGCGGTGGACCCGGACGAACGTCTCCTGGAGCAGGTCGGCGGCGGCGTGGTCGTCGGCGACCCGGCGGCGGATGAACCGCCACAGGTCCGAACTCAGGTGCGACCACACCGCCTCGGTCGATGGCTGGCTCGACATCCCAGGGCCTCGGGGTTCGGGTTACGCCGTGCAGGTGCAGGCACAGGAGCACGGCGGGTCGCTCGACTTCTCGGCCGGCTCCGCGTCGGGCGAAGCGGCGCAGCACGCCTCCCGGTCGTCGCAGCAGTCGGGCCGGTCGGCGCAGCAGTCGCTCGGCTGACGTGGCGTCGTCGGATCGAGTTGCTCGGCGGCTTCGTCGGTCATGGCTATGTCCCTTGTCTGTTACCATCTCTCGGGCTGTCAGTCAGCCCTTCCGACCGTACAGACGCAGCCGTCTCCGAAAAGACGCAAGGACCGGCGGAAAGGAAGCCTGAGGAGCCCCGAAGGCGACAGCGTCTCAGACATCGCACCGCTCTTCGGAACCCTCGTCCTCCATGAGGCAGAGCGCCAGGTCGAGCAGCGGGGCGACGCAGCCGTTGACCACGCGATAGAAGACGTTGTTCCCGTCCCGCCGCGAGGTGACCATGCCGGTGTCCGACAGGCGGACCAGCTGGTTGGACACCGCCTGCGGCTTCATGCCGAGGGCGCGGGCCAGGTCGGTGACGGACGCCTCGCCGCTGCGGACGAGGTGGTGGAGCAGGCGGATGCGGGTGTCGTTGGCGAGGATCTTGAACAGGGCCATGACCTTGACCGCATCGACAAACCCCAGGAGCGGGCGGTCCTTCAGGGCGGGGCGTGGATCGCAACAAGATTCGGTGGACTTCTCGTGCGACATAGATCACCTCCATGTTCACGATTACACAAGTTCGTGTATAAGTGTCAATAGATATCCTCCGCATCATTCCCTGTCAGGCGAGCCGTCTCGCGGGGTGGTCTGTCCACCCCGGACGGCGGGGAGTCTTTTGTCACTGACTCACGAAGATCAAGGAGAGTACGGCGGCTCAGATATGCACGGTGAGGCAAGGTCGGGCCTGAAGTAGACGGAGAAGGTAGGGGGCCGTTCACTGCGGGGGCAGAGCGGAATGCTCGGCCCGCTCCTTGTCGGAAGTGTTATCCTGCAAGGGCTTACGGCCGAATACTTTCCGACTCCTGAGCTGATAGGCCGAAGCCGGCAGTGCGGCACCTGGTTTGCAGGCGTTGAGAGATGCCCTGGCGGGTATCGAAACGACCATTCAAGGAGGCTTCCCATGCTGATTCTGTTGCGCGGCGCGTTCGCCGCTGTTTCCGTCGCGGTCCTCGGGCTGGCCGCAGCCGCTCAGCCCCCCGTCCCAACTCCCCCGGTCGGACAGCCCCCCCTCCAACCGCCGATCGGCCAGCCACCCCGCCCGATGGACCCGCGCGACTTCCTTCCGGGTGCCCAGGACGCGACCCGGCACCTTATCTCCGAGGTCGAGCACCTGCAGGGCCACCTCGCCGACCTGCCCGGGCCGAAGGAGCGCGAGCTGTACCGGCGGACGGACGCCTTCCTGCGCCGCGCGCTCCATTTCCAGGACGGCCTCAAGGCCGGCGCGAACCGCGAGCACCTGTACCGCGACTTCGCGGCGATGGACAAGGAGCTGCACGAGCTGACCGATGCGTTGCGGCCCTTCGCCCAGAATTCGCGGCCCCTGCAGCGCGACCTGGTCGCGCTGGGACAGGCGGACGAGCGGCTCCACTTCGCCCTGTCGCAAGGCGATGCCGCCCCCGAGCGCGGCCTGGAGGTGCTCCACCGCCAGATCCACGCCCTCGCCGCCGAGGCGGAGGAGTTCCACAGGGCGGTCCACTCCGTCCTGAAGGACGACCGGCATGGGGCCGAAACGGTCCGGAGCGTCGAGGCGCTCGCAAAGGCGGCCGAGCACTTGCATAAGAGCCTCGACAAGAACGCCACCCGCGACCATATCCGGCGCGACTTCGCCGCGGTGGACAAGGCGTGGCACCACGTCGCGCGGCACCTGAACGAGCTCCCGCCGCGTGAGCACAGCTTCCTGCGCGCCCGGGCCCAACGTCTCGACGCCATCCACGAGCGTGTTTTCACCGCCCTCGGGATGGAGGGGGAGAGGCCGCGGATCGTCATCCCGTTCGACCGCCGGCCGTGAGCAACCCCGCCGGTCGGGAACGACCCGAAACCCCGACGAAATCGGCGATCAGTCCTTCTCGGCCTTCGTACTGATCCGCCCCCGGCCCGGCGCGTTCGCTCGCAGCCGGCCGTCGGGATTGGGAAGCTCGGCCCGGACCTGGACGGTGCGCGTCTTCTCGTCCACGGCCGGGCTGATCCAGGTCACCTTCCCGTCGAGATCCGCCGCGCCGCCGACCGGCCGGAAGCGGACCGTCTGGCCGATGGCCAGGCGTCCGGCGTCCGCCAGCGGCACGCGTAGGGTCAGCCACATCCGGCTCATGTCGGCCACCACGAACAGGGTCTTCGGTGCGTCCACCCCCTCGCCGATGACCGCCTCCCGGGCGACCACCACGCCGTCGAGCGGTGCCCGCAAGGCGACCAGGTTGGCCGGGGCCGCCTTCGGGTCGAGCTTCTTGACGAGGTCCTCTGGCAGGCCGAGGAACTGCACGCGCCGGGCGACCTCCTCGGCCGCCAGGCCCTTCAGGTCCTCGACCTGGACTGGCAGGCCGAGGTCGACGAGGGCCTGGCGGGCCCGCGTCAGACCAGCGCGGGCCTGGAGCTGGGCTGCCTCTGCTTCGACCACGGCCCGGGCGGGGACGGCCTCCCCGGCCGCCCGCAGCCGGTCCAGGAGCTTCCCTTTCAGGTCGGCATCGGCGTGGGCCTGGAGGAACTCGGCCCGGGCCCTCCCCGCCTCGGGGGCGCTCACCACGGCGAGGACGTCCCCCTTGCGGACCGCCTGGCCGGGGGCCTTCTCCAGCTGCCAGACGGTGCCGGCCGCGCCGGCGGAAAGGCGGGCGACCCGCGCCTCGTCGAAGGTGATCTCGCCGCCGGCCTCGACGGCGTCCGGGTCGGGCCGGGCGTCCCCCGGCACCGCCTCCGTCGTCTTGATCGCGCCGACCTGGCCCAGGTTGATCCAGACGCGGCGCGGCTGCGGCAGGAAGGTCGCCACCTTGACCCAGCCCTTCTCGACGGCGAGCACCTCGCCGAGCGTGCCCGGCTCGTCGAAGTCCTTCCCGACCGGGACGAAGTGATACCGCTTGCCGACCTGGAGTTCCTCCCCGTGGGAGGATTTCGTTTCTTCCTTGGCCCGGGCCAGGGCGAACTGGGCTTCCAGGTGGTGGGCCTCGGCCTGGAGGACGTCGACCCGCGTCCCCTGGGCGGCCGCGGCGAGCTTCTTTACCAGGCCGAGCAGCTCCCCGGCCGCCTCGACCATCTCCTCGTGGGCCTTGATCCGGTCCTCGGCCGCGTCGCACAGGTCGAGCTTCGCACGGCGCAGCGAGGCCCCCGCCTGGAGCACCTGGGCCAGCGGGACCTGCCCGGTCTGGTACGCCTTGATTTGCAGGTCGTGAGCTTCCCCGAGGGCCACCTGCCGTTGCCGAAGGAGGTCCTTGATCCCGTCTTCCGCCGCGAGCTTGCCGGCCGGAAGCATTGCCAGGACCAGGGAGGCCAGGACCACCCCGAGAAGGGGCGTCGTCACGCGGTGCCGCTGCATGGTCGTCGTCTCCGGAACGGGTGACAATCAGGATCGCAGCGTTTTCGGCCGGGGGGGTCGTTGGGTACGACCTCCGGCCCTCCGCCCCCACGTCGCCCGCCGCGTTGGCGGAGCGGAATCCGCGCTCCGGCTCGCCGAAGGGGCGTGCCGAGGTTAAGATGGCCTCACTTCGTGTGGGCGTGGGATGCCACGCCCGGTGCTGAAAACCGGGACCGGCCGGGCCCCGGCGTGCCCGCCAAACAGGCCCGATTCGAGTAGCGAGGACCCGATGCGTCCCAAGATTCTCGCCGCCCTCTACCTGGCCGTGGTCGCCGTCGTCGGCGGCGCTTACGCCTATTCGCTCGGCACCCCGACGCCCCGGCCGGCCGACGCGACCGCCGCCGAAGTGAAGCCGACCCACTCGGGGCGGGCCCCGGTGCCACCCGAGCCGAAGGCCACCGGCTGCTGCGCGAACGGCGACTGCGCCTGCCCGTGACACACCCGCCGCCTCACTCACCGACGTCGCGGGGTCACTCGCCGTCGCCGAGGAGGCGCAGCCCGTTGGCGATCACCAGGAGTGACGCCCCGGCGTCGGCGGCGATCGCGGCCCACAGCGACGCGAACCCGGCCAGGGTCAGGGCCGCGAACAGCCCCTTGACCGCCAGCGAGAAGGAGATGTTCTGGCGGATGATCGCCAGGGCCCGCCGCGAGTGCCCGACCAGCCACGGCACCTTGGCCAGGTCGTCCGCCATGAGCGCGACGTCGGCCGTCTCGATCGCGGCGTCGCTGCCGATCGCCCCCATCGCGATCGCGACGGTGGCCCGGCCCATCGCCGGGGCGTCGTTGACCCCGTCGCCGACCATGGCCGTCGGGCCGTGGTCGCGGACGATCCCCTCGACGGCGGCGACCTTGTCGGCCGGCAGCAGCTCGGCCCGCACGTCGTCGACGCCGGCCTGGCGGCCGACCGCCTCGGCCGTGCCGCGGTTGTCGCCGGTCAGCATCACCACCCGCGCCACGCCGAGGGCCTTGAGCCGGGCGACGGCGTCCTTCGCCTCCGGGCGGACGGTGTCCGCCAGGGCGAGGAAGCCGCAGACGTGCTCGTCGTTGCCGACGACGACGACCGTCTTGCCCTCGGCCGCCAGCGCCTCGAGCCGGTCGTGGACCTCCGGCGTCTCCTGGCCGCGCTCCTCCAGGTAGCGGTGCGACCCGAGCCAGAACGGCCGGCCGGCGAACCGGGCCGTCACGCCCTTGCCCGGGACGGCCTGCAGGTCGGTCACCGGATCCGGCTTCACGCCGCGCTCCCGGGCGTACGCCAGGACCGCGACGGCGAGAGGGTGCGTGCTGCCGGCCTCCAGGGCGGCGGCCCGGGCGAGCAGTTCGGCGTCGTCGTGGCCGTTGATCGGGAAGACGCCGACGACGGCGGGCCGGCCGGCGGTCAGCGTGCCGGTCTTGTCCATCGCGACCGCCCGCAGGTGGGCCGGCGCTTCGACGAACGCCCCGCCCTTGATGAGGACGCCGTGCCGTGCCGCCCCGGCCAGGGCGGCGACGACGCTGACCGGCGTCGAGATGACCAGCGCGCACGGGCAGGCGATCACGAGCAGGACCAGGGCCCGGTAGAGCCAGACGGCCCACGCCCCGCCGAACAGCAGCGGCGGCACGAGCAGGACCAGGATCGCCAGCGCCATGACCGCCGGCGTGTAGTAGCGGGCGAAGCGCTCGACCCACTGCTCGCTCGGGGCTCGCCGCGACTGGGCCGAGCCGACCAAGCGGACGATGTGGGCCAGGGTCGTGTCCTCGGCCGCCTTCGTGGATTCCACCTCGAGCAGGCCGTCGCCGTTGACCGTCCCGGCGTAGACCGGGTCGCCGGCTTGCTTCGGCACCGGGACGCTCTCGCCGGTGATCGGGGCCTGGTCGACGTCGCTCGTCCCGGCGCGGACCGTGCCGTCGAGCGGGACCTTCTCGCCGGGGCGGACGACGAACGCCGTGCCGGGGGCGACCTCGGCCGGGGGCACCTCGCGCTCGCCGGATGCGTCGCGGATGCGGACCGTCGGCGGGGCGAGCTCCATCAGGGCGGCGATGGCCCGGCGGGCCCGACCGACGCTCCACGCCTCCAGGGCGAGCGACACGGCGAACAGGAAGGCGACCGTCGCCGCCTCGAACCACTCGCCGATGGCGACCGCCCCGGCGACGGCGACGACCATGAGAAGGTTCATGTCCGGGCGGATCGACCGCGCGGCGTAGTACGCCTTGGGCAGCACCAGCCAGGTGCCGGCGACGATGGCGACGGCGTAGAAGAGCTTCGCCGCCAGGGGCACCGCCTCGGCGAGGCCGACGCCCTCGGAGCCGAACGCGCCCGACCAGCCGGCCGTGGCGACGTGGATCGCCAGGCCGAGGGCGGTGCCGACGCCGCTGGCCGTCGTCAGGACCGTCCGGCCGTGCCGCTCCCAGAACGTCGCCGGCGGCGCGAGGCGCGGCGTCCACGGGACGGCCTTCATGCCGGTCCGGGCGACCGCCTCGATGACGCGCTCGGGCGGCACCTCCTCCGCCGTGGCCAGGACCGTCATGCGGGCGTTGAGGATGTCGAAGGCGAGGCGAGCCTCGCCGCCGACGGCCGGGCCGACCTCGCGCTTGAGGACGGCCACCTCCTCGGCGCAGTCCAGCCCGGTGATCGTGTAGTGCGTCTCGGTGCGTTGGTCGCTCATCGGTCTCTCCGCGGCGGCGGGACCTCCTCCGGCGGCCGGTCCTTGTCGTTGCCGTTCTTCTCCGGGTCCGCCCGGCGCGGGGCGGGCAGCTCCTCGACCCGGGCGGCGGGCGGCTTCGGCGGCGGGGGCGGCGGCCAGTGGTCCTCCATCGCCAGGCCGGACAGCACCGCGGCCGCCCGCCAGGCGTCCTGCGACGCCCGGACGTACTCCGTCGCCGCCAGGCCGAGCGACCGCTGCGCCTCGATGACGCGCAGGTACTCGAACGCCCCGGCCTGGCGGTAGCCCTTGAACGTCAGGGTGTACGTCTCCTGCGCCTTCGGCAGGATGACGTCCCGGTAGCGCTCCGCCCGGAGGCGCGCGGCGGCGTACTCGCGGTGGGCCTGGCCGACCCGGTCGGCCAGGTCGTTCCGCGCCTGATCGACCCGGGCGATCGCCTCGCCGAGCTGGCCCTGCGCCGCGGCGATGTTGCCCTGGTTGCGGTTCCACAGCGGCACCGGCAGGCTCACGCCGATGACGGCGTCGTTGGACCGGTTCTGGCCCTGGTAGACGTAGCCGACGCTCACGGTCGGGTTCGGGATCGGCTCGACCCGCTGACGCTGGACGAGGAGCTGCCCCCGCTCGACGGCGGCCTGGGCGGCGTGGACGTCCGGGTGGTACTTCAGGACGTGGTCCTGGACGACGTCCAGGTTGTAGACCGGCAGCGGGGCGTACAGCGACCCGGCGACGCGGTGGATCGGCAGCCCGGCCGCGCCGACGACGGCGGCCAGGCGGCGGTACGCCCCGGGCAGCTCGCGCTCGGCAGCCGCCAGCTCGGCCTGGGCCCGCTCCAACTCGACCTCGAGCTGGAGGACATCGAGCGGGGCGGCCTCCTTCGCCTCCAGGAGCTTGCGGGTCATCGTCACCGACTCGTTCGCGAGCTGGACCAGCTCCTTCTGGAGGTGGACGCGGTGCTGCAGGCCGAGCACGTCGAAGTAGGCGACCCGCACGTCGCCGAGCAGGGCGTAGCGCCGGCCCATCATCTCGAGCGTCGCCTGGTCGACCCCCTTCATGGCCGCCGCCTTGCTCAGGCGGAGCTTCCCGGCGACGACGATCTCCTGCGACAGGAGCGGCGCGGTGATGATGCCGGCCGGCCCGGTCCGGTCGCCGAGCTCGTCGATCGTGACCGAGACGGTCGGGTTCGGGTAGAGGCCGGCCTGGGTCGCCTGGCCGCTCGCCGTCTCGATCGCGAACGTCGCCTGGGCGAGGCGCGGGTGCTGTCCCATCGCGAGCTGGGTCAGGTCGTCCAGATTGAACACCGCCGGCGCGGCGGCCGGGGACGACCCCGGCGGGGCGGCGATCCCCTTCGCCGGGGTTGCTGCCCCGCCCGAGGCCGGCGATGAATCGGTCGATGGGGCGGCCGCTGGCGTGACCGCCGCCGGTCGCTGCGCGGGCGACACCGACCCCAGGGCGAGGACGAACCCCGCCATCAAGCCGACCCGAAGTATGATCCTACCGCTCATGTCGAGGGCCCTCCCTGCCCGGGTTCCGATCATCCCCAACCCCGCGGCCGGGCTCCCCGACCCGGCCGCGACGTCTCATGTCGCGGTCATTGCTGCGGCTTGGCGTTGAACACGCCGTACGGCGTCTCCAGCTTCGTCGGGGCGAAGCCGGCCTTCTCGGTCGCCTCCCACATCAGCTTCGGCGACACGCCGACGTTCGGCTGCGGCGTGACGAAAAGCTGGTGCGCCTCGAGGTTCATCGTCACCTGGGCGACGCCGGGGACGGCCTGCAACTGGGCGTTGATCTTCTTGGCGCAGCCGGAGCAGTCCATCGTCGGGATGGTGATGACGCTGACGTTCCGGGCGGGCTGCGCGGGTGGGGCCGGCTGTTGCGCGGCGGTCTTGGCGACGCAGGCCAGGGCGAGCACCAGGGCCGGCAGGAAGCGGGTCGTGGTCAACATGGGTCGGGCTCCTTTCCGTCGGACTCTCTCGAACCAGGCCGCCCCAACGCGGGACGGCCTTCCAACATGCGGGACTTGCTGCCGGTGCCGGTCTCGGTCGTCGCGTCCGGTCGGGCTATCGTGCCCGTCTTGTGTATTCGCGTCTTCTTCCCACTTGGGCCGACGCTTGGTAGCGGTATGGCCCCGATCGTGCCTTCGTGGAATCCTCGCGGGTGTAGCGTCCGCGTCGGAGCGACGCAATCCGTGCCTCCGTACCTCCGTGGAGGCGAGGGAGGCCCCCTCTGTCCCGGTTCGCTGACGACCCGCCTCCATTCGGCACCGACGGTCATCGGCCCGATCCACCCCTGAGCCCGGCCGCCGGGGAACAGCCCCCGGCGGCCGAACCCGGTCTCGGCGGGTTGGCTGCCGCCGAGACCGGGGGGGCGACGGCGTTACTTCTGCTTGAAGTTGCCGGCGTACGGCTTGTTGGCGACCTTGCCGGAGACGCTACCCTCCCACTTCATCTCCTTGGTGAAAACGTCGTTCTTGCCGACGTACTTGGAGAACTTGCCCTCCGGGTCGCCCTTCTCGGCCACGGCCGTCAGCTTGACGACCACCGGCGGGGTGGACTTGAGGGTCAGGACGAGTTCCTTCGCGTCGATCGGCTTGGCCTTCTTCACCTCGCCGTCGAGGACGTAGACGGCCACCTCGCCCTTCTTGTCCGGGACGACCTCCAGGTGGTACTCCTCCTCGCCCCACTCGACGAGCGGGCCGCCGTGCGGCCCCTTGTCCGGGTGCGGCTGGGCCAGGGCGAACCCCGCCACGCCCAGCACCAGCGCCAGGGCCAGCAGGCCCAGGGTGTTACGAACCATCGTCATCGCGGACTCCTTCGTTGCGAACCTGTGACGCACGGGCTTCCTCGGGGCCGTGCTCCCCTTGCGTAGCCCGGTCACCCCGGCCCGTCCGGCCGGGGCGTGTCGGGCGGGTCGTCCTCCGACGCCGGCGGGGCGTCGGTCGGCGCGGCCGGCGGCCGCGGTTCCTCGGGGGCGGGCTCCGCGTCGCGGCGGGCGAAGCGCTCGGCCACGGTCTCCAGGGCCCCGGCGTCCGGCAGCGGGACGGGGGCGTGCTCCGGCGTCGGGTCGTCCAGCCCTTCGCTCGTGTCCGACTGCCGGACCAGCCGTTCGGCGTCGGTGCCGGTGTAGCGCCAGAACAGCCCCGGGTGGATGAGGAACTCGCAGAACGTCGAGGTGATCAGCCCGCCGAGGATGACCGTCGCCACCGGGTAGAGGATCTCCCGGCCGGGCTCCTGCCCGGCGTACACCAGCGGGAACAGCCCGATGCCGGCCGTCAGGGCGGTCATCAGCACCGGCGACAGGCGCTCCAGGCTGCCGCGCAGGATCATCGCCTCGCTGAACTTCTCCCCCTCGTGCCGCATCAGGTGGAAGTAGTGCGTCACGAGCAGGATGCCGTTCCGGACCGCGATGCCGCCGAGCGAGATGAAGCCGACCAGGCTCGCCACGGTCAGCGTCTGGCGCGTCAGCACCAGGGCGATCACCCCGCCGATGAACGCCGTCGGGATCGCGTTCAGGATCTGGAGCACGATCCGCCACGACGGGAAGAGCAGGTACAGCACGACGAACATGCCGACGACCGAGGCGAGGGCCATCAGGGCGATCGTGTACGTCGCCGCCTGCTGGGCCTCGAACTGGCCGCCGTACTCGACGGTGTAGCCCTCCGGCATCGGCACGTCCTGGGCGACGCGCGCCTTGATGTCGCCGACGACGCTGGCGAGGTCGCGGCCGCCGGTGTTGCAGCGGATGACGATCCGCCGGCGGACGTTGTCGCGCTTGACCTGGTTCGCCCCGGACCCGTCGCCGATGTCGGCCAGGTCCTTGAGCAGGACCTGGGTCTTGCCGTCGGGCAGCGTCAGCCGGAGCCGGCCGAGGTTGGCGTAGTCGGTCCGGTACGGCTCCTCCAGCCGGACGAGCAGGTCGAACCGCCGCTGCCCCTCGAGCACCTGCGAGACGACCTCGCCCTGGAGCGCCGTCTCGACGAACCGGGCGACGTACGCCCGGTCCACGCCGAAGAACGCGAGCTGGTCCGGCCGCAGTCGGATGTGCAGCTCGTCCACCTTGCGCAGCGGCTCGACCTCGAGGTCCTGTAACCCCGGGATGCCGGCGATGGCCCCCTTGACGCGGTTGGACAGCTGCTCGAGCGTGTCGAGGTCGTCGCCGTAGACCTTGATCGCGATCTGGGCCGTCACGCCGGAGAGCATGTGCGAGATCAGGTGGGCGAGCGGCTGTTCGACCGAGATGCTCGCCCCCGGCACCTCCTCCTTGAGCTCCGTCCGCAGCTGTTCGATCACCTCCTCGCGGTGCCGGCCGGCGTCGGGGTTGACCGTGACGAGGTACTCCGACGTGTTCGGCGGCTCGGCGTGCTCGTCCAGCTCGGCCCGGCCGGACCGCCGCACGAAGTGGAGCAGCTCGCCGTTCGGGTTCTTCGCCGACTTCTGCATCGACCGGAGCTTGGCATCGACGATCGCCGCCGCCGCGTTCGTCGCGTCGAGGGACGCCCCCGGCGGCAGGGTGACGCCGACCTGGACGACGCCCTCGTCGAACGGCGGGAGGAAGTCCGCCCCGAGCTGGGTCATGAGCCAGACCGCGGCCGCCAGGGCGACCCACGTCAGCAGGAGGAGCGGCCCGGCGAACCGCATGCTGAACCGGACGAGGTAGGCCGCCGCCCACTTCAGCACCGCGACGACCGGGCCGTCGCCCTCGCGGTGGGCGGCGTTCGACTTGGCCAGCAGGTAGTACGACAGGACCGGCGTCACGGTGAGCGAGACGACGAGCGACATGAGGATCGACACGATGTACGCCACGCCGAGCGGGGTGAACAGCCGGCCCGGGATGCCGGACAGGGCGAACAGCGGCAGGAAGACCAGGATGACGACCGCCGTGCCGAAGACGATCGCCGAGCGCACCTCCATGCTCGCCTCGTAGACGACGCGCAGGTCCGCCTTCGGGCTGCCGGCGGCGTGGTTCTCCTTCAGCCGGCGGAAGATGTTCTCGACGTCGACGATCGCGTCGTCGACCAGCTCGCCCATCGCGACGGCGATGCCGCCGAGCGTCATCACGTTGATCGACAGGGTCGTGCCGGACAGCCAGCCGATCAGCCGGAAGCACAGGACGGTCAGGACCAGCGACAGCGGGATGGCCGTCAGCGAGATGAACGTCGTCCGGAAGTTGAGCAGGAACAGGAACAGGACGACCAGGACGAGGGCCGCCCCGATGACGAGCGCCTCGCCGACGTTCCAGACGCCGCGGTCGATGAAGTCGCGCAGCTGGTACAGCTCCGTCACGACGGCGACGTCCGCCGGCAGGGCCGGCTCGGATTCCTTCAGGGCGGCGACGATGCGGTCGGTCAGGTCGCGCGTGTCGACGCCGGGCTGCTTGGTGATCGTCAGGGCGACGCCGGGGTGGCCGTTGACGCTCGAGTCGCCGCGCTTGACCTGGGCCCCCTCGACGACGCGGGCGACCTGCTCGAGCAGGATGGCCCGGTGCGCGGCCGTCTTGACCGGGATCTTCTGGAGGTGCTCGACGACCTTCTCCGGCGACGGGCCGAGCCGGGCCAGGACGCGGATCGCCTTCTCGTTCCCGCCGCGCGTGGCGAAGCCGCCCGAGGCGTTCAGGTTGTTCGCCCGCAGGGCCTCCTCGACCGCGAGGAGCGTGACGCCGTACTCCTGCAGGGCGGTCGGATCGACGAGCACCTGGTACTGCTTGCGGCCGCCGCCCATGACGATGACCTGGGCGACGCCGCGCGTCTTGAGCAGGTGCGGGCGGAGGACCCAGTCGGCCAGGGTGCGCAGGTCGAGCCCCCGCTTCTCCGCCGACGGGAAGACCACCTCGTGCGGCTTGCCGTCGAGCGTGAAACGGACCGTGCGCGCGGCGTCGGCGGCCTTCGGCACCGGGCCCCAGGTGACGCCGGCGACCGGCACCTCGGGCCAGCTCGCCGGGTCGGCGCGGTCGGTGACGTTCCAGATCTTGAGTTTCGGCTCCGCCGCGTCGGCCGGGCCGATCCGCTCGGCCCAGAAGCCGGTGGTGCCGACCGGGGCGAGCTCGCCGCCGGTCGGGCCGGGCCGGCGGTACAGGCCGGCGACCATGAACTGGCCCATGATCGACGTGATCGGGGCCATCTGCGGCGTGACGCCCGCCGGCAAGGCGTCCCCGAGCGTGGCGAGCCGCTCCTGGACCGTCTGCCGGGCGACGCGGATCTGCGTGTCCCAGTTGAACTCGACGTAGATGACCGACAGGCCGAGGCCGGACTGGCTGCGCACGTCCTCGACGCCGGTCGCCCCGAGCAGGGCCGACTCGAGCGGGAACGTCACCAGCGCCTCGACCTCCTCCGGGGCGAGGCCGGGGGCCTCGGTCATGATGACGACGCGGGGGCGGTCCAGGTCCGGGAAGACGTCGATCGGCATCCGCACGGCCAGGTACGAGCCGTAGACGAGCGCGGCGAGGCACAGCAGGACCACGAGCGGCCGGAACTTCAAGGCCAGGCGGATCACCGCGTTCAGCATCGGTCGCGCCTCCGCTCAGTGGGTGTGGCCGGCGTGCGGGTCGGCGCTGCCGGTGGCGGCCTTGGCCTTGATCGCCCGCAGGAGGGCGGCCGCCCCGTTGCGGGCGATGAACTCGCCCGGGCCGATGCTGCCGTCGTTGGCGACCACGACCGCGTCCTGCTCCTCGAACAGGACGCGCACCGGCAGGCGCTGGAACACGTCGCCGTTCTGGCGGAAGACGTACGCCTCCGGGCCGTCCCGCGCCACCGCCTCCGACGGGAAGACGAACACCTCCGGCTGGTCCTTGTTCGGGAACTGCTCGATCGGGACGAGCAGCCGGACGCGCTGCCCCGGGCGGAAGCGCCAGACGAGGAACGTCTGCCCGTCCTTGGCGTAGGTCCGCGACTGGTTCGTCAGCGGCAGGTAGAACGCGAACGTCCGGCTCTCCGCATCGACCGTGTTGGCGAGGTGGCGGATGGTCGGCGTCTCCTCGAACGCCGGCCAGCCGCCGGCCTCCTCGGCGAACTCGACCTTGACCGGCCAGGCGTTCTGGGCGGCCGTCTCGAGCAGGGCGGCCTCGCTCTTGAACGCCCGCCCCTCGACGTAGAGCAGCTGGTGGTTCGCCAGCATGGCGAGGACCTGGCCGGCCTGGACCTGCTCGCCGAGCTGGACCTTCACCTCCTGGACCTCGAGGTTCGCGGCGGTTCCGGTGGGAGCGGTTCCGGCGACGGACGAGTCCTCCGGCACCTTCGCCGGGGCGGAGACGGTGATCTCGGTGACGAACTTCCCCTCGGCGACGGCGTCGATCTGTTCGGGCTTCAGCCCGCGCGTGAGGAGTTCCTGGCGGTACGCCGTGATCGACGTCCGCAGGCGGCTCTCGGCCGCCTCGGCCTCGATGAGGCGGTTGCCGGGGACGACGGCCGCGGACGCCTTGAGGCGGGTGACAAGTTCGCGGGCGATGGCCAGGTCGCGGCTCGCTTTGAACAGCTCGTTCTGGCTCTGCTGGAACACCTCGCTGAGCAGGCGGACGGAGAACAGCGCCTGGCCGGGCTTGACGGTGTCGCCGGGCTGGATGGCGATCTTCGTCACGACGCCGGCGACCGGGCCGACGACGCCGCGATCGCTCAGGCCGGGCCGATCGACCACGATGCCGGGGATGAGCAATCTGCGCGCGTACGGCTCGGGAAGGGCCGCCTCGACGACGAGGCGGAGGTTCTTCTGGGCCTGCTCGGTGAGCTTGATGCGGTCTTCGGGTGCGTGGGCCTTCTCCTCCTCCTTGGCGGGCTTCGCGGGGAGCAGCCAGGCCCGCCAGCTGTCCCGCGTGAGGTACGCCGTGACGCCGAGGCCGACGACCAGCGCGAAGGCGGCGAGGGAGACGATCGTGTTGAGCGGACGCATGGTCGGTCCTCCGGCCCGAATCGCGGGCGGCAGTCCGAACGGGAAACAACGCAAGCGAGGGGTATGGGGTTGAAGGCGCGGCGGCGCGCAGTCACGCGGCCGGCGTTCGGCGCGACGGGAAAGGTCAGATCAGCAGCGTGCAGAAGAGCGCAAGACGGGGTGGAGTCGGGTGCTGGTCCGCGCTGGGCAGGGGCGCTCGGGCCACCGGAACCCAGGCGACGAAGAGGACGGCCGATTCCCAGGACAGGTCGAGAAGTAGCGGTGCCGGGTCCGCCGGGACGGGCGGCTGCGCCAGCGTCGGGACCGCGAAGCCCGGACAATCCGGCTGGTGATCCGGCGGCGTCGGCCGCGGCGTGGCCGGGGTCGGCTGGTCCTGCGGTGGGGCCTGCTCCGAGGGGTGGACAGCGCGACAGCGGCACCGCGACCCGGGCCGCGGCGGATCTTCCGCCGAGGCGTCGCACGCCGGCGCGGCCGGCGTCGGGGCGGCATGGCACGGCACGAACTGGCACAGGCACACGCCGGGCGGCATGAGCAGCGGCAGTCCGATGAGTAGTGCCAGCACCACGCGCATCACTCGGTCCTCGACGCCCATCCGAACGGGCCGTGGTTATTATCACCCCGACCCTCTCCGAGTCAATTCCAACAAGATGATACGAAAAAGAACCCCGACGCGCGGCGTCGGGGTGGTGTTGGTTGTCACAGCCTGTGCAGCTTACCGGTAATAGTGAGGGAACGGCGACACGCTCGGGCCGAACGGCCCCGGCTGGACCTCGTAGCGCCGGCCGCCGATGTGGTAGTCGGTGTGCGGCGGGACGTAGTGGAAATGGTTGCGGTGCGGGACGAAGCCGCCCGGGACGTAGTCGATGTGGCCGCGGCCATAGCCCGGGTTGAAGCCGCCGTAGCCCGGGTTGTAACCGCCGTACCCGGGGTTGAAGCCGCCCCCGTAGCCCGGGTTGTAGCCGCCGTGGCTGTGGCCGGAGCCGGGGAAGTACTGGGCCTGGGCCGGAGCGGTCAGGACCAGGGCCAGGCAGCCGACCGCGACAAGGAGCATCAGGTTCTTCATCGGGAGGTCTCCATCGTTCGGGTCCGAGGCGAGGGCATCCGGGGGCCGCGGCGTTCGAGGCCGCGCCTTCCGTGTGGATGCCCCCACCAGGTGTGCAACGGGGTGACGATCACCTCAGATCCCATCGGGAGTGGCAGGTAGAGAAGCGCAGCCGACGCGCTTCCTCCCTCCTTGCACCCGTTGCGAGGCGATGCCTCATTCTTGTGCGAAGTCTGCGGACTCGCGCCAGGCGGGTTCGTTGCTTGATCGGATCGGCGGGTCCGCGAGGAAGTGGAGCGGAAAAAGACCCCCGACGTCAAGTCGGGGGCGGTTTGCGTTCTCGGCCGGGCCGGATCAGCGGTGGTAGTGCGGGAAAGGCGAAACGCTGGGCCCGAACGGCCCCGGCTGCACCTGGTAGCGCTGGCCGCCGATGTGGTAGTCGGTGTGCGGCCGGACGTAGTCCAGATGGCCCCGGTGCGGGGTGAAGCCGCCCGGGACAAAGTCGGTGTGGGCGCGGTTGAAACTCGGGTTGTAGCCGCCGCCATAACCGGGGTTGTACCCGCCATAGCCGGGGTTGAAGCCGGAGCCGCCGTAACCCGGCGACGGCTGGTGGCTGTGCCCGCCCGTGCCGGGGTAGAACTGGGCGCTAGCCGGCGCGGCGAGGACGAGACCGAGCAGGCCGACCGCCAGCAGAAGCATCAGGTTCTTCATCGGGGGATCACCTTCTTGTGAGGGACGTGGCGGCTCTGCCGCCGAAAACGACCCATTCTGTACCGGCACGATCGGGATTCGTTCCCGTGCACCAACCGCTTCACGCGGGGTAAACCCGGCAAACTGAGACGGCGGAGCACGCCCCTCCGGGAGGTTCCACCCGGAGGGACAGCTGGACCAGCCAGGGCGGTGGCATCCTCTCTGCGAGACCTGCGGACCGCCACATTTCCGTTGCGAAACTGCCGCTCAGCGGATGTCGACGAGCAGGCCCTGCGCCTGGAGCTGCGCCGCGGCCGCCTGGGCGTCGTGGATGCAGTTGTAGCAGCCCTGGCGCTGCCACGGCTCGTGCTCGCACTTGCGGACGAAGACGGTGACGTGGCTCGGGGCGGCCGGCACCTGGGGCACCGGCGGCTGCGGCTGCGGATCGTGGGCCGAAACGGCGGACGTCGAAATCCCCAGGGCCAGCACGGCAGCGGTCAGCAACGACTTGAACATTTCTCTACTCCGACCTCGGGTTGAAATGGTGACAGGGACGGGTGACGTGCGGGGAGGAGCCCCAAACGACGCCTCACTCACACCGAGTGCGAACCCTGCGGACCGGGCCTCATTCGGCTCGGAATGCCGGGGCGATGGATCTACACCGGTCGAGGGGCGACGCGCGAGCTACGACGAGGTCGGCTAGAGCCCGCGTGCATCAAGCGCTGCCGGTATGCCCTTTGCTTTGGGAGACGAGAGGCGGGCGAGGTCCCCCCCAGGCGGCAAGTCTTACAAACCCGGACGCTGCAAACCAGCAACGGAGTCCCTGATGCGACGGCTTCTTCTGGTCGGGGTGGCGACGGTCTTCACGCTGCTGTCGGGCGGGCTGGCCGGGGCGTGTGACGGCTGCGGCAAGGGCGGCCGTCCCGCGACGGGCGTTCCGCCACAGGGCGGAACGTTGCTGCCACCCGACGCGATGGTCCCCACCGCGCCAATGAATCCTACCACCCCGGCCGCGCCACAGGCGCTCGTGATGCCGCCCGAGTCGCTGACGCCGCCAGCGCCGGCCGCGCTCGGCATCTCGGGGCGGGAGGTTCCTTGCCCGTGTGGCCCGTGTGGCCCGGGCGGTCGGGGTAGGACGGGGTATTCCCCGGCCGGCCCGGGCACCGCTCCGCCCTACGCCCGGGGCGCTTGCCCGTGCCCCCAGCCGGTCGGCTGTCCGAACTGCCCCGGGCGAATCGCGGCTTCCCGCGGCTGCTTCCCGGCCCCCTCTCAGCCCGTCGCTTGCCCGGTCCCGGGGTGCTCGGCGGCCGCGCCGATTTCGTACCCGGTCGCCGCGTATTCGACCCAGTACTACATCCCGGACACGCTCGTGCAAGGCACCCGGCCGGGTGGTCGGCCCCGCTGAAGCGACCTAGATTGCGCCTGGTGAAACGCCGCACAGGTTGCGGCGGGCCACCAGGCTCGCGGCGGACGGCTTCCCTTTCCGACCGACCATCCTGCCCTCGTAAGGTGCCCAAGGCGGGCCGCGAATTGCGAACCCCCGAATCCGGGGGTGGGGAGATTCCGTGAGGCCCGCGTGGCGTTGGCAGTCAGGCGTCTACCTTGTCTTCTTCCTCTCCGGCGCGGCGGCGTTGGTGTACGAGGTCTCCTGGGCTCGCCAGGTCGGGCTCATCCTGGGGCACACCGCCCACGCGGCCGCCGTCGTCCTGGCGGCGTATTTCGCCGGCCTGGCCGTCGGCTACGACCTCGGCGGACGCCTCGCGCGGCGTCTCGACCCGCGGGTCGGCTACGCCGTTGCGGAGTTCGTCGTAGCCGGGTGGGCCTGCGTCGTTCCGTCCCTTCTAGCCGCCGGGCCGGGGGTCGTCGATTCGCTCTCGCCGTCCGCGTCGGCCGGCCGGTTTCTCGTCGGCTGGGCGTTCAGCTTCGTGCTCCTGCTGCCGGCGACCGCCTCGCTAGGGGCGACCCTGCCGTTCATGGCCGGCTGGCTGTCGCCGGGCGACTCTCCGCGCGGCGACCGGGTCGTCGCCGCCTACGCCTGCAACACCGCCGGCGCGTTCGTCGGCGTGGTCACGGTGACGTGCGGACTACTGGTTACCGTCGGCGTCACGGGTTCGGGGTTCGTGGCGGCGGGGGTCTCCGTTTTTTGCGGCGTGGTCGCGTTGCTCCTGCCCCGGCCGCTGGGCCCGCCGGGCGAGGCGGCTCCGTCAAGGGCCGGCCCAAACGAGTCGCACGGTCCCTGCTTCTGGCCGTTGTTCCCCGCTGCGCTGTCCGGGTTCGGCATCCTCGCCCTGGAAGTCCTGTACGCCCGGCTCTTCTCGCTGGTCTTCCACAACAGCACGTACACGTTCGGGGCCGTCCTCGCGACGGTCATCCTCGCCTTGGCGCTCGGGCCGGTGCTGGCCCGGGTCGCGTCCCGGCGGGCGCGGCCCGGCGTGGTGGTGGCCTGGGCGGCCGGGGCGGGGGGCGTCGCGATCCTGCTCTCGGTCTGGGTGTTCGTGCTGATCACGCGGCTGGACTACCTGCGGCCCGGCGGTTTCGTCGCCTACCTCGCCGGGGCGTTCGGCCTGGTGGCGCTCGTCGTCCTGCCGCCGATGACGCTCCTCGGGATGATCCTTCCCGCCCTCTGGGGCGGCGACACCGGCACCGAAGTGGCGGAGCGGGTTGGCCGGACGGCGCTGGTGAGCACCCTGGCCGGGGCGGCCGGTGCCGGACTGGCAAGCCTGGTCTTCCTCCCGGTTCTCGGCCTGTGGGGCGCGTTCCTCCTGGTCGCCTTCCTGTTCGCCGCGCTCGCCCTCGGCATGCCGTCCACCCGGCACCTGACCTTGGCGCTGGGTGTCGGCGTGGGGTTCTGTTTCGCCGCCTTGCCGCTGGTGGTCCCGCCAGGTCCCGAGCGATGGGCGACGGCTGGGCCGGAGGTCGTGCTCGCCCGATGGCACTCGGCATACGGCTGGATCGACGTGGTCGAGGGAGCGGACGGGGCCCGGAAGGTGCGTCAAAACCTCCACTACCGATTCGGCTCGACCGGGACGGACGCCATACGAACATACCGCCAGGCGCACCTGCCGCTCGTGCTACATCCGCGCCCGGCCGACGTGCTTTTCCTCGGCCTGGGCACCGGCATGACTGCCGGCGCGGCCATCCCGCACGCCGAGGTCGAACGGGCCGTCGCCGTCGAGCTGATCCCCGAGGTCGTCGACGCCGCCAGGCTGCTGGCGGACGCGAACTTCGGCTTCGTGGACCACCCGCAGTGTGAGGTGGTGATCGACGACGCGCGCCGCTACGTACGTGCGACCGGGCGACAGTTCGACGTGATCGTCGCTGACCTATTCGTCCCGTGGGAGAGCGAGACGGGCTACCTCTACACGGCGGAGCACTTCCGGGCGGTCCGGCGGCGGCTGAAGCCAGGCGGGCTCTTTTGCCAGTGGCTGCCGCTCTACCAGCTCGGCCCGCGCGAGTTCGAACTGATCGCGGACAGCTTCGCGTCCGCCTTTCCCGACGTGTCCCTCTGGTGGGGGCACCTGGATAGCCGCCGGCCAATCCTGGCGCTAGTAGGCGGGGCAGGCGGTCCGAGGGTCGAAGGCCCCGAGGTCGATGCCCGGCTCCGGCGTGCATATCGCTCCGCCCCGGCGGACGGGGAGATGAAGACGGCCCGGGACCTGGTCGGACTCTACGTCGGCCAGTGGGTTTCTCGCCGGCCGGACTTTCTCAACACGGACGAATTCCCCCGGGTCGAATTCCTTACCCCGGTTAGCGACGGCGATCGCGTGTTACTTCAAGGGGAAGCATTGCGGCAGTTTTCCGACGAGGTACTCACCCGGCTTCCTGATCGAAGTGATCGGTTCGCTGTCGTTCAAGACCCCGCCTCGGTTCGGCGGGCCTGGCAGAGGATCGGAATTGGTTCTCCTTGACGACCCAAGGCGGTCGCCAGAAGGCAGCCTCGTACATGCGCGCAAGGGCATCACGGCGAGCTGAAAAGGCACGACTCTGTCGCACCAGTCTGAGTTAGAGCATCGGCCGTGATGCGCATCCGACCCGGAAGTTACAACGCCGAGCGGCGACACGCCGGTCCGGATTCGGTCGGGGTTATCGTGGGTCAAGCAGCAACCGGCTGGCCGCGGCGCAAGCCGGGTACGACGGCGGTCAAGGCCGCCATCCAGTACAGGGGAAGGCTTGCCGAGGTCGGGATGTGGCTTGTCCGGGCGCGGGCCGGCGGACTAGGTCCCCGAATAGGCCAGCGACGATCACTGCCGGCCGACCTCGCGCTGGTCCTTCTGCGGCGCCCAGCGCAGCGCCATCGCCTGCTCAAGGGCGGCCATCACCCCGAAGGTGATGGCCGTCTTGCTGAGAAAGAACCGGATCTTGTCGTCGTTCGTGTCGGCGATTGTGATCGACTGGTTGAGGAGGCCCTCCTCGGTGATCGCCTTCGTCTTGGTCTTGCCCGCCGACCCCTTGACCGCGAAGCGGTACACGTCCGCCGCGGTTTCCGTGGGCTTGTCGGCGTCGGCCAGCTCGTAGTCGCTCCGCACCGGGTGCTCGATGAGGAGGCTGCGCTCGGCGTCGTTGCGGTTGGCGACCGTGTAGGTCCTCGTCTCGCGCACCTTCGTCGTGGGATGGATCACCCCCTTGACGGCCTTGATGGCGGTGATGCGGCCGTCGTCGGAGGACGGCTTGGCGTCGACCTCGGTGCCGAGGTCGACCGCGTAGGAGATGAGGCGTTCCTCGTTCGGCTGGAGGTCGGCGATCTTGGCGTCGCCGCCGTAGACCGACCCCTCGAACACGGTGACCGGGCCCTGCATCAGGTGCGCGCCGGACGTGTTCTTGACCTGGAGGCCGAGGAGCGGGAACTTGGCGTGCGTCCGCTCGTTGTAGATCGAGACGCGCCTCGACTCGACGTCCTTGGCGACGATCGGCAACAGGGCGCTCTTCTGCCGGGCATGGCTGACCGGCTCCTCGTCCGGGTTCCGCACCGTCGACGAGGGCAAAGCCCGCTGCATCACCCCACCGCCCGGAGTCCCGCCGGCAGCGGCCCCGCTCGACGCAAGAGCAGGCGGACCTGGGCCAGCTCCCGGATCGCCGCCAGGTACCGCCGGTTCGCGCTGTCCTGCCGGCGCGTTGCGAACGCGGCGGCCGGGCCGGTGCCCTGCCCCCGCGCGGCCGCGTCCAGGTCGGCGGCGTGGCACTGAGCCCAGGCGAGCAAGACCCGGTCGACGAGCAGTCGCTCCAGCGGAGTCGCCGTCGGGCCGAGCAGCTCCCCGCGCAGCTCATCCAGCTTGCGGCGGAGCGCCTCGCCGACGAGCGGGTCGCCGCCGGCGACGAGGCGGACGATGGCCATCTCGGCGTGCCATCCCAGATCGCCGGCCTGCCGCCAGAAGTGCGGGTAGCGATCCAGGCAAATGCGTAGCTCGTCCAGGGCGGACCAGTCGCCCTGCTCCGCCCGGCGGCCCAGCTCACCGAGCGTGCCGACCCCGGCCGGCACGCCGGACGTCACGTCCGCCGTCGCCGCGTCTTCCGCCACTTCTCGCGATAATGCCGGCGGTAACTCGGGCTCTCGCTCCTGCCAACCGGGTGAGAAGTTTCCGCTCGTGGGAGCGCCTTATCGCCCGGAGACCTTTTTGACCCGGCCTACAGTCCGGGTCAGGCGAAGCGGACGTCCGCACCTCCAGGCCGGCGGGTCCGGTCGCGGATTGGGCCGAGCGGTGCCGGGACCTACTCGCACCTTTTGCATCCCTCGATTGCGGAGGAGGTGGAAGCGAACGACGGATCCCGCCCGGACCCATCAAGTCCATCGCGGCAGTTCTGGCGGCGCTCGCAGCGGCCACTCGGCGCAGTATGGGGATGATGCCGAACAAGGACCAAACCCTTCCCCCACCGCGGGTGGCATCCGGCGAACACCAGCTTTATTGCGGGGGCCGCCGCGCCAGTCGACCCAGCTCGCCGAGTAGCTCCTCTACCCGGAGCGGCTTGGTGACGCACCCGTCCATCCCCGCGGCGAGCAAGCGCTCCCGGTCGCCCTTCATCCCGTAGGCGGTCAGGGCGACGATGGGCGTGTGGCGGCCGAGCTCACGCTCCAGGTCGCGGATCTTCGCCGTCGCCTCCAGGCCGTCCATCTCCGGCATCTGGACGTCCATCAGCACCACGTCGAAGCGCTCCGCCGCCACCGCTTCGACGGCGTCCCGCCCGTTGCTCACCACGGCCACCGCGTGGCCCCGCTTCTCGAGCAGGAGCACGGCCACGTTCTGGTTGACGGGGTTGTCCTCGGCCAGGAGGACCTTCAGCCGCCCCGGCGGGGCGGCCCCGGCCGGGGCGGCGTGCGGGGCGGCCGGGCGCGAGCCGTCCAGGGCCAGTAACAAGGCCGCCAGCAGGTCGGATCGGCGGACCGGTTTGAGCAGGTGGGCACCGACGCCCAGCTCGCGGCACCTCGCCAGGTCGTCGGGCAGGCCGGCGGTCGCGAGCATGACCAGGACGGTGTGGGCCAGCGCCGGCGCGTTCCGGATCCGTGCGGCCAGCATGAACCCGTCGGTGTCGGGCATGTCGGCGTCGAGCAGCACCAACGGGTACGGGTCCCCGGCGTCGGCGGCGCGCAGGAGCTCGTCGAGGGCGGCGGGGGCGCTCTCGCAAAGGGTCGGGACCATCGACCAGCCGGCGAGGAGGTCGCGGAGGAGCCGGCGATCGGTGGGGAGGTCGTCCACGGCCAACACCCGCAGGCCGGCCAGGCGGGGGGGCGACGGGGTGGCGGGCGGCTCGTCGCGGACGCCCAGCCGTACCGCGAACGCGAAAGTGCTGCCCTTGCCCGGCTCGCTCTCGGCGGTGATCCGGCCGCCCATCAGCCCGACCAGCCGCGCCGAGATCGCCAGCCCGAGGCCGGCGCCGCCGTACCGGCGCGTCGTCGAGCCGTCCGCCTGCTCGAAGGGGTGGAAGACCCGGGCCAGGTCCCCCGGCGCGACGCCGATGCCGGTGTCCCGGACGCGGAAGGCGAAGCCGCCGTCGGGGGCGAGGCTCACCGCGACGGCGACCTCGCCGCTCTCGGTGAACTTGACGGCGTTCCCGACCAGGTTGAGGAGCACGTGCCGCAGCCGGCCGGCGTCGCCGACCACCGCGTCGGGCACGTCGTCGGCCACGTGGCACGCCAGCTCCAGCCCCTTCTGGGACGCGCGGACGGCGAGGGCCCGCGCGACGTCGCCGACCGCGTCGCGCAGGGAGAAGTCGGCGGAATCCAGGACGAGCTTGCCGGCCTCGAGCCGGGAGAAGTCGAGCAGGTCGTTGATGAGGGCGAGGAGGTAATCGGCGGACAGGCGGACCATCTCCAGGTAGTCGCGCTGCTCCGGCGTCAGGTCCGTGGCCAGGGCGAGCTCGGTCATCCCGAGGATGCCGTTCATCGGCGTGCGGAGCTCGTGCGAGATGTTGGACAGGAACTGGGTCCGGGACCGGCCGGCCGCCTCGGCCGCCTCCCTGGCCAGGCGCAGCTCCTCCTCCGCCGCCTTGCGGCCTGGGCCGTCGGCCGCGTCGCCCCCGCCGGCGTCGCCCCGTGGCGCCCGGGCCGCCAGGACGGCCAGGATCCGGCCGGCCGTCCGCTCCAGTTCCGGCAGCAGGAGGGACGCGGCCCCGACGTCCCCGGCCCGGCCGGCGTCTTCCATCCGGGCGGCCAGGCCCTGGGCCGGCGCGCTCAACGTGCCGATGAGGCCCCGCAGGTGGTGGGCGGCCCGGGCCAGGGTGGCCCCGTCCCGCCGCTCGACCGCGGCGCGGACGTCCGCCAGCCGCCGCGGCAGCTCCTGGGTGAGCATGTCCACCCAGATGGCGAGCACGTGGCGGTCGCCCGCCTGCGCCTCCATCTGCCGCCAGTCGACGACCTCCGTGCAGCGCCGCACGGCGGCGAGGAGCTCCGCGTGGGTGAAGGAACGCGGCAGGGTGTCGTCCATGCCGGCGGCCAGGCAGCGCTCGCGGGCGGCCGGGTCGGCCGTCATGCCGAGGATGACCGCCCGGCGTTCGCCCCCCCGCTCCAGCAGGCGCATCCGGGCGGCGGCCTCACAGCCGGCCGTGTCGCCGAACTGCCCCTGGATGAGGACGGCGTCGAACGGGCCGGCCTCGAAGGCGGCCAGGGCCTCCGCCGCCGAGGCGGCCGGCACGCAGGCGTGCCCCTCGCGGTCGAGCCGCAGGCAGGCCAGCCGGCGCTGGTACTCGCTCTCGTCCAGGACGAGGACGCGCATCGGCCGGGCCACCTCCCCGACCCGGAGGGCCTCCAGGGCCTCGAGGAGGCGGTCCATGTCGGACGGGAAGTCGGGGTTCGGCCGCACGGCCAGGCCGTTCTGGTAGGCCAGCTGTCGCAGGCCCGGCGGGAGCGACGGGGCCGCCGGCATGGCGGCCTGGTCGACCAGGAGCGGGATGACCGGGATCTGGCGGGCGAAGGCCGCCTCGACCTCGAGGCGGACGAAGTCCTCCTCGCTGTCGATCCGGCGTCCGGTCCCGGCGGCGGCCGCCAGCCAGCGCGGGCCGATGACGGCCAGTAGCACCTTGCAGGACGCGACGGATTCCTGGATGACGCGGCGGAAGTCGCTGCCGAGCGGGATGGAGTCCAGGTCCATGAAGACGGCGGCCCTGCCGAAGCGCTCGGCGAGGCGGTCGGCGATCCGGTCGGTGATGTACCGGCTGTCCTCGCGCCGGTAGGAGATGAAGACGTGAGCCACGGTGCGCCCCCGGGATTCGAGTTTCCGCTCCCCGGTCGCGGCGGCCGCCGCCCGACGGGAGGTGTCGAGAACTACGCCGGCGGGCCCTACTTTTTTGATGGGTTCACCCGCCTGGC
>Ga0268299_1001499_pt1 | contig 40070 bp, 31 predicted proteins | sample NOBtaG_FD_193484 | JGI IMG/M metagenome (GOLD analysis project Ga0268299, IMG submission 193484) | Activated sludge microbial communities from bioreactor in Nijmegen, Gelderland, Netherland - NOB reactor | ecosystem: Engineered > Bioreactor > Aerobic > Activated sludge | place: Netherlands... | reverse complement strand
ATCCTTGGCGGTGGTGGTGCCATTTTAGGCGGTGGTGGCTGCATTGGTGGTGGCATTGGTGGTGGTGCAATTGGCTTTGGAACAGATGGTAGAGACGCTTTCACTGGTTCAGGAGCAGGTGGTGTTAATGGTTTTGGTGGCTCAATTTTAGGAGCAGGGGGCATTATTGGCTTTGGTGGCTCAGGGGGTGGGGTAAATTGATTTTCTTGTCTTTGTTCTAAAGCAGGTGTTCCTAAATCTAATTTAGTAGGAGTCTCACGACGAAATAACTTTTTAATAGCTTCCCACACCCTTGCAAATAAACTCATAAATCCTCCTAGTTTAAGTCGATACCTTCATATGTTGAGTCAAAGTTTTAGCAATATTAGCATAGTTAAGCAACCATTTTCATTACCCAATCTGGGCTAGATTCAGATTTGTTATTTATCCAAAGCCTAAAATAATGTTTTGCAGTTACATTATTTTATTTATTTTGGTTGCGTAGTTTTTCTGCCAAATTTTGTATTTGTAAAGTTAATATAGATAGAGATTGCCCTATTTCTTCTAATGAATTAATTAAATCTATTTGTTCTTTATTTTCTTGATTAATATGTTCATTAATAATAGTTTGTTTTTTGTTTCATTTAGCTTTAATTCATTCTTTAGTTAAAAGACCTATTACCATTTGTCTAGTTAAATTAATTCTTATTTAGCTAAAAACGCTTTTTCTAGTTTGAAAAATCACTACCCAACTTTGCCATTACAGGGCTTTCACCAACACTTAATAAGAAAAAATCCTTGGGTGGTTAATAACATCTTAAATTCAGCTTACAAATTTATACTAATAAAAATACATATGATAATTTATTAGTTAACTGTTGTTAATTAATATAGAAGCAAGCTTATTATTTTTGATTTTAGCTAAATTTTGATAGACCCTTATAATGTGCGAGCATTTTATCAAATTATCAAATGGTTGTCTTTATTTGTACGCCTACGAACTAATTTTTACAAAAAAAATTTTTATCCAGATTTCAACCACCTATTTTAATCAAAAAGCAGAAAATTTTAGAATAAACCAAAAATCTACTACTAGAAATAGTCCTTAGTGTAAAGTTATTTTACAACTGTAAAGAAATATTAACGGTTATTAAACTCTTATTTCTCAATTAATTACAGTTTATTCTAATTTTATTGGATACTAGGTATACATTTATAAAAATTATTTTAAATATCTCTACCAGTAGGTAAAGCCTTATTATTACAATAAATAGCTGACTGATTAGTCAGATTATTATTGGTTTTATCCTTTTGGCACAGTAGTTGCTATTAATGTTAACAATCAAACATCAATCAAATCTATAATAAATCAAAATAAATGCTTAAGGAGAAAGTCATGCTTTTAGGAAAGGCACTTGGGAAATATCTACTTAGTTTCCTTATGTTTGCGATATTTTTTGCTTATGGTGTTCAAACGGCTGAAGCTGTAACATTAGTATTTGTTCATGGTAAAGGTGATAAGAAAGACACTGTTGCTAATGTTACAAATAATTATTGGACAACCGATATGATTCGCGCTTCAACCAGAAACTATGCAGCAAGATCTTTAGTAGTTTCTTATGATGGTACTCAATATTATTGGGATACAGTTGGCGATATAGCAACACAAGTAAATAATTACCTTAATTCATATCCAAATGAAAGATTAGTTTTTGTCACCCACTCTTATGGTGGAATCCAAATGCGCTTTATCCTTTGCAATAGCAGCACTTCTTCCCCTTATTATAATTATCGTGGTTCAAATTTTGCTCGCATCAATGCTGCAACAAGTCATGTAATTACTTTAGCAACTCCTCATGGCGGTAGCGCAGTAGCTGACCTAGGGTCAACTCTTTCTAATAGTGCTTTTACTTCTTGGATTGTTAGCTTGGTAGATAACAATTCCAATTCCTCAAAAGTTTTAACTACATCTCACCTCCAATATGCAGGTCAAAACTGGTTACGTGATAATCAAAGAACAAAATCATTCTACACTGTAGCTGGAACCAACACACTTAATCATATTTACCACCTTACTGATGTAGGTTTAGGCACTTTATCATTACTAGCACCTTTTAATGGTTCAAATGATGGTTTAGTAGATGTTTCAAGTGCGCATTATATAGGTGCGCCTGGTGGCGACTGGTTTAACACCACTGCTAATCACGACCATAACCGTCATAATGATGACCCTGGTTACATTGGGGACACTATCGGCCAATATGGTTGGTAGGCTAATAAATATTAGGAGGATGAAATGAGAAAATTTGGATTATTACTTACAACAGTTATTTTATTAGTCACCGCCGTAGCACTAACACAGCGTGTAGAAAATAGCACACCAGAAAAAGCTAAAATTAAGTCTATAGTTCAATTAGAACAAGAACGTTTAGCTAAAGAACCTGTTTCTAGCCGCGGTGATACAGGCCGTTTAACTCAAGAAGCTTTACAAATGGAAACAGATATTGTTTCTGTTAGCTCAACATTATTTGTAATGGAAGGTGTTAAGGCTAAAAATATTAAATTACCTATATCTGGTGAACGTGCAAGAATAGGTGTTTTTTCTGCTGAGGATAGCCAGCTAAATGTAGAACTATCTGACCCTCGCGGTAGCAAAATTCCTGTAGAACCACATAGCCGTAATAATGCAATCCCAGCTTATGAAATGAGCCAAGTAGTAATGGGTCGTGGTGGTGAAGGTGTTTTACTAGTAACTGATCGTAAACAAAAAATGACTCCCGGTAACTATACAGTCAATGTAGTTCAAGCCACAACTCCAGTAGATATTATTGTTAATGACGTTGGTGGGCCAGAATTAAAAGTTTGGCTAACTGATAATGGCCGTGACAATAGCAATGGTATTACTTTATTTGCACAATTAAAAGATGGTGAAAAGTCTATTTCTGGCGCACAACTTCAAGCAAAAGCTAAGGGTAGTAAAGCTACTCTAAGTTTAAGCGAAACTAGCGACGGCATTTATACTACAACAATTAATAGCAATGATTTCCAAGGTATTCAAACCTTTGTTGTTGAAGCTAAAGCAACTACAACACAAGGCTTACAGCTATTAAGACATGGAGCTATTGATGTAATTGCTGGTAAAGCTAACGCTAAGTTATTAAGTGTTGGTCAAGAAACTTTAACTGATTCTGATTTAGTAGTAGAAGTAAATGTTAAAGTTAGTCAAGCAGGCCGCTACTATTTACGTGGCAATTTACTTGGAACTAATAATGAGCCTATTGCATGGTCTCAAGATGCTCAAGAATTAACTCCCGGCAACCATACATTAAAGCTACGTTTTGCCAAAGATATTATCAATAATTCAGGTTTTTCTAGTGGCTTTAAGCTTTCTGGTGTAGAGCTAATGAATACTACTAATATGCCAGGAATTAAAGCAGCCGAAAAAATCGACAATTTCTTTCTAAAGAGTTCTCTATAATTTTCTAACTCTCATAATTAAATAAAGGTATCCTAAAAATTAGGATACCTTTTTCATTTTGCTAAAAACTCTCGCCATATCAAATCAACGTAGTATAATCAAAGAGCCTTATGTCAACTTATAATCTAATTTAGCCGATAACTTAAATACTTTATCAATCAACTTACAAATTAAGGAAAAAGCTATGGCTTTAAGACAAGTTTCTAGCTCTGTTAATAGTTCCTCTAATACATCTAGCGTCAGTAGAAACTCTAGCACTAGTAGCACTTCCAGTACTTCTAGCAGTTCTAGTTCTGCCTTTGCTGGCTTAGGACGTGTTAATAGTCAACCTAATGCAGCAATTCAACAGCAAAATCAAAATCAACAACAAAGCAGTGGTGGACGTAGCAGCAGTTCACAACAAGACGTTAATTTGTTAAATGGTCTACTTCAAAACTTTGGTGAAATGATTGGGCTACCTGATTTAGAACTAAATGATCAAAATCGCTGTTCTCTACTTCTTGGGGATGGTGATGAATCCGTTCAATTAACTATGGAACTAGCACCAGATGGAACTTTATGTTTTTATACTATTTTAGATAAAAATACTAGTGGGATTCCTAGCCAAGTAAAAGAATATATTGCTAATCAACCTGGCTCTGAAGATGGCACTTATTTATCGCTTAATAGCTCTGGAACAACGGTTTTTTTATGCCTTGGCAGTGAAATGAAAAAGCTTAATGGTCTTGATTTTGAAACTCTTGTAAGAAATTTTTATTCTTCTGCAAATCAATGGCGTTCAAATTATCAAAAGCTCTCCAAGCCTATGACAGCCTCTTCAGCACTGCTTAATAGACCAGCAGCAAAAGATAAAAAAGTCAAAGTAGAACGCTATATTGATAAAGCTACAGGATTTTTAACAATTGCCTATATTATTTATCGTATGGGTGGCATACTTGCTTAAGATAAATTTTTAGCTAAATAAAATCTGGGAGGCCCCCAAAATGTCTGTTAATCGTATCCAAGGCGGTTATTCTCCTATAGAAATAGCACGCGAGCAACAACAACAGCAAAATGTTCAGCAAAATAAAAATGAAAAGCTAAATGATCCAAATATACAAAACCCCGATATGGCGCAACTTGTCCATCAACAAGGTGAAGCCGTCCCAGTCCAACAATCTCAGGAATCCCAAGAAGCTAGATATACTGACCGCGAGTCTGAAGGTGGAAAATCTGACCAGGAAGACCCCGAATCTGTAGAAGAAATGGAGGAAAAAACACAAAAAAGCGTTCAAGACCTCCAGGACGGCCTACAACAAGTGTCTGAAGGAATTGAGCAATTAAAAGAACTTAGCCAAACTAATACAGGTATTCCAAAAGGCTTAGATGAACGTTTACAAAAAATTTCCCATATGGGACAAAAACTTGTTGTAGATATTGAAGAAACTGTAGAAAGAGCAGTTACAGAAATGCTCAATATTGGTGATACTCTCTTTAATTCTACAGTAACAGAACTAGTAGCAATTCGAGGTGCTATTGATGAATTTATGCTGGATATGAATAAACGCCAATCCCGCATCCCTACACCAGATCTAAGAGATAATAGCATGCGAGCTTTAGCCCTACGTAAATCAAAACAAAACTTCTCCCAAAACTTAACTAATATTTCTAATGTAACTAACTTAATGTTAGAAACAGCAGAAGGCTCAATTCATTTATTATTAGGTAGTTTAAGTGATATTCGCGCTGGCTTTGACCAAGTAAATAATGGTGAAGCAGATGGATTTAAGACAGTAGAAAGAGGTTTTCGCGCACTTTTTACAAGCTTAATGAATATAATGGATACTACAAGTCTATTTCGTAATGATTTAGAAGTAGCTCTACAACAACTTGCTTTTGTCCCAGAACAACTAGAAAAAGATTTAGGCAATCGTCAAGCCCTAGGAATACCAGAAAAAATGTCTGCTATTTTGTGGCAAACTCCAGAAAAGATTGATCAATGCTGGCGTTCAATACAAGGCAATCTAGGTTTGCTTGGTGCCACACTGATAAATTGTGGTAAATTAATAGAAGCTAATTTTGAAGAAGCCTCACGTGAAGTTATCGACGAAGGACAATTAGCTGTAAACTCTGTTAATGCTGATCTAGGAGACATTAAAGACGAGGTTAAAGACACCTTTTCACCTTCAGCAGCACAAGCTGTTGAACAAATCCTTGAAGGTGCTGACCAAGTAGAAGAAGCACTTGAAGATTTAGTCATGGTTAGCGAAAGAAAACATAAAAATATTAAGCGCGGCAGTGTAAATAAAAAATTACCAGCACATTTTAATGTAAGACTTTAAAAGCAATAAAGGTTGTTATATCGATAAATTATCTTATTGATATAACAACCTTTAATTTCTTTATACTAAACTAATTAGCGTTCCCGCATAACTGTTAACTCAATATCAATATTTTCTTCCTCACCAATAGATTGCAAATCCATTCTAAGTAAAGGTAAGTTTATCCTACCCGGTACAGAGATAATTGCTTCAAATCGAAACATTGGTGTAGCACTCATTGGAGCAGCATAACTTTTTGTTTCCATAGATTCAATATTGATACCACTTTGAGCTAATTGACTAGTTAGACGATGAACTATTCCAGGATGATCTAAAGATGATGCTGTTAGACGACAAGGAACCATTGGTTCGCTATATTTTTTCTCTGAAGGCCGGCGCATAAAAATATTTAAGCCTGTAAGTTCTCCAAGTTCATTTTGGCTAGCTTCAATACTTTTTAGGCCATCTTCCGAGCCAGTAATCAACATAATTATTGCAAACTCTCCAGAAAAAACAGCCATTCGGCTATCTTCAATATTTGCATCACGTTCTTGGATAAAACGTGAAATTCTTTCCATTAATCCAACTTGATCTGTCCCAACAGCACTTAGAACTAGATGTTGTCTCATAAGGGTTTCTCCTTAAAAACTAGGTTCTAGCCACCTGCGGCTTCTTTAATTAATGCGCGGCTAATAACAACACGTTGAACTTGATTTGTACCTTCATAAATTTGAGTAATCTTAGCATCACGCATATATTTTTCTATTGGATAATCTTTGCAATAACCATAACCGCCAAAAAGTTGTACACAATTTGTTGTCACAGCCATTGCCGTATCTGTAGCAAAAACTTTTGCCATAGCAGCAAATTTAGAAACATTTTTTGCTCCCAAATCAGCAGCACGCGCACTTTGATAAACTAGTTGACGTGCAGCTTCAACTTGAGTAGCCATATCAGCCAACATAAATTGAATAGCTTGGAAGGACGAAACTTTTTGACCAAATTGTTCCCGTTCATTTACATATCTAATTGCTAAATCTAAAGCACCTTGTGCTAGTCCGACGGCTTGAGCAGCAACACCGGGACGTGCTAAATCTAGTGTCATCATTGCATGCTTAAATCCATGACCTTCTTTACCACCAAGCAATCTATCAGGTGAAACACGGCAATTTTCAAAATGCAGTTCATGAACAGGTACACAACGAATGCCCATTAAATCTTCTTTTTTGCCTATTCGGAAGCCTTCCATGCCTTTTTCAACAATAAAAGCTGTAATTCCTCGCCCGCCTCTTTCAGGGTTTACCGTAGTAAAAACGCTATAAATATCTGCTGCTCCTCCGTTGGTGTTCCATTTTTTTTCACCATTGATAAGGTAGTCATCTCCACTCTTTGTTGCACGAGTTTGCAAACTACCTGCATCTGAGCCAGATTTCTTTTCCGATAAACCAAAAGCAATTAATTTACGGCCAGAAGCTAAATCAGGTAAGTATTTTTTCTTTTGCTCTTCTGTTCCACCTAAAATTAATGGAAAAGAACCTAAAGCATTAACTGCATAAGTCACCCCTACACCACCACAAGCTTTAGAAAGTTCTTCTACAACTATACATAGATTAAGAACACCTGCACCATGTCCACCATATTCTTTTGGAATCCAAACACCCATCAAACCTGCTTCTTGTAATGCTCTCACCACTGACCAAGGATATTCTGCAATTCTATCTAACTCTGCTGCGACAGGACGCACATAACGCTCTGCTATCTCCCTAGTCTGCTCACGATACTTCAAATTTTCTTTTGATAATAATTCGTCCATTAAATCCTCCAAAAAAACTTAAAAAAACTTATTGTAATATATCGTCATTCCAATCATCTGGAACATCCATCGGCAATGGAGAGGCATGATGATGCACCATTAGCCATTTATCTTTTACTTTTAAGTAAATATTTGTTGTTTGCGCCTGTCCAGAAGTAAAACCTTGTTCAAAAAATGTTGCAATGTTTTCCGTACATTCTACCCAAGCAAAATCACCTATAGTTTTAATAAAAATATTCGTTAATGAAACTTTCATCCCATGAGTATTACCAAATATAGATACCCAACTACGGCGAATTTCCGGCCATCCTACAAGTATTTCTGACCCTGGATGAACGCAACGAACCCAACTTTCATGTAACCAAACTTTTTCCATTGCTGCAAGATTACAGCTTTCCAATGCTTTATAAAACTCTGCATTGACCGCCTCTACTGCGGTTTGTTCTAAAGTCATTAATAGCCCCACATAAATAATTATTTATTGAAAATAGCAAGCCAACAGAATAATTGAAGAAATCCTTAAATGCAAGCAATCAAACACCATATCCCACTATTAAAGCAACGTCTAGGCAATTTTTAGAACAAAAATTTTTGCTTCTTTCTAAACATTAAATATTTATAATTAATATACTAAATAAAGAAAAAGTAGGTTGTTCATAGGTTTTTTGCTGTGTATAATTTAGCCCTAATATCTTTTATAACTAATTGTTTAAATAAATTTATCTGATTAGTTGCCCCCTAAACTAAACTTAGTGACTGCTTGAAAATTTTATATGAGTAATAATAATAAAGTACATATTAATGTAGCCGGAATTACTGACGTTGGAATTTTACGTAAAAACAATGAAGATAGTTTTTTAATGGCAGATTTTCGTAATGGCAAGACTTTTCCTAGTAGCACAGAAGAAGTTTATAACGCTAACGAAAATAGTTTTTTGATGATTGTTTCAGATGGAGTTGGTGGAGCAAATGCGGGAGAAATAGCTAGCCAACTTACTGTACATTCTATTAATGAATCTTTGGGTAGACTTTCTTGGGCAATACCCGCACATGATCGGTTGATTGCTTCTGTAGAACAGGCTAATTATGTTGTTTGGAATTATAGTAAAGAAAGCCCTGCTTATAGAGGAATGTCAGCCACTGTAACAGCAATTTTAATAGAAGAAGATGCAGCTTATATTGCTCAAGTTGGTGACTCAAGAGCCTACCTGATCCGTCAAAATCGAGTTACACAAATTACTACAGATCAATCACTAGTAGAATTAATGATTTCCAGGGGATTACTTACCCCTGAACAAGCAACCGAACATCCACGTAAAAATATTATTTTACAAGCCGTTGGATTAGAAGAATTAATTCAGGTTGATGTACGTAAGCTATGCCTTCAGCAAAAAGACTATCTAGTCCTTTGTAGTGATGGACTCTCAAATAATGTTTTAGAACAAGAAATATTACAGGTTATCAAAAATACTTCTTCTTTATCAGAAGCATGTCAACTCCTTATAACTTTAGCTAATGAGCGAGGAGGTAAAGATAATATTACTGTAGTAATCGCACATTTAACAGGAGAAGGATTACCTGAAACATCTAGCCGTGAATTAACAAGGCCACCAAGTGTTACACCATTGTTTATTTTTGATCCAGATCGAGATCCAGAAAAATCTCACAAGCGAACCCGTTTATTAAGTGATCCTTCGGTTTGTGTGCTTGAAGAAACTGACACAATATTAGAAAATTTATCTTCTTATCCTAATAATCAGGCGATAGAAGAGCAATACCAAAAACTTAGTTTATTACTTAATAATTCGCTTGAAGTATTAGGATTGCAACAAGAAGAAATTATTAAGGTAAATGATTGGTTAAAAAGCCAAGGTTTAACTTATGTACGTTTACCAGATTTAGAAGCTAAAGTAATTTCTGCACGTGAGCGTATCGAACAAGCTTGGCGAACTTTAGAAGAAGTTATAGCAGAATTTCATGAGAAAAAATAAGCTTGAGTTTATTAACTCCTAGGGGGAAAAATGTTAAAGAAGCTTTCTAACAGTTTATTTAGTCGGTTTGCTTTACTAATACTTGCTTTTACGCTGTTTCACCCATCAATTTTAGCACTAACTAATGAAGGTGAAAAAGGCGACAATAAGACCACAGAGACAGCAGAAAAGAAAAACACCAACAACAGCAATAGTAGCGTAGATCTTAGCACCATTATACTTAGACTAGAGCGAGCAGAAGCAGAAGCTAAAGCCGCACGTGAAGCAGCCAATACTGCTACGGCTCGTGCTACAGAATTAGAAAAGCAAGTAGTTGAAACCAACCGGCGTTTACAAGAAACAGAAGCTGAGCTTAACCGAGTCAAAGTAGAAACTAATTCCCTAGTTAGTAGTAATAAACCTAAAGTAACTAAAGCTGTTCTACCTCAAAACGAAAATAATCAAGGTCAACAAGAAGAAGAATTTATCACTTATGAAGATGATGATCAACTAACGCTTAATAGTGTTAATGATCGTGTATCAGAATTAAAAGATCTAATAGATGTGCATGAAAAAAGACTTCAAGATTCTAGCCGTCTGTCTGTAGAAACTGCTGAGCATTTTAATGTAAAGCTCTCTGGCACACTTCTGTTTAATACTTATTACAATACTGCTGGCACAGATGACCCTCCAACAGGGCTTTATTTGTTGGGTGGTAAGAATATTTCTTTAGAAAATGGTGCAAATTTTGGTGCTACTATTAGGCAAACCCAACTAGGTTTTTCCTTTTTTGCTCCTAAAATAGGTGATTGGCGTTTATCTGGCGACTTACAATTAGACTTCTTTGGTGGCAACCCTCCTGTTTATAATGGACGTGCCTTTAGTCCACTGCGCTTAAGGATAGCTAGAGCAAAACTAGAGTCAGGACGTTTTGCTTTTATTGTTGGTCAAGATGACCCAATAGTAACGCCTCTTAACCCAACATCTTTAGCACAAGTAGGGTTTCCAGCTTTAGCCGAGTCAGGCAATCTTTGGTCATGGACTCCTCAAGCTAAGGTTGCTTATAGGCTAGTTGACCGTGAAAACGAGCGTTTTACAATTGAAGGCGGGATACTTGCACCTTATAACGGTCAAACTAATACAGAATTTCAATTTGAAACCCGTCCTGATGCTGGCGAACGCTCAAGAATGCCAGCTTTTGAAAGCAGATTTAGCTATCAACGAGGTGATTTAGCTAGCGCACCTACAAACGCTTATTTGGCTTTTGACCCTCAACCATTTCAAGTAGGAATCGGCGTTCATTATGGCCGGCATTTAGCTGTACCTGAAAGAAAAGATATAGGTAGACCTGGTGTAACCATTAATTCTGTTGCTGTTACAGGTGATTATATTATTCCTCTAGGCAATAAAATGACCCTAACAGGTGAGGTTTTCTGGGGACGTTCTCTAGGCGGTTTAGGTGGTGCTATTGTTCAAGGCATTGTATTTCCAATCTATGGTAGCCGTGCTATTGGTGTACGTAGCCGAGGAGGTTGGGCCCAACTTCAAGTTCGTCCTATAAATAATGTTGCCATTCACTTTGCTTATGGGTTGGATGATCCTTATAACGAAGATTTGGCAGGAACACGTTTTGACTTAGCTGCTGGCACATCTCGTGCTAATAATCGAACTTTTTCAGGTAATATCCTTTATCGTTTCCGTTCCAACTTTATTATTTCTACAGAATATCGTTTTATGCAAACTTACTTTACAACTGAACCAAGTAAAGTTAATAACCATATTAATGTTGGCTTTGGATATTCTTTCTAAAGTAATAAGGCTAGCATTTTAAGGGAGCAAGACAAAGATGAGACAAGTTAAAATATTAGTTATACTAATGGCTTTGGTTTTAATGCCAATTTTTTATACAAATATTGAATCTCCATCTAGTATCCCTAAAGCACAAACTAAAGAACCAACAAAACCATCTATATTGATTTCAACTCCTCTAGGAGAGCCTTTTCCTGGATTAGATGGTAAGATGTTTGCCCGGTTCTTAAGTGGTAAATTTGAGTTTGAACGAGAACATTTAGTAGAAGAAGGTCTTGGCCCTGTATTTAACGATAGCACTTGTGTTTCCTGTCATGGAATGCCTGTAACAGGTGGCTCATTAGATAGTTTAGATGATATTACTTTCCGAATAGCTCGCCTAACCAAAAATGGTAGGTATGATGATTTAGAAAGATTTGGTGGTGAGCCATTATCTAACAAAAAATTTGTTCCAGGTTGTGAAGCACAACAAATACCACGTAAAGCGCAATTTGTTTCTCCTCGAGCAGCACAACAACTTTTTGGATTAGGGCTACTAGATTCTCTTACAGATGAAGCTATTTTAGCTAATGCTGACCCAAACGATCGTGATCGTGATGGAATAAGTGGACGGCCCAATATTATCTTTAGCCCACGTTTTCAAGAAGATCGTGTAGGTCGTTTTGGTTGGAAAGCACACTGGCCCACAATGATAGATTTTTGTGGCGATGCTTATTTAGTAGAAATAGGCATATCTAATCCAGATTTCCCTCAAAATCGCCATCCTAATGGTCAAAGATCTGTTTGTGATACAGTTAATAGTGCAGAAGATTTTGATGGGCGTGTTACAGAGTCTTTTGTTGACTTTATTAATTTACTTGCTCCACCACCACAAAAACCATTAGATAGTTCTGCTCAACGTGGTAAAGATATTTTCCAATCTCTAGGCTGTGTTAAATGCCATATTCCTACTTTGGTTACAGCTAATTTATCTGAAAGACCAGACTTAACAAGCCCCATTTTAGCTAATCAAGAAGCTAATCTTTATTCAGATTTACTCTTACATGACATGGGCGAAGAGTTAAGAGACAATATTCAAACAGGTATAGCCTCTCCAACAGAATGGCGTACTCAACCTCTTTGGGGGCTATCTAGCAAAAAGTTCTTTTTACACGATGCTAGAACAACTGATCTTTCTCAAGCAATTACTGCACATGGTGGAGAGGCTGAAAAATCAAAGCAAAATTTCTTAAAATTAAACCGTGCAGCACAACAAGATCTAATAAACTTCTTAAAATCTCTCTAGCTATTTACTTGAAAAACAATGTATTAGAATTATGAAAGAGATTTTAAATTAAAGAACATACAAACAGAGTTGCTCAATATATAGTAGTTCTGATATATTGACTTTAAAGTTTGCTGCTAATTAGCGGAATTTGTTAAGTATTAGGTATAAAAACATCTAATTAGATCTATTTTTAGCAGTTTATTAAATAATAAAATTGACTGTTAGCTTGGAAATTATGATTACCTCAATTGCTAGGTTTTATTGATAATCCATGAAATATTGTCCTAAATGTCAGAAATCCTATCCAGATAGCTCAGAAGTTTGTCCTGATGACAATAATAAATTAGCGGATTTTGATGTAGGTTCGCTAATAGGTAAAGTTATTGATGGTAAATATGAAATCCTAAACCTCTTAGGTTTAGGTGGAATGGGTGGAGTTTTTCGCGCTCGTCATGTTTTTATCAATAATGAAGTAGCTATTAAGTTAATTAACCCTAAATTAGCTTCTCATGAAGAAATTGTAGAACGCTTTCTACGTGAGGCACGAGCAGCAGCCCTAATAGATCATCCTAATGCTGTTAAAGTAACTGACTTTGGCCGTGCTGAAGATATGCTTTATTTAGTAATGGAATTTGTTCCAGGCTATAATTTAACTCAACTTATCCGCAAAAAAGGTCATCTCTCTCCAAGCACTACAGCTAATATAATGTCTCAAATTTGTGCAGCACTAGATGATGCACATGCTAAAAAGATTATACACCGCGATCTAAAACCAGATAATGTAATGATTAAAGTAGATCGTGGTAAACATATAGTAAAAGTATTTGATTTTGGTATTGCTAAAATGGTGATAGAAGGAAACCAGGATAACTCTATTACCCGTGCTGGAACTATTGTTGGGACAGTAAATTATATGTCTCCAGAACAATGTCGTGGAGAAAGTGCAATTGATTTTAGATCAGATATTTATAGCCTTGGCGTAGTAGCATTTGAAATGATGACAGGGCGACTTCCATTTACTGCTCCAACTCCTACAGGACTTGCTGTAAAACATATAGTTGACCCGCCTCCTTCTATGCGAACTATTGTAAGTGAGATCCCAGATAGTGTAGATAAAGCTGTTCTTCGTGCCTTAAACAAAGAACCTAATGATCGTTATAGCAGTGCAGGAGCTTTTGCAAGTGAATTGTTGCACTCTGCTCATAGTGAAGGTCTTTATGGAGGGGATGAAGAATTTCCTCCAGCCGCAGGTATTTCTACAGGTGATTATAATAAACCTAAAACTAGTGCTATTAATAGCGTAAACTCTACTCAAATAAATACTCAAACAGAACAAGTTCCCAATCCTAATAAAAAACCTGTTTGGCTTTATGCTGTAATAGGAATAGTTTTACTAGTTATGCTAGCTGGTGGAGGTTATGTTGCATCAAAGAAAATGCTTGGTAAAGTTCCAGCAGCACCTGGTAGTCAAATAGTAGATAAAAATTTTCCTGATATGGTTCTTATTCCTGGTGGTTGGATGAAGATGGGTAGTGATGAAGGGGTTTTTGATGATGAAAGACCTGTTCACGATGTTTATGTAAATGATTTTTACATAGATATTACTCCTATAACAAATGCTCAATTTGAAAAATTTGTTACTGAAACCAAATATGTTACAGATGCAGAAAAACAACAAGATGAATATGATTGGCGTACTTATGCAACTTCAGATCACCGAGATCATCCTGTTGTAAATATTTCTTGGAATGATGCACAAGCTTATGCTAAATGGGCAGGTAAACGACTTCCTTCAGAAGCAGAATGGGAATATGCTGCTCGTGGTGGTTTAACAGGTGAGAAATATCCTTGGGGTAAAGATGACCCTGAAAAAAAAGCAAATTATGGAAATGCTGAACTAGCTAGTGCTAGTTTGACTGGAGAAATACCATTACCAACAAAACCTGTAAAAGCCTATAATGCAAATGGATACGGACTTTATGGAATGTCAGGTAATGTTTGGCAATGGTGCAATGATTGGTATGAAAAAACTTACTACTTTAACTCCCCAGAAAAAAATCCTACTGGGCCAGCAAGTGGTAAGACTAAAGTTTTACGTGGTGGGTCTTGGTATACAGATTTAAGTAAAATACGTGTTTCTGCACGTATCAATGATATCCCTGATGGAAGGCAATATGACTTTGGTTTTAGATGTGCAAAAAGCAAATAAAAAAATGTTCTTATCTAAAGTTTTATCTCTAGTAATTTTTCTAGTGTTTTTTGTTACTGCTTTTAATGTAAGTTATTCTTTCCCACAAGGGGGAAAAGTAGAAGCAACAATTACATTAGCAAATGCAAAAAGAGATATTCCCAGCAATGTTGTAGTATGGTTAGAACCTCTTGGGACTCCTGCCCGTGTACCTAAACAAACACCTCCTTACCCAACTATGCGTCAAAAGGGTAAAAAGTTTATTCCTCAAGTATTAGTTGTTCCAGCAGGTTATACAATTAGTTTTCCTAATGATGATCCTTTTCCACACAATGTTTTTTCCCCATCAGATGTAAAACGTTTTGATCTAGGACTTTATCAAGCGGGTGAAAGCCGTGATTTGCCAATGAATCGCCCTGGTGTAGTTCCAATTTACTGCAATATTCACCCACAAATGAAAGGTTTTGTTCTTGCTGTAAAAACTCGTTATTATGGGGTAAGTGATAATTCTGGGAAAATAGAAATAAGTAATGTTCCTAGCGGGAAATATTCTCTTAAAGTTTGGCATGAAAGAGCCTTAACCAAAACATTAAACGACCTTACTCGGGAAATAACAGTCTCAGGAAACACTAATGCAGGTTCTATTCAAGTAGATGAGGCAGGTTATACCAATATTCCACATAAAAATAAAGATGGAAGAGATTATGCACCTGGATTGTAGAGTTCTATAAACTAGAAAAGCCGCTTAAGTTTAAGCGGCTTTTCTAGTTTAATTAAATGTTTTTAGCGTCCTTGGAATTTTGCAGGGCGTTTTTCAGCAAAAGCTTTAACACCTTCTGCAAAGTCTGCTGTAGCAGAACATTCCATTTGCAGTTGTGCTTCCATTTCTAATTGTTCAGATAAAGAAGCATGATAGCTAGAATCTAAAAGCTGTTTTAATCGACCAATTGCACTTGTAGGAAGTTCAGATGCTTGCTTAGCAAAAAAGCCTGCTGTAGTAAGTAATTCTTCATTATCAACAATTAAATTAACGAGTCCCAAATTTTTTGCTTGCTCAGCATCAAGCAATTCCCCTGTCATCATTAATTCCATTGCCTTTGCCCAGCCAACTATACGAGGCAAAAAGAAAGTACCTCCAAAATCTGGAATTAACCCAATTCTAATAAAAGCTTGGCTAAATTTTGCTGCCTTAGCTGCAATTCGTACATCACAAGCTAAAGCCAAATTAAACCCTGCTCCAGCAGCTACTCCATTAACAGCAGCTATTATTGGCTTAGGTAGTCGTCTCATTAGTAGTATTAACTTATGGTAAACATCTAAAGCTAATCTAAACTGGCTTGGTGCATCTGTTCCGACTACGGTTAACATTTGTTTAACATCACCACCAGCAGAAAAAGCCTTTCCTGCTCCAGTAAGAATTACAGCACGAATATTTTCTTTATTTGTTAAATCCTCAAAAACTTGTATTAATTCCATCGCTAAATCTGTACTTAAAGCATTCATTGCTTCTGGACGATTCATTGTTATCTTAAATATATTCTCTTCTTCCTCAATTAGCAGAGTTTTATAAGACATCTTTTCTCCTAGATATAAAATTTTTGTTTATAGGAAAACCAAACTAAGTGCTAACTATTGATAGATCAATAAGTTCCATATCTTTTAAGGTAATTTTTAAGTAACGACCATCTTTTAATGGAATAAAATATCCATCTGCTCCACCTCCTGGAGCAGTTGCATTAGGATTAACTAACGCAGTAACACAACCAGGTAATTGAGCAAGAATTAAGTCAAAATTTGGAATTCTTCTTTTCCCCATTACCATAACTGAACCTGGTGGCAAACTAATAGGAAGCTTAAGTTCTTGGATCGCTTTTTCTAAATCGTCCATCGGATCTCCTCAAAAATTCCCTCTATGTTATACACTTAATATAAATAACACTATATTTGTTACTTTTTATAATTGACTATTATTAAAATACTTAATAGACAAAAACTTTTAGTTCAACTTTTATTTTGCTTAAAAGAAGCGGCTAGTTGAAAGATAACAAGGGGATTTTACTATTAATTGATAGTGTAGTCTAGTTAACAAAATTGGCTTTCTCCGTTACGGAAAATTTAATTTTTAGATTCAGGCAAACATTGTTTTAAGACTCTTAAACTATTCTCACCCATTATTTTTTTTATTTCTTCTACAGTAAAACCTTCAGTTAATAAAGCATCTGTTATCTGTACAATTCCTGTAGTATCAAATGGAACAACTACTGCTCCATCAAAGTCTGATCCTAAGCCAACATAATCAACCCCTACTAAGTCAACAACATATTTTATAGCCTTTACAACTGATTTAGCATCTTTACCACAAACAGCCGTATCCCAATAACCTATACCAATAACTCCACCCCTTTGAGCAATAGCTTTAATTTGTTCATCTGTAAGATTGCGGTTGTTGTTGCAAGTACCTTTAACACCTGTATGTGAGACTACAACTGGACGAGTAGCCATCGCTAAAACATCATCTATTACTTTGCTAGAGGAATGTGCTAAATCTACTATCATATTTTTAGCTTCCATTCTGCGAATCATTTCTTTACCTAAATCTGTTAATCCTTCTCTTTTTAAGCCATGAGCCGAACCACCTATTTCATTATCAAAAAAATGTGCTGGCGACATCATCCGAAATCCTGCATTAAATAGTACTTCTACATTATCAATTTTTCCATCTAACGCATGCGCCCCTTCTATACCTAAAAACCCGGCTGTAATAGTAGGATTTTTTTCTCTGGCTAATAAATAATTTTCTAAGTCTTTTTTAGACTTAATTAATATTAATTTTCCTTCAGAAGCACTAGCAAAGTTATCTAACTTACTCGCCTGATAAAGAGCGCGTTCTGTTAAGCTATTCCAAGTAGCTAGCGGCCAGCGTTGGCAAAAGGCTAAAAGAAAAATATTATCTGTTTTATCATCATTTTTTTCGATATTAAATTTTCTTGGTGATTTTGTTACTACAGTAAAAGCTTGTATTGCAACATTGCCTTCAATTAGGCGCGGGATATCAACTTGTCCTCTAGAACTAGATTTAAGAAGATTTCTATTCCAAAGCAGTGAATCAGCGTGTAAATCTATAATAAATAAGCTTTTATGAAGCTCTTTAGCTTTTTCTGAAGCAAAATAAGGAGGACGATTTAAGACTTTATTATTACTTTCTTCTACTTGACCTGGAGCAATAAAAAAGAAAGCTAGCATTACTCCTAGAAAAAAAAGTAGGCTATAAAAAATCCTCTTTTTCCAACCAGAAATCTTCATTTACTGCTCCTTAAGTCTTATCAATAGATGATTTTAAACATTATTATTTTTTATTTATATTAAAATAATATTCTGCTATTGGGGTGTAATGTCTTTCCGTGTTACGTCCTTTAAGGCGCATTTCATAATCATCAGAAAGGAAAAATGTTGAATTAAAATTAACTACTACTGCACGTCCATTGATCTCTAGTTTATCACTATTCCAGACCCGTCGGCCATTAGAAGAATATAGTTCAGCACTATAGCGTTCAAAAGTCTTATCCCCAGGAATATGTAAAGATAAAACTACTTGTTTTACCCCCATAGGAAGAACTATTTTACTTAACCCTCGATTTTCTTCTGCTGCCCAGGGTTCAAGCTGAAAAATAGGTGTTTGTGCTAGGTCATCTTGGGGGATTTTAGCTGTTAAATTCGTTGCTGGAGACTCAAAAATAGCACAAATATGATGAATTAAATCCTCTATTCGTCTATCTAAAACTGATAAATTTTCTGGTTTTGAAATAGAGTTAAGTTTATGGGCTAATTCTTTTTCTTTTTCTTTTAACTCTTCATTATTTTTTGCTAAATCATCAATTTCTTTTTGTATTTCTAACTGTGTATTATCTTGTTCTTTTAGCCTTACTTCTTGTTGTTCAGCTATTTCTGACTTACGCCTTCTTAATTCAAGTATTTGTTTTTCTAATTCAATAATTTGTTTATCTATTTCTATAACTTCTTCTTCTAATTCTTGCGCCCCTTCTTGATATTCTTTTAAGCATTCTTGTTGTTTATCTTCTAATAGGACTATTTGTTTTTTTATTTCTTCTTGCTCAGATAAACAAGTACTTATATCTTTTTGCTGCTCTATTAGTTTATTTTTAAGCTCATCTATTAACTCTTGACGATTATTTACATTAAACATTAATTCTTTATAAACAACAGATGCAACATAGTGATTATCTATTTGATCCCTAATTTGTGTTACTGTTTCTAAATCTATACTTGAAACAATATTACTAAGTTGTTTTTCTGCTAAATCAAAGCTTTTTATTTCAGATTCTATTTCCTCACTTTTAATTGCTTTTGGGGTGTCTTCTATATCAAATTTATCGTCCATACAAGTACCTCATCTTAGCGAAATTAGAGTTTATTTAACATTATCTTAAAGCTTTTTAGCATAATATTTTGAGGGCAAATATAAGTAGATATACAAGGAAAGTAATTATATTAATTAAATTACATCTTTAATAGGATCAAACATTTCTCTAAATTCCTCAAATAAGGCTTCTTTTAATTGGAAAAAATCTTCTTCTACTTGGCGATTTTGGGTATTATTAACCCTTAATCTAAGTTTCATTGGAGGAGGAAAACCTTCAGCAATTAAATCAAAAATCCCCCAACCTGTAGCTGGAGTGGAATCTTTGCCGTAAAAAATTCCATAATCCCTGCGAATTGGGTCAAAAACTATTGCTATATGCCAGTCTGTACCATAAATTTGGCGTTGAGTATTTTGGTCAGTTCCAGACATAAATACTCCAAATCCTGGGTGAGTATGATACCAACCTACAATGCGGGCATTTTGACCTGTTTTTTGAATGTAATCGCTAGCCTCTTCCATTACTTTTTTTAGCATTCCACCATCAAATTCAACGTGTGTTGAACCTGCTTGAGCATCATCGGCAGGCATTGCATCAGTTATTGCAGTATATGTAATTTTTTTGCCATTTACTTCATCGTAATAAAGATTACCTAATAAAACGCCTCCCCGCTCATTTTCACGTCTATAAAGTGAAGCAGCCATTCCATCAGGGTTATGAGAGCCTGCAATAAAGATTTTCTCTCTTGCTTGACGCGAAAGAAAGATACGGAAGTCCTCTGTAGGAGGCTCACCTTCAATTTCCACAACTTCTGGCAATCGCCGCCTAACAGCTTCAACTTCATTAACTTTTTTAATAACAAATTTCATACGAATTACTTCCTAATCAAGAAAGTACGTCTTGGCGGTGGAGGTGGCTGTGGAGGTTGAGGACTAGCTGCTCCTGCCGCAGGGGTATCAGATACTTTTTTTACTTGAAAAGTTTGTGGTGCTGGTTCACGACCAGGTACAGGTAAAATTTGTCGGTCAGAAGGAAATAGCGTTGGATTAGCATAATACCAATCTGCCGCGTTATAGTTTGCAATTGAATAAGGGTCTACTAAATCAGGGTCATATTGAAAGAGTCTCGCCATTTTTACTACAAAAGACCCTAAACCTTCCCGATAATCCCAACCACCTATACAAACCTTTCCATCGGGCCAAACATGAGGATGAAAAATTGGCACCATTTCATGCATCATTACTACAGGTTTTTCAAATGGATGGCTAGGCGATAGGATAATACGTATACGATGCTCATCGCGTGTTAAAGAAGTATTAATATAACTACGAATATTAAAAGTAACAATATATTCATGTGGAGGCGTGCCATAAGCTTGCCAGCTAATAGCAGTGCCACGAATAGATTTCATTTCTTCATAGTCGGCTTCTAAACGCGCCCGTCTAACATCTTCTGGTGTTGCCATAACAATACCTCTTAGCGAAAGTTCACGGCTTAAAGGCCGCCGCGAGTATTTAAGAATATGCTTACAACATCCCCACTTGCAACACCAAATTGTGCTAGTGTTTGATTAGGTCGTAGCTGCATACCACGATAAACTAATGCTGTTCCTGGTGTGTTGGGAATCAGGCCAGCTTCCGCCAAATTACGCAAAATTGCATCTGCAGGCATATCGTCGGAAACCGTCACCTCAACTTCTTTACCATTATTCTCATTGCGAAAGGTGACATCAATATCTGGCATGTAAATTTCTCCTTGATTTTTTTAGCCTCACAAGGTGCGATGATTACACCGATGACAAAAACTTATATTTGGATCAAAACAATCAACTTGATGGCAAACTTCGCAACGGTAAGCCGAGCGAGATTGCTGTATTGCAAACTTAGCATCTGGCGAAATTTGAATTGGCTCTGGACTATAAATCAACGCACGCAAAAATTGATGACGTAAAAAGCGGCCATCTTCTGTAAAGAGGTTATGGCGACGTTCTTCCCATCTATCCCAAATATTAACTCCTAGATATCCGAGAAAAAGCACGCCGAACAAAAAAGCCATAAAGTCCATAAGTACCTCTTTTTTGCCACGTTAACGCCAGCCTGACTTTAATAATTTCTAATGTCAGAATTTAATTGCCAATTGTTAAGTTATTGGACTCGCATTTTAAACTAATTTATCAACAAGTGCTAGCATTGATAACAAACTCTATGTAATTAGTTTTTAACAATTAACTAATCTTGCTAGTAAAACTATTTGTTTATATTAGCTGCCCGCTAAAGTACCTAAGACTTTAACACAGTCTCCTGTTAGTTCAAAAGCCTTATGTTTTCCTTGACTACTAGTTGCAGAAAAAATATGCAAAGGAGGAACGCCTAAATCCCATAAAGTTAGGCTTAAAATCTCTTCTGAAGTTTCACTACGTGAAAATCTAGTAATACTTTTAACATAAGTCTCATCACTGGATTTAGCAAAAGATTCCATAATAGTATGTTGAGTTGTTTGATCTGTTTTATGACAATTACTACAAACTAGTTCATCATCAAAAATACGATGTGCTGGGCGCATTAACGGGATTATTTTACCACAATAACGACAACGTATCTCTAATATAAATCTACGGCCAAGATCTAAAACTGCATTATCGCCTAAGTAATTTTCTACTGCTACAAGTAAATCATCTAGTGTTGATGTATAAACGCTTAAAAAAATCTCCTGAATTTTCTCATAGCTACCATGAGCTAAACAATCCTCCAAAGCCTGTAATGTAATGACTAAATAACTATTAGTTAATCCATTAAAAGCTATTCGTTTACCAATAGCAGGTTGTTGATTATGAAGTAGTTTAATGGCTTCTTGAACTTGTAGCGCGGAAATTAAGGCTGAAGTAATTTGAACTGTAGGCATTTTTTCTTCTTGTAAAAACCTTTTGCGAACACTTTCGCAGCTATCATAACGAGAACGAGAGTCTTCAATTTGTTCTGGAGTAACATTACATTCATAACATACCCCTTCTTTACCAAAGATCATGACATTGCCTGAAAAACCTAAAATTCCAGCATTGATCCAAGGAACTCCAACACTACGACAAGCCCTATTAGTAGCTAAACGGGCCTCATCATTATCAACACAGCTTAAAACTACGTCCATTCTTCGGTAAGCACCTAAGCCTAAATCCCAAACCATATCACCATGAAAGTATTCTACTTTAGAAGTTGTTTCTAAAGCTAAGTCCTTAATGGCAGCAGCAGCAGCAGCAGCTTTTTCCCTACCAATATCTTCTTTACGAAAAAGCACTGTACGACTAAGATTTGAACCAGAAATAGTATCAAAATCAATTATAAAAAGCCCTCCTACACCTAGAAGTGCTAAATTTTTTAAGGCTTCATTACCTAAAGCACCTGCTCCAATAACCATTATTTTTGCTTGGCGTAAAATATTTTGATCCCACCAATCAATGCGTCTTTGTCTTTCAAAAGGATCGTTCTCATCTACGTGCTGCTCTTTAAGCTGAAATACCATTATACCCTCTAAATAATTATTAAATTAGTACAGTGTAAATTAAATATTCTGATATTTTAATCTTAAGCCCCAACGGGGCGGCATATTTGTAGTGTAGGGGTTCAACCCTACGTATGATAGTATAGTATTTACAGAGTCACGTAGTGACGACATAATTAAAATATTGTGTTAATTAGGCTTATTATGTCGTCGCTACGCGACTCTAGCTATGTATAACCACTAAGCTTAGGTCTTACGACCTAGGCTACAATTATTTCGTCACGCGCGTGACTTAAGAAATTCAAGAAATATTAACTTACTTAGTTTACGCTGTAATTAGCTTAAAAAAATTTATTATCAAAATTTTTAGGAGTATATCCCAATTTTTGATCAAATGGCTATAATTATATAAATTTTGCTGTACAGAAATCTTAGCATCAATGGTAATATTTTAAGTTATTAAAAAAAGAGGGTGTTTATGCGCATTTGCCCTAACTGCAACTCAGAAATTCCCCAGCCAGCAACTACTTGTAAGGTTTGTGCAATTTATGATGACCCAACAGATTATTCAACAAGAGTAGATGAAAAGGCTGGTCTTTCAATAAAAATTTGCCCGTCTTGCAACACTAATAACCAATCTTGCTGGGCATTTTGTGGTAGATGTGGTTATCCACTAAATGAAGTTGCCATAGAAAAACCTAAAGAAATCCAAAAGCCTGCAATAGCTAAAGTAGCTATCGCTCCAGCAAAATCTATAATTTCAAGCCCAATAAAAAATCAAAATCTCCCAAATCCAGCTTTACTAACACAAAATAAAGGGAAAGAAAAAGCTGTTTTTGATTTTATTATTTGCGCTGTTTGTGAAGAATCTACTCCTAGTGACAAAGAAATTTGTTTTGCCTGTGGAAATCCTTTAGCTAAAACTTTACCTATGGGTTCTCAAATAAACGCTCCTAAATTACGGCTAATCAAGGATAGCGGCGAAGAGGAAACTTATGATATAACAGGAAGTGAATTTACTATTGGTCGTAGTCAAGGAAATATTACATTTCCACAAGATAACTATATGTCCAGTTGTCATGCTCGTATTATTCAAAAAGATCAACGTTTCTTCCTAGTTGATGAAAATTCTAAAAATGGCGTTTATAAATGTATTAAAGGTGAGTTAGTCCTTAAAAACGGTGATACTATATTAGTTGGTAGACAAGTCCTTCGTTTTGAACAATAAACAACACCAAGGCCAATCATAGCCTTAAATCTTAAAATCATTTGCGGGGTGAAAATGACAGATCAAAATACTAGTATTGTTACTACTGTAGCTGGATTTACAGATGTTGGTATGGTTAGAAGTAATAATGAAGATAACTTCTTAATAGCAGATTTAGCAACTGGACGTGTTTTTCTTATCCCACAACGAATAAATCATAAAGCAGCAGAAAACCGATTGCTTTTAGCTGTGTCTGATGGTGTAGGGGGTGCTAGTTGTGGAGAAGTAGCATCTTCTATGGCTGTTCATTCTATGCGTGTAGAACTGCTTAGGCGTAACAATACCGCTGACCCATTTCAACGTTTAGTCCAAGCAGTAGAAAAAGCTAATTCCTTAATTTGGAATGAAGGTCAATCTAACCCTGAAAGACGTGGAATGGGAGCAACAATTACTGCTGCACTTATAGAAAAAAATGTTGCTTATATTGCTGAGGTAGGCGATTCACGAGGCTATGTTATTCATTCTGGACGTATTAAACAAGTCACTACTGACCAATCATTAGTTGGTATTTTAGTAAATCGTGGAATAATGACCCCTGAACAAGCAGAAACAGCCCCAGGGCGTAATATTATCTTACAATCCTTAGGATGTAATTCTGAAATAAAAGTAGCTGTTAGCTCTGTTGAACTTTGCACAGGAGATTATTTACTACTTTGTTCTGATGGGCTTTCTGGTAAAGTTAAAGCTGAAGAAATGCTTCAACATGTAGAAAATAACTCTTCTATAGAAGATTGTTGCAAACAATTAATTGAATTAGCTAAGCAAAGAGGTGGCGAGGACAATATTACAGTAGTTTTAGCTAAGTTTGAAGGTAATGGACTAAAGCCTGCTGAACAAGTAACCCGACTTACTACACAAATAGAAGTTCTAGCAGCATTTGACCCTGAAGATGAAGCCCAACGTAGAAAACAAAAAAATAAAGCTGTTGCTGAATCTGCTGAAGACCTAAATAAAACCAAACGTTTAAGTTCAGAAAAAGGCAAGGGTACACCAGTTTATTCACAAACTTTAGGAGGTGGTAGAAAACCCCTTTCTAAAGAAGCAAAACAACTATCTGAACTTTCAACCCTAAAAATCGAGCCTGTACGCCTAACCAATACTCAATTGGTAGAGCATAACAACACGGTTGAAGCTACTTTGGCTAGTACAATTAATGTTTTAAGAAAACAAGTTGATAATTTCCGCCAAGTAGTTTTCTGGGCAGAAAAAGACGGAAAAAACTCTACAGCAGTAAGTGAAGCTATTAAAAAGCTAGAAAACCTTATCCGCTCTATTGAAACCAATAGGTTATCTTTATCAGAATCTAATAAACTTGTTGAATAACCTAATTAATAAATAATTTAGTTAAAATTAAGGCCAAACTTTGAAAATTTAGTTTCAAAGTTTGGCCTTAGTTTTATTCTGAGCTACAAAGCTCATTTTTTAGTGCATATTTAATTAGATCAGCTAAGGTATGTATGCCTAATTTTCTATAAATATTTGCTCTATGTGCTTCAACTGTTCTTGGGCTAACAGATAGTTCTTCTGCTATTTTTCTACTAGACATTCCTTCTGAAATCAATTTCACTATTTCTTTTTCTCTTTCACTTAGTAAATTACGCATTGTACTTTTGACATACTTAGAACAGTATATCTCTCCTCCCACTTAAACTTTATGGCATTGGTATAAAAATTTATTTAGGGTTAAAACCCATTTAATTGTTAGGTTATATAGCTAAAAAACAGAACAAATTATAGTATTATCATTAGGTTTAGGCAAGCTCTGAAATATACCTAATAATAATGATGTAGATCGCTGCTTATCTATTAATTTTATTATTTTAAGTTTATTATTTTAAGTTTAATAATTTAATAAAATTAAGAATTATATTAGACTTAAATATGAGTTATATTTCATCCATCTGTAGACATTTTTTTATTTTTTATGGTACATATAGAAGGATTATTTACCTTAATAACTTATGACTAAATCACTTGATATACTATCTAGTTTTCTTCAGGTATCTACCTGGTTAACAGAGTCCTTAGAATTAGATGATCTATTACCTGCTTTAATTAAGTCGGCCATAGAGTTGGTTCCGTCTGCCGATGCAGGTTCATTACTTCTATATGATGAAAAAGAAAATAAATTATTGATTAGAGCAGCCTATAACTATGGTTCTGAAGTTGTGGGATTAAAACTAAGTATTGATAGTGGGATAGCTGGCTGGGTTTTTCAAAATCGTCAAGCAACTATTGTTAATGATTTTTCTACAGATTATCGGACACATTTTTTTCCTGGCCAAGATGTAATTGCTCCTATTAAATCTATGATAGATGCCCCACTTTGCGTTAAAGATAAAGTAATAGGGGTTATTTCTTTTGATAATCTTTCAAAAACCTTTGCTTTTAATGAGGAAGATTTAAGAATTGTACGGTTTTTTGCTAATAATGCAGCAATTGCAATTGAGCGTTCTCGTCTTTATGAAGACTTAAAACAACAAAACCAACAATTACAAGTCCTTTACCAAAAATCCCAAGAAGCTGTTAAATTAAGAAATGATTTTCTTAATTGTGCAACACACGAGCTAAGAACTCCGCTTTGCGCTATCATTGGTTTTGCAGAATTATTACTAAATACACCAAACCAAAACAATAATATGTCTAATAAGCATCACCAATGGTTAGAAGTTATTTATCAAAGTAGCCAGGATATGCTTAATCTAATTAATGGTATTTTAGATCTTTCTTCATTGCTTGCTAATCGTATGCCATTACATCCAAAAAGCTTTCATCTAAAGCATTTAGTAGAAGAGTTAATACAACCTACTAAACGTTGGATAAAAGACAAGCCTATCGACATTAGTTATATGATAGATGGAAATTTACCTAATCTCTATTTAGATCAAAGCAGATTAAGCCAAATTTTACTTGGGCTACTCTCTAATGCTGCAAAGTTTACCAAAATAGGTATTATTACTATTGAAGCAAAGGCTATAAACTCTGATCGATTTTTTATTAGTATTTCTGACACTGGAATTGGAATAAAGGCCGAACATATAGATCTAATTTTTGAAGATTTTGGACGTGTAGACAATTCAACTACACGAGATAATAACGGCTTAGGAATAGGTCTTTCTATAACCAAACGTTTATGTCAAATAATGGGCGGAACTATTTCTGTAAAAAGTACTTATGATGTCGGTTCAACTTTTACAATTGAACTTCCTATTAATGGCTCTCTTTTAGCAAATTAATAATAGACATCTGTTAAACTTGTAGGTTTGTATTCACCTTTAAGTAATTTTTTTATCTTTTCTACTCTATCTTTGTTTTTTTCTGGATGTTTAGCAACATTAAAGTCATTAGGAGCAATAATCATAGCCACTAAAGAAAGATATTCATCTGTTGAAAGCTCACTAAATTCTTTGTCAAAATAAGTTTTTGCTCCATCAACAAAACCTACAATCTCTTTATTTTTATAATTACCTAAATAAACAGAATTAATAAATATATCTAATTGAGTATTTTTATCTACTCTACTATTAAAAATTAGCGCGATTAAACTCTGTTTTACTTTTTTATATCTTAGAAATCCTGGCGTAAATCCATCAAAAAAATATACTTTTACAATAGCTTGTGTAATGCTTGTATAACCTGCTCCAGGGGTTTTTAGGTCTATACCATTGTGATAATAAAAATTTGGGTCTTCAACCTTAAGTAAAGCTTCCTGAAGGTTTATAGGTAAGTCTTCAATTTTAATTTTTATTTTATTGGAAGAATAAATTTTGCTAACAATTGCTGGAGTATCAAAATAAGCTTTTACTGAAACTGTCCCAAAATAAATAACTGGCAATAAACCTGTTAGTAAAATAACTAATAATAGTTTCTTTAATTTGCTATAAGTTTTTTTTGCTTTCAAACTCTATTACCCAAACCCTAAAAAATATTATTTGTATTGGTTCAGATGGAAATGGAAGCCAAGTAAATAAGGTACATGAGCAAGTATAAATCTTAAATCATCATCATCAATTTTTATCTTCTTTTTTTCTTATAATTAGCCTATGAGCATACCTGGAGATTACTATATCTAGCTAGCTTTTTTATCTCCATCATCATCACTCTTTTTTCCATTTTCCGTGGAACCAATACAATCTAAGCTTTTTCTTGGAACCAAACACAAGCTTCTCCAAAATAAATTTCATCACCAGAGAATAATTTAGTTCCTGCATGACCTGCTACTTTAATTCGCTTATCCTTTCTGATTATCAATGTCCCGCGAGCACTATTATTATCATAAAGTCTAAATTTGCCTGCCTCTGAATCAAATTTCATTTGAGCGTGTGTACGGCCAACGGTCTCATTTATTGGATCTCCTTCATCCCAAAAAAATATATCATTGCGTCTAACCAATATTCCTTCTGCATCAAAAACTTCATAACGTCGTCCTATATTAATAATGGTCAAGCTATTAGTGCTATTAAACAAATAAACATCTTCCTCTGCCTTACCTTTTATTATAGTAATTTCTATTTCTGGAATAGGGGTGTTCTCTTTTTTTGCCATATCGCACTTAATAGAAAAAGGTTTATTGTTTTTTCGCTTTTCAGAAGTTTCTGTTATGGTTATGTCTATTTTTACTTTGTTATCTATTTGGCATTTTGATTGAAGAAAATCACGAAACCTAACAGAGAGGTTTTGCTCAAGAAAATCTTGGTATTTTTCTTTTTCACCTTCAGATGAAATATATATTTCTATCTGGATATAATTATAAGGAAACTTACGGCCTCCTTTTATTACATCATCAATTATTTTTTTTTCTAAATCATTTTCTATATCTATAAATAACTCTGAAGGGTCTAATTTAGGTGTAGCAGAGAATCTTCCTATTATTTTGTCAAGAAATCCCATAGTACCTCCAATTTAATTTTGTTATTGAATAATGTTAAGTTTTTGCGCTGATACAACTAAAGTATTTCCTATTGGAACAGCTTGTTTCGCCCCGTAACCACCATTCTCAATAATGATAGCAAATGCTATTTGTTTCTCTTTTTTTTGCTGAGTATAGGGTGCAAAACCTATAAACCAAGAGTGTGAATCTTTATTTTCTACCTCTGCTGTCCCTGTTTTGCCGCTAATAGGAATAGTAATATTTTTTAACCTTGCTGCTGTTCCTTCTGTTACTACACCACGCATCGCTTGAGCTATTATAGATGCATCTGTGCTACCTAAAATGCTGATAGGTGTTTGAGTACGCTTGTTGCTATCATCAAGTACCCATCTACCGTAGGGCATTTTCCCTTCGTTAGCAATAGTAGCTGCAACTCTAGCCATTTCAAAAGGGCTTGCTAAGACCTGCCCTTGACCATAAGCAGCTTGTGGCAGAGATTTTTTCAGTTCTGAAGGACTGTTAGCTGTAGAAATTCCCATCTCTTGGGCTACATTAAATAGCGTTTCTGAACCAATATCAAATGCTGCTAATTGAGCAAAATAAGCGTTGCATGAAGTTACAATTCCTTTTCTTAAAGAAACTGCTCCATGTGGAGATCTATCTTTTATATCATCACGTATTGGACGACCAAAACCTGGGATTGTATTACCTACACGACCATCTCCAAGTGCTTTGCATTCATAAAATTTGTTAGCTAATCTAGGGTTTTTACGTAATGCTGTAATTGAAGTTACTATTTTGAATGTTGAACCAGGAGGATATTGCCCATATAAAGCACGATCTAAGAAAATGTTTTCAGTTTGCTTATCATTATCATCATCAGTTTCCACTACATTTATATCTTCTTGAGGCCAAGGGTAACTAACACTAGCCAGCAAATCTCCTGTATCTGGTTCTATTACCACTATTGCCCCAGCTAATTCTTTTGCGTCTTGAATAGTGTCTTTTAGCATTTGAGAAACTTTTAATTGTAGGCGAATATCTATTGACGTTTTAACATCACGGTTACGAGTAAGTATACTTTGCACCGCTTGGTGTTTAAGATTGTTTTGATAACGTAGTAATGGAATCAACTCACCATAGTCAATTTTATAAACCTTAAATTCTTTACTAGTTTTAGGGTTTTTAAAAATTTCCTCCTTAGCAGGTGCAGCATAGCCTTGAATCCGTTCTTTGTAGTCTTTTTCTATATAAGAAGTGTTAGATGCTCCCCAATTTTTCTTTGTAGGCAAATCCCCAAGCAAGTAAAATAATTTATTTCCAAAAGGGTAATAGCGAGATTTTAATTTAGAAGTTATTTCTTCTAAATTAATGCCTAGATTTTTATATTCTTGATGATGTTTTTCTAATTCTTCTAAATTGCTTGTTGCTAAAGGGATGCCATTTCTATCATAAATAGTTCCTCTTGGTAGTAAACGAGTTACTTCTGTAATACGTGGGTTATAGACATATCGTATTTGGCCGTCAGCTTGTGTTGTTAAAACTCCTTCAATTATTATTTCATCACTTTTTAGTATTTGAACATAAGTTAGTCTTAGCAAAATTAGAAGTAGAATTATTCCCATTGCTCCAGAAACTATAGAAATAGGTGCAGAAAAATCTTTGGTACTTTCACCGTCTTGTCTTCTTAAACTTGATATATAGAGCAAAATTCCGAAGATAATAAAATTAGCAAACATTGAGGAACGTCCATAACTTAAAAAAGGAGAAACCACTCCTGAAAGAGGGAATGCTCCTAAAATACCAGCAGATATCAATAATATTTCAAAGGCTACAATTAAAGAAAGTCCAAAGGCGAGGAAAAATAAATAGTTATCTTGGCTCTTGAGTGCAACTTTAATAGACTTATATATCAAAAAACTATAAAGAATAAATACTAACAAAATACCTATAAAACCTAGGTCTTCACCAATAGCTGAAATTATTAGGTCTGTATTTATAGCAGGAATATTGCCTAATACAGAGCTTTGCCCGAAACCTTGTCCTGTAACACCACCTGATGCTATTGTCCAAAGTGATTGTGCTAGTTGATCACCATTCTTAAGCATATTTGTCCAAGGAGATATCATCATTTGGACACGAGTTGATAGGGTTATAGGGTAGGAAAAGTAGTAGCCTACTAAAAATCCAGTAACTATTATCAATATGCCAAATACAGCAAGAAATATACGCTGGCGTGCTACACCATACATTGCTAAAAATGCAATAGACATTATTAAAGCTGGGCCTAAATCTCTTTGTAAAAAGAAAAAAAGCAACATTACTGCCATTGCTAATGCTACTGGCAATAAGTAATCTAGGCGAGGAATGTTTATTTTTCCTGATCCTGATAAGGGATCTTTTAGGTCTCTTAATTTTCTCCACACTCCAGAAAAATAACTAGCTAAAAAGAAAACTACTAAAATCTTAATAAATTCTGCTGGCTGAAAAATAAAAAGCTCTACTTTTGCGTCGCTTGTCCCTGGCCCTTTCCCAAAAAGGATCAACAGTAAGGAAAGGATTATTGCTAAAATTAGAGGAATAGCACTAGAGTGCGAAGACACATAGCTAAAACGGGTAGATATTTTTTTCCAATCTAAACTGCTTGAAAATGCCATTAATAGACCGCCAACAACTACCCCAGAAACAAATTTTTCAAAGTCCAGTTGGTCTCTTAATGGGTCACGAATACTTACTATCATTATCAACCCTAATCCAGATAAGGCATGTATGGTAGGTAGCAAAGTTTGTTCGCCTTTAAATTTTCTAAAAACCCAGAAAAAGTAAATAGTGTAGAAAATCAAAAAGTAGCAAATAACCCAAAATCGAAAGCTCTTATAAAATTCATCTGGAGTACGAACAATAAAAAAAGGTTTTATGTTGTTAAAATTAGTAAAAAGTGGAGTAGAAATCTTAGTTGATTTAGCTATAGATTTTGTTTCATTACTAGAGTCTGCTTTCTCAGATAAAATTTTTAGTTTTTCATTAAAAAATATCAATTTAGGATTCTTTAGAATTTCTTCTTCAGACACTCGCAATTTATTTAATGTCCCTACATTAGCAAGTGAAGAGTTGTTATCTTTTATACAAGAATAAACTTTTTCAGCAACAAATTGTTTATCATCAGTACTTTCAAACCTGTTTAATATAGGAAGTAATTCTGTAGAGTTGGATATTTTATTTAAGTTAACTAATTGTTTTTCTGCTATTAATTTATCAATATTTTGAAAAGGAATGGGTTTATTAGATTTTGCTGCATAAACTAGCCATAAACCTGCTGCTATAGCTAATGAAGAAATAACTAATAAAACTAGCTCAAGCCATCTTAGTTCTAATTCTTGTTTTTTTTGTCCACTATTTAAATCTTTAATTTCAGATCTTCTAATACGTGTCATAGCTCAAATCCTCTTTAACAAAGGCATAAAGCCATAAACTAAAACATGAAACTCTATAAAAAATTAATTATTTTCATATGATTCTTGGTCTATTTTGGCTTGTAAAATAAGTATAGTTTTTTCTAGTTTGTTTATGTAATCACGAGAGTCGCCAAAGTCTGGTATTTGTTTATATAGCTCTAGAGCTTCTTTGTAAGAATTTAATGCGTCTTGTTTATCTAATAGGGAAGCACCTTTAATATTTAATTTACTCCCGTAAAGGCGTTTGACATCTGCTTTTATGGCTATTTCTCTTTCATTTATATTAAGGCCTAGTTGCTTAGCTATATCTAATTCTTGGAAAACTCTATTTGGGTCAGGGGGCGAAGTATAAGTATAAGTATCAGCTAAGCCTAAATGTGGTAATGCCCAGTTTAACAGTCTTATTGACTCTTCAAACTCTTTAATCGCTTTTTCAAAATTAGTTTTAGCTTCCTTTTTTTTGCCACTACTTAAGTTTCCCATAGCTACTCTACGCGCTATATCACCATCACAATAGTGTTTTTTTGCTTTTTTGGTTGAGTCTGTTGGGTCGAGTTCAAGAGCACGTTCTAGTGCTGTACTAGCTTGTTTTAAGTCTTCAGTTTTTATTGTAGGTTTCGGCCTGACAGAATCATTAATAATACAATCTGCTTTTTCAACTAACTTACTAGCTAAAACAGACTTTAAAGATGACATTCCAATACCGAGAGAATTTTTTTCAGCTAATCTTTTGTACTCTTTCCAGAAATCTTCTAAATCACTGGCACAACTAACCTTAAATGGGGTTAGTTTATTTTTTATGTTACTGACTTCCCAATGAGGGCTAATAATAAAGGAATAAAAACTTATACCAATAAGAATTATAATAATAGAAAATGAACCTACAAAAATTGCTCGAGTAAGTGAGTTATTTTGTGATGAGGTAGAAGTTATAGTTCCTTGTTTTATTTTTGGATTGTTATTAGGTGTACTCGCAGAATTATTAGGTGGTATGACTCTGCGAGTAAGCTCATCATCTTGGTTTAATGGCATTAGATCTTGAATTATTTCCGCAGCAGATTTATAGCGTTTATTAATGTCAGGATCTAAAGCTTTGAAGATGATATTTTGAAGTATTTTATGACAGCCGTTTGGTAATGGAGGTGGTAGTTTACGTGCTCTAATAAGTTTTTCTAGCACTTCACGGTTTTTTGCTATAAAAGGCTTTTTCCCAGCAGCCATTTCATAGAGTAAAACCCCTATTGACCAAAGGTCTGATTGAATATCAACTGCTCCACTATCAAGCCTTTCAGGTGAACAATATTCTGTTGTTGCAAAGTCGTTTTGAGTCAAAATTCGTGTTAGTGATAGAGCTTTGGCGATCCCAAAATCAAGTAATATTGGTTGATCATTTTTATCAATGCGAATATTTTTAGCGGCAATGTCTCCATGTATAACGGAACTTATAGCTTTACCTTCTATAGAAACATTTAGCGAGTGGGCTTTCTTTAATGTTGTGCAAATGTTTATCCCTATTCTAGCAATTCTACTAGGGTCTAGTATTTTCTCTCTTTCTAGAATTTTGGATAAATCTTCGCCTTCAACGTATTCCATTGCAATGTAGAAGTAGTCGTCTATATTTCCATATTGAAAGATTCGTGCTATGCCACAGGAATCAACTTGAGAAAGCTTTTCTTGTATTCCTGCTCCTGTTTTTTCTGCCTCAACTTGATCTAAAGATGTTGTATTAAGTCGAACTAATTTTAATGCAACTATTCTAACAGGTTGGTTAAGGTCTAAGGTTCTACTCCCATTTTTATTTACTTCTTTGAACTCTGTTGCTTTGTGTACGCTGCCAAATCCGCCATGTCCTATCATTTCAGTTGTAAAATACTTTCCTACCTGCACAAGGAAATCCTCCTTTGTAAACAAAACTTACCAAAAGAATGAATAAAAGTTTTTCATTCATTCTTTTTTTCTTTATCTTTATTAGCTTTGCTTTTGGGGTTATTTTCTAGACTTGGAGAGTCTAGACTTTTTTGAGGAATAGATTTTCTGTTCTTCCAGAAATCCTTCCAAGCTTTGATTTCAGGAATAATGTTAGCTGTTGCTGTATCTAAGTGGTTTACTTCCTTTAAGACTTCAATTTGTTCAGGGGCTTCATTGCCAGCAATAAGCCCAGAGGATATTTTTATGTGGTCAGAGTTTTCTATTTTAATACCTGGCTTTTTGTTTCTTTCATATCCGTTAGCTGTTATGTGAGCCTCAGTCAACGAGATAACAGAACTATCTTTTATAAATAGCCCTATTCCAGAATTGTGATCAATAACATTACCTACTAGAACTATCTCTTTAGAACTTAATATTTCTATCGCTATACTTGTCTTTGTGTCAGAAATTTTTATATTTTGAAGTTCTATATTTTGAGCCTTATTTAGTCGTATTCCAATGGATAGAGGGTGTTCATTATCTTCTTCTATCTTAAATTTAGACAGAGTTACATCTTTTACTCCATCTCCTAAAAAAGCTATGTTTGGCTCTTCTGTTTTTTCTGGGTTTGTTGTTTTTGTGATAGGAGCTTTTATTATTGCCCCATAATGTGTTCTACTAGTTAGGTTAACTTTGCTTTTAAGTTTTATTGTTTCAGCATATTCACCTGGTTCAACTAAAATAGTATCACCAGGGTTTGCCTCTTCAAGGGCAGCAGTTATAGTAGGAAAAATTAATTCATCTTTTTGGGCAATGCTTGAGTTTTTATTAACAATTATTTCTCTAGGTTTAGTAAATAAAAGTTGCGTTGGAATGGTATTAGGTGTTTTTTCAAGCAATGCTCTTATTTCAGGATAAAGTTTATTTCCACCAATAGTTAGTGTAAGTAATGAGAGACAAATTAGTAGCCATGTTATGTTTTTAATATTAAAAATACTTTTTTCCATAAACGTTGGTTTTGAAGTATTTAATGTATTGAAACTATTGAAACTATCTAAAGAATTTGACGGTGGATTTACACTTTCTTTGGTTTCACTTGATAAATTAGGCGTTACTAAGTTTTTTAGAGCTTTGGGATCTGGTTTAGCTGTAATATCTAATAGACTTGCAAGCATATCTTCATTTTCTGTTGTTTGTTCTGGCTTAAGATGAGCTTTAGGTGTAAGAATCCTTTCTGTTCTAGCATCTAGAAGGTTTCTTGGTATAAAGATTTCTTGTGTTTGGGAGTTTGAGTTTAGTTTCGCTAAGTTATATTTTTGATGAATCTCTTTTGATTCCTCTAAATAAGCTTGACACCCACTTTGGCCTGTTACTAGTTTGTCTTGCCAGTTATTTGCTAAAGGATTTTTTCCGACATTCTGATCAAATTTTTTAGGATACGTATTTCTAATTTTATTAAGAGCTTTATAAAATTCTTTATTTGCTATTAATAGCACTGTTACGTTATCTTTACCGCCTTTGTGTAGTGCTTCCACAATTAATTTATTTACAGTTTCTTGAGAATTAGTGGTGTTTTCTACTATTTCTCTAACTCTAGCACTACCTACCAGGTCAGTTAGCCCATCGCTACAGAGTAAAAGAGCAGTATTTTTGTCAAAAAATCTTTCCTCTGTACCAATGAAATCTTCTTCATCAGGGTCTCTCTTTTGTGAACCAACATCGCGAAAGACTTCATTACGACGAGGGTGTTGCATTGCCTCAATTTCTGATAATCCTTCTTCATCTTCTCTTCGTCCAATTGGTGAATGGTCTCTAGTTAGTTTCTTAATGTTAAGTACAGACAAAGATGTGCTCTCTGCAAACTCTAGTAAGTAAAGTCTAGTATCTCCTACATGTCCTATAAATATTTTATCATCTTCAATTACAACGACTGTTAACACGCAAGCCATACCTTGCAGGATTTGATAGGCTTGAGCCATTTCAAATATTTTCTCATTAGCTATTGTGATAGCTTGACGAATACGTTGTTGAATGTCTCCACCTTTGTACTCTTTCAACTTTTCAGAAATTGTTTCTACTGCTATTGTTGCTGCTACTTCTCCACCTGCATGCCCCCCCATCCCATCTGCTACAATAAAAATACCTTCCTCTTGATCCCAGTAGTATCTATCTTCATTATTATCACGCTTGAATCCTGGGTGTGTAGCTACGGCCGAATCCCAAGACATGCTTTGCTCTCTTTGAGTTTGTGTCATATAAAATAACCTGTAAGACTTATTTTACGTTGTATAAAGTAAGACAAATAATTCATAAAAATAGATTAGGTTTTTCGAATAGCAGTAAATTTTATTTTTACTGCGTCAGCGAGTTCAATTTCACAACTAGAAGGGATTTCTATTTCTATATTTTTATCTTTTTTATCTTCACTAAGGCTTTTGGGTATGCTTTTGCCGTCAACTTTAGTGCCTAAGGCACTTAAATCTTTAATGTAGAATTTGCTGCTAATTTGATCATATTTTAGTCTAAGATGTTCTCTAGAAATTTGTTCGGCTAAATGTACTTTTGTAGTATCTATTTTTAGGTCAACCCAACTATTTATCCCGCCTCGCCCAATGACTATTTGTTCTTTTGTCATTTGGTAGGAGTGATTTCCTTCAAAAGTTTGAAAACTAAGTTCGGCATAAGGGCTTGTCCCAAGAGCTTTTATAGGTGATGAAGACAATGCAAGTGGTGATTTAGGAGTTTCTTTTGTTGGTTTTTCTACTCTTCCTAAATTTACTGTTTGCCCATTTTCTTTCCTTTTAATTCTTACTGTTGCTCCTTCTGAGCCAAGGTCTGGGCCTGGTAATGATACTAGTTCTATATATAAATCCACATCTCCTGGAGGAAGGTCATCTTCTGAACCTTCATAAAAGCTTATATACCAATCATCTTGGGCTTTTTTATAGGGAAAAGGTTTTTTACCTTTCATTTTGTCAAAAAGGGAAGGTTGGCTAAGTTTTTGTATTTCTTCATCCATCTTTCTTTTTATATCGCTAACAATATAAGAAAAAATTCCTTGTAAGCGTTTGTAATCATTAGGTCTAAGATAAATTTGGTATATACTTGGAACTAGGGCTTCGTAATTTAGTTCCTCAATGTGTTCTAGCATTCCGCGAATAATCAGTTCACTAATTTCTTTGCTCTTTATTGACACTGCTTCATGCCTCCACTAGTATTTTTATTAAAGAAATTTTTGAGGATCGCATTAACCATATTATTATATACTTTAAAGAAATTACTGTCAGCTATTTAACACTCATAAATATTAAGTATTTAATAATGGGTAGCTCTCCACTAAAGTGTGGAAGAGGAAAAACATCATTTGTTAATAGTGGAAGATAAAAGTTTGGGCTTGCGGCCTCTAAGTTTAGGAGGAGACCAAGGCTTAAGAGGAACGAGAAAAGATAAAAACTCGCTAATAGACCAACAATGATCAGTAATGCCACTAGCACTAGCCATAGCAGGAGTACGAAAAAAGTACTAATACCAGATTGGATTAGCAAACTCGCATTAATTACTAACAAAACTTCTGCCAACAAAGTCCTGCTTATCTTTGGCTTTTTGTTGATATAGTGTTTTGAATCCAATCTGGTATTACCCACGAGATGTGCAATGAGGTTACAAAAGTAGAGTTAAAACGTTTGTATTGCATGAAATAGAAGCTATTTTCAACATAAAAATACAACTCATATCTAAAGGACTTAGAGACAATATTTTTTGTATTTTTAGCTTCATTAAAATCTTAGCTAACTCTTTGTATTTGCTGACTTTTTCCTTTTTTATACTGTCTCATTGCACATCTCGTGGGTTTTTCCTCTTTTTTCTAAACTGGGAATTGCTGTCAATAAACATTTGCTAGACTTTTTTTACTTTTTTAACTAAGTGCTATAAATTATTGCAGAAAATAAATTTCCAATAATTTTTAAAGGGTAAATCTTTTGGTAAAAACTTTTTTACAGTATGGACAACAAGCTATTGAATTTACTTATGACAAAGAGCAGTTTTCTTTGCTAACTACTCCAAGCATTAGTAATACTGCACTTTCTGACACAGATATATTAGTAGCAATGGCTAATCCTATTGATGGTCAGCCGTTAGAAGAAATTATTGATATAGGGGAAAATGTAGTAATTGTTGTTTCTGATGCTACACGTCTAACAGGCAGTCAAACTATTGTCCCACTCTTAGTTGCTCGCTTACTACAATGTGGCTTAAAACTTAATAATATCAGTATTTTATTTGCTACTGGTATTCATAGGCTTCTTACTGAAAAAGAAAAACGATTTTTAGTTACAGATAAAATTTTTGACTCTATTAAAAGCTATGACCATGACCCTAATGATGAAGCACAATTAACTTACCTAGAAGATACTAGCTATGGGACACCTGTAGAAGTTAATTCTAAGCTTTTAGAGGCTGATCATATAATTTTAACAGGAACAATTGCCTTTCATTACTTTGCTGGTTTTAGTGGTGGACGCAAATCTATTTTACCTGGCCTTGCATCAGCAAAAACAATTCAGCATAACCACTTACTTGCGCTAGATTTTATAGACGGTGTAGCTTGTCGTCGCGCTGGTGTAGGGCTTGGTCGGCTAGATAAAAATCCTGTTCACGAAGATATGCAGGAAGCTGCAAGTATGCTGTCTCCATCATTTTTAATAAACACTATAGTCAACAAAAAAGGTCAAATAGAGCAAGTTTTCTGTGGTGATTGGAGAGTTGCCCACCGTCGGGGCTGTGCCGAATATGCTAACCAACACACAATTGAAATATCAGAAAAACGCGATTTAGTGATTGCTAGTTGTGGAGGTTTTCCAAAAGACATTAATTTAATTCAATCCCATAAAGCATTAGATATGTCAGTAAGTGCCTTAAAAGATGGTGGAACAATTATTTTATTAGCTGAATGTAGCCAAGCTTATGGACGAGAAGATTTCTTAGACTGGTTTAAGCTAGGTAGTTCAACAAATATTGGGAAAAAGTTACAAACAAACTATCAAGTAAATAGTCAAACAGCTTGGTCACTTGCCAATAAAGTCGAAAATTTTCAAGTGATTTTAGTCTCAGAACTTCCACCAGAAGAAGTAAAGCTAACAGGAATGCACCCAGCCCCAGATTTAACTACTGCTTTATCAATAAGTAAGAGTAAAACATCTGGTTATATTATTCCTTACGCTTGCGAAGCAATCCCAGTAGTTAGAAAAATAGATAAATTAAGCTAAATAACCTAATGTCTAAACACGATCCTATTGCAGCATTAAGAATCAAAGATTTCCAGTTATATTCTATAGGCGCGGTGTTAGCCGTTATTGGCTCTCAAATGCAAAGCGTCGCCGTAGGATGGGAACTTTACGAACGTACTAACTCGGCTCTTTCGCTTGGCTGGGTCGGACTCTTGCAAGCTTTACCAGTAATTTTACTAGCTTTGCCTGCTGGTCAATTAGCTGACCAATATGACCGTCGGCGTATAGTTTTGATTACACAAGTATTTACTACTTTTTGCTCTATTGGACTAGCACTTATTTCTTATTATCATGCACCTATTTTTTTAGTTTATCCGATCTTACTTTTGGGTGGAGTAGCCAAGGCTTTTATGTGGCCTGCTCGTTCTGCAATGGTTACTCAACTTGTCCCAATAGGCATTTTTGGCAATGCTGCCACTTGGAGTAGTACATTTTTTCAAATCGGTGCTATTAGTGGCCCTGCTCTAGGTGGACTTATTATTGCAAATTATGAGAGTGCCTTACCAGTTTATATAATTGATGCAATTTTTGGTGTTGCAAGATTTATTTTTGTAGCTTTTATTACTAGCAAGCAAACTATTCATGCTAAAGAGCCAATGACGCT
>Ga0268299_1001498_pt1 | contig 40073 bp, 37 predicted proteins | sample NOBtaG_FD_193484 | JGI IMG/M metagenome (GOLD analysis project Ga0268299, IMG submission 193484) | Activated sludge microbial communities from bioreactor in Nijmegen, Gelderland, Netherland - NOB reactor | ecosystem: Engineered > Bioreactor > Aerobic > Activated sludge | place: Netherlands... | reverse complement strand
TTGGATTGGCTAAATCGCTGCCTGTCTTTTCGGCAAAGCTCGGTTCAGGTTCGCTCTGCTGATCATCAACCGCTTGCGTGCGGTGAGATTTTGGCGCAGCAAATTCATTTAGCCGGCCGTAAAGTCCCACGGTCATTTGAAATTGCCCCTGGTACAAATTTATAGTAAGGTTCAGTTAAAACTATTGATCGCCAACGTGACGGTATCGTGACGCCGCAACGCCGGACCCTGGTTGTTTCAAGACTGATTCAGACTACCTGCTGACCACGTCAGGATCGCCCAATTTTTGTGGCTTTTGATCGTAGAAAACAATTTGAATCGCAAGGGCGAAACCGCCGCAGGCAGCCATGATGAAAAATAGAATTGCCAGCGCCGGATATCCCATGATTGTCCATTTGGTTGGAACAGTCATCAGATTGGACGCGCCGATGATCAGCGCCGCCAATACAAGTCCGAGAGTGATGCGGTTGGCGACTTTTTGAAATGAATCTACAAGAAGCGGCTCATCGATAACTTTCATCGACAGTTGATTTTGTGCCACCAGATCCATGATCTTATTTACATTCCGCGGGAACTTTTCAAAGCTTTCTTTGGCTTCAATCAAAGTATTCAGCAGATGTCCGGGCGAGATTTCATTGACCAAGCGCTGTTCTAAAATATGACCGGCATTCCTGCGCACTGAATAGTTGGGATCAAACGCCGGATCAAGAGAACGACCCACTTCATCGAGGTGAAGCATGGCCTTGCCCAACATCGTTAATTCGGCGGGCACACGAATTCCACATTCGCCGGCAGCTTTTGTAATGCCGACGATAACGTGCCCCACTTTCATCTGAGCAATGTTAGCATCGAGGTCAGTCTGCACGAGTTCTGAAACCTTGTGACGGAAAGTTTGCTCGTCGAATTTAGGCTTGGGATCACCGATTTCAACCGCCATATTTGCAACGGAGTCGGCACGACCCTCACTGATGGCAATAACCAATTGCAACAGTTGTTTCTGAATTCTTGGAGTAAGTCGTGCCACCATTCCAAGATCGATAAGCGCAACTTTCTTATCATCTGTAAGAAGCACATTTCCCGGGTGAGGATCTGCGTGAAAGAAGCCATCAACGAGGATCTGCTTCAAATAAGCAGCAAAGATCTGTTCGGCAAGAGGCCCGCCGTCCAACTCGGTGCGTTCGAGATTGGTGATAGCAGTAACCTTTTTGCCTTTGATAAACTCCATCGTCAGCACTTTTGTCGTGGTGAAAGCGTCCACCGCGAAAGGCACCACAATCAAATCGAACTCAGCTACATTTCTTCTCAAAGTCTCGAGATTCTGCGCTTCCTGACGATAATCGAGTTCTCCCAATAGAGACTTGCGAAACTCCTCAACCATCACATCGAATTCGTATTTTTTACCGAGTTCAGTGTGCAGCACATAAAACTCCGCCACATCGGCAAAAATTTCCAAATCCTGGAGAATCTGCTCTCTAATTGCGGGACGCTGCACTTTGACGGCTACTTCACGTCCATCACGCATTTTCGCTTTGTGAATCTGCCCCAGAGACGCTGCTGCTAAAGGCTCCTTGTTGAATTCGGCAAAGGCTTTCGTAAGTCGAACGCCTAACTCGTGAGACACGATCTGTTCGACTTCCTCATACGCAAACGGCTCGCAGTTGTCCTGCAATCTGGACAGCGCAAGCAAATACGGCGCAGGCAACAAATCTCCACGGGTGGAAAGAATTTGTCCGAGCTTCACATAAGCCGGACCGAGTCGTTCGAGGTCCGCTGCCAACTCTTCGGCAGTTCCTTTCACTTCCCTGCTTAGATTTTCGTCGTCTTTCAGCGCTTCTTCTAAACCGGCATTTCTCACCAGATCCGAGTTGCCGTACTTCATAAGCAACCCAGCGATTTCCCTATACCTTTTTAGGTACTGCGGATCGAGCTTAATTCCCATGGTCATCAACCCCTTAACCTGGGGAAAAAACCCCCTCTGCTGGCTATCAGCGAGGTAGACTGCAAAAAGGTCCGATGGTTCCAGGAAAGGAACATACGGACCTTCGAGAATTAATATGGGAATTTAATATAGGTAGGTGATCTATACAGGGAACGGCAGGGCAACCTTCGGAAAATCCAGCTCCGGCTGACCGACCTGAATCAAATAATAGACGAACATATTGAGCGAAGTATTCGCCAATAGTTCGACTATTTCGCCATCGGTGTACCCGGCGGTTTTTAGATCCTGAATATCGGACGCGGGCATTTCGGCCCCGTGGCGTACAACTACATTGCGGACGAATTGCAGACCAATATCCTTCTTTTTGTCGGAAGAACTTTGTTGACGCGCCAACTTCAGTTCTTCCTCGCTTACTCCTGCTTTTTTCGCCTGGGCTACACGCGATGCCAGCAAGTACTCGCAAGAATAAATCTCGGCAACGACGATTCCAATCAAGGCAATCATCTGCTCAAGGCAATCATCTGCGCATCGAGCGAGCCGCGCAAAAGAGCGTCGCGCGAAGAGAGAAACGATTCAAGCGCAGCGGGCGAATTGGCCATTTGCTTCATGATGTTCGGCATGAAGCCCATGCCCTTTTCCAAATTTCCCAGCATTTCCTGGGTTTTCCCAGTCATCTTTGTCGTATCAGCCAACTCCAAAACGGCCATTTGAATACTCCTTGCAAAAGTAGAATCAGGTTTAACAGGTCTGCCTAGGCTTTCTGTGCAGTCGGCGAAAGAACCTGTGTCACCAGTTCTTGTGCCTGCAACTGTATTTCTTTCAAGTGCTCTGCGCTCTTGAAGCTTTCCGCGTAAATCTTGTAGACGTCTTCAGTGCCTGAGGGTCTGGCAGCAAACCAGCCGTTCTCAGTCGTCACTTTCAATCCGCCGATTGGCTCGTTGTTGCCCGGCGCTGCCGTAAAGCGTCCAACAATTTTCTCTCCGGCAAATTCTTGCGCTTTTACGTCGTCCGGCGAAAGTTTCTTCAACTTCGCTTTTTGATCCGGCGTAGCCGGCGCATCAATTCGTGCATAGTGCGGAGCACCGAATTCGCCGGTCAACGCTTCGTAGTGTTTGCCTGGATCTTTGCCGGTGACGGCTGTGATTTCGGCAGCCAGCAAGGCGAGAATGATGCCGTCTTTGTCGGTTGTCCAAACGCTTCCATCCATGCGCAAGAAACATGCTCCTGCGCTTTCTTCGCCACCAAATCCAAAAGAACCGTCAATCAATCCGTCGACAAACCATTTGAATCCGACCGGCACTTCAACGAGTTTTCTTCCCAGTTTACTGGCAACACGATCGATCAAGCTGGTGCTCACGACAGTCTTACCAATTGCCGCATCCTTGCGCCATTCTTTGCGGTTCTGGAACAGATAATCGATGGCGACGGACAAAAAATGATTGGGATTCATCAAACCGTTCGGTGTCACGATTCCGTGTCTATCGTGATCTGTATCGTTGGCAAAAGCAATGTCGAATCGTTTGCTGTGCTCGATCAGCCCTGCCATCGCATATGGTGACGAGCAATCCATACGAATCTTGCCGTCCCAATCAACGGTCATGAAGGAAAACGTTGGATCGACAACATGATTGACGACCTCGATCGGCAATTTGTGCGTCTCAATCAAACGCTCCCAATAGTGAACGCCGGCACCACCGAGCGGGTCGACACCGGCTTTGATACCAGACTTTTGAATAGCTTTGAGGTCAATTACAGATGCCAGCTCGCTTACATAAAGCGTTGTGTAGTCGAATTTGTGAGTAGTGGCGGCGCTCATTGCCTGGCGATAACCGACGCGCTTCACACCGGCTAGGTCCTTACCTAAAAATTCATTCGCTTTCTTTTCAATCCAGGCAGTGACATTCGTGTCCGCTGGTCCGCCGTTTGGCGGGTTGTATTTGAAACCACCATCCTGCGGAGGATTGTGGGATGGCGTGATGACGATACCGTCGGCAAGACCGCTGGTGCGCCCTTTGTTGTACGTGAGTATAGCCAGCGATATTGCCGGAGTCGGCGTGTAGCCCATCTCATGATCGATCATGACATTGACTTCGTTGGCTGCAAGCACTTCCATAGCGCTGGCAAATGCAGGCTCCGAAAGCGCATGGGTATCGATGCCCAGATACAGCGGACCGGTAATGCCTTGCTCTTTGCGATAAAGACAGATTGCCTGCGTGATCGCCAGAATATGCTCTTCATTGAAGGCACGATGGAAGGCGGATCCGCGGTGACCGGAAGTTCCGAAAGCTACTCGCTCGGCTGCGACATTTACGTCCGGCTTTTCACTGTAGTAGGTTGTGATAAGGCGTGGCACATTGACGAGCAACTCCCTTGGAGCAGGCTTGCCGGCTAACGGGCTGAGCATGAGATATCTCCTGAATACCGATCGACTTATGAAAATAACAGCCACATATCATAGCTAGAGATGCATCGGACATCTACTTATCAAGTGCATTTTGCAAGTGGTTACACGGCCTTTTCGGCGGACAAATCAAAGCTACTAAACGAAAACGGCAGCAGGGCAGTGTTCTATTGCCTCGCAAGTAATCAACAGGATACTTAACGTAGCTAACTGTGCCGATTGATGTCTGTCATAATGCGGGCAGGTAAAGCATTAAAGTGCCGGCCGAGTAAATCAGCGCGGCGCATCGCACCTTCATTGGGGGAGCCGCAAATGGTTACTGCGACTATCGAACATGCATTTCCAAAGCTGAGCGAGGACGAATTGCGGCAATTGGAGCCAATAGCGACTTGCCAGTTGTTTGATGACGGCGAATACGTTTTCAAAGCAGGTCAAACTGAAATTGATTTGTTCGTCGTCAAAACCGGTGCCATCGAAATACGCAATCCTTCAGACAACGATGCGATAGTTACAGTGCACGAGGCAGGCGGTTTTTCCGGCGACATCGATCTGATCATTCGTCGTCCTCCAATTGTTTCAGGCATCGCCCGCGGCAGAACGCACGTTCTCAAAGTTCCTGCCGATCGTTTGCAGGAGGTCATGATCAAAGTTCCGAAACTCGCGGACAAATTGATCACTGCATTTCAAATGCGCCGAGAATTTCTCACCCAAATCGGCAAACTGGGAATGAACGTTATCGGCTGCGGGTTGTGCAGCGACACAACGGTGCTGCGCGAATTTCTGCACAAAAACTTTGTGCCCTTTACGTGGTACGACAAAGATACTGAAATTGGAAAAGCGGCAATCGAAAAGTATCAAGAGTTTCCTATCGTCCAACTTCCCAACGGTCAGGTTTTCGTCCGTCCCGATCTTCAAGATCTCGCTTATGAGTGCGGTCTCTGGCATGAATGCCCCAGCCAGAGCGTCGACGTCGCCATCATCGGCGCCGGACCGGCAGGCTTGGCAGCGGCTGTTTATGCTGCTTCCGAAGGTTTGAATACACTTGTTTTGGATAAACTCGGACCGGGCGGACAAGCAGGCGGTTCTTCCAAAATTGAAAACTTCATCGGATTTCCCTCAGGGCTTTCTGGTGCAGAACTAGCGATGCGCGGTGTGTTGCAGATGGTCAAATTCGGAGCGCGTTTGATCGCTCCCACGAGAGTCGAAAAATTCACGCCGGGAAAAACTGAGAAAGATCCGCATGAATTGACACTCGACTGCGGTGCGGTTATTAGCGCAAAAACAGTCTTGATTGCAACCGGTGTTACCTGGAGAAAGCTTGATGCTATCAATGCGCAAAACTATGAACGCGCCGGAGTGTATTACGCCTGCACAAACGTGGAAGTGATGTTGCACGATACGCAAGATGTAGCGGTGGTTGGCGCGGGCAATTCCGCTGGTCAGGCAGCAACTTATCTTGCTGATTGCTGCCCTTCACGCACAGTGCATTTGCTCGCCAGGGGCAAGTTCGGTCCGAGCATGTCCGAATATCTTTGCCAGCGAATCAGGGCAACAAAAAATATTATCGTCCACGAAAACTCTCATATCACAAGGGTTAACGGTGGCAATTATTCCATTGATTCTGTCGACCTGATGGAAAATGGAGAAGAGAAAAATCTCGCGCTCAATGCTGTCTTCGTTTTCATCGGCGCGGAGCCTGGCGCAACTTGGTTGCCTGAAAGTGTGAAACGTGACGACAAAGGATTTATTCTCACCGGAACAGAAGTTGCCCAATCAGGACACTGGCCGCTGAAAGATCGCATTCCGTGCCCGCTGGAAACAACAGTTCCCCGGTTGCTGGCAGCCGGCGATATCAGATCGGGAACGACTAAGCGCGTTGGATTTGCAGTCGGCGACGGTTCGCTAGCTGTCACATGCCTCCATATGGTAATGCCGGAGTAGGAAACATCAGGAGCCCGTTGGCCCTTAATGCAATCTTTGTTTTGGTTGTAAACAGAAACAATCTACTACAAGCAGACCTTCAATCCTCTTGGCAACTCCAAGCATAGACCTGGTTTTGATTTCGGGGAAATTACTGCTCAAGAAATCGAGGCAAGAGGGCGTCGTATTTTTCGAAACATTGTAAAGTTTGTCAAGCGCCTGAAACGTAAAACCTATACTGGTATTAGCTTCTCACTTATGATTGCCCCTCTTCGTTATGTAGTAGAAACAGCCACCCGCTGAGTGGCGCACCAAATTATGGAGTCAATCATGAGCACGGCAACCAAAGTAGGAACCCGCGGTATCGTTCAAATCACTCGCCAACCTAACGAAGGTTGGATGTGCTCCGTTTCCTTTTACGGCAGCGATCGTCGTTCCAATCAAGTAGTTTTGGACACCAAAAAGACCATCGAACTGTTTCGCGCACTCGGCGCTCCGCTTCCTGTCTCCAAGAAAGACATTCACGTAGTTGAATTCTTCAACGGCGACGTTGACGCAGTCACACCGTTCGGTCTTTAATTTCGAAACCTGAAAACAGCGGCTTAACTCGCAGGCTTGCTTGTAGCAATCCGATAGAGAGTGAAACCCATCAGAACAAAGAAGAGCACACCTGCAAGTTGGTAGCCTCCGGCACCAAGCACATGCGTAAGGGTGTGCTCTAAACTTATTTTCTGCAAAAATGCGTATATAGGCTCAGGAATCGAAAGCAGCGCGATGATAACTCCAGCCAGCGCACCACCGGCAACTAGACCGGTCGCGAACAAGCTACCGCTTCCCAATTCATCGTCTTCCGTCTTCTCGCCTCTGCGCTTAGCGGTGAATTCAACGAACTTTTTGATACACCCGCCGGCAAAGATGGGCAGGGTTGTAGATAGTGGCAAGTAAGCGCCGACTGCGAAGTTCAATGCATTGACTCCGCATAGCTCCATCGTGATGGCAAGAAAAACACCGACGAGAACGAAATTCCAATCGAGGTTGAATGACAGCATTCCTTTGATGAGAGTCGCCATCAGAGTGCCTTGCGGCGCCGGAAATTTATCGCTGCCGATGGCGTGAATAATCCCCTTTGCCGCCATATCCGGCGACGGCACGTCGAGCATTTTTACCGTCAAGCCGATGACTATAGACGCGACCACCGCACCGATAAACAAGCAAATTTGCTGATTGCGTGGTGTTGCTCCAACGATATATCCTGTCTTCAAATCTTGTGATGTGGCGCCACCATTGGCGGCGGCAATACAAACGATCCCACCGACCACCAGCACCATTGGTTCATACAAATGACCGGTCATTCCGAAACCAATGAATACGAGCGAAGTCGCCATCAAAGTCGCAATGGTCATTCCTGAAATCGGGTTTGAACTCGAGCCTATCAATCCGACAATTCGGCTGGATACGGTAACGAAGAAGAAGCCAAAAATAACGACGAGAACACCGATAAGCAGTTTCTGTAGGATCGAATCGCCTGGTATCTGCGGCAGTGCCATCATCAAGATAACCAGTACAACAGAGCCGATCAAAACAGTTTTTACCGAGAGATCTTTCTCTGTTCTCAAAACCGCATCGGCCGAGCCTTCAGTTTTGAACGAACCAAGGCTGTCTTTGAATGACGAAATAATTGTAGGGATGGTCTTCAGCAGTGTGATGAAACCACCGGCTGCTACCGCACCGGCACCAATTTGACGCACATACGCGCGATAAACGGCTTCAGCAGTATTCGCAAAAGTATGCGTAGTCGGATCCCAATTTCCGGTGCCGCCAACTGAGGTCAAGCTCTGCAGATAACCCAGCTTCACAAGTTGCTGCGCAATCGAATCCATAGGCACCAAACCGGCGAGAAGTGGTATCAAACCAAGCCACGCCAGCACACCACCGGCAACCAATGTTCCTGCAATTCTAAAACCAACGATGTAGCCTACACCCATGTACTCAGGTGTGATTTCTCCATTGACAGTCGCGGAGGGGAGATACTTATTGGTTTGCTTCGTGACGTATGTCGGCGCTTCCGCTATGATGTGCAGAACTTTCTGAAGCAACACATAGAGCATCGCGAAGCCCAAACCGAAGTAAGCGGTTTTGGCGGAACTGCCTCCTTTCTCTCCTGCAATCAGGACAGAACCACATGCAGTGCCTTCCGGATAGGGAAGATTGCCATGCTCTTTCACAATGAGAGAGCGCCGCAGCGGTATCATCATCAGTGTGCCAAGCACACCACCAAGTGCCGCAAGAATAAAGATGGTCCAGTAGTCGAAAAATGGCGCTCCGACACTGTCTCCCTCTTCCGTAAGACTGAGGAAAAGAAATCCTGTCAGTGTGAAAACAACGCCGGAAGCAATCGATTCACCAGCAGACGCAGTGGTCTGGATGATGTTGTTTTCAAGGATTGTCGTTTTGAGAAACTTTCGTCCGATTGAAATTGCCAATACCGCAACGGGAATTGACGCCGATACGGTCAATCCTGCTTTCAATGCCAGGTAAACAGAAGCCGCACCGAACAGGATACCGAATATGCAACCGAGGATAACAGCCCTCGGAGTAAGCTCCTTCACAGCCGCTTCGGCGGCGATGTAGGGCTTGAATTCATGGGTGGTCTCTTGCATTGCAAAAGCGTATCAGGTGCGAGCGCTAATGGCAAAGTGAATCGAGCGCAAACTGGAGAAGTTTTCTACGAATACATCGACTAAATATAAAAGGTGCATTCACCCGGGGAGACGAATGCACCTTTCGTGTGTCAGCGAAGAAAAATTCAGAGACGAAGGGTTGCGCCTTCATGGACCTTCCCGTGTTTCAGTTCCGGAAAAGCGCTGCGGTTCAATTCTGTAATGCGCTGCATCTCGCGTTTGATTTCAGACTTGGTCGCATCAGGATTTCCGGTCACGCCCAACGATCTGCGCGCTACTTGATAAAGACTGTCACCTGCTTTCACTGTGTATTGTTGAGCATCGAGAATTTCAACCGCCCAACTGGCATACACTTTCTGTCCGGCGGCATTGAGTACAGAACCAGGCGCCCAACCGTCGCGTGTATCGATTTGCCGTGCTGCGTTTCTATCCAGCAGTTGCAGAGCCTCCACTCCCAGAGCATTTGCTGCAGGGTCGTGCTCCATCGCATCGACATTCGGACAAGAAAATTCAAACGTTCTCATTCTGCTTCCCTCAGTTTTTCGCCATCGACACAGTTGCCTGCACTCTAGAGCAGGGTGCAGGGCATAAATTGGTCACGAAGATTAAACCGCCTGGCTCGCCGTACGCCTAGCTCAGAACACCGCGTTCCACGAAGTACCGGCGCAAATTGGCGAATATTTCATGAGAATCTCCGCCGACAACATGATCCGCTCCGGCGCTACTAAGCGCCTCAGCCAATTGATATTCTTCCGGAACTCGCAAACGGCTCTCGTCGACAGTCACATCATCCGGATATGGAATTTCTTCTTGCGGAAACTCTGCCAGAGTTTTTTTCACCAGTCCGACCGCTTCCATCACCTGCGGGCGATCGATGCAATATGAAAATCCGATGGAAACAATTTGAAAGCGCTCTTTATTTGCAAGAACGGTTAAGAGTTCGGAAACAGCGTCGGCAACATAATAAATACAATCCGGTTTCACAGTGTCGGCAACATACTCGAAATGATCGGTCCCTTTGAAAAAATTCGGACGCCTGCCCAAAATCTCCATCAAGTTCGGACTGACTAATTTTCCCTGTTCGCTGCGCGCCCACTTATCCAAAACTTCCTGCTCGACAGCAGATGTGATGTAGCTGTAGGCCCCGGCTTTATGCAAGTCTGAAACCAACTCAATTGCGCCATCAAAATAATTGCAAGACTCGGCGGCTTTGGTGGCAATCTCGTTATAGAAAGCCGCAGCACCATCAACGTTTGCGAGTGCATCGTCGTTCTCTTGATTGAAGAGAAACATTTTGTCCGCACAAGAGAAGCCTGATTTGGTAAAACCAAAATTGATCAAGCGCTCAATTGTCATGCGCGCGCGTTTTTCTGGCGGCGTGAAGAGCCAATAAGCGAAAGCAAAAGCAACAGGATTGAGGTGCATTCTGTTGACCAGAACACCATCGCGAATCCACATTATTGCTGAGCCGGGCATTGAGATACCAAAAAACCAGCGTCTGGCCGGAAAGCCAGCCTTGTTATTTTAATGCAATTCAAATATTGAAAACACTTGCGCAGGCAGCACCAGAACTCTTGTCATCACAACCTGCCTGCGGATAAATTCAGAAACTAAAAGCCGCAAGCGACATAAAAGCACACTTACGGCTGCGAATTCTTCAAAGATACCTGGCAGAGAATTAGGTGGAACGCTTCTTCTCTTGTTTAGCCGCCTTTTTCTCTTTTTGAGTTTTAGCCGGCTTCTTTTTTACTTCTTTCTTCTGCTTTTGCTCTTTACCCATGATCCCTCTCCCGGAAGACGCTTCAACAAGAACACTGACACTATATTAATGCTTTCCCGAGAGTTGCGCACCCCCTGACTGGAAAAACGCGTCAGCGCCTCTATGGTTCGGACACCTTAATCAACAATTTTCCGGTATTGCCGCCGTCGAAGAGCAGGTTGAGAGATTCGGGGGCATTTTCCAATCCATCAATAATCGTTTCTTTGTGTTTGATTTTGCCGGCCGCCATCCACATCACCAGCTTCGTTGCCGCTTCCTGAAAGCGTTGCACATAGTCGGTGATGATGAAACCTTCAATCTTAATGCGTTTCATCAAAGCAGGGGCGATGCTCAAGCGAGACTTTTTGTCATCCGTATCGTTGTAGCCGGATATCAATCCACACAGAACGAAGCGGCTGTGCAAGTTCATTCGCTTGTAGACAGCTTCCATAATTTCGCCGCCGACATTCTCAAAATTGATGTCGACGCCGTCAGGTGTCGCTTCCTCGAGATGCTTTTTCCAGTCCGGATTTTTGTAATCTATCGCCGCATCGAACTTCAATTCGTTCTTGAGCCAAGCGCATTTCTCTTCACCACCAGCAATACCAACCACTCGCATGCCGCTGATTTTTCCCAACTGTCCTACGATGCTGCCTACGGCACCGGCTGCCGCAGACACGACCATAGTCTCACCTTCTTTCGGCTTGCCGATTTCGAAAAATCCGAAAAATGCGGTTAGTCCCGTCATTCCCGCTGCACCTGCCATGATTTCGAGTGACAATCCCGGCAGCTTAGGCAAGACAGTGAGCGGCCAGGCTCCGCGCCCATCGGAAACGACGTATTCCTGCCACCCAAGTACCCCGCTGACATAAGCGCCTTCCTTAAATTTGGAATTCTTCGAGCGCACAACCTTGCCTATTCCCAGTCCACGCATAACCTCGCCTAATTGCACCGGCGGCAGGTATTGCTCCATATCGCTCATCCAAATACGATTGGTCGGATCAAGCGAAAGATAAATCGTTCGGACTAGAATCTGGTCTTTTTCCAATTCCGGAATGTTTTGCTCGACAAAATCGAAATTGTCTTTGGTGACCCGACCACTCGGTCTCGATTTCAGGCGGAACTGGCGATTGATAAGTTGAGTTGTGCTTGTCATGAACTACTTTCCGAAGGCGAATTTTTGCAAACTTCGATTTTATCGGCATTTGTGGCATTTCGCCTGCGAAAAATGTCGAACGGACACCCTTACAGGCAAAAAGACACGCGTGAAAGCGCTTGCTTAAATGCCCGGCTCGCCCAAAACGCCACGCTGGCGAGGGTTTCATGGCACGTGTACTGGCTGAAAAATCGGGTACAAGAAAGCATATAGAATACTTTCATATAGTTAATAATCACCCCGATCTTGAGTTAATAGCATATGACCTCTGAAGAAAAGGATCTCAAATCTCAGCTTGATGCAATACCCACCCCTGGTGGAGCCAAAAGCCAGCCAGCGCCTGCGCCGGCCAAAGCCGAGCCAAATTTGAGCGATCAACTAAATGCGATTCCGACTCCCGGCAGTGGCGGGGCGAAACCGCCCGCGTCCGTCACGAAAAACCAGCTTGATGCCATTCCGACGCCCGGAGCGAAAGCACCTGAGCCGCAAGCTTCCGGAAGCTTTTCCGACCAGCTCAATGCCATCCCCACGCCGGGTATGGGCAGGACAGCGGGGACTTCAGGAGAGCATGGTGCCGCGCCGCCAATAGCGCCCTCACCGGCAGCCCGCCCCGGTCAACCGGCTGCAAATGCCGAACAACCGGAATGGATGAAGAAATTCAATACCTATCAATCGGGAATCACCGCTTCATCGGCGTCAGGATTTCCTGTGCAAGATCCTAACGCCAACTACACGCCGCAGAATCGTGACACGCCGTCTAATGCAGGTGGTGGCTACACGATGATTGCGGTTCTTGTAGTTGTAATAGTGCTTGCTTTCTTCGGCTTCCAGATGATGAATAAAACGCCTCCAGCGAATTTCGACGCTTCGTCGTCTACGTCGTCGCCGAGCGCTTCATCGCCGAGCACATCGTTGCCGGGAACGCCTGTGCAATCGCAGCCTTCGACAGCGCCTGTATATAATCCACCGGGAAGCAGCACGACACAGAGTACTCCAGCGACCGAAGACAGTGTAACTTTCCGCTAATTCTCCTTGGCTCCCCCGCGGTAGTTGGAACCATCGTTTAAGACACCAGTCTGAACGACGGTGATTGCTGCTGCGCACTTTCTGGGCGCGAGGGGAAAAGTGATGAAGGCTCAAAATTATTACGATGAAGATTCGAAAGCAAAACTGCAAGAATTGATCAAAGACATAAAAGTCGCGATGCTTACTACGGTGAGCGAGAATGGGCAACTGCGCAGCAGGCCGATGGCAACCCATGAAGTGGACATCAATGATGGGCTGTGGTTTTTGACTGAACTAAACACCGCGAAGGTTGCTGAAGTCAGCCAGGAAGAACAAGTCAATCTCGTCTACATGGACGTCAAATCGCAGCGCTACGTCTCGCTTTCGGGATCGGCAAGAACATATCGCGATCAAGCAAAAGTAAACGAATTATGGAATCCACTTTTGAAAGCATGGTTTCCGAAAGGTCCGGACGATCCGATGATCGCAGTGATGAAAGTAACTCCCGAATACGCTGAATATTGGGATGCTCCTTCGTACTCACTGGTGCAGATGTTCGGCTTCATCAAAGCAGCCGTCACCGGTGAAGAGTACAAAGAAGAAGGCACCGAGCACGAGAAGATCAATTTGTCGAAGAGCGCTTAGACTCTCTTGCAATTACTCGTCATCATCGCGGGCAGGAAAGGATTCCCTTACCCTGCCCATACTCACACCTACAAGTTTTGTTTCTCCGTTTTCTTTTTCCAGTTCTATCGGAGAATAACCACTTAATTCGACTATGCAGTCGGCAAGGTCGCGCGAGTGAGTCGTAATCCATATTTGCGATCTGTGAGATGCGTTACTGAGTAAGCGGGCAAGAGGTTCGCTGAGATCTGGGTGTAAACTCGTCTCGGGTTCATTGATCACCAGCAGTGAAGGTGGATCTGTACTGTAGAGAGCCGCGAGCAAACACAGATATTGCAAAGTTCCGTCTGACAGTTCATGTGTTCCAAAAGATCTATTGAGTCCGGCAAAAGTCATATTTACTTGCAAGCCTGATGACGACTCAGTTATCTCCAGATTCGATCCAGGGAATGCGTCATCCAAACTAGATAGAAAACCATTGCTATCCCCCCACTGCAAAATGGTGGCAATTGCAGATACGAAGTCACTGCCATCGTGAGCCATTCTTGGAGTCATGATCGAAAATTGTGATTTACGCAGCGGTGAATCGCGATCAGTCCGAAAGTGGTGATAAAAACGCCAGCTAAGAAACTCTTGACGAAGCGCAGACAGATGGGGAAACCGATGAGGCTCTCGAATACCGAACAGGATAGACTCGTTCGCTGGAACGCGCATTGTGTAGTCGACTCTAGCGCCTTTCGAATCCGTAAGTTGAATTTCCGCTCTACTGCGACGCAGAATTCGTGTTCGCGATGCCCCCGCTAGCACATGGATCTCTTCTTTAAGAATTTCAAGATCATTTCGGAAAACAGAATTTTTCCCACCTCCTAACGAAGGAGAAAGGGCGGCAAAAGTAAGATCATATTGCATATTGTCCAACTTTACTGACAGCTCTACGCTGGGCTTTTCTGCGCGCTCGCCCGACCAGAGCAGAGAAGAGATGCCGCCCTCTTCAGCGACATTTCGAGCCAACCTTCCGGATGCCGTAGATGCGAGCAAATAGATCGCCCTATAAAGATTGCTCTTGCCTGAGCCATTTGGTCCCACAATTACGTTCAAACGATCAAGCTTAAGCCAGGCGTTTTTTATAGATCTGTAATTGGAAATCAAAAACTCTGCAAGACTCATAAGAGAAACTCAAACATCCTCCATCTCGGTCTCCGGTCCAAGCCATCCACGCATTTTTTGCTCAGGCGTTTTGACTTTGCGCTTTCCTTTGAGGCAGGTCGCACCATCAATTTTTTCAAGCTCATAAGTTGATGCACCTTTAAGTCTCAGGAAACGCGCAAGTTCCTTTGAATGCGTGGTCAATAAAATTTGAGAACTTTCAGATGCAGCCGCAATCAAATCGGCAAGCGGTTTCATAAGGTCTACATGAATACTGGTTTCAGGTTCATTCAGTACCATAAATGGTGCAGGTCGTGGCGTCAGCAGTGCAGCCACTAAACATAAATACTGCAAAATGCCATCAGACAGTTCGCGAGCATCCAGCGGTCTCGACAGCCCCGGAAACCTCATCTGCATGTTCAGTATTCCGCCCTCTTCCTCAATGTCTACTCGAGAATCAGGAAATGCTTTCACAATCGTCTGATGCAGTTTTCTTCGATCGCCTACTGCCCGTATAGTGGCAAGCGTCGCTGCCAGATCACGACCATCATGACTCAGTATTGGAGTCATTGTAGCGAGCTGCGGTTCACGTATGGGTGACTGCAAATCGGTGCGGAAATCATGATAGAAACGCCAGCGCAAAAATTGGGATTGCAGCAAAGCTAATTCCGGATAGCTCTGAGGTTCGCGCAATTCAGATAAAACAGACTCGCTTTCACCAATTTTTTCACGATAGGCGCGTTCCTCGCCATCAACATCTCTGGCAATTACGAGAGAACGCGTTCTCTTCAACAGATTAGCAGTCCGAGCACCGGCTTTAATCTCAACAGTTTCTTCTTTGATATCGGGATCGCGTTTAAAAATGGAAAGTTCTCTTGGATCCATTTCGTCAGGAGCAGTCAACTTCGGATTACCAGCCCTGCGCTCACTTATTGGTATCAAACCAAATTCCAAACAATAGGTTAATTGATCGAACCGAACACTCAACCTCGTCCTTAGCTGTTCTTGCTTTCTTCGCGCCCCGGCCCAGAGTATCGACTGCATGCCGCCTTCTTCTGCAATGCGCCTGGCGAAACTTCCATTGGCGGCGGCCGCTATCAAATTGATCGATTGGTAAATATTACTTTTCCCGCAGCCGTTCGGCCCGACAAGAACCGTGACGTTGCTAAGTTCGAGCCTCAAGTCGTCTACAGATCTATAACCGGCGATTTCGATCTCTTGAATTTTCATGAGATCAATAATCTACACCTTCTTAAGCAGTTTCGTCAGCTCCCTATCAAAACTAGAGGCAAACTCCCTTTTCTCCCTTTCCCCAAATTGTTTCGGCCCGCCCGTCACCATGCCCGCGTCTCGCATGTCTTGCATCATGTCGCGTATAGACAGCCTTTCGCCGATATTATCGTCGTCAAAAACGACGCCGCGCGGGCTGATTACAACGATTTCTCGGCGCACCAGCGGGTGTGCAAGCGGAATGTCTTGAGTTATGACTAAATCGCCTCTGACTGCCTGTTCGATGATGTAGGCATCGGCAGCATCCGGTGCATTGCCGACCAGGATGAATTGCACGAGATCGGAAACTGGCAGTGTCAATTGTTTATTAGCTACGAAAATCGTTTCAATCTTTCGCTTGTACGATGCTGCAAGGACAACGTCTCGAACCGCTCCGGGACAGGCATCGGCATCAACCCAAATTCTCATTTACTGAGACACTCGCGGTGTACTGATTGGACCCAGTTTATTCTTGCTGGCATAGTCTTGAATCGACTCTACGAGCGACTGCGCCAAACCAACTTGCTGCAGCCGTTCCATGGGCACGTTTCTGACGATATCAAAACGAGCCCCATCAGCCATCAAACCGTTGTCGAGATAATTGAGAAAGGTTTTGCCTCTAATATCTCTCGATCCAACCTGGAAGAACACGACGGTAACATCCTTTTGATTCCGCATTCTTTTGGTGGCTTCAATCAAAACATCCACCACCAGAAATGGTTCGCGTTTTGGTGCCGGCACACCATCGGTGATAACACCAATCAGTAACGGTTTGCCATCGGTCGCATGCTTGGCAAAGAAATTGTCCAGCCGATTTGCAAGCGGCTTAGACATTCTTGTACCAAGCGTGAACATCGGACTGTTGAATAACTCCATCACGTTCTGCGGCGATGACTTTTCGTAAACTTGGAAATCACTGGCAAAAGTAGTGAGAGTAAAGCCGTTGCGCACGAATGGTGCTAACAAATTAGCCAGTTGACCAGCTTGCATGCCGCACCAGTCCCAGCGCGACAAACCACCGGGGCAGTCCTTTTTGCGCATCGACATCGATTCGTCGACAATGAGCTCGATATTGTAATTTGCCAGAAGCTGCAATCTTTGAACAGAGCCGGACAGAGATTTTTGCTGAACAGCCCCGGTCAATGGCGCTTGCTGAAATGCCGAAACATCGAATTTAGGCACAGAGCCGGACAATTGTGGATTCAAATTCTCATCTTGCTGAACGCCCTGAATGAATTTGCTTGAATTCAAATTAAAAGCAGGCTTCTGAATTCGGGTGCTTTCTTCCGTTTTCGAGACGTTTAGTTCAAAGGGCTGACTCTTCGCGGCGCCGATAGAGCTGAGGCGCTCCTCTAAGGAAGGAGCCGTCATAGGCATTTGTTCCTGGCTCTTTGGCTTAGCAAATACCGCAATTTGGGAGCAGATGGACATCAGCATCAGTATTGATGCACAGGAAAATAGCAGTCTTGGGCGTTTTCTTCCTATCAAAACACTTTCTTGAAGAAGTTCTTGGTGCTCTTGAAGCCTTTTTTGACTCCCCCCTCTGTCGCACTCCAGCCCTTCTTTACGCCTCCTTCAGTAGCTCTCCATCCTTTCTTCGTTCCGCCAACAGTCACCTTCGCGCCTTTCTTAACGCCGCCCCCGGTCACTCTCAAGCCCTTCTTCGTCCCATTGACCGTGGCTCTGTAGCCCTTCTTGATGCCTTTGGTCACCGCACCGGCGTCCGCTGTCGGGATTGTTCCCAACAACACGACGAGCAGCGCTGCCGAAGCGATTGCGAATCTGTTCATGCTTAAGCCCTTTCTGAACGACAGACACCTGCATCTTCTCACATAAAAGCAGAACAATGAAGTAATAGACGGAAAAGCCAGCCGGCTGTTCCGGAAAGAATAGGGGACTGTAAAAGCCTACTGGGCCGTTTTTCTGAGTTTTTCGATGGTTGCAAGGTCCGCAGCCGCATTCTTGGATTTAGCACCCTCGATTGCTCTGTAAACTCGAGACCGCATCGAATATCCCTGAGTGCTTTGCGGCTCCAGCTCGATCATTTTGGTCGCGTCGGCAGTCGCCTCTTTCATGCGATTTGCTTTCATAAGCGTTTCAGCTCGCAATTCCCAGTCATCGACGTTTTTCGGCGCCAGAGCTATGGCTGAGTCGATGTCCTTAAGAGCCTGGGCGTAGTCTTTCTTCCTGTCTCGGTAAAGCAAAGCCCGCTGTATGAAAGCCCAGTGCGTGCGCGGATTAACTTTTACAACAGCGGTATAATCCGCTATCGCTTTGTCGATCTTTCCTAGTTCAGTGAGTTGCTTAGCGCGATAACCCAACACTTCAACATCGTCGGCCTTCAAGGCTATGGACGCATCGAAATCCATCAAGGCGAGCTGATCTTTGTTGAGACTTTGTTGCAACTTGCCCCTGGCGAACAACGCGGACGAATCTTTTGGGTCTGTTTTTAGAGCTGCATTCAAATCAGAAAGAGCGGGCTTCAACTGTTCCAACTGATAATAAGACTGGGCACGCAGTTTTAAACCTCTGGTTTTGGTTGGGCTGCGCTTTACGGCCTCACTGAGAACGTATGATGCTTTTGTCGCATTGTCGCTGTTGAGAAATCTCTGAGCCAGATCGCACAACTTACTGTATTTGTCGTTTGCGTTTAGGTTCGCATCACCAGTGATGGCAGCAATTTGTTTCAGCGGCGGATTATTGACGTCAGTTTCAATTGCCGTTGCACGTTTTTCCAAAGGAACAGCTTCCTTTTCTCGACCATGCTTACGCAAAAATTGCGCATATTGGTTCAGCATAGGAATCAGGATGTAGTCATCGATGCCGTCATTGGTTTCGCGATCTGCAACCAACTCTTTGAACATCTTTTCCGCTTCGGCAGTCTTTCCGGCCGCATCATAAATTTCCGCAAGTGACCGCTTCTCTGCACTGACGTTAAGTTTAAGTTCTCGCCTCTCAGCCATAATTTTGCGAACAGTTGATTCCGCCGCATCCCATTTTTTCTCAGCTTTGAGTTTATCCACCTCGCGCATTTGCTGCATCCACTGACCGCTGCCGATACGAATACGCTCCTGTATTTCAATGTCATCCGCCCAGCATGCATTCGAGAGCAAAATCACGGAGCTGAGAGCAACAACAACTTGTTTGATCATTTTTCGGAAACCTTCTCGAATATTGCTTTAGAACTATGGGCGAAAACTCGGGTCTAGTGTGACGCGACGTTCAGTGAATTTCCACTTCCCGCCAGTCTTAATTAGGCGATCGTTGTAAACACCAGAGGCAATCAATTTTGCATCATTTACTCGGTCGAAAACAAGCATGTAGCAACGCTGCTGGGCTTCATCACCGGAGCCGTCAATTACAAAGTTTGTCATCACATGGCGCCTGTTTTTTATTCGGTCGCCAAGTGCTGCAAAGAGTTCCTTCAGCTTTTCGGTGCCTTGAAATTCGCCTAGACCACCCTTCCAAGTGCCGCCAGCGTCCCAGGTAGCCATCCAAGCATCCAAATCCGTGTCGTCCATCGCATTGGCATAACGAGCAGTGAGCTCCTGAATTTGCAGCTTGTCTTCAACATTCATCCCCACCTCAATCACCTCACTTCGCCTGCATATGTTTTTCGATAATGTGTTTTTCGTAAAATAAATCGCCGTTGTCCAGCAGATCATCCTTTGGAGCTTCGAATAATTCTCTGAGGGCCGGGCTAAAAATCCACGCTGCAGCATAAGCCAGAAGCATTACCGACATTACTACAATCATCGTCTGGATCATTTAATCGGCTCCTCTACAAAAAAGGTTTGAACGTAGCGCGAAAGGTAGTCGCGCTCTTGTTCAGTTAGCTGGTCCTTCCAGGGCGGCATGCTGGTTCCCGGCACTCCTTCTTCCAGCACAGTCAAAAGATCATCAGGTTCCGGCTGAACTTCTTTGAAGTTTGTCGGTCGGCGATCGAGTGTCGCAGCAGCAGGGCCATTGCCATCGCCCGCGATACCATGACAAGAAACGCACTTTTGCTCGTATATTTTCTTCCCTTCCTGTACTTCCTTGCTTGCAAACTCTTCTTTTGAAGTAACGTACACTTTGCGTTCAGGAAGAATTTTCAAATGCGCGATCAATGCCTCAATCTGGTCTTTCGGTAAATCGCGCCACGCCGGCATGGAAGTTCCAGGCACGCCGTTCATAAGCACGGACACTAGATGCTTTGTTGTGTAATTAGCCTCGATTAAACCAGCCGGTCTGGGCAACAATCCTTCCGCAGCCGGTCCCTGCCCGTCACCCATTTCTCCGTGGCAGCCCTGGCAGTTTTTAGCAAAGACCTGAGCGCCTTTGCGTTGCAATTCGGCTAAATTCGCTGGATCTTTCGGCAGTTTAATTTCCATCACTGGTCCTTGCGCGCGCCGAGTTGCGCTGCTGGCATCGAGAGGAACCGGTGTAGTTTCGATTTTTTTGACGTCTTCGGGACAATCGCAATCTTTGGCAAGAGTCCATTGTTTTGGATCATCGCCGGCAAGCTGCCGCGCTTTGCCCAGGGATTTTATATACACAAGCAAATCTTCCGCATCTTTATTTGGCTTTGCCGGTGAACCATCAAAGAGCCATGGAAACGCAGGCATCACGGAATCAGGAACGATGAACCGCGGATTATAAAGATGGGTCAACTGCCAGTCATCGGATCGGATGCTTGTCTCCCGAGAAAGGTCGGGACCAACGCGCCTGGTACCCCATAGATGCGGATAATCGTAGCGATTTTCCCAGGCTTTGGTCGGCGCTCCGAATCGCTGTACGTCCTGCGGCACAGTACGAATTTGCTGCGTGTGACAATAGGCGCAGCCCTCACGCGCGTACACGACCCTGCCTCTTTCCTCCTGTTCTCCTGGAGGCAACATGGTGGCAGGTTTGGTGCGGGCAATTTCGCTTTGCAATGCAAATCCTGGAATAATCGCGAGAATTCCAAAGGACAGCAGGAAGAAGCCGATGCCACCAATACCGGCGGCAGCATAAGCCATGCCCAGGCGCTTCGGAAGCGCGGCTTGTTCTTGGGAAGCAGGTTTAGTTTCGCTGACTTTTACTTCAGTTTCGTCTTTAGTTATTGCTGTTTGCTCTTCATCTAGTTTCGAAACATCCGTCGCAGATTCGCTCAGCAGTTCGTTCGTACTCTTGCCTGTGACAAAAGCAACCAGCAAAGAAATGAATCCGCCACCAATGAGTATTGCCGTTAGACTGCGGAAGAGCCAGTAATCTTTTGCAACTCTTACAGATTCCAGCCAGGGCAGATTCGTCTGCCAGAGTCGTGCTTCGATGAGACCGGCGGCAGTCAAAAGCGACACCATCAGAGCCATGCCTATAAGCAGCAGCCAGTAAGCATGCGCCAGCGCTCGTTTGTTGAACCGCACGCCCGGTACACGCTGCCAGACAAATGCCATGCCACCAATCGCGGTGAAACTAGCAAAACCGAGCATAGCCAGATGCGAGTGTCCAATCACCCAATCACTGAAGTGAAGCAGTCGATTGAACGGCATGAGGGCCTGCATCGATCCTTGCAGACTGACAATCAGATAAAGAATGGTGCCCATCCAAACAAAACGCAGAGCAATGTCCGGACCCAATTGCTTCATGCACCCGCGCATCGAAACAAGCAGATTGGTGACAACCAGAATCACATCCATCCCTAAATAAACGGAGGCGACAATGGCTTGTTTCTGCGCATCCATCGGAATGGATGAAAACACATAGTGGTGCGTTCCATTCAGTGGATATACGAAGAACAATAGCCAAAAACCGAGCATTGATAGGAAGTGACTGTAAATCGGCTTTTTAGTGGCAAGTGGAACGACCAAAAACGTGATCGCCAGGGCAAGCGGTGTTACATACAAGCCAATCGCATCGTGAATCCATAGCCCGCTGAATGCTGCACCTTGTGCCCCCGGCAATAGCTGAGGAACAATGTTGCCTACAGGATAGGCGAGCAGTGTGAAAATCAAAGAGCCGAGAATGTACCAGCCGGAAACATACAATTTCGAAAGCTTGGCTTTCAAAAGAGGCACCACGAATTGAATGGTTGAAACCACAAAAGCGAGGACGACGAATGCGTCGACAATCAGAGGGAATTCCCCCCATTCCAGAGGTTGACTGATACCCATGAGGACCAGCACCCAACCAGGCAGCACCACTGCAAAATTCCAGAGAATGAACAATGCCCAGCCGAGATTTTTGCTGACGACCGGGCGCATAGCAAGCATTGGCACCGCGTAATAGAGGAACATCCAAAACGCATTACCCAGCCAGCCGAAGAAAATGCCCTGAGTATGGTTGTAGCGCAACCGTCCCCAGGTAAGTAGCGGATGAGCGCCTGCAAAATCCGGTGTGTGCAATTTCATGGAAACAAGAATGCCGAAAGCCACAGAGATCAGCAGCGTGACGATTGCTGCCAGCGCATGCGCTTTTATGAGTCCAAATTCGACGTCCGGCACATCGGAATTATCTGGAATTGGTTGCGGGCGCGCTTCAGTCATTCCCAGCTTCCTTTTCTTTTGTTCTCTCGAGAATCCAAACAGCAACGGCTCGCTGTTCTTCCTTACTCAGATGAAGATGAGGACCGTCATCGTAACCATCCCAATCATTTTTTGCCAAATCATTTCTAGGATGTGTAGAGGCAAAGCCGACTTCGCTCAAATTCTTATATCTTTTGCTGATTTCCGAGTATGATGGCCCGACCAGCTTCTCATCAATCGCATGACAGCCTGCGCACCGCTCCTGGTGCACTGAAGCTCCAGCTTTAAGCAACCGTTCAGCTTCGTCCTTGTTCGCTGGTGCCGCGAGCACAACCGAAGGTACCGGCGCAGGCGCCGGCGCAGAAATACCTGCCATCAAAGCATTGCTGTTTACACCCCAAGCGGCAATTACAGCCGCCGCGATTCCCACTACAATCGCCAAAACAATCGGAATCTTGCTCGACTTACCCTTTTCCGAATATTCTATTTTGGCAGGACTATCCGGCATCGTTACTTTGCGGCCTCCGGCTTTCCTTTGACTGAAAAGAGGTATTCGGTAATTTCTTCTGCTTCCTTTTTGTTGATATGCGCGCCGTAGGTCTTGATCATTTTGTCGACTTCCTTCGCCCAAGCTTTCCTGGTGAAGTTCGGTTGCATGGTCACATAGCGCAGTGAGTGGCACATTCCGCAGCGGGTCATAAATAATTCTCTGCCTGCGCCTGGAGGAAAGTCCGGCGGATAATGAGGCAGATCTATTGCCTTGCCGGCAAAAGATGCATTTGTTTCAGGTGATTTGCTGTCCGGTGCCTGCGCAATTGCAGCGTCCGATTTCAAGTTTTCCCTTTTGCCAAGCGCGCTTTCACTGGAACACGCCACCAATTGAGATACTGCACTTAGTACCAAGATCGCGAAAACCGGCATTCTTATAATTTTCATGGTGCTATTGCAATTTTTGCTATACAACCGGCACCTCTGTTTGTTCGATACCATTGCGCATATAGCCGCTCTTGTTCCAATACTGAGCACCTTGCACCTGACCATCCATGCTGGTAGCGCGGGTCAGTATTTTGAACACTCCGGCCGAAGCGGGTGTCCATGGATATCTCCAACGAACAAAAGAAAACTTTCCGTACTCGGTCGAGTCGAGTTTTGCAGCATTCCAAATATTGCCACCGTCCACGGATACATCAACCGACTTGATGCCACTGCCGCCGTCAAAGGCGATGCCTTCAATTTCACAAGCTTTACCTGCTTTGACCACGTCGGAAGCATCAGGGCGAACGACAATCGAACGCACGTTCATTCGATTGATGGGCACTGTATCTTTTGCCAAATTCTCCGGTGTTTCGCTGGCATTGGCATTCTTCGGAATACGGTAAGCCTTTTCCATCCAGAATCCGTCAAACTTGGTGGGCAGCACTTCAATTTTGTGTAGTGACTTTACCCAATACGTCGCATACCATCCCGGCACCACCAGGCGCAATGGAAAACCGTTCAACATCGGCAATGGCTGCCCGTTCATCTCGTAAGCGACCAACACTTCGTCGCTCTCTGCGTGATCGATGTCCAGAGCCTTGACGAATTTATGCATGCTGTAGAGCGGAGGCTCATCAAGTCCGGCAAAAGAAACTTGCATTGCTTGCGCTTTCACGCCGGCCTGTTTCAAAAGGTCTTTCAGGCGAACACCGGTCCAGCGGGCATTGCCCATGGCACCATTTCCCCACTGTCCGCCCAAAACCTGCGGACTGAAAAAACTGCGCGAATTGCCAGAGCATTGATTAACGGCCACGATAGAAACAGGCTCGAACTGTTTTTTCAAATCTTCCAGAGACAACGCCAGGGGCTTCTGCACATGCCCATCCACTGTCAGTTTGAACGTTCTCAAATCGACAACTGTCGGAATTCCTGAAAAATGCCAGCGAACAAAAAACGCCTCATTGGGTGTCAGATCTTGCCGATAGTAAAACAATGGAGTTTCCAACTGAGGCGGTCTGTCGGTGAGCATAATCAGCTCTTCCTTTTCAGGAAAGCGCGCTACTGAAAGACCGGGCTTTACATGAATCAGTGAACTTTTACTCGACTGCTCGCTCGTCGAACAAGCAGACGCCAATCCACCCGCAGCAATTGAAGCAGCGAAATAAAGAAACTTTCGCCGGCTTAGCTGCCCGTTTGCCGCTTCGTCATTTGCCACGTTTATCGTCTTGTTTTGCGGTGTTCTCATCAGTTGGAGCGCTTGCTTCACTATTCTTCGAGCAGGCAGCAACTGTTTTCACCGGCAGGTTTTGCTTCTGCCAGGCTTCAATGCCACCAGCCAAATCCGAGACGCGTGTGACTCCTTTCTGGCTCAAAAGACTGGCAGCCGTAGAAGAACGATTGCCGGAAGCGCAGAGAATCACCAGATTTCTATCCCGTGGCAGCGTGTCGACTTTGTCCAAAAGACTGATCAAAGGCATGTGTACAGCGCCCTCAATGCTTGCCGCGTTCCATTCTGCATCTGTGCGAACATCAACCACCATCGGAGGTTTTTCAGATTTCAACAGATTGGCCAGCTCATTTGGTTTTACACGCTCATGCGATGCCACAAGGTCGTTACGCGAAGCAAACGCCGTGATGCCGTTTTGCACATAGCCGACTACATTGTCGAATCCAATGCGTCCCAATCTCATTGCAGCTTCTCGCTCTTTGCCGGGCTCGGCAACGATCACAACCGGCCGGCTGTGGTCGAGGAACGTCCCCGCCCATGTCGCATAATGCCCATTCATCGGAATGCTGATCGCATCGATAACGTGCTTTTTAGCAAACGCATCCGACTCTCTTCCATCCAATAAATGTGCACCGGCATTACGCTGTTGAATGGCTTCGTCAACCGTCAAAGGCTTTAGCGCCTTTGCCAGAACCTCATCAAGAGTCGCATGTTGTGCCATGTTATAAGAAGCATCGTAGCTGAAATACTGCGGCGTCTTTGGCTGGTCGGCAGTGATCAGCTCGACAAACTTTTCTTTAGACATCGGTTGAAGAGCATAATTTGTCTTTTTCTCTTTGCCGATCGTAGATATGATTTCTTTGCTCAAATTCTTTCCGCACAAAGAGCCGGCACCATGAGCAGGGTAGACGAGAGTATCATCCGGCAACTTCATCAGCTTTTCTCTAGTCGAATCATAAAGCAGCCCAGCCAGCTCTTGTGCTGTTATGCCTTTAGAAGCAAGTAAGTCCGGACGACCAACGTCACCGATGAAGAGGCAGTCTCCCGTAAGCACCGCATATGGTTTTGCGCCGGCGGCACTATTTTCATACGCCACAATCGAAATTGCTTCCGGTGTATGTCCGGGAGTTTCCAAAATTTTCAATACGGCAACGCCGTCGATGACACCGGTCCCCTCCTTCACCTGATTCAACAAGGGCAGAGAGTCGTTCTCATTCAGTTTTTTGAACGGAAAGCTTGCTTTTGACTTTGCACCCAAACATATCTCGGCACCGGTCTTTCTTGCCAGTTCAAGATGCCCAGCGACAAAGTCTGCGTGAACATGCGTAAGGATAACGTACTTGATTTTGAGACCTTGCTTATTCGCCTCTTCGATGTATTGATCCACATCACGCTGAGGGTCGACAACCGCGGCGACTTTTGTTTTCGTATCGCCAATCAGGTAGGAAGCATGTGAGAGACACCCCAGGTAAAACTGCTTTATGACCAGTCCATTTTGTGCCTGACTCGTACTCTTGATCTCACCGACAGCACTGACACCGGCGACAGCAGGTAGAGCAGGCAGAGCCAGCGTCATAAAAGCCATCAGAGCTATCGACAGTAAATTTCTCAGCATGATGTCAACCCATATACGCATTTCAAAGAGGAAAGTATAACGTTTTATCCGCCCGTTCTCTAGCCGGGTACTTTTGCTTTTGCAGATTCATTGCTGTATTCGCTTTCAGGCAACATAGTGTAGCCAGCATAATCAATCGAGATGACATTTCCGTTAAAGTCGAAATCGAATTCGGCATATTCGCCTTCGCTGTAATATCCGTTCGTATTGGCAATTTTCAGCCTGTTTTCACCGGCAAGCTCGAGGACTTGAATTTCCTGGTCACGCCCAAAAGGGAACCATGTGTTCGGATCGACGCCGATAAGATTGCGCCCTGATTCAACGATGGCAAGGTCACCCCACAGGCTCGTATATATTCCTTCGAATTTCCTTATGTGTTCGATTGTCGACTGGTCTGCTCTAAAGGCGCTGTTTGCAAAATGGTCGAGCACGGTGACCAATCCGCGCGCCATGAATGACGCTTCGCCGTCGATGCAATTTGTAAGCACGACAATCACCATTTTTTCGCTGGGCTCGCAAATGGTCTTGGTGCGCTGACCGGGAAAAGCACCACCATGTCCGTAGACTTTTCGGTCGATTACAGATTCGATTTGAAAACCGAGTCCGTACTCTTCGCCTATATGCGTGTTCTTCACTCGCCATTGAGTGCGCTGCATTTCTTTCTTCGTCTCATCGCTCAGCAATTTGCCGGAGCCGACAAAATGAGCATCGAAGTATTTGCACATATCTGCAGCGGTTGAACAAAAACCTGTCGCCGACGCCATTTGCCTGGTATCAATCTGTTTTTCGATTGGCTGCCGTTTCTTCTCTCTGCCTCGACGAGTGTAGCCAACTACCAGCCGAGACAACATTTCATCGTTGATTTCCGAAGTCGTGTTGGAGAGACCCAACGGCTGCAATATTTTTGCTTGAATATAGCTGCCAAAAGGCATTCCATAGACTTCTTCAACAACACAGCCTAAAAGCCCGTATCCGAAATTCGAATATTTCATTTGTTTGTTCGTATCAAAAACAAGATCGCAGCTCATGAGCGCTTTCTTGAAATCGGCAAGGTCGTGAAAGCTGTTGGTCAACTGCCAGAAATTCGCATCCAGCCCATCCCGAATCATTCCGGCGCTGTGCGAGAGCAACTGCCGAATCGTGACCTTTTCCATCCTGTGGTCTTTGTGATCTCGGAGCCAGGGAACATATTTCGCTACCGGCTCATCGATTTGCAAAAGTTTTTCTTCAGCCAATTGCATAATTGCAGTGGCTGCAAAAGTTTTGGAGTGAGAGGCAATGCGAAAGACATGATCGGTGGTCATCGGCACTTGCCGTTCCATATCGGCATAACCGAATGCTTTGAGGAACTCGACCTTGCCCTCGATTGCAATTGCAACAACAAAGCCGGGCATTTCCAGACGCTCATAGCGAAACTGCAACCAGTGCTCGATGAATGGTATCGCTTGCGGAAGAACATCTTTATACATAACCTGCTCCGTCACTCCATCAATAAAGCCACAATGTGGACTGTTGAAATTCCTGCGTTAGTCGCCGCCTGACACCAGGCGAGCGAATGCAATTGACTCCGTAAAAGTGGGCTTGCGGATTTCCTTCTTGCCTTCGTACCAGTAAGTTCCTTCCCAATAGCCAATCGGGCGATCAGATTCATCTAACATGATTCGCACCACGCCCTTTCCGATTCCATCACGATGCGCCATGGATGAAAGTGGTGGCAAAACTTCCGGTTGAAAATGTTGAACGGAGGAGCTGTCGATTACACTGACGCCCTGAAATCTGACCTTTTTTCCATTGATTTCAGTTTGTTCGATCGAACCTTTGTTTTCTATCACGATCGCCACATGCCCAGTGTTCGACTTTTTTTTCACACCATCAGGCGGTTGAGGTTTTCTCCAGGCAATCAGATCGCCGCGCTTCAGATCATTGATGCGTTCCACTCTGATCCATCCATCAGTCGGCACATTCCGCTTCAAATCATTGAAAAATTGCAGGTATATCTTTGCCTGCGGATATTTTCTCTCAGGCTGCAATTTTCTAATCGCCTCATACTGCTTCGGAAAATCAGATAGAAGATAACTGACAAATCCCGAGCAATCTGTGTCGGCATCGCACCGTCCATTGCTGTAACTTTTTACTTGTCGAAGCGCCGGTACTTTTCTATGGACATAATGAACTTGCTCGGCATTGTTGAAAACCCAATCGGCACGTTCATAGAGTTTGTCCGACGGCGAAACTGATTCTGCAGCCACTGCACCGGATGCAATAGCAAGCAGGGCAAGCTGAATGAGAAAGTTTAATCGCAGAAATTTCGGAAAGAACGCGTTCATCGAGATTCCAAGCCACCAAAAAGTTTTTCCAACTCTTCTGTTTTCGTCGGCAGTTCAGTCTGTAAATACTCAATAAGCGCGTTTCTCAAACTTGAAAAACGATCGGGATCCATCGCACTCAGATTGTCCGGTGAGAAATGACGAACTACCGTCAGTTCTCCGGCAGGGGCCGAAGCGTTCTCCAGCAACAGGTAGTTTTTGCCGCCGATGTTCACATTGAATCGAACACAAAAGGTCGAAGACTTGCCGGCGCTGGAATCTTCGCCGGCGTTTTTCTCTAAACCTTCATCGGCGCAAGACAAAACAACATACGCGCCGGCCGCATTCTGCCACTTTTCTTTGACGCGCAAATTCAAGCCCGGTTTGACGGGTTCGCCAGCAATGTACAACTGCCAGTTAACTGATTGCATAGCCGCCTATTTTCGCATGCAGTGCCGTCTTTCGTAAAATCGCAAGCAAAAAACGCACACACTTGGCTACTTTGTGAACCCTCCCGAGGGATGCAATTGCAGCCTGGTGGCTGGCATAATGTGACCTCATTCAAATGACTGATTTAAGGAAAAGAAACATGCTGGGACGCCTTACCAAATGCATCGCTCTCTCACTGCTTTTGCAATCCGCCGCCCTCGCGCCGGCAATATTAGCTACACCTTCCGGCAGCGCTTCGGCAGCTCCGGTCCGCAAGCAGGTTATCCCGGCTTGGAGCGCCAAGATCAAGGTTCCACACCGCTCCTGGATTCCCATGGACAAACCGAGAGAAGTTCTCTTGTGCGTTCATGGTCTTGGTTTCAGCAGCGAGTCGTTTGATGAATTCGGCAGAACCATGGCATCGCGCGGTTTTGCGGTTTATGCAGTGGACGTCAGAGGCTTTGGCGCCTGGCTGAACAAACGGGAAGGCAATCACGTCGACTTCGATTCCTGCCTGAATGACATCGAAGCCGCTCTCAAGAACCTGCGCAAAGCTTATCCTGGAGTACCTATCTTTCTGGTTGGTGAGTCAATGGGTGGCGCAATCGCGATGCGCGCCGCATCTCGCTATCCGGCGTTGTGCAACGGGCTGATCTCTTCCGTTCCGTCCAGCGAGCGCTACGGCAGCCTGACATCCAAAATGCATGTCGGTCTCAGATATATCGAGAACAAAGACAAGCCTATGGATGTCGGAACCACCGTTGTCGAACGGGCAACCGCGAACCCAAAATTGCAAAAGAGAATGTTGGCTGACAAAGACAACCGAATGGAATTAACTCCCAAAGAGCTCAAGCAATTCAATGATTTCATGAAGGGCAATTTTGACGCCGCTGCATTAATCGAAAAAATGCCGGTCCTTCTTCTGGCAGGATTCAAAGACAAATTGGTCAAGCCGGAAGGGACTATCGAACTTTTCAACGGGCTTTCAACGCCTGACAAGCTGTTGATGGTAATCGGCGACGGCGAGCATCTTTTGCTCGAAGAGAATCAATTGACCGATCAACTGGCCCAAATGCTGGTTATTTGGATAACAAATGAATCGCGCTCGCGCGCCCCTGGTGTAACGGCGCACGAATAGTCCGCCAAAGGCAAGCAACAGTAGAAAAAACTCCTCCCAGATGGGAGGAGTTTCTCTTAGCCGGTTTCTCTGGCTAGCCTCGGCAGCTAACTTTCTAAACTTTGCGACTAGTTCTTTTCGACGCGCTTTTCGAGCTTGTACTTCTTGATTGCCACACTGATTTTATTGAGGTCGGCTTCTAGATCGCTCTTATTGGCATCAGTGAGATTGCCGTCCTCAGCCTTTGTTTTCATCTTCTTCTTTTTGCGAGCCACATCGGCGAGGTCGCTGCGCAGACTATCAGCTTCTTTTTTCGTAAGTTGCTTGCCCTTCTGTCCCTCATTGATGTCAATCATCAATTGAGCCTGGCGAGCGTCAATTGTCCACACTTTTCCCTTGGCAGTAACCGGAGAGGCGCTCAAACAGAGTGAAAGGGCAAGAGCCGCGAGAAATGCATGTTTCATAATTCGTTGTTTACCGCAAAAGGGGCACGCACAGGACAAACAGAATACTACAGTTAGTTTGATAATAGGTAATCAGCGCAGTTTAATCACCACAGGACCGTATCGAAGTATTCGACACCCGGGATAGGCATTCGCATCGTTGGGTTTCATTGGGCAAACGATGATGCTGGGCTCCTGGTTGGGTTTTATTCCTACGGTCCTATTGCTGATTGATTTCATCTACCTTTCCTTTCTCGAAGAAAAAGTTTTGATAGACGGGCTCCCCGGTTACAAAGCTTACATGGCTAGCGTCAAATAGCGATGGATACCGGGACTTTTCCAGTGGCTTAAAAACTGGCGCACCATATATGGAGCGCTAATTTATTGCGCCCATTCGGCCGCTTTGATAGTCTTTCAAAGCCTGCACGATCTCATTTTGCGTGTTCATCACAAACGGACCGTACCTCGCTACCGGCTCCGACAGAGGCATTCCGCCCAAGATCAAAACGCTAAGCGGCTCATTTTCCGAAGCCTGAAGGAAAACATTCTCGGCATCATTTTCGAACAATACCAGTTGATCGGTTTCAGCAGCCAAACCTTCATTCCCAAAACATCCTTTGCCTTCGACAATATAGGCAAACGTATTGTATTGCGGCGGGATTGGCTGGCTGAGCGATGCTCCAGGCTGAAGTTTTACATGCAGAAATGTGATCGGTGTGCGAGTATCGATTACCGCTTCCTTGTCCATCGACTTTCCGGCAATTACTTTCACCCAGACTTTTCCATCTTCACTCTCGTATATCGGAATATTTGCTGATGGAATGTCTTGATAGCGGGGCGCCATCATTTTCTCTTTTGCAGGCAAGTTGACCCAGATTTGAAAACCATGCAGTCGTCCCCCGTTCTCGAGAAGCTCTTCATCAGGCATTTCCGAATGAACGACGCCTTGTCCTGCCGTCATCCATTGCACATCGCCGGGACCGATAATACCGGAATTACCGGCAGAATCTTTGTGGACAAAATGCCCTTCCAGCATGTACGTCACTGTTTCAAAACCGCGGTGCGGATGATCGGGTGCGCCTTTAGCCGCTCCCGGAGCCAGAGTGACAGGCTCCATATGATCCAGTAACAAAAATGGATCAACCAGACTGAGTGATTTTGTGGGGAAAGGTCTTCTCACTGCAAAGCCCGCGCCTTCCCTGGTGGCAATCGCCGTAACTATTTCTCTTATTGTTCTGCTTTTTGTTGAGCTATTTTCCGTGCTTTGATTTTTCATGATTTCACCTTCACTGGAAGGAGCTATTCCGCCGTTCTAAGCCGGTCTGCTCCCGTTCCCAGTTTTTTCAATAGGGCTACCAACTGGCTCTGCTCGTCTTTTGTAAGAGGCGAAACCGCCAGTTCAAGATGTTTTCGGTGCTCAAAGAAGGCAATTTTGATTTGCTTTGTGCCCTCTTTCGTAAGGCTGACAATGCGCACCCGTCTGTCAGTGGGCGAATCCAAACGCTCTACCAATCCTTTCTGCTCGAGGCGGTCAACCGCAGTGGTGATTGATCCGCTTGTGAGCAAGACCTTTTTGCCAATTGTGTTTACCGGCAAAGGACCTTTGTGCAACAGCACTTCAAGAACGGCAAAGTCAGTCAAACTCATGCCCATGGTGGCAATGCTAGCCAGAGCGTGTGTCTCGACCGAACGCTCTGATTTCCAGAGCGACAGCCAAACTTTCATTCCTAATTCGTCTTCTTCATTCATTTTCTTGATCTCAAGTATCTTGATTTCAAGATATCCGATCGATAAGGCAACGTCAATCAGGCACTTTAAGGATACCGACCAATCAGTCTGATACCGATGAAAAGTCTCGAAAGCCTCACCTGGCGGGGCATGGTTAAGACGTTCGCCGGAGGTTTATCATGGGTATGTAGTGGACAGTCCACGTTTAATATTTGGGGTAAAAGGCGCAATGGCAAAGGGATTGCCTGGTCAGGATCTGGATGACGATCTTGATGTCCAGAAGCAGCAGAAGACGACGCCCAAACGTCCGCGCCTATATAAGGTATTGCTCCACAATGACGATTTCACAACAATGGAATTCGTAGTTGAGATCCTGCGCGTCGTTTTCCACAAAAACGATAATGACGCGGTTAAGATTATGTTAGCGGTACACCAGCAAGGCATTGGGGTTGCTGGCGTTTACCCATTCGAGATTGCCGAAGCGAAATGCTCCAAAGTCGCTGAGTTAGCCCAATTGAACGAATTTCCACTCCTCTGCACGACCGAAGAAGAATAGCCGAATGATTTCCAAGGAATTACAAGACACTCTCAATCTTGCACTCGGCGAGGCTGCAAAAAGGCGTCATGAATATCTGACCCTCGAGCATTTGCTTTACGCGTTGCTTGAAGACAAGGGTGCATGCGACATCATCAAGGCATGTGGTGGCAGCGTCCAAAACATTCGTGCAGAGCTGGATAAGTTTCTCAACGAGAATATGGAAGAGCTTCCCAACGGCATCGAAGCAATGCCGTCCTACACTTCCGCCCTGGAACGCGTATTGACCAGAGCTTACATGCAGGCGGAATCGTCCGCACAAACCACCATAGACAGTGGCAACGTACTGGCCGCTATGTTTCAGGAGAAGCGTTCCCACTCCGTTTACATTCTAGAAAAAGAAGGAATTACACGCCTCGACGTACTTTCCTATATTTCACATGGCATATCGAAAGTCGAAGAGGGACGCGGCAAAAGCAAAACGCAGATGCCCGGCGAAGAGATGGACGGCGAGTCCGAAGAGGAAGGCGCAAGAGAAAATGGCGATCCGCTGGCAGCCTACACAACCAATCTGATTGAGCGTGCCTCGAAGGCGAAAATTGATCCTCTTATAGGCAGAGAAAATGAAGTAAAACGCACAATTCAAATTTTGTGCCGCCGCAGGAAGAACAATCCAGTTTATGTCGGTGATCCGGGTGTTGGTAAAACAGCAATTGCGGAAGGCCTGGCGCTAAAAATTCAGCGCGGCGAAGTGCCAAGTGCGCTGAAAGATTGCCAGGTCTACTCTCTGGACATGGGCGCACTTCTTGCCGGAACCAGATATCGAGGACAATTCGAACAGCGTCTTAAAACCGTAATCAAAGCCTTGCAAGAAATTCCAGGCGTAATTTTGTTTATCGACGAAATTCACACAATTGTCGGTGCCGGCGCGGTAAGCGGCGGCAGCATGGACGCATCCAATATTTTGAAACCGGCTTTGGCATCAGGCGAACTGCGCTGCATCGGTGCCACCACTTATCCAGAGTTCAAGCAAGCATTCGATAAAGACAAAGCGCTTGCGCGCCGCTTTCAAAAAGTCGATATTTCTGAGCCTTCAGTGGAAGACACGATCAAGATTCTCGAAGGACTTAAATCGTATTACGAGGAGCACCACGGTGTCACCTATACCGATGATGCTGTCAGACAAGCCGCAGAGCTGGCGGCCAAGCACGTCAACGACAGCTTCTTGCCAGACAAAGCGATTGACGTAATGGACGAAGTCGGCGCATCCGTCAAATTGATGGAAGAGAAGGATCGTCCGTCGAAAGTGATTACTGTTCACGATGTCGAACTAGTTGTCGCATCGATGGCAAAGATACCGCCGAAGTCCGTGTCCGGTTCGGACAAAGAAAAACTCCAGCATCTCGAGAAAGAACTGAAGGGCGTTCTCTACGGACAAGACCACGCTGTCGAGCAAGTAGTAAAAGCAATCAAACTTTCAAGAGCAGGTCTCAGCCACCCGACAAAACCAATCGGTTCTTTCCTCTTTTCCGGTCCCACCGGCGTTGGAAAAACCGAACTGGCGAAACAACTGGCGAGAGTTATGGGTGTCAATTTCCTCAGATTCGACATGAGCGAATACATGGAGAAACATACCGTGTCGCGCTTGATTGGGGCGCCTCCCGGATATGTAGGTTTCGATCAAGGCGGTTTGCTCACGGATGCGATTAATAAAACACCGCATACGGTGCTGGTCCTTGATGAAATCGAAAAGGCGCATCCGGACATCTACAATATCCTCCTGCAAGTAATGGATCACGCATCGCTTACGGACAACAACGGCAAGAAAGCCGACTTCCGCAACGTCGTCTTGATCATGACCACCAATGCCGGTGCGCGAGAAATGACCGCGGATGATATCGGTTTCAAAGGAAAAATTTCCGCCGATCAAGAAAAGTCAGAGTCGTTCACTCAATCAAAAATCTCAATTGCGCAAGGCAAAGGCAAAAGTGCCGTTGAAAGAACGTTCAGCCCTGAATTTAGAAACAGGCTTGATGCCTGGATTGTGTTCAATCAACTGACATATGCAGACATAACGCGCGTCGTCGATAAATTCGTCAAAGAAGTCAGCGCTCAACTTTACGAAAAGAATGTCACCATCGAGCTAGATGAATCGGCTCGCAAATGGTTTGCAGACAAAGGCTTTGACAAACTGTTCGGCGCTCGCCCGATGAACAGGTTGATCCAGCAACAAATTCGCGAACCTCTGGCGGAGGAGTTACTTTTCGGAAAATTGGAACACGGCGGCACGGTCAAAGTGACGGCAGAAAACGACGAGATCAAAGTGGAGTGCACCGCCGCGCCGAAAGCAAAAGAAGAAACGGCTGAAACAGACAAGGACAGCAAGAAGAGCTGATGTTTTTTCTCAGACCAACGCATCTTCTGGCCGCGCTTGCGTTCTTGAATTGTTTCCTCTGCCTGCCTTCATGCGCTGTTGCTTCTGAGACTCTGGCAATCAAAGCCGGCAGATTGATCAACACGGAGAACGGCACGGTCGATCGTGAGCGAGTCATCATCGTTCAAAACGGCACCTTCACTTCGATAGGCGGCAAAGAAACAGCACTTCCAAAGAATTGCCGTGTCATTGACCTCTCTGACAAAACTGTTCTTCCAGGTCTGATCGACTGTCATACACACCTCACTGATGAAACGAGTTTAGACCCCATAATCGAATTGCAGAAGACAGCAGCGCAAAAAGCTTTCGAGTCGATTCCTTATGCAAGACGAACAGTGGAAGCCGGTTTTACAACAGTCCGAGATGTAGGAACTTACAGAGCACTGGTTGATCTGGCATTAAGAGATGCCATCGCTCGTGGTGACGTGGTCGGGCCGAGAGTTTTCGCCGCCGGTTGCTATGTCACCATCACTGGTGGCGGCGGGGCGCTTACCGGTTTTGCACCGGATATCAAAATTCCATTTGATCTTCAGTTCGGAAAAGCTGATGGTCCCTGGCAAGTGCGCGAGCGTATAAGAGAGCTTGCCCATCGCGGCGTGGACTGCATCAAAATCATAGCTACAGGCGCAGTTCTTACGCATGGAAGCAATCCCGGCGCTCAGGAGTTTACTCTGGAAGAAATGCAGGCAGCCGTCGAAGAAGCAAAAAAATTCGGGCTGAAAGTGGCCGCCCATGCGCATGGCACGCAGGGGATTAAGGACGCGATCAAAGCAGGTGTTGCTTCCATAGAACATGGAACCAGACTTGACGACGAATGCATTGCGCTTATGAAGGAAAAGGGGACGTATTTAGTCGCGGATGTCTATGACGATGAGTACATTCAGGGCGAAGGGAAAAAACGCGGCATGCCCAGGGACTTTCTCGAGCATGATGCCAATCTCGGGCAGATTCAGAGAGACAATTTTGCCAAAGCCGTAAAAGCCAAAGTGAAGATCGCCTTTGGCACTGACGCGGGCGTTTTTCCTCACGGAACGAACGCCAAACAGTTTGCCTGGCAGGTCAGGTACGGGCAGACCCCGATGGAAGCTATCCAGTCCGCCACATTGTGGGCGGCAGACCTTCTGGGCAGGCAAGCAGAGCTGGGCTCGATTACCCCAGGCAAGAAGGCAGACCTGATTGCTGTTTCGGGCGATCCCTTGGCCGACGTCTCAATTCTCGAGAAGGTGCAGTTCGTCATGAAAGACGGAAAGGTGATCAAACCATAGCCCTGTGGCAGTTTCAACCCAACCGCTCATTCCTTATATATGACCTCCAGCAGGAGTGGTCGAGGCAGGCGGCAAATCTTTCCGATTATTCGGTCGCGGACCGTGGGCATTTAATAACCCGGAAACCTTTCGCTGGTAAGCAATAGAGGAAGAAGAGCGGCGCTAGATTTAATCTCGCCTACGTATTTCCCCCATTTGTCGGAGAACCCCACCTGCGTACCATAATGCTACCTTCCTCATCAGTGTAACCACTCGCTGAACCTTCGAATCAACCGCAAATGCCTTACGCCGGGCACGCCTCTGGCATAATGGAAACAGGGTCTGTTTACCATAGAGCCAGGAGAAGCAAGGTTTCAGCTTTTCCGAAAATGAGCTTTAAATATGTCACGTCCAGAAAGAGCTGAACAACGTTTTGACGCCTCGCCAGGTAATGACGGACCGTCGCGCCTTCATTCCGAAGCCAGGTCTGCAGCATTTTCTTCATCAGGAAGAGACTACTTTTCGTTTAGTGGTGGGCAAAAGACCTGGGATGCAACCGGTCCGGTAGATGCAATTGCGCCTTTGCCGGGCGAAACCAACATGCGCCGTTTCGACCATCGCCGCGCACCGGCTGATGTAGCCAAAGATCAAAGACAAGGATTGGTGGACAAAACCAGCCCCGAAGGCGACAGAGCTTTTGAAAAACGACCGGAAAGCGACCAATCGACGCCTAAGATTTCGGTCAGCATGCAAGATTTGCAAAACCCGGACAAGGTAAAGCCGCATTTCCTCGTTCGCAAAGACGGCACCGTCGAAATGCACGGCGATCCCGAAAAGCTGAATTCAAAAGACATTCAAGTAGTGCTGGAGCGCGAAGCCGGCGATCTCAATCCGAGCGCCAAGCAAAAACGCGCCGCCGACGAGTTGGTTCGTTACCTGTCGGACCGTATCAGAAACAAGTATCCGGATGCAGCACAAAACGGAGTACAGCTCACAGACCGCGACGATGCCGTTTCCGCATCGACTGAAAGAGCGAACAAACTCAGACCGCCGGCAGATCAGCAAAATATGACACCGGAATCGCGTGCTGCAGTAGGGCAAGCCAACCGCATGGGCGGCGCCAACGGCGTCAATATGCCGCGCGAGTCCACCGATCGCATCGGCTCCTTCAATTCCCGCGACGTTCCAAGACAGCTCAATGAGACCGACAGAACGATGGCTACCAAAGATGCTATCGCCGGTCTCTTCAAGCCGGACGAGAAAGCACCTTACGAAACTGTGCGCCGTCATCCCGATGGTCAAGCCAGAGTCGGTCGTTACGGATTCTCCGGACGCCAGATCAATAACTGGCTGGCAGGGCTCGATCTGGGCGATCCGCCCGATCCCGCCAAGATCGCAGAATTGATCAAGCAAGGCAAATTGCCCGCCGGCTTCACAGCCGACAAAGCCAAGTCGCTCAAGGCGATGGCCGACAAGATGGGCAAAGGCGAAATGCCTGGCAAGGGCGAAATGAAAGATGCTCTGCCGAAAGAATTGCAAGAAACGATGGCCACTGAATTGACCAACGGCTTCAAACAGCAAGTCGGCGACAACCCGGGCGCCGTCACTGCAGCCTTCATGACCGGCAAATCTCCCGGCGAAGTCACTCAAGCCGATCTCTCGACACCTGAATCCAGACAATTCATGGATGCCGGACAAAAACTCTACGATGTGGCCACCCAGCGCCAGCAGACATCTTCCAGCGACGGAAGGGCGATTGTTGGGCAGGTGCCGACCGGTGATCGTGCCGCCATAATTAATCAAGCATTGGAAGCAATCAACGCAGCAGCAGCTCAAGGCAACGGCAAGCGAGTCGAGCCGACACCGCAAAACCTGGCAGCTATCAATTTGATTATTCAACGCGAGAGCAGTTGGAAAGCAGATGTCGTCAACAATTGGGATTCCAATGCTCGCAAAGGAACACCATCAAAAGGCTTGATGCAAACAATCGGACCGACCTTCAATTCGCACAAATTGCCGGGTCACGACAACATTCTCAATCCGGTCGACAACATCATCGCCGGTGTCAGATACGCCGTAAAACGATATGGTTCGCTGGAAAACGTACCGGGCGTCAAAGCTGTAGCCAGAGGTCAGGCATACCGCGGCTATTAAGAGCCAAGTATTGAGCTATCGACTTATTTCTTGTTCTTCTTTGGGTCTTTGATCTGCTCGCCATGCACTTTCGTGGAGGCGCCCGGAAGAAGTTCTGCAGATGTAGCGGCTTCGCCGGTGAAGTTCTGCTTCAGCTCAGCGTGAAAAATGTCGCCTGGTCTGACGATCGCTTCCGGTCCACGAATGATGCTGTCAGCGATCAAGAAACCGCCGGGAAGCCCAGTGATGACACCAAGGGCGAAGCCCTTCAAGCGGCGATGGCGCATATTTTTCCCGACCGGTTGCATAAAGGCAAAGGAGGGATTGATGGCACCGATGACACCATAGGCAACAGGTACGGCGCCCATGCTGAATACGCCGCCGGCAGCCGCACCGGCTCTGATGGCTAAGTGCAAAGCCTGGTGTTTGACTTGAGTCGAGAGGGGAGAGGCGATTTCATTGGCGTGATTGACACCAAGCACGCGTCCTTCATTGACGTTTTTGATGATGCGAGCTTGCCTTGCCGGTGCTGCCACCAGTGGCAAGTGCTCACCTTGAGGTGTGACGATTTCATCGAAATCGAATGAAAGCGCGCCTGCCATGCGCATCCAGCGCTTATTCAAAATCAGCTCCGCAGCAATCATCTTTCTGGCCGGGAATACTTTGGTGACGTGTCCTACGACAACAGAGCCTTTCGGTGCCACCAACTTTCCGCCGATTTTGATGTCCACTTTGAGGCGCCCTTCAACAGGATCGCCCACTTTGGCTGTTTTGCTGGTCAGCGTGCTGGACATGTAGACGGGAAAACGAGCTCCCGCCTGTATAAAGGTTTTGTCCGGCGAGTCGGGAATTTCTTTGAATAGAAGCTCTTCAACGGCAGCAATTTTGAACTCATCATTGTCGACGACCATGATGTCATTGATGGCTTGCGGCGCTATGGGCGCGCCTATAGCTTGAACGCTGTCGGGAAGAATGATTTCCTTGACTGCAACTTGTTGAGTTTCTACACCACCGTTGAGTACAGGCACCTTTTCTTCGATAACGGTGATCTCACTGGTTGTGACATCACCGTTGGTTTGGATGGGAATAACGAGATTTACTTCCGGTGAAACAGCAGCAGATTCGGCTGGTGCTTGGGTTTCTGACTGAGCGGTAACAGCAATGCTCTGATCTTTGTTATCGACAACATCAGCAAGTGCCGGCAGCGAAAACGTACTACAAAGAAGCAAAGCAGCCAGGGCCGTCGATAGTAGCTTGTGAGGCAGGCTGGGCATGTTGGAACCTCCACAATGTTCGTATTGCTTGGACGACGAACTCAGCCCGAAAACGCGGCACTGCTTCTGAAGCTTCCGTTTTCGAATTGAATTTTTGTTTGAGACGGCGGATACCTGTATAAGTTGCAAAGCTTACCATTTTTTCTTTGCATTTTAATCCAACAGTGGTATCACCTCCGCATCAGAAAACGGCAAGCCGGAAAGCTTGCCGCAACCTTTCATGCCAT
>Ga0268299_1001497_pt1 | contig 40077 bp, 32 predicted proteins | sample NOBtaG_FD_193484 | JGI IMG/M metagenome (GOLD analysis project Ga0268299, IMG submission 193484) | Activated sludge microbial communities from bioreactor in Nijmegen, Gelderland, Netherland - NOB reactor | ecosystem: Engineered > Bioreactor > Aerobic > Activated sludge | place: Netherlands... | reverse complement strand
ATTATGGCGGGCACACGGCGTCCTACGTATTCGAGAATGGCTTCACGATCGATGAGGGTCCCCATGTGTCATTCACCAAGGTCGAACGAATGCAGAAGCTGCTGGCTGACAGCGTCAATCAGAAATTTGAACGGCTGCGGACCAAAGTCAACAATCACTGGAAAGGACACTGGATTAAGCACCCGGCTCAGTGCAATCTCTACGGGCTTCCGCAAGACCTCACTATCAACATCTTGAAGGATTTCATCCACGCTCAGCACCATGAATACGGCGAAATTAAGAACTATCGAGACTGGCTCCATGCCAGTTTTGGAAAGACATTCGCCGAGACATTTCCCATGGAGTACACGGTCAAGTATCACACAACGACGGCCGACAATATGAGTACCGACTGGGTTGGACCACGTCTGTATCGCGCCAACATCGAAGAGGTGTTGCGGGGCGCACTCTCACCGTCAACCCCTGACGTCCATTACATCGACCAGTTTCGTTATCCTTCGTACGGAGGCTTTGTATCGTATCTTCAGATGTTCATGGAGCAGGCGAATCTTCATCTCGATCACGAATTGGTGGAGATTCATCCTTCACGAAAAGAACTTCGGTTCAAGAACGGAAAAGTCGCTCCCTATGACCATTTGGTCTCGTCAATGCCACTTCCTGATTTGATCAAGATGATTGTCGGTGTCCCAGCCGACGTACTCGAAGCATCCCAGAAGCTCTCATGTAGCACAGTGGTCATCGTCAGCATAGGAGTCAACCGAGCTGATCTCATCGATGCCCATTGGACCTACTTCTACGACCGCGACTACTTCTTTACTCGCCTGAGCACTCCACATTTACAGTCTCCCCACAACGTACCACCAGGGTGCGGGAGTATTCAGGCTGAGTGTTACTATTCTGCCAAATATCGTCCACTAGATAGAACGCCGGATGAGTGCATTGGACCTGTGATCCAAGACTTGAAGCGCTGCGGAATCCTTCGAGAGGAGGACTCCATTCTTTTCAAACATTCAATGCTCGTGCCGTACGCCAACGTCATCTTTGATTTAGAGCGCGCACCGGCACTCAAGATCGTTCATGGCTACTTGGACGACATTGGGGTAGCCTACTGCGGCCGTTACGGAGATTGGGCCTATATCTGGACTGACGAATCCTTCATGAGCGGCGAGAATGCGGCGCAAAAAGTTTTGGACCGCTTGGGGAGTGGCACCGCGAAGCGCTAACCTCCCGACATCCATCAAGTGAGGTACACATGAAAGTCGTGTTGTTCTGCGGTGGACTGGGCATGCGGTTACGGGAATATTCTGATTCCATTCCTAAACCGATGGTTCCCATTGGATATCGCCCCATCATGTGGCACGTGATGAAGTACTACGCCCACTTTGGACACAAAGACTTTATTCTGTGCTTGGGGCACGGTGCGGACGTCGTAAAGCGCTACTTCTTACAGTACGATGAATGCCAGTCGAACGATTTCACCCTTTCCCAAGGCGGTCGACACGTCGATTTGGTTAGTTCCGACATACAAGATTGGAACATCACATTTGCTGATACCGGAGTCATCTCGAACATCGGTCAGCGCTTAAAGGCTGTGGAAAAGTATCTGGAGGGCGAGGACATGTTTCTTGCCAACTACAGCGACGGGCTGAGTGATCTACCTCTTGCGTCCTATATCGATCATTTTATCGCCCACGATAAGATAGCCAGTTGCATCTGCATCACACCGCCACTGAGCTATCACGTCATCTCGTTACGACACGATGACCACGTGGATAAGATTGAGTGTATGAATCGCGGTGCCATGAAGGTCAATGGTGGCTACTTTATTTTCAAGAAGGATATTTTTCGCTATATCCAGCCTGGCGAAGAGCTTGTCGTTGAGCCTTTCCAACGGCTTATCAAAGAAAATCAACTTGTCGGGTATCGGCACGACGGGTATTGGGAGTGCATGGATACGTTCAAAGACAAGCAACGGTTGGATGAAATGTATGCGCGAGGCGAGGCACCTTGGGAGCTGTGGAAACAGTCTCATCGCCCTTTCGTTGGGTGGGAATGCGAAGGGAAGCGGGCGATCGGGTAATGCTGAGGAATTCAAAAACATGACATCCTCCGGTTTGGTCAAGATTCGTCAGGATAAACTTACCGTGCTCTGTCTCGGAGCTCATTCTGACGATATTGAAATCGGGTGCGGAGGGACAATTCTTCGGCTTCTGCAAGCGTTCACGAATTGCAACGTCACCTGGGTGGTATTTTCTGCGGAGGCGGATCGCAAGAAGGAGGCCGTTGCGAGTGCAAAACGGTTTCTCAATGGAGCCAAAGCGCGTACCATCATCACGAAGACCTTTAAGACAAGCTTCTTCCCCTATCGAGGAGAACAAATCAAAGCGTTTTTTGAGCAGCTCAAGACCAGTGTGTCGCCGGACGTGATTTTTTCCCATTACCGACATGATAGGCACCAAGACCACCGGTTGATCTGCGAGCTGACGTGGAACACTTTCAGGAATCATCTGATCCTTGAGTACGAGATTCCAAAGTATGACGGTGACCTCGGTCAACCGAACGTGTATGTGCCGCTTACGCACAACATCGGTAAGGACAAAGTCGAACTGCTTATGCAGGGATTTGCGACGCAACGCGATAAACAGTGGTTTACGGAGGATACGTTCTACGGGCTCCTCCGAATGCGAGGCATCGAATCTCCTACGTCAACTAGGTACGCAGAAGCCTTTTATGGGAGAAAGATGGTGCTGTGGTAGGCGGGAATAAGGAGAAATAATATGGGCAAGGCCGGAGACTCGGTTCGAATAAAAACATGGTATATCGAGGATGCACTTTCGATTGTTCGAATGCGTGATGTTGGCCTTCCTGCTTTCAATATGTAAGGGATTTCTTCTTATGCGTCACGATGAAGCTCCTGTGAACGCATAGGCGATCCTTGAAGATTCCCCCAAACTAACCGGAAAGATCTACTGATGGACACTGTAACAGTCACGTATATGCATGAAAAACCGCGCGTGATGAAAAACTACGCGAAGTGTAGCACGCTTCTCGAGCTATGGGAGTACCGCGAACTATTTTACTTCCTGGCATGGCGGGATATGAAGGTACGCTACAAACAGACCGTCCTGGGAGTTCTCTGGGCCATCATGCAGCCGTTGTTCACGATGCTGATATTTACGGTGGTGTTCGGGCGGGTCGCAAACATTTCGAGCGAAGGCGTACCGAAGCCGGTCTTCTACTTCAGCGCGCTGCTTCCTTGGTTTTATTTCTCTTCAACCTTGACCAATGCGGGAATGAGTCTCGTGTCGAGCGCCGGTCTTCTGACCAAGATTTACTTTCCAAGAATCATCCTTCCAGCTGCGGCTGCGCTCGGCAGCCTAGTGGACTTTATGATCGGGTCCGTTCTCCTGATCGGGTTTATTGTTTACTACGACATTCCCATCGGTTGGAATCTCCTCCTGTGGCCGATCTTAGTTCTGCCGTTGACCGTCCTCGCATTTGGCAGCGGCACGTTCCTGGCTGCACTCAACGTAAAATACCGGGATATCAAGTACGCGATCCCTTTTGGGATCCAGCTGTTGCTGTTCGTGACACCGATCATTTATCCCACAAATGTCTTTCCCGAGCGCTTCCAATGGCTACTAGCCATCAACCCATTGAGCGGTTTGATCGAATCCTTTCGCTATGCACTTGTGCCGAAGTATCCAGTTCATTGGGATGTCCTCGGGCTTTCTCTTGCAGTAACGACAGTCATCCTGGTGGGTGCTGTCTGGTACTTCAAACGTACTGAAAAGGCATTTGCTGACATCGTCTGAGGGAGAAAATAGTATCATGACACGGCAGATCGAAGTCCAATCTCTGTGCAAGAGTTACCAGATCGGGAAGCTTCAGCACGACCTCTCCCTGCGCGAACAGCTTGTTGATTTTGTAAAGAATCCGTTCAGTCAGAAGAGAGAGAAGGATGAAACGATTTGGGCGCTGAAGGATGTCTCATTTCACGCTGACGAGGGTGAGGTTATCGGCATCATCGGGCGGAATGGAGCAGGGAAAAGCACGCTCCTCAAGGTTCTTTCCCGCATCACCCATCCGACGTCCGGCGATGTCAATGTGAAAGGTCGAATCGCTGCCTTGCTGGAAGTCGGAACTGGATTTCATGATGAATTGACAGGCCGGGAGAATGTGTATTTGAACGGTTCGATCCTTGGCATGAAGAAGTTTGAAATCGACCAGCACTTTGACGCTATTGTCGAGTTCTCTGGAGTCGAGCAGTTCATCGATACTCCGATCAAGCGCTACTCGTCCGGTATGCGTCTGAGGCTAGGATTCGCCGTTGCCGCCCACCTCGATCCCGATGTGCTTGTCGTCGACGAAGTCCTTGCCGTGGGTGACGCAAGTTTTCAGAAGAAGTGCATCAAAGCTATGGATGGATTACGGAGCAGTGGGCGCACAGTATTCTTCGTCTCCCATAACCTTGCTGCCGTCGAAAATCTGTGCTCCCGTGGTATCTGGATTGATGCGGGGAAAATACGGATGGACGGCGGCGCCAAGGAGGTTATCGCCAGCTACATGGCATCTTTTTCTGGCGAGCAGGTTTCCGGGACCGACCTGTCGACGAAGACGAATCGGTTGGGGAGCGGAGAGATTCGATATACAAAGCTTGAATACTTAAGTTTGGACGGTATGCCCTACGCCATAATAAGGAGTGGGGATGCCCTGGTTCTACGGTTTCATTACCATGCAGCGGCCTCCCTGCACGAACTGAGCTTTGGGTTTCGGCTGTTCAGTGAGATGGGCACACTGATAACGGAGTGCGGCCATTGGATGCATGGGTTTCGGATCTCAAAAGTGGATCCTGGGGATGGGTATATCGACCTGGAGATCGAGTCCCTCACCTTACTTCCTGGACGATATCACTTGTCACTCTGGATTACTGCCCCAGGGGGTAGGCCTGTCTATGATGGGGATGTGCAGGCTTCACTGGAAATCGAGGCCTCTGATGTCTATCGATCAGGACGCATGATAGACAACAGGTATGGGTTTGTATATTTCCCACAAAGGTGGAAGGTCGGCGGTTCAGTGGTGTCCGGATAAATGTTCTCTCATGACCATGACACAACGACTGGCCATGGATTCCGGATCTCGACCGGTACTTTGGCAGGGATCGAGCAAGGCCTAAGGCTCTCACGGGCCTGCTGCAGCATCGATTCAACCGACTAAGCATGAATTGCAAGACGACACAGCCAAGTTGGCACGCAGCTCTGCATGGGCGTGATATTGTCATTATTTCGCCCCAATACTGGGGTGACTACTGGGTGAGTAAGCATTGGATCGCCTATGAATTGTCTCGGAAATTACGGACAGTGTTTATCGAACCACCGATCTGGGTGGGCGGTGTTATACGGAACCCCTGGAACAATAGTTCACACCTTCGTCGGATTCTTCAGCCATTACGTCGAGTCGATCGCGATCTCTATGTCTTGAGTCAGAAGTTCTTTCCGCGTGGCATCGAGTGGTGCGGGGGTGTGACCGAACGGACGACCGAGGCGCTTTTGCGGCTGGGGATCAGAAGTCCCATAGTCCTGAACTTTGGTACAAACTATCAGTTGGTGAAAGGTCTGAAAGGAGCGGTGACGGTCTATTACAGCGTGGATCCCCCATTTCCTGAGGCTGGTCACGAGAACGATGAAGCGTTGACCTGTGAAGCGAGCGATCTGGTATACGCGGTGTCTGAAACATACCGAAAGCAATTAGCTCCATTATGCACGATACAGCCTCTGCATGTGATACCTCACGGATACTCTTTCGAGCATGCTCGACGGGTCGCCGAAGATCCTGCAGCCTTATGTCCCAAAGAGCTGCAGGCCCTTCCTCGCCCCATACTCGGCTTCGTGGGGTCCATTCACGACGCATATGTAGATATCGAGCGGGTAGAGCGGTTGGCGAGGGAGCGGCCTAAATCCAGCATTGTACTCATAGGACCTTATCGGAATAATCCGTTGGGTCCAGATTTGTCCCCGGGAGCCCTGCACCGACTTCGGCGTTTGCCGAACGTACATCTTCTTGGTCCACGTCATTTTCTAGATGTGCCGAGATATGTGAAGTATTTCGATGCCTGTCTTGTGCTAGTGAATGTCAAGGACTATGGCGGGTCAGCCATGACTGGAAAACGAACGCATTTTAAATGGCTTGTCTATCTGTCTATGGGTAAGCCTGTAGTCGCTCCTCGTGTGCACGAAGCAGAGTCAATCGAGTCTCTCGTGTATCTCTGTGATGACGATGGCGGTTATCTTTCGGCAATTGACAAGGCAGTTACTGAGGATCATTCGCGTGAGATGCACAGGATCAACTATGCCTCGCAGTTTGCGTTTGATCGGACATTAGATTCGATTATGCAACCTATAGCGGAATGTCTTAATGGTGCTGCAACTCCCGATGACAGGCATCTTGTGAGGTATGCCCTAAAGGAGGAACGGGTGTGACCGCTTCATGCGTTTGGCGAAGAGGCAGCGCCCACGACGACCGGATGCCAGAGGTGAGCGTCGGAATGCCTGTGTACAACGGCGAGAGATATCTAGCCGAGGCAGTCGAGAGCATCCTTGGCCAGACGTTCTCCGACTTTGAATTGATCATTTCAGACAATGCGTCAACCGACGGTACTGCCGAGATTTGCGAAGAACTGGCTGCTCGAGACCCGCGTATCCGATACGCACGTCAGGAGGTGAACATTGGCCTTTGGGCCAATTGGGATTTTGTCGCGCGTGCCGCCCAGGGAACATTTTTCAAGTGGACGTCGGCAAACGATCGTTGCGATAGGATGATGCTTGAAAAATGTGTCAATGTGCTGCGGCGCGAAGACGACGTCGTGTTATGCTACGGGCGGACCTGTCTTATCGATGGACAAGGCAATGAAACTGTTCTTTATCCATACGATTTCTCGTTCCAAGATGCAAGACCGAGCGAGCGTTTCATTACGCTACGGAACAGGATGAATTTAAATAATGCGTTTCAGGGGCTCATACGATTGCAAGCCCTCAACCAGACTCGCCTTAACCGTCGATATCCGGATAGCGATCTGATTCTATTTGCTGAGCTTGCACTGTATGGTGTCTTTCGACTGTTGCCTGACATCCTGCTGTATCGTCGTATGGCGGAGGGAGCTGCGAGCTGTTTTCTCCCTGAACAGGAGAAGAAAGTATTTCTCGACCCACGCTCGGTGAACAAGGGGTTTGCGGTTTGGCGTCGTCATTTGGATTGCTGCTGGTCGGTGCTTAGGGCGCCGATTGCCATGAAGGAAAAAATGACGGCACTGGATTATGTAGCGCGTTCCGTCTATTGGGACCGCCGTGCGTTGTGGCGTGAATTTTCCAAATGGCTATCATGATGCGATCATGCGTCGGTTCCGGACAATGCCCGATACCGCCTGCCCAGAATCTTACTGTGACAACATTAGGCCTTGCTTACCCTGCTCCTTCTTCCGCCGTAGAGTCCGCAACTGCCCACCATTAATTGCCTCTGGAAGCCCGTCCGTGGCACGGCAACATGGGTGCTTCGGACGCTTGAAAGCGTGTTGCTCGCCCTCGTCTCATGCTTCGATCCCTAGACAACGCCCAACGCAGTACTACCAAGATTATACTGCAGAGCTGAAGACGCTCTGTTTAATAAAACCGGTTTCTTGAAACGAATGGTGGAGTTTAGATGTGTGGTATCGCTGGAATCGTTGCGGAATCAGTCTCATTACATCACCGTGTAGCGTTGCGGCACATGACTGATGCGATTGCGCATCGTGGCCCTGATGGTGAGGGACACCAATTCTTTAGAAGATGCGCTCTCGGCCACAGGCGCCTCGCCATCATCGATCTTTCCGGAGGTGAACAACCGATGTTGTCGAGCGATAACCAAGTTGCAGTGTCGTTCAATGGGGAGATATATGGCTACAAGGATTGTCGGCGAGAGCTGCATGGCTATCGATTCAAGACCCAGTCCGATACTGAGGTTATTCTCGCGCTCTATGACCGGTACGATAGCGACGCGCTCAAGCATCTGCCTGGTATGTTTGCTTTTGCGATTTGGGACGATCGCAAGCAATCGCTGCTCTGTGCGAGAGATCGATTCGGCGAAAAACCGTTGTACTACGCAATCGGTAAGGGAGGAGAGTTTCTGTTTGCATCCGAGATCAAGGGGATTTTGGCCTCAGGTCTGGTCGAGCCCATACTGGACACTAGAGCTATTGCTCGTTACCTACAACGGCAATGCGTGAGTGCAGGCCAGTCGATTTATGCAAATATCAAGGCATTGCCCCCCGGGCACTATTTGCGCTACCGAGACGGGACGGTGGAAGTGACAAGGTATTGGAGTCTGCCCGAGGTGGAAACGGACATCGATGGTGCAGAGGCCGTGGAGCAATTTCGAGCCCTACTGTTAAAGGCTGTGCGTCGCCAACTGGTTGCTGATGTTCCAATCGGCGCATTTCTCAGCGGCGGTTTGGACTCCAGCACGATTTGTTTGCTGGCAAGCATACTCACGAGTGGACTGAGATCTTTCTCTTTCGATTTCGAGGGTGACCACAGTGAAATTATCTACGCCAGAACAGCCGCAGAGGCCTATGGTACGCAACACATAGAACTAGCGGCACAGGGTATAAACATCATCGATCAATTGTGGAGGATGCAACGAGTTTATGATGAGCCGTTTGCTGATTCTTCCAATATTCCAACTTACCTTCTCTGCGGAGAAGCGCGACGGCATGTGAAGGTCATCCTGACTGGCGACGGTGGTGACGAGTTGTTTGGCGGGTACGGATGGTACAAACCGCTTCTCTGGATGGCAAAAGAAGGGAGGGTTGGGTTATTACGTTGGATAGCTGCGCGTATGATAAATCGGTTTAGCCATTTGGCTCGCGTACATGGCGCTGTGGCACGGGAGCTACGTATCATGGGCCTGGGCTACGGGAGACGATACTCTTCGGTGTTGGATGCTCACCGAGGGCAGATGTCCATATTCGATCAGCGTGACTTGTCGCAACTGGGAGTCGCGGAAGAGCGTTCCAATGGTGTACCGGATACTACTAATGCGCCAGCGACAATGGACGATGTTCTCCGTTCTGATGCTGAGGACTACATGCCCGCCGATATCTTGACAAAGATCGATCGAGCTTCGATGGCGCATGGCCTCGAACTTCGAGCTCCATTCCTTGATGTCGAGTTCGCTTCCTTCTGTCTGTCCCTGCCGTATCGCCTCAAGGTCTCTACTAGTGAGGACAAGATAATCCTGCGACAAGCGTTCTCAGCGCAGTGGCCCGCATCCATACGATCCCGCAGCAAGCAGGGGTTTGGGGCGCCCCTTACGCGTTGGTTGCAGGATCCGGCCGTCCGTGAGCTGGAGCGCCGCTTCCTGGAGAATTCCAGTGCTCCGGTTTACGAGGTCGTCTCGTATGATGGGACTCAGGAGGTCTTGCGGAGGAGTACCCTCATGCAGCGGTGGACTTTGCTGGTATTGGCCATCTGGACGGCTCAGGTCAGAAACCAAAGCCGTAGTGCCAGTGGTCATAAGTTTTCGTTTAGAACACCGACTGATGCAAGGGCGATGATAGGAGACTTGCGCTGATGCTCCAGCGACTGAAACGTGGGATAGAGGACTGCTTGCTCAATGTCAGGTGCCTGATCTGCCGGAAAGTGATGGCAGGAAAAGTGATATTGCCACTGGACATGAGTATCTCACCGACGCTCCGTGGAACGATTCTTGGGGGCGAGTACGAGAAGAACGAGATGGACATTGTGCGCAAAACGCTATGCTCAGACGATAGGATCTTGGAGTTTGGGGCTGGGATCGGGCTTCTGTCCACCTATTGCGCACTGGAGATTGGCAGCGAGCGAGTCAAGACGTTTGAGGCCAATCCGTTCATGCAACCTTTGATTTCAAAGACATTTGCGCTCAATGGTGTGTCTCCCGCACTTGTGATCGGCGCAATCGGTCCGAAGCATGGACAGCTAGAGTTTCATGTACGTGAGAACTTTTGGGCATCCTCATCACATCGCGATCGAGCCAAGGGATCGATTCAGACTATCGCAGTGCCGATGCATGGTATGCATGATGAGATCCTTGCTATGAGGCCCACATACCTTTTCATCGACATCGAAGGTGCGGAGGAGAAACTGGTGGGTAGCAGCGAGTTGCCAGGTGTCGAGAAGGTAATGGTTGAACTGCATCCTGAATTGATTGGTGAAGAGGGAGTGCGCAGCTTTCTCGGCTGGTTGTCGGATCTGGGATTCAGGAGCAATGACCGCATTTCCAAGGGGCGAGAGCTATTCCTCGATCGTCGTTGAGACGGCATGGGCCGATGCCGTTGGGGAAGATCGATGCGCGAGTTTTAGAGCCAATACTTCTCGATTCTTGCCTTCCTTCCATAAACCACTATCTTTATCCGGTGGACGTGACCTTGATCAGCATGATGTTCTGAATGAATTGTATGGCGCGGTAGCGGAGCATGAAGCAGTCTGGTTAATACCACAATACAATATATTCTCCGTGAGGAGCCAGGTATGCCCATATAACACAGTGGGATTCGTTATGCTCAATGGTACTCGTTAATTAAACGGAAGAGCCTGACCGCTATGGCGATGAAGATCATGTACCTTGTTGACTATTATGGTGGCGCTCAAGCAGGCACCGAAGGACAGCTTCTGCAGCTCATCCAGCATCTTGACCGGTCACGATACGAGCCTGCGATGACAGTACTTCTGAGCAGTGACTTCATTCAGCGTACTTCACTCTGTTGCCAAGTCAGGGTCCTTCATATTACTAAGCTGGCCAGCCTGAGATCGATCTTCAAAGTTGTGCGCTTTGCGCAGACGTTGCGGCGTGAAGAGTATCGACTGGTACATTGTTTCTTAAACGATGTGTCGATCCTCGCCCCTCCGTTGCTGCGACTGTTCGGCATTCGTGTTTTGGTTTCTCGTCGGGACATGGGCTTCTGGTATAGTCCCTGGAAGCTTGCGGTGCTCAGATTCGTCTCACTCTTCGTTGACCGATATGTGGCCAACTGCCAGGCCGTCCGTAGTGTGACCCACCAACGGGAATGGGTACCCTGCAAGAAGATATCGGTGATTTACAATGGAGTCCTTCCTCCCGCAGCCACTGTTGGAGAAGTAACGCAGTTCATTGATCCACCCTTGGTACCTAATCCTGGGCCAGTGGTGGGAATAGTCGCAAATCTGAAGCCAATAAAACGTATTGATGTTTTGATTAAGGCATTTGCAGTCATTTGCAAACGATGCCCCGCCGCACGATTGATCGTTGTTGGAATGGATGGTCAGTCGCAACGAGGACGAAGTATGCGTCAAGAGCTAGAAGCTCTAGCTGGCGAGTTGGGAGTCCGTGAACAGGTTACTTTTACGGGTGGGGTGGATGCCCCTGGACTTTACGTCAAGCGGTTTGATGTGGCCGTGCTTTGCTCGGAATCGGAAGGTTTTTCGAATGCCTTACTTGAGTATATGCAAGCTGGGCGTCCCATAATTTGTACCAACACAGGAGGCAATCCTGAATTGATACAAGATGGAGTCAACGGTTTTCTTGTTCCTGTCGGTGACGCCGATGCGCTAACGGATCGCCTTGACAAGTTGCTTTCCGACAGGGACTTGGCACATCGGTTGGGAGACGCGGCACGAAAGAGCGTTTGCTTAACCTATTCCCATACTCGGATGATCACGGAGCAGATGGCCTGCTACGATCAAGTGCTGTTGGGAACACCAACAAATCCCCAAGTCATTCCGGTGTCAAGGATCGTGCAGTGATGCTGACCTGGTTTTCTAGGCACGTGTTTTTTCCGTTATGGGAGATTAAAGATGGGGCTCATCGAGCCAAATACCTTCACGAGTTATCCATTAACCAGTGGTTGGACTCCGAGAGTCTACGAAGAAGGCAATGGGATTGTGTGCGTGAGATCGTTGGTTATGCTTTTGATCACTGTTCGTATTACCGGGCACGTCTTGCAGCCGAAGGGTTTGATGGAGTACTTCGTGGGTGGGATGATTTTCGGCGACTGCCAATTTTGCGCAAATCAGATATCCGTCAGAACGGAAACGGGTTGCTTTCACGAGAATTTAAACAAAAAGATTTAGTGGAAGCGAAAACAGGCGGATCGACCGGCGTCGCTCTGCAGCTGTATTTCGATTCCACGTGCCAAGAGATGCGCAACGCGGCGGCCATGCGTAGCGACCAGTGGGCCGGTTGGGATATTGGTATGGCGGTTGCGGCCATCTGGGGCAATCCTCCCGTCGCAGATACGTTGAAGAAGAAAATCCGCAACTTGCTGCTTGATCGTACGATCTATCTTGACACGATGCAAATCAATGAGGATAGCGTCCATCGTTTTTTCCGTGACTGGCAACGAACAAAGCCTCGCGTCATCTTTGGGCACTCGCATTCCATTTATATCCTGGCGAATTATCTTCAGCGTCTTGGTCTCGAAGCCATCCGTCCGTGCGGCATCATCTCGACTTCGATGATGTTGCTCGAGCCGGAGAGGCGGTTGATCGAAGAAGTCTTCCATTGCCCAGTTACCAACCGATATGGGTGTGAGGAGGTGGGGCTGATTGCCTGTGAGTGTGAGCGGCATGAGGGGCTCCATCTGAATATGGACCATGTGGTCGTGGAGTTTTTGAAGGAAGATGGGACGGAGGCCGTCCCAGGGGAAGAGGCCAATATTGTCGTCACCGACCTTATCAATCGCGGGATGCCTCTCATCCGCTATCAAATCGGGGACATGGGTGTTCCGAGCGATCGGTCCTGTTCTTGTGGCCGTGGGCTCCCGTTAATGGAACGAGTGACTGGTAGGCAAGCAGATTTCCTGAAGCGACCTGACGGATCACTGGTTGCAGGAGTGTCATTGATAGAGCGGACCCTCACGGCAATACCCGGGATCGAGCAAATGCAGCTGGTTCAGGACGAGCTCCACCATGTATGTGCGAAGGTCGTAAGGGATAGCCACCACTTTTCTAAGGATTCCGAGCTCAAACTGCGTAATGAGCTGCAGACGGTGTTTGGCAAGGACGTTGTCATCGAGATACAGTACGTTCCGGCTCTTGGACAGACTCGTATGGGGAAGTATCGTTTTGCCATCTGCAACGTATAATCGAATGGTGAAAAGCCTCATCCTTTGTCGCGCGTAACCATGGGAAGAGTAATGGCACCGTCTTCAAGTTGTAGTGCTAAGAGTCACTGTACGCACGAGGGAGGTGGGAGTAGGAAGTTCAGTAATCCTCCAGGAGAACTGACGATGGTCAATAAGCCACTCGTGAGTGTTGTCATAGCGACATACAACATGGCCGCATATGTGCTTCTGGCCGTCAAGTCGGTGCTGGACCAAACCTATAAGAATACTGAGGTGATCATAGTAGATGATGGCTCAACGGATGACACCAGGGAGGCTCTAAAGACTTATTTAAATGATCCTCGCGTGAGGTATCTCTTTCAGAAAAATAAGGGACAGGCGGCCGCGAAGAACTACGGTGTGCGTGAGTCACAGGGAGAATACGTTGCATTCCTTGATGGCGACGATATGTGGGCTCCAGAAAAACTTGATGTGCAGATTCCTCTTTTTCTAAACTCTGAGGCTGTAGGCCTCGTCTATTCCAGAGTACTCTATATTGACGAAATCGGAAAGGAGTTAAGCGTAGCGGATAATGAATTATTTCGTGGGCGGGTGAGCGGTCCGCTACTCATTCGTAACTTTATTGGGTTCGGGACTTGTGTTGTCAGAAAGGAATGTTTTGATCGCTTGGGGGGGTTCGAAGAACGCCTTCGTATGGGAATAGATTATGAATTATGGCTCAGGTTTTCGACGCGGTACGATTTTGATTATGTAGACCTTCCATTGCTTCGGTATCGTCTATGGCCGGGGCAGATGTCGAAAAATTTCAGGGGACGCTATTTGAATGGAATTGAAATAATGAAGAATTTCCTTCAGGAGTTTCCGGGAGCCGTCGATAAAGACACGGAAAACGAGGCATGGGCTCATACTTATGTTGGGTTCGGCCAATGCGTAAAAAGCATCGATCGGCGGCTTGGCCAAGCACTGAAGCTTTACCTGCGAGCTCTTGGCCATAAACCCGGTTACCTGCCCGCATGGAGAGCTATCATTACGGCCATCTTAAACTTGGAGAAGCATGCTTCGCTATGAGCGAACAATGCCCAGTTCGGTTTTGGAGTGTTGTCGGCGCAGATCTCAACCGATATGGTCATGGAGTATCAATCAAGTCCTTTGTGAAACAATACTTTCTAGCGCCTGGTTTCAAATACAGCTTCTGGATGCGGCTTGCCAATCATCTTCGACAAAAAAACTTGATTTGGCGTCTCGGCTATTACTTGTGTCGAGCAATTCTCCATCGCTATAGCATAAGATATGGCATATCGATACCGTACAACACACGCATCGGACCTGGGCTGCATATCTCACACTATGTTGGCATTGTGATCGATGATCAGGTGGTCATTGGACGTGACTGTAACATCAATCACGAAGTGACGATCGGTGCGAAGTACGGTGGTAAGAATCCAGGGATACCGGTGATTGAGGATCGTGTGTATTTAGGGCCGGGGTGTAAGGTGATTGGCGGGATACGTTTGGGAAATGATGTGGCGGTTGGAGCCAACTCCGTCGTGGTCGATTCGGTCCCAAACTTTGGCGTAGTTGCCGGAGCTCCGGCGAAGATAATTTCATCTAGAGGATCGTCAGACTATGTGGTGAACACGAACACTGATCAGGCAAGGAACAATATGGGAACCGATCTCCGCTATTGAAAACGCCACTAGCACTTCACGGTATCCATGAGTAGCAGATCTCCTGGACTGTACATCATTGGCGATGCCCAGATCAGCTGTCAGAACCAGTTAGCCGTTGCTTGCCACTAGTTCACGGTAGATAATAAGGTATTTCCCGGTCATTGCTTGAAGGGAATAGCTGGTTTCCTGGTGACCTCTGGCTTGCTCACCGAGTCGTGAGCGAAGTGCTGAGTCCTCGTATAACCGGAGGATTGCTCGTGTAAGGGCTGCAGAATCTTGTGGCGGAACCAGCAAGCCAGTGCATTCCTCCTGTACAACCTCAGCCAGTCCCCCGACACGAGACGCTACTATAGGAACACCGAGCGCCATGGCCTCAAGCAAAGTGTATGGCAACCCTTCGTGCAGGGACGGCATGAGCAATACATTGGAATGACTAATATAGTCGTAGACGTTCCGCTGGAAACCTAAAAAATGTACCCGGTCCTCCACGCCGCGAGCCTTGGCGAGCGCCCGCAACTCGGTTTCTCGTGGGCCGACACCTACGATATACAGATGCACGTCTTGTGGCACGCTTTCTGATGCTATGGCCTCGATGGCCAGATGATGTCCCTTCACCATCTCTAGCCGACCTACCATCACGAGGTTGAACCAATCGTTGCGGATCTCGGATGGGTGAGGGAATTGGGACTGATCCATAGTGGCCACTCCGTTGGGTATCACAGTTGTTCTGAGACCAGAGTGAGCAGACCGGTAGTGTGCTCGCAGGTCATCCGTCACGTAGCATACCGTCGTGTGGGCGATGCGTGTGGCTACACAGTCTAAGAAGTAATAGAGCCGGTTGCGCAATGCACGAAGGGGGCCAGTTGTCGTCGCTTCCGGTAACCCATGTTCCGTCTTAATCATGGCAAAAGAGGACCATCTGCACGCTAAGGCGCAGAAGACCGTCGCCTTATACCCATGGACATGGACGACGTGGATGTTACGCTGCCTGAATAGTCGAGCGAGTTGTCGGGCGGTGGCCAATAGAGCACGGTTGCGATTGTATACAATGATTGGTTCGATACCTTGCCCGCGTGCCTGGGCGGCCAGTTCACCGTCATGGAAGAGAACGAGCAGCGTACTCACGCCCTGAGCTTGCAAACCGCTCATCATTCCAAGTACATGGCGCTCGACACCGCCGAAGAGCTCCCCAACGGTGCATATCGCAATACATTCCAGGTTTTTTGAATGGTGAGACTTTCGGAAATGATCGAGATCATCCTCGCGATGCAATGCTATGCCACGAATATCGGGACTCTCAGATGGGGGAGAGCTGGATGTCTCTATGTGCCGTTGCACGGTTTCATTTCCTTGCAGAGTTCGGGATTGGTACATTGATCTTGCTTCGGATGTAAATTCAGCAACTATAACTGATACGAACGGCTTTTTTCATAGATTTGATATGCGCAAACAAGCCTCCTTAGCGTCCATATATAAACTGCGGGCTTCAGCCCATAGCCCAATGGTGAGGGATCATGCAGCGACGATGAATCGGGGGCTCAATATCTATCTTCTGTTTACCGTTAGCTGGTTCTTGCATTTAGGAATGAGGCTACCTTTCCTAGGCCTCATTCGGTTTGATCTGCTACTCGTAGTCGTCCTGACGTATTTGGCATTCGTAGGCAAGGGAGATACCGGTACCCGTCTCACAAGTACTGACAAGATACTGAGAATTTTAATTGCCTATTCAATTCTCACGATACCCTTCGTCTACTGGCCAGGGAGTGTTATCAATACTGGAATAGGGAACTTCATCAAAGCGATCGTGTTCTATTACTTTACTGTTGCCTTCGTTCAGACGGAGGGGGATCTCAAGAAGTTCATCTTTGTCTTTGTCACATGTCAATTATGGCGTATTTTGGAACCACTCTATCTCCATATTACTCAAGGGTATTGGGGTTCTGCTGCATCAATGACAAACTGGGAGTACTTATATAGGTTATCTGGTGCACCGAACGATATAGTTAATCCCAATGGTCTTGCGTTCATCATCTGTACGGTTCTTCCGTTCTTGTATTTTACCGCGTTATTGTCTTGGAAGGGGCTGTTAGTTTCTATCTTGTTGACTCCTGCTTGTATCTACACCCTCACGCTTACTGGTTCGCGCTCAGGGATAATAGGATTATTCATTATATTTCTCGGAATCATAGCAAAAGCTAAAAGACGGGTAATGTGGATGATATCCGTTGTGATTATTGTAGTTCTTGTTTTTCCGTTGTTAAGCGCGGATATGCAAGATCGATATCTGTCTATCATTGGGAGAGGGGAAAAGAACGCGGGCACGGCAGAGGGACGAGTGACCGGCGTCATAGATAATTTTATGGCGGCACTGCATAGGCCTATTTTTGGCCATGGTCTTGGAACCTCACAAGAGGTGAATGCAAACTTTATTGACGTTGATATGCCCGCACACAATCTCTATGCCGAAATAGCCCAAGAGTTGGGCTTTGTTGGACTAGTGTTGTTTATGGTGTTGTTGAAATCCATCTATGTGGGTTTCCATGAGTGCAAGCGCGCATACAGTCAACAGGATTCCAGTCCATTCTTACGACAACTCGTCGAATGCATGCAGATCCTATTGCTGATGAATTTTATTTTCAGCTTTGCCAGCTATGGGCTCAGCAGCTATGAGTGGTATTTTCTCGGCGGTATGTCAGTGTCTATGCAACGGCTGGCTATGGAAGTCCAAGATAAGGGTAAAGCTAGCCAAGGACACAATGAATGAACAGGCACCGCGTTCTTCTTGTTGTGAAACATCCAGTGGGTGGAATTCGGACATTTTTCCGATATGTCTATACCAACATTGATTCATCGAATTATCACTTCACGCTTATCGCACCTGATCTACCTGAAACTCGCATATTGTTGGAGGATCTCAAAAGCCTACATTTGGAGTATATCCCGGCACGCCCCAATGCAAGTACTAGACAGTTTTTTGGGCTAGTGACTACAATTATTCGCGGCCAATCATTTGGACTCATTCATTCTCATGGATTTACCTCTGCTGCATGCACGATTATGGCCGCGTTTTACAACCAAATCCCCCATATACTCACATGTCACGACGTTTTCACATCTGGACAATTCGTGGGCTTGAAGGGATTCGCAAAGAAGTTTGCCTTAGGTGCAATGCTTTCGATGGTGGATCGTATACACTGTGTCAGTAACGATGCACGAGCGAATTTACTGGTATACTTGCCCATTATGAAGCTCTTCAAGTACAAAGTAGTTACCATTATGAACGGCATTCAGGTCGAGCCATTTATGAACGCAGAGAGGCGAGATTTGGAAAGAGAGCTCGACTTGACTCCTGATACCTTTCTGATCGGTTTCATGGGACGGTTCATGGCTCAAAAAGGATTTCGGTATCTCGTAGATGCGTTGGAACTGCTAAGAAGAATGGAGAATTTGCCAAAGAAGCCGCTGGTAGTAGCTTTTAGCCAGCCGGATGGGTTTATTCGGGAGGAACAGGAACAAGTAAAGAAAAGGGGGTTGACAGACTCGATAATGTTTTTACCATTCGTCCCAAATGTGGCATCAACACTGAAGGGCCTCGACATCGTTGCGATGCCATCACTTTGGGAAGCGTGTGGATTGCTCGCAATGGAAACAATGGCGGCCGGCATCCCGATTGTAGGAACAAATTGCATAGGGCTCAGGGAAGTGTTGCGTGACACGCCGGCATACATCGTCCCTGCAAAAGATAGTGTCGCCTTGTCTGAAGCTTTGGCGATGGAGATGAGAACTCCCACGACGGCAAGGGCAAGAGAGTTTGCATCAGAGGCTGCGGCTCGGTTCCAAGTGAAAAAGAGTGCTGCTGAGATCGAGAAACTTATGCTTGCCTGTCTTAGAGAGACATCTCCACAAAAAACGATCGCAACATAAAACGAAAGTGGACTGAGTTTGGCAGCGCAAATTATCTACACAGCTGCAGACAAGAGCGATGCAACAGCTAGTGCTTGATGTTTATGATAATCAAATATTGTTGAGGCCTCTCTGGGCTTTCCAAAGGCTCCGAACCAGCTTTTGGTGAGTCGTGCGCAGGGCGTCAAGGGTTCCAGTATTGCGCTTATAGGGATTGCTCCGGTGCTGGGACAAACCCGTCACCCACAAGCAGGTGCCGCAGAACAGGAGATGGAAAGATTTAGAGAGTTCATGATCCCTGATTATCGAGATATGAGCATCGGAGATGGAAATCCATCTTACTGCAGGCCGATTCCTAAATGTTGGGAGAGCTTTGGATTTGTTTCCAATATCGAGGTCGTTTTTGAAAAGAGCTACTCCGTTTTTGCTGCTTGTTACTGCCTTATAAGGATCCACAACAGAATTACTACTTTTGGCTCAGGAGGTCCTGTCAATAGGTGTGTAAATGGAATCAGGCGGCGGTCCTCTCAGCCTGGTCGGTCCCATTACACTTCACACCGTCTGACCGACTCATCTTCCCGTCTTTAAACGGCACACCGGAAGCAACCAGTGGCAGCAACTCTGGGGCATTGAGTTTTCTCCACGACCTCTCGGCCACCCGGAGCATTTTCCAGATGATGGCCTGAGCGCCCTCCACGCGTTTGTAGCGGCGAGATGCATCGGTGCGGAGCCGGACGGCCGCGAAGGGTGATTCCACGATGTTCGTGGTCCGCAGATGCCGCCAGTGCTCTTGAGGAAACGCATAGAACGTGACCATCCGGTCCCAGTCTCGTAGGAGCGTGGTGACGGCCTTCGGATCTGTCTTGCGGTACGTCTGGACGAAGGCATCGCGCCGTCGTTCACAGTCGGCCTGCGTCTCGGCATACGGTATCGCCTTGAGCATCTCGACCGCCTGAGGTTGAGCCTTCTTCGGCAGCGCGTCGAGGACATTGGTGAGCTTGTGGTTCCAACACCGCTGTTCCGCACCGGTTGGGTGAGCCTCACCCAAGGCCGCCCAGATCCCGAGATGTCCATCGGCCACCGTCAGCTGTGGGAAGGTCAGTCCGCGGCGCTTGAGAGTGCGCAGAAGATTGAGCCAGCTTTCCTTACTTTCACGCTCACCGCTCTCGCACGCCAGCACGAGCTTCTCTCCTGTGGTGAGGGCGCCCACGATCGTGAGGAGGGCGCTCTTGCGGTCCGCGATGCCCGCCTTCACGTAGAGGCCATCGGCCCACCAGTAGACGATCTGCACATTCGACAGATCCCGTTGCGTCCAGGCCTCATATTCGATCTCAAAGCGAGCCTTCAGCCGCTGAATCGAGCTGGCTGACAGCGGTGCGCCTTCCCCGAGCAGCCCCCGCAGCGCAAGTTCAAAATCCCCGCTGGAGAGCCCGTGCAGATACAGCTCCGGCAGCACCTTCCCGACTTCTCGGGTGTGGCGCGTAAACAGTGGCAGCACCTTGCTCTCAAAGCGATCCGTCAGATCCCGAACACGCGGGCGACGGACTGTGATGGTCCCGTTCATCATCGCGAACTGCCGGGATTTCCCATAGCCGTTTCGACTCCCTGCGGGCGGATCGACCGATGACACCGCGTCTCGGCGTGCGTAAGGGGCGCGGCCGAGAAACGTGGTCACTTCCTCCTCCAGGAGCTGCTGCAGCTGGGCCTGAATCTTCCCTCGCGCCCACTGCTCCAGCGTGTCATAACAGACTTCCCTTGACTCGATCGCCTCGTTGCTGTTCTTCTCTCCCATGGTGGCGTATCCTTTCTCCTCGGCGCCAACCGAGGCATTGGTTGATTCCTCAACCGAAAGGCTACGCCGCCCTCATCCTATTTCCACACCTAAAGATGGTACCTCTGGCTCAGTGCTAAACGCGTATAGTGCATAACGGTAATCTCATGCTTACAACCAATACTGATACACCATTGGTGGTTGGGAGTTCCAGATGCTAAAGAGACCTGGATATACCCTACAACGTCAGTTTGCGAACGGATTTGCTGAGAAAGTCAGGACCTGTTTGGAGGGTGGCAGAAGATAATGTGCGGCATAGTAGGAATCTTGAATCGAGACATACAAAGACCGATTGATCGAGTCATACTCGAAAAGATGACCGATATGATGTCCCATAGAGGTCCGGACGAGCGGGGGATATATATCAATGGAAATATTGGGTTAGGGCATCGCCGGCTATCCATCATCGACCTGGCGTCGGGGCAACAACCGATGGTCGATACAGAAAGAGGTAGGGTAATCAGCTATAACGGAGAAATTTATAACTATCGTTCAATAAGAGATTCTGCGCTCACGGGTAAAGCTGTAACATGGCACACGTCGAGTGACACGGAAGTCTTATTGCAACTAGCTGACCTCGACAATTTCAAGTGGCTCGAATCGTTGAACGGAATGTTTGCATTCGCTGTCTGGGAAGAGAAAGCCAAAAGGCTCTTGCTGGCTAGAGACCGCCTTGGCGTGAAACCGTTGTACTATGTCGACTTAGGTACTTCACTAGCCTTCGCATCCGAAATCAAACCGCTCCTGCTATTTCCTGGAGTTCAACGACAAATCAACGAAAAGAAGATTCCCGAATACCTGGCTTTCCGAAATATCTCTGGGGAAGAGACGTTTTTCGAAGGTATCAAACAGTTGCCGGCTGGGCACGTTATGATCCTTGAACCCAATGGCTACCGTCCAAGAATTGCGAAATATTGGCGAGAGGGAATCGATTGTACCGCGTCGACCTATACCCATACCGACAGGTCGTACGAAGATCAATTCATGGACATCTTTGGTGATGCAGTTAAAAGTCGACTGGTCAGCGACGTTCCAGTAGGAACGTTTAATAGTGGTGGGATTGATTCCAGCCTGGTCACAGCATTGGTGAGATCTTTCAAGGCCAATGATCTGCATACGTTTTCAGTCGGGTTCGCGGAAAGTACACACGATGAAAGCAAATACTCTACCATTGTGTCGCAGAGACACAATACCAAGCACCACGCGTTGGTCATCAATCAGGAAGATTACTCGAAGGAGCTCTATAAGACTCTTTGGTATTTGGAGGAGCCTATCAATCATCCTCACACAGTACAAATTCGGCTGCTCAGTAAATTGGCTAAAGAATTCGTGACGGTGGTGTTGACTGGCGAAGGAGCAGATGAAGTATTTGGCGGGTACCCGAGATACAAGATAGTGAAGGTGGCCAATCTTTTCAAATTAATGCCGGCATTTGTTGCAACAGGGTTGGCGAATGTTTTCGGGCATATTGGTGGGAGGAGGATCGCCAAACTAGCCGGAAGCCTCGGTAAGGACGGATCCGAGCAAGCCGTGATCAATTCAATGTTTGTTCCGCCGCATGACTTTCAGAGGGTCTCCCCAGAAAGGCTAGATATTGAGGGGAGAAACTATTTGTATAACAATTGTTTTGTCAGCACCGGGGATGCAATCAATAGGCTTTTATATTATGAGCAAAGAACCTATTTGCCTTCCTTATTACATAGGTTAGATCGAACAAGTATGGCCGCTAGCATCGAGGCAAGGGTACCTTTTTTGGACTATCGCCTTGTCGAATGGAGCTACAAGCTGAGCTCAAATTTGAAAATAAGAAGATTTGTGAACAAATGGATCGTAAAAAAGGCGGCTGAGCAATGGCTCCCTCGGGAAATAATTTACAGGAAGAAGTTCGGTTTTGACGTTCCAGTCGCAGAATGGTTGAGGAGCAGGGCGGCACTTGGCGCTCATCTCGAGCTACTGAGAGATGCAACATTTCGGAACAGAGGCTATTTTGACCACAAGACCGTTTTCGCTCTGATAGAGGAGCATTTACGGGGCGACTTGGATCACACTGAGATCTTGTGGGGTCTGCTTGGCTTCGAAATGTGGTGTCGTCTCTTTATCGATCGAAAGCCAGAAGAGGTCGGTAATGCATAAACTCCAGCAAATCCAAAGAGGAAGACTCGTTGTCGGAAGCCATCTGGATTAGTTGGGAAAAGCACGTAAGAAACCAGTCGCTATGCGCTCAGCTTGGCGTTGAGTTGCATGTATTGCTGAGCGAACGGGTACGACCGCTACGGTATTTAACCTGCATCGTTAGAACCATACGCCTCATTGAGCGACGCCGGCCTCAAGTTGTCTTTGCCCCAAACCCATCAATCGTCCTCACATGTTTGTTGCTTGGACTGAAATTGGTGTTGGGGTATCGCTTTGTCACTGATGCCCACTATGCTGGTATTGCGGCAACAAATGGGAGTTGGGTAGTTCAAAAGGTTTTGGATTTCTGCAATCGTCACGCCGATCTGGTCCTAGTGACCAATAAAGAGCACCACCGACATGTGGAGAGAATCCGAGGAAGCGCACTTATATGTGAAGATCCACTTCCGGACATTGAGCACTACGCCAAAGGGGTGGACGAGAAACCCAAGAGGGTATTCTGTATTTGCTCTTTTGATGTCGATGAACCATACGTTCAGATGTTCATTGCAGCTGGAATTTTGCAGGCTGAAGGGTATTCATTCTGTGTTTCTGGCAACTATAAGCGATCTGGCGTTGTTCGAGAACAGTGGCCACATGTAAATCTTCTTGGCTATGTATCCATCGAAGAGTTCTATTTGTGTTTAGCAGAATCCCAGGTCGTTGTGGACTTGACGATGCAGGAGAATTGCTTGCTCTGTGGCGCATATGAGGCCATGGCGCTCAGCAAGCCACTTGTGACCTCAAGGACTATGGCATTGCAAAATTATTTTACTGGCGGCACGGTGTTTGTGCGCCACGAGCCAGAAGCGATTGCTGAGGGAATTAGGAAAGCTTATAGCACAAGGAGCGAACTGAAGCAGGAAATCGAAGAATGGAAACAAGGCGCTCATGCTAAAAATAGAGATAGAATCGAAAGGATTCGAGGGTTCATGAATATTGAAAAGCAGACCATGGAATAAACCTGACCCCGCGCAATTCCCCTTCCATGGATTGGAATCAGAAAATATACAAGTATTGCGTTTACCTTCCAGTAGTGTTGGCTAGAGGACAAGCCATACCATTCTACCTTCAGCGACTTTTGAAAAGTCAGTATATGAATCGTCGGGATTTGGAGATGCTCCAGCTGAGGAAGCTCCGTGTCATGCTGGCATATGCTAAGGAGAACGTGCCTTTTTATAGCAAATCATTAAACACTCAAAATAGATTTCCGGTGCAAGGATTGAGAGAGCTTCAAAACCTTCCATTTCTTACAAAGGCAGATCTCAAGAAAGAACAAGAGGCATTACGGTCGCGCGAGTGCTTTGTGTTCTTGACGCCGAAGACCACTGGTGGATCAACTGGAATGCCAGTAACTATTCCTAAGACTAGAAGTGCTATGGCATGGGAACTTGCTGCAACGTGGAGAGGGTATTCTTGGGCTGGAATCGATATTGGTGATCGGCAAGCTCGATTTTGGGGAGTGCCTCTTCATCAGAAAGATAGGTGGAGAGCTAGACTGATTGATCGTGTGGCAAATAGAAAACGCTGTTCGGCCTTTGCGTTCAGCGAACGTGATCTATACGCATATACACAGACTCTAGAAAGCTTTCAGCCACGCTACTTCTATGGGTACGTTTCAATGTTGGAGGAATATGCCAAATTCATTCGCCGTAAAGAAATCACGCTCTCGTTCAAATTGCAGTGCATCATTACAACATCTGAAGTGTTAACAGTGCCTCAGAGGCGATTTATTGAGGATACTTTTTCCACGAGGGTGTTCAATGAATATGGCTCGGGAGAGCTAGGGTCTATTGCGCACGAATGTGAGGATGGCTCTTTGCATGTCAGCGCGGAGAATATGATAGTCGAAGTGATGAGCGGTAATCGTCCCTCGCAGCCGGGAGAGGTAGGCGAGCTGGTGATAACAGAACTGAATAATTGCGCAGCCCCTCTCATTCGCTATAGAACGGGAGATTTCGCGTCGCTTTCTAGTAATATATGCAAATGTGGCAGGACGCTTCCGGTTATCAATAACTTGTACGGTAGATCTTACGATACGATACGTAATATTGAGGGGAAATTGTTCCACGGCGAATTCATGATGTATATCTTCGAAGATGCGCAGCGGAATAATCTTGGAATTCAAGCGTTTCAAGTAATACAAAAAACCAGGCAATCCTTTCTGATTAAGATCGTGCCGCAGGGAGGGTATGGCAAGGCCACCGAAAATTTTATCATAAACCGGATTCGTGATCAATTTGATCTAGAGGCCGTCGTGCGCTTTGAGATGGTCAGTGAAATTCCTCGCGCTGCGTCTGGGAAGATGAGACTTATTATAGGTATGGGAGAAGACAGTAGCTCAATACAATGATCCGCCGTTTGAAAGAACATGCCGTTGAGCAAGGTGATCTCCTCTTTGGTTACTGGGTATTCCAAACGGTCTTCCATGCCTTCGTACGGGTTCAATTTTATTATCAATTGCATTGGAGAGGTAATATTTATGCTGCATTTTCTTCCACCTTGCTATGTGAGAGAGTTGCGCGAAGTATAAAGAGCTGGCAATTGCCTCAATGGGTTCTTTCTAAAAACGCATCACTTATTGCTCGTATTAGAAACGGAGAAGATAATATTCTCTTGGATGCGTATTTGAAAACGCCGGAGTCGATATGTTGGCAGAAGGAGTTCCGAAGTTATGGCCTTGAACATCAGTTGAGGATTCGTTATCCGAGAACAGATGAAGATGTATCTCGGCAAGGTGATCTTTTGGTGTTGAAGCCATTTTTGAGTGCAAAGGAACGAGGAGTTCTGTTTGTTCAATACAATGATGCATTTTGTAAGTTTGCATCTATTTACGATCTGAGGCGATTAGCAGAATACTATCGAATTGTTTTGGAGCCAAGTACATGGGGGTATTGTGACCCTGCGATTCTCGCGTTCTTGGGACTTGCTACAGACGTCATCGTGGAGGCTCAATATGAAGCAGATTTTAAGTATATCGAATCACTTAAATCTAATCTGAAGCCTATAAGGATAGGTGCTGGAGATTGGATAGATCATGAGAAGTTCAAGCTCAAGGGGCTAAGGGGGAAATCGTATGACATTGTAATGGTCGCCAGTTGGCAAAAACTAAAGCGGCATGCTCTCTTATTCGATGCCGTCAGCCGATGTAAGGATGTCGTTGCTAAGATAGCACTCATTGGCTATCCATCATCAGGGCGAACAAAAGAAGACATAGTCGCTGAAGCTAGAATGTATGGGGTCGAAAATTTGATTGATATCTATGAGGGCATTTCTCGCTCTGACGTGAGTAGGATTATTGGTCAGGCAAAGTTAGGAATAATGTTGACGCTTCGAGAAGGTTCGAATAAGGGGATCTATGAATGTCTGTTTTCGGGAGTTCCGGTGATAATCTCTGATAGGAATGTCGGAGTTAATCGAGACCATATTAATGTTTTCACCGGTATCGTCTCTTCTGATGAGGCTCTTGCCGAGGCTATCAAACATATGCTTCTGAACCTTGGGAAATACGATCCTCGTGGGTGGGCTATGAAAACGACGGGATATTTGAATGCATCTAGGATTCTAAATTCCCACATTAGGAAGTTGGCTGAAAGTAGTGGGGAGGAATGGACGCAAGATCTCTACGTGAAGAAGAATGACACCAACGCGCGATATGTATTGGAGGGGGAAAGAAAATCTGCAGATCGAGCGTTCGATCACATTAGGTCGTTCCTAAGAAACTAGGAATAGGGTTTAGAATAGTTGTATCGTTGAAGGCAAAGAAACAGGGCTGTAAGCTTTTCCCTAAGTGAGTGACGTTGGTCCCGTTCGTCGACAGTTTTTAACTGGAGCAGACTGCTTCTTCGACACGCATGCTGATCGGGCGTTGTTGGACAAACTCCTCCGTGGTCAAGTGCCCGAGAAGCCATGAGGCTTTCGCTGACCATAATCGACCCGCCACATTTCGATAATCAGTTGAGCCTCTGCCAACGAGGCAAACTGATGCTCGTTCAAGCAGTGTCGCGTATCGTCCATTAACCGATTCAATAAATGTATTTTCCACAGGTTTCCCGTGATCGCGCGCCACACTCACCGAGATTCCGGACATCCGAAACCGGCCTCTAGGATCGGACTCTTGCGACTCCAGTTAGCCACCACGTGTACCGCTCACGATTTCTTGGACACGGTTATAGCCATATTGGACCCGACCTGTGGGTCGCGCCGCTGGGCGATCGCTGTTCCTGAGCCAACTGTGGGCGTCATGTTCTGAGGGCCACTTCACACGACGCCCCCACTCCTCGATAATCAACCGGGTCACGCGGCCTCCGACGGGGCGAGCAGGTCCCGACGGACCTGTGCCGGTGAGCGGAACCCATGCCGTTCGCCCAACCACTGCTCATTATAGAGGCGCAACCAGTCGAGGAGCGCTTGGCGAAGCTCCTCCGAGGTCTGAAACGTACGCACCCACAAGAGCTGCTCTTTGAGCGTCCGAATGAACCGCTCCGCCACGCCGTTGCCTTCTGGGGCACGGACAAATGCCGGACTCGACGTGATGCCCAGAAACCGGAGTTCGGCCTGGAAATCGTCACTCATATACTGACGGCCATGATCATGCCGCACCTGCAAGTTCGTCGCGCTGCCGGCGGAGACGGCCCCAAACTGCTGGCGCACCCCTTGGCGAATCGGCTCCAAGGCTTCAAACCGCGTGGCCCGCTTCGCCGCATGGATGCCAATCCCTTCGAGCGTGCAATGATCCACCCCAACGAAGACCGTGACGGCCCCGTCTTCCACCGTCACCGTGCTGGTTGCATCGGTGCCCCACATCTGGTTCGGACGCGCCGTCGTGATCGTGCCGTCGTGGACTCGTGGGCCGACGACGCATGGGGCGCGGCTGGGGGCCAAGAGGCTGGCCTGCCGCATGAGCCGCAGCACACGGGGTTTCGAGGTGCGAATCCCTCGCGCCCGTAACCGCGCCCAGACTGTGCGATGGCCTTCCCCGAGAAACGGTGAGGTGGCCAGCACCTGCCGAATATGCTCGGTTAAGACGGCGTCGGTGTACAAGGTCTTGGGGCCACGCTTGATGGGCGTGGCCCGAGGCGTCTCGGCACGGGTTCGCTGCTGATAGCACGTCGACCGGCTCAGGCCCCATTCCTGACAGACCCGGACCACACCATACGGACGCTGCGTGGAAGGCGACATGGTGTGGCTCATCACGTCGACCTCCCGGTAGCCAAAGGGGCGCCACCTCGCAGCCGCTGGACCGCTTCCCGCGACAGTTCCAGCCGCATCGTCAGATCTCCGGCTAAGGCCTTAAGCCGCGCGAGTTCGTCGTCACGGTCATCGGCGGCCCGGCTCTTCAAGGCCGCTTGGCCACTCGCGACGAACTGGTCCTGCCACTCCGACAGGTTCGCGGCCGTGATGCCCGCTTCACGGGAGACCAGATCCAAATCGTCGCCCCGCAGCACACGGAGCACGACTTCCATCTTCTTGCGCGAGGAGAACCGGCCTCGCTCCGCCTTCGATTGTGCCATGAACACCTCCATTTAGAAGAGGGCAGTATGCCCCAAATGTGTGTCCAAGGAAATCGTGGGGCGAAGGACACGGTCAATATCCGAAACGGCCGCCCATCGGAAAGGTATCATGGACGAATTCGTGCTACACCGTTCTCGATGGCCGGCTGAAATCGGCGAGGGCCCGCGGCGCAGCGCGATGTGCTTGCGTTGGCGGACCCGCATACACAGTACATTGACGGCAAGGTAGGAGTGTTTTTTTTCCCAGATGAAAAAGGGTTGCCGTCAATCTCCAGCTGACCACAGAGGTCGCTGATGGGCATGTGGGTTTTGTTCTGCCGTAGCTCGCAGGGGATCTGTCCTTCCGAGAATTTCGCCGCTTATAGGTACGTTATTTTGGTCTAGGATGATTGAAGCCGTCATCTTACTCTCTCCTTGATCCATCGTCGTGTTCGTAGATGTCAAGTCTATTGAATAATTAGATTCTGAGGAGCCGGTGGAGGTGTGCTGCCAGTCGTACTTCCTCCTTGTGTAATCGTCGCATTAGACATCAGTCCGGACGCACCCGTACCGCGATCCGAATAGACCTCAAACTCATCGAAGTAGATATGATTTGTCGAATCTCCGGCATCACCGTTAGATGTTATATAAAAGCGCCTCCATTTTAGATTGTCGAAATTGAGTCCCACATTGTGTCGAATGAGAACGCCATCGTGCCAAACTTTCACTGTCCCTGTCGATTGCTGGATGTAATACTCGGTTTTGTGCCACCCGTTAGGTAAGTTGGTATTGTCCCCAACCTTTTCCCCCCAGTATGTCGGCATGGCCTGTGTCGTCGTGTTGCCGGCGTTATTGAAGGCATTTTGCGGATGCCCAGCCACGCCGAACAAGTCGTGGTAGAGCGATCCAGGTGTCTCGAAGAATCGTAGAAGTTTTTGCTTTACGCTCATGTTCTTGTCCACACGCACGCGGGTTCGGATGAACATTTCATCGGTGTAGAGAGAGTCGGTATCGAGCTTTAAGGTCTCGTAGCTATTCGGATCGTTATACGCCAGGTTTGGATTGAAGTTGCACCGCAGCATGCGAGACCCTGCATAAGGTCCAACAATGCCATCAATCGATGTAGTTACCACGGGGCATCGGCTGCGAAAATCATCTTGAAGCCACTGATTCGTATTGCCACTCTCAAAACCGTCGTGAAAGACTCGCCCAGCGGCATAAGATGTGTCCCAGACCGCGAGTGGAGACAGCAAGATCAAAACCAAAGCAAGAAAGCTTGGACGTTTAAGCGCTCTTGCCCCTGGCAGTAGTTTAGATAATTTCTCAAGGTTCATACGTCGTTACTCCTTCGTCAGAACTTTGTATTTAGGGCCTGGTAATGAGACGAAAATTGGAACTAACGCTCATCATTGTCGTGATCACGAAAGTAGGACAGCAAGATTTGCGCCAATCGTGTTCTCGTTATTGCAATTTTTGCAACTGAATATATCCCATAAAATCAGTACGTTAGTAAATGTTCTATCTTGTAGGCCTGTCTAGCACTAGTGGCTGTGGAGGAAAAAGCCTTCACGTCTGCAGCAAAATTATTTCGGTTCCCCTGTCGGATACTTCTTTTGTTTAGCTCTTTCTATGGATGACATGTCAATTCGAGTCGACTTGGCTAATGAGTATTTAAAATCCTGCATCCGGATAGATGCAAAATGAGTGCCTTCTACGGATTTCCAAAAAGATATGGCTGCGTAGCAAGGAGTTGTAATAACTTTCAATAGCTTTCGCGTCAAGTGCTCGAAAAGCACAACCTAGATAATCCTGCCAACTTTCCCTATTCCTGCTCAAGAGCCGGTCAACAATGTACAATTACGGTATCTTAGGGAAGACTTCATATTATTACGTGCTTAAACTCAATTGAATATGGTTTATTCCCCAACAAAAAGACTATGAGGCGTTTCTCGCTAAGCCGCGAGTGGTGGTTGCTTATTACCACTATCGTACTAGAGATGGCAGTCGGGCTGATCCTTCTTCTCCTTTATAAGGGTATTGGCCGGCATCTCTGGATGTTCGCTGGGGGGCTGGTTTGGATAGGGGTGAGTCTTGGTTTTCTCATCTGGATATTTTGGAATAGCAGTCGGGCAGAGCGTCGGACTTGTACGTTTGTCGTTTTATCGAATCTACTCACCGTCGTTCTATTGGCCATGGCCGGGGAGATCGTCGTCAGGCTGGGAGTGACGCCGAATAACCAAGGCCTCTCCTTTGGACAGACGAGGCTGACACCGCAAGATTGGCAGGCGACTGTTGAATGGAACCAAGATCTGTTGCGTCGATCGCCTTCGAACATATCCTATTTTGTGCAAGATCCCTTGTTGGGGTGGACGGTTGGTTCTAGCCGACAGAGTAAAAATGGATTATATGCAAGCAGTAAAGAAGGAATTAGAAGTTCCAAAGTCGGGACTTCCTATGGAGAGACTCAAGGTCTTCCTCGAATAGCCATTGTGGGGGACTCGTATACATTTGGACTGGAGGTTCCATTTGAATCGACTTGGGGGAACAGATTAGAGAAACTACTTCCCTTTCCAGTTCAAGTTTTAAACTTCGGAGTGGATGGGTATGGAGTGGATCAGGCGTATTTGCGGTATCACCGAGATGTCCGTCCGTGGCATCCGGACATTGTGATCTTTGGATTTATTCATCATGATTTGTACCGTTCGATGGTTGTCTATCCATTCATCAGCTTCCCTGAATGGGGATTCCCGTTTTCGAAGCCCAGATTCGCGGTTGAGAGCGGACAACTCAGACTTGTTACGACGAGCGCCGAGAGCCCTGAATCACTGTTCTCGCTGAAGTCGGTAACGGATTTACCTTTTGTTGAATATGATTCTGCCTATGATAAGGAAGGTTGGGAACATAGGTGGTATCATCAATCGTATTTGGTTCGGCTAATCCTTGCATGGTTCCCGAGATGGCCCGATCCATCACCGCATGCGTCTCATGATACAACTGTAGCTGTCAATGCTGAGATCCTTGATCGCTTTGCACAAGAGGCGACAGGTGAGGGGAGTGTTCCGTATATTGTGTACTTCCCTGGACGAGGAGATTTTGCTGGGGATGAACGGATAGGCAGGGATCTCATTCTTAGCGCGCTACGGGAGAAGGGGCTACCCTATGAGGATCTGACATCCTGTATGCGATACTCTGAGCGCAGTAACAACCTCTTCAACGAAGGCAGTACTCATTATTCTCCGGAAGGGAATGAGGTTGCAGCAGAGTGTCTTGTGCCAATCTTGCAAAAGGGATTTGCTAAGAGATCCTGAGTAGTCCAAACCTCCAGCGACTTGCAAAACGTACTACTCCATAGCAGTTACAGATTCACGCGCTTCTATCACTTTGCTTTATTGGCGCCTTTCCGTGGATGATTGGCCAGGTTTCAGCCGGAACCGTCAAAAGTAGGGTTCTCCCCAGCTTTATCTGGTCTGTCCTGCTGGAGCTCGGTGGGACAAGATTCCTCTCTCGTCTGCAGCTCAACGATACGTTGGCCCTAACGACGCTGATTAGTCCTCGACGTCCGACGAGGCTTCAATTTGTTGGCGACGGGCTGCGGTAGAATAATTCGGTGGAGACTTCCTTCATTGTGACACTTAAAGAATCTTACACAGGAGTAAGCCTATGTCAGACCCACTACAGGTGACATCACGCCAGGCCGTCTCTGACCGTACCACCGACCGTAGGATACTGGATCGCGTTATTCTTCGGCATAGCCACAATGTGCAAGGTGCGGGTATGGAGGGTGAGACAGTGCTGTTGGACGTCAGCACCAGTCGCTACTACACCCTAAACCGGATGGGCAGCGTCATCTGGGAATATTGTACAGGGCAACATACCGTCAGCGACATTCATGGCTTCTTATGCGACCGTTTTGAAGTTGCGCCTGAGCAGGCGCTCGACGACCTCGTTGTCCTGATCAACCAATTGGTTGAGGAGGGCCTTCTTGTAGTAGAGGGAGGATGAATGAGCATCTTGTTCAACCTCCTTCGGAGCACGGATGACGATCGTCAGTAGTGCGGGACAGCGTGACAATGACCCCAGTTAAAAAACCTCCGGAAGCGTATCTGTTCTCCGTCTATGGTGTGCCGATAAGATATCTCGCGGAACTGCCTCTGTTGGCGACACCGGTGAACGAGTTGCTGCGGCATTTCAGGCGAGACTCGATCGACGAATCAGACGCGCTCACCATGTGCTTCCGGGCTGTCCAGCGTCGAACGGATATTCCGCTGACACTGTCCTCATCCGCGCATCGAGTATTCTCAGGAACCGGTTCGGCGGTCGAGGGTCGCCGGGGGACAGGTTTGCCCTGCGAGGTGATTCAGGATGGGAGCTGCTTGATTGCAGACTTCCATCATGTCGGAGTCCTGGTGATGGATGGGATGAAAGGCCGGGCGGAGGGCTATCTGATCCAGCCGGAAACCTTGCCTGCGAACCTGATCGAATATGTGTTCCACCTTGCCTTGATCGAGCTCTTGCGGCATCGAGGCCTCTATACCATCCATGCTTCCGCACTGGAGAAGCATGGCCGTGGGATCTTAATTCCGGCATATAGCGGCTGCGGCAAAACGACCTCCTTTATCGCCCTGCTCCGCTCTGGTTATCGGTATCTGTCGGATGATCATCCCTTGATTCGTGATGTCGGGACTCATGTGGAAGTACTGCCCTTTCCCATCAAGATTCATGTGACCGACGCGACGATCGCTTTCTTCCCTGAGCTCCTACACGCTCCGCATCATATTCTTCAATCCGGTTCACCCAAGAGGTCGTTTCATGCCGAAGATCTGTACCCGACCTCGGTGGGGGACTGTTGTCGGCCTACCGTGATGCTCTTCCCTCATGTCATCGATGCTCCTCACAGTCAGATCGAGCTCTTACCCAAAAGTGTTGCGCTACAATCGCTCCTTCCGAAGGCGTTATTGGTCTATGATCCAGAGGTGGCCAGACGGGAGTTTCAAGTCCTCGCAAAACTAGTTCAGCAGGTAGCGAGTTACCGCTTGTCTTTCGGCCGCAATATCCTCGATTTGCCGAAACTGATCACTCCGCTTCTTGAGCAAAAAGCATGCTGATGACCAGGCAGGTCTCATTGCGACCAGACGCGGAGCTCTTGGTTTGGTGTGCCCGTACCCTGGTGACGGATGAGCTCAGGGCGCGAATCAGGCAGAGAGTACAAGCACCGCTTGACTGGGCAGTCATCCTTGACTTGGCCTGGTATCACGGCGTGGGTCCCCTGTTGCATCGGAACTTGTCCTCGTTCTGTTCAGATCTCGTACCGGCCGAAATCTTGACTCAGTTATACCGGCGGATGCAGGCCGGTGCCTTGCTCAACCGGGTACTTGTCCATGAACTCGTCGTCTTGTGTGAGGCGTTGGAGGCGCATGGAGTGCCGGTTATGCCGATTAAAGGGGCGACTTTGGCGGCGGCGATCTACGATGATCCGGCTCTCCGCGAATTTAGGGATCTAGACCTGATTGTACCCGAAGGCTCCATCTCAGAAACGCAAGCGGTATTGTTGGCCTTGGGCTATGAGAGGCTCGGCTGTTCATCCGATTCTGGCGAGAGGGCCCAGGAGGATGGGCCTTATTATGTGTTTTCGAAGAAGCGGACGCTCTTTCGTGTTGATGTTCAGTATGTGATGACACACCCGCAGTTTATGTTTCGCCTGGATCGTCCTGAGTTCTGGAATTGTCGGAGGCCGGTGGTGTTGGCGAACAAGATTGTGCAAGGGCTCTCGCCGGAAGATCTGTTGATTGTCCTCTGTCTCCATGGCTCAAAGCATGCCTGGGAAGAGCTCAAATGGATTTGCGATGTCGCCGAGCTGCTTCGATCACACCCGCATCTCGACTGGGATCGGATCTTCTTGAATGCATCGTTATGGCGATGCCGGCGACTGGTGTGTTTGGGGCTGTCGCTCGCACATCTCTTGTTGGATGCCCCACTCCCTGAGGCAGTTCTCGCGCGGTTCTCTACCGATTCAGATGTACACGTATTATCTCCCCGTATGCCGGCGACTCTCCTGGCTGATCATTATTCCGGTGTGAAAGAGAGCCAAGTCGTCGCACTGCATTTTTCCTTGAAAGATTCGTGGTGGGAACGCTGGAAGTTTGGGCTGATGCTCTGTCGTGATCACCATCCTCTGGTGATGATTCCTCCGGTCTGGTTTCGCTGGCGCACGTCTCTGTCATGGCTTGCTCGATGTGTTTCCCCCCTGCACTGGGCCATGAGGAGGTTGCTCCCATCCACGATCCGAGGAGCCATCAATCGTGTAGTCGAGCACAGCGGGTAGGCACTTCGGGAAAGTATCTCAGGGAGACTTTGTTCTCTATTTCCAGTGCAGACCGTGATTAGATTCACAAAAAAGTATTGGACCGTACTGAGGGTAGGTGCAGTCGTGCTGTACATCCGCTTCCTCTTGCGGGTCAAGAGCTTGCCGCTGGTCTTGGACCGACTCAGCCGTCGCCCAAGAACACAAGGGCCTGACGATCGGGAGATGGAGAAACTGGCCTACTATGTGGACCGTTGGCTTCACGTGTTTCCCTATAACGTAAAAGGGAATTGTTTCCCGCGATCGTTGGCTGTCTATTGGTTCGCAAGACGAATGGGGTACCCAGTTCACTTTCAGTGTGGTGTGAGGAAAGACGCTTCACATCTCGACGGCCATGCATGGCTCACGTTGAATCGTGTCCCTTTTCACGAACCCAGTCAGCATTGGCAGCGTTTCACCGTCACGTTCTTGTATCCTCCGGATTCCGTCACCAACGGGCAGGTAGGACTCTCGAGATCAGAATGACAGGGCAAAGACCTCCTAACATACGTATTCGTCGCCTTCTCCGGTATCGATGACCATTCTGTTGAATCGCCTCGGTCCCTTCCTCTCGACGCTTCGCCAGGCCCTTTCGTTCGTGTGGCAGAGCAGTCCGAGCTTGGCCGTCGGTAGTATCGTCGTGAGGGTCATCCAAGGCCTGGTCCCTTTGGCAGTACTGTATTTGACGAAGTTGCTGATCGATATTGTGACTGAAGGGCTCCAGGCTCCGTCAGCCGAGGTCACGACGACAAGGATCACCGTGATTCTTGTCGGGTTGGCAAGTGTCGCAGTGGCCAGTGCCATGCTCAGCGGTGCGGCCGCTCTGATTTCCAAGATTCATGCTCACGTTGTCACCGATCATATGCATGCGCTCATTCACGCCAAATCGGTTGAGGTCGATTTGGAGTATTATGAGAATGCACGCTATTACGATACGCTCCATCGCGCGCAACAGGAAGCGCCCTATCAACCGACCGCCATTCTCAACGCGTTGCTTCAATTCGGACAAGACACCGTCTCATTGCTTGCGATGGCAGCCGTGCTCTGGTGGCTGCACTGGGGGGTGATTCCGGTCTTAATGCTGACGGCCGTCCCGTACTTGTTCGTCCGTCTGCAGCAAGCCAACCGGTTGTTTGCCTGGGAGTGCGAACGGACGCCGCTTGAACGGAAGACCTGGTACGTCAATATGCTGTTGACGCATGCCACTGCAGCCAAAGAAATCAGGCTGTTCGATCTCGGTCCTCGTCTACGGCATTGGTTTCAAGATGCCCGTTCGGTCTTGCGTCGGGAACGGATTGCGTTGGAGCGCCGAGGGGCGCTTGCGGGTTTTGTAGCCCAGGTCATCGGCGTGGGGGGGGTAGTTGGCGTCTACAGTTTCGTGGCGTTCCGGACATTTCAGGGACTGCACACCGTGGGTGACCTCGTCATGTTTTTTCAGGCGGTCCAGCGGGCCTCCGGATTCTTGGAGGGGTTGGGCTGGAGTGTGTCGAAACTCTATGAGAGCAATCTGTTCTTGACCACCTTGGATAAGTTTCTAGCTGTTGAGTCTCGCCTACTCAAATCGGCGCACCCGAAGCGGTTTCCGCGATCCATCACAGCCGGGATTATGTTCGATCATGTGTCATTCCAGTACCCGCATGAAGAACGTGTGGCTATCCGTGACGTGACCTTGACGATCAGAGCAGGCGAACATGTCGCATTCGTCGGTTCCAATGGGGCGGGAAAGACGACACTGGTGAAGCTTCTCTGCCGACTCTATGATCCATCAGGCGGCCGCATCACGATCGATGGCGAAGATCTTCGGAGCTATCCCATTACCGATGTCCGTGCTGCGGTCAGTGGGATTTTTCAGGACTTCGTGAAGTTTCAGTGTACGGCAAAAGAGAACATCTCTTTGGGCGTGAAGGCACCGGACGTCGATCTTGCTACCGTCATGCAGGCCGCTAAGCAAGCTGGGGTTCATGAGGCCATCGAACGCCTGCCGAAAGGGTATGAGTCGCTGCTTGGCACACTGTTCGAAGGCGGACATGAGCTGAGCATCGGGGAATGGCAAAAGGTGGCGCTTGCGCGAGCCTTTCTCCGGGACTCCCAAATATTAGTTCTTGATGAACCGACCAGTGCGATGGACGCCAAGGCCGAAGCCGAATTATTTAGCCGGTTTCACGAGTTGGCCAAAGGTCGCACGGCGATTCTCATCAGTCATCGTCTATCTACAGTAAAAATGGTTGATCGCATCTATGTGCTTGACTCAGGTCAAGTTGTAGAAAGTGGCTCGCATGAAGAATTGATGCATGATCATGGTGTCTATGCCGAATTGTTCCGGATTCAATCACAGTACTACAAGTAGTCTATGCCATTGTATCCGTCGCACACTGTTGCCTGTGGTCACCCACCGCTTGACTTCAGAGCTTGAGTTTCGAAATAAATGAAGTGTTTCAGTGAGTTGCAGTACGTCATTGAATCAGGAGGGGAGAGATGGAGTGCACTTTTCGACGTTCAGATGATATTGGGCAATCATCCGGCGCAACCCCTCTTTAGAGGGGGAGAGATCCACTATTAGGGGGTTTTATGCTACTTTTGACATGCGGAGGGCGTGAAGCTTGTGCTAATGTCCGTGAATAATTTCATGTGGGGTAAATGACTCTGTGAAGAGCGCTGACGAGATCAAAGGAATTGGAGGAGAGATCAAATATCACAATAGCAATATCAAGGGAGGTGAAAGAATGAAGATCACGAAAGAAGTCTATGTCAAGCCGGTTCTTGCCAAGCATGAACTGCTGCGCGACATCACGGCGGGCTATTCTGGAAACGGTGATACACGAGAGCGTATTGAAAGTATTATCTGCCGATTCTTTCCTCGACTTTGCAGATAGTGCTGTGTAGCCGCTGGTCAGTTCCGCATGGGCTGACCAGCCTGTCGCCATGGGCTCAGCTATGGATTCCCCAGATGGGCCTACCTTTCGGCATTCCCGCATTGCTCCAAGCAGTATTCTGGCAAGCCGGGTGGCTGGATGTCTGCCTTGACGACCACCAGTACCCATCACTAAAACCTGTTCATCTCCCATTTCTACGCGTGTGATCGTGTCTGATCCACTGCAGAACTTCGATCGTGAGCCATTCTCCTTGGAGCGGCGCTGTAGGGTTAACCTCGTTCTTGAGGTACTTGGGGATTCACTTCTTCGGTCAGACGATCTCACTCCAACAATCCGGTGACATAGGGACAGGCAAATTCCCGTAAAGTGGGCGAGCGCGACTCGTAATCATTGGGATCACAACTCCAAACACGTGAGAGTTCATAGGAAGGATCGACTATGTCACATGCGAACGGATTCTGTTCTTGTGTGAAGCGTTTACAGGCAAGAGTTGCAGCCGTGGCTCTGATGACTTTCCTCTATCTTGGGGTCGGACCAGTCGTCCCTTCCACCACGCAAGCCCAGACATTTAGTGATCCTGGTTTCTCGGCGGAAGTCGTAACGACTCTCCCTCCGTTCCTGCCCGTGGGGGTGACGTGGGCCAGTGATGGGCGGATGTTCATCTGGCAACGGAACGGTGTGATTAGGATTTACAAGAATGGCCAGTTATTGCCTACACCGTTCCTAGATATCAGTGCGAACGTCAATACCTTTGACGATCGAGGAATGCTTGGATTGGCTTTACATCCGAACTTTGCCATAAATGGGTATATTTACGTCATTTATGTACGAGAAAACGGCGGCAATCCAAACGATCCAAGTCCGAAGACTGAACGGCTCTCTCGGTTTATTGCGAATGCCCAAAATCCGGACGTGGCGTTGCCCAATAGCGAGACGGTCCTCATGACCATTCCCAATGACTTTCACCATCATGAGAACGGCACGTTGCGGTTTGGCCAAGACGGCAAACTCTTTGTGGGGCATGGTGAGGACACGACGGCCGATGGTGCTCAGGTAGCAGCATTTGTTGCACAAGACCTCAATGATCCACGTGGAAAAATCTTACGCATCACCGAAGATGGAAACGCCCCGGGTGACAATCCCTTCGACGACGGCACCAATTCGATCAGATCGAAAGTCTATTCCTACGGCCTGCGAAACCCCTTTCGCTTCACGCTCCACCCAACTTCAGGGGAACCCTATCTCGGCGATGTAGGATGGAACACCTGGGAAGAGTTTTCTCGAGGGCGTGGGAAAAATTTTGGCTGGCCTTGCTATGAAGGTGTCGATCCCCAGCCTGACTACCAAAACGCTTTTCCCACTCGATGTGGCCCACTGACAAGCACCGTTGTCACTCCGCCGCTTATTTCTTATCCCCACCCTGGTATTCCAGAAGCAGCCGGCGCACCATTTGTCGGGAACTCGGCCATTGGTGGACCGTTCTATACCGCGACAGCCTATCCAGATACCTATCGAAACACTTGGTTTATTTCGGACTACGCCGCTGGCTGGATTAGACGAATGACCTTCGATCAGTTTGGCAGTATGACTGGTACTGTGCCCTTTGCTACCGGACTTCAGGGTCCCGTTGACCTAGAGTTGGGCCCCGACGGATTGCTGTATTATGTGGAGATTAACACGGGCCGAGTTGTTCGCGTTCGATTTAACGGAATATCTGCGGTGGCGGCAGCTACACCCTCATACGGGTATTCACCCCTCACCGTGAATTTCTCCAGTGTCGGCTCGACCATTCCGAATGGCACCTCAGTGTCTTATCTGTGGGAGTTCGGAGATGGTCAGACTTCGACCGCGGCCAATCCTTCCCATACGTATGTATCAGCCACGGTCCAAACCTTCACCGCCAAACTCACGATCACCGCGGGTGCGAATCAAAGCTCATCTGCGACGGTCAAAATTACGGTTGGGAGTGTGCCCCCGACGGCAACCATTCAGGCTCCCATCAATGGCACTGGTGTTTTACCTGGACAAACAGTGGTGTATCAGGGGTCTGCAACCGATCCAGATGATGGGACGATTCCCTCGAATGGGCTCAACTGGACAATCCTCTTACACCACAACGACCACACGCACACACAAGTCTTTACCACCGGTGCAACGGGTTCAGTCGCCATTCAATATCATGGCATTGGAACGTACTCCTATGAATTTCAATTGAGTGCGACGGATTCCAGCGGCTTGAGCCGAACCGCCAGTGTGAACCTACCGGTCCTGAGTGACACCACATCACCATCTGATCCATCTGGGCTTGTTGCTACGGCTATCAGCTCCTCACAGGTGAATTTGTCCTGGACTGCCTCTGCCGATAATTCAGGTTCCGTCGGATATCTGGTGGAGCGTTGTCAGGGGGTGAATTGCACCAACTTTGTACAGATTGCTAGTGTCAGCACGGCCAATTACAGCGACACCACCGTGACAGGTGGTACCACTTACAATTATCGAGTTCGTGCAACGGATAGCAGTGGGAATCAGAGTGTGAATTCTACGAACACCTCTGTGACCACCGGCGGGGGCGGCGGAGGCGCTGGTCTGGTGACGGCCTTAGGGATGAATGAAGGTAGTGGGACCACGCTGGCGGATGCGTCAGGGGCTGGCCATACTGGAACGCTGATCAACGGGCCGCTGTGGGTC
>Ga0268299_1001496_pt1 | contig 40082 bp, 40 predicted proteins | sample NOBtaG_FD_193484 | JGI IMG/M metagenome (GOLD analysis project Ga0268299, IMG submission 193484) | Activated sludge microbial communities from bioreactor in Nijmegen, Gelderland, Netherland - NOB reactor | ecosystem: Engineered > Bioreactor > Aerobic > Activated sludge | place: Netherlands... | reverse complement strand
AAGATCATCCCTGGTTTATTGGTGTTCAGTTTCATCCCGAATTAAGAAGTACTGTCATGAATCCTCATCCGCTATTTGTCAAATTTGTGGAGGCGGCCGTCAATCATAAAAAAAATCAAAATTGAGATTTTAGAATTTATGTATTCCACTTTTATTTTTTTATCTAATCAAAAATCTTCAATCATAAATCCGCAATCTTAAATTATACTATGGACAGAAACTCGGCCATTGGCCTTACCCTGATAGCTGCCATGATGGTGGTCTACTTTTTTTGGATTTCACCGCCACAGAAACAATTACCTCAGCCCGTTACTCCTACTAAAAATGAAGCTGCAAGCACGGTACCGCAACCTGCTGTCAAGCCGGCAGTGCCCGACAGCGCTCTTACAGCAAGCTATGGTGACTTGGCCGGATTCTTTAATGGAGAAGAGAAATTAACTACGATTGAAACCGAGGACCTAAAAGTGAACCTCAGCAACAAGGGTGGTATTATCCAATATGTAGAACTCAAAAAATTCAAAACTTATTCGAAGAAACCATCAGCGGGGAAACCATTGGTTCTTATTGAGCCTTCCTCCAATTCATTCAGCCTGCAAACTAAATTCAAAGGTGAAGAACTCGATCTATACGCTCTTTATTATAATGTTGACTCCCGCCAAAATGGCGATACGACTGTTCTTACCTATACCGTTGCTCTTGCAGATGGCGCTGAACTGAAACAAACTTACCGCATTCCTGAAAAAGGTTACGAAATAGGATACAGTATTTCCAGTCGTGGCTTGGCGAAAGAACTTGGCGAGCAACTCTCCTTTCAATGGAACAACTTGTTGCGACCGGTAGAGAAGGACATCGCTGATAACCGAAACAATACAACCATCAATTATTATCAGAACGGCAAAGTGGATTGGCTTCCTGAGCGGTCGGGCGAAACAGAAAAAGAAACATTGGCCGGTGGAGCTCAATGGGTTTCCATTAAGCAGAAATTCTTCCTTCGTGCACTCATTGCCAACAGTGGATTTACAAACGGAGAAGTGGAGACATCGGTGAATCCTGCAGATTCTTCTGTCGTGAAGAAAGCAAACATAAAACTTCAGGTCTCAGGGAAATCATTGGAAGATGGAACCGCAGACTTCAAATTTTACTTTGGCCCAAATGCATACAAAAGCATAGGCAAAGTGGCTGATAAATTTGACCAGAATGTATATCTGGGCTGGCCTCCGGTTTATTGGATCAATAAATTTGTCATTTTCCCCGTATTCTATTTCCTGACCACCTTCATCAATAATTTCGGATTGATCATAGTCATTCTGGTGATTGCCATCAGGCTTATTCTGCTTCCGCTATCCTACAAATCATATTTGAGTATGGCAAAGATGAAGGTGCTGAAACCGGAATTGGATGAAATCAAAGAAAAGCACGGTGAGGATATGACCAAAGTTCAGCAAGAGCAACTAAAGTTGTATCAAAGCGTTGGTGTGAACCCAATCAGCGGGTGTATCCCGTTGCTGCTTCAGATGCCCATCTTATTTGCAATGTTTTACTTGTTCCCTAACACCATTGAATTACGACAGGAGACATTTTTGTGGGCAGAGGATCTTTCCACGTATGATTCAATCTTTAATCTGCCTTTCACCATACCGTACTACGGAAGTCATGTCAGTCTGTTTACCCTGCTCATGACCATTTCTACATTGGTTATTACCTGGCAAAACAATCAGGTCTCCTCCGTTCAGGGTCCGATGAAAACCATGGGGTACATCATGCCGTTGATTTTTTTATTTGTACTCAACTCATTCCCTGCCGGTTTAAGTTTTTACTATTTCATGACAAACATCGCAACGTTTGGTCAGCAGGCTATTGTAAAGCGGTTTGTGGATGAAAATAAAATCAAGGCCCTGCTGGAAGAAAACCGAAGGAAAAATGCCAGCGGTGAGGGAAAGAAATCAAAATTCATGACCAAGCTGCAAGACGCGATGAAGGCCAGTGAAGAGGCACGTAAGAACTCGGAAGAAGCACGAAAAAAAAGGAAGTAGGTTGTAAGGTAAAGGGTATAAGGGTATAAGGGTATAAGGTAAACTTGTATCCATATTCCCCTATACCTTTTAGCCCTATCCCAACCATGTGAATTGATTGTGGAAAAATACGTTTCACAATGTTCCACGCACCCCTGTTGATCATCTATATTTGCGATCCTGACTCCGGATAACTATTGGGCGTCAGGATTATTTTTTTAAACTATTTCCATGGGAAAAATCATTGCGATTGCCAATCAAAAAGGAGGCGTTGGAAAAACCACTACCGCCATTAACCTTGCAGCCAGCTTAGCGGTACTGGAGTATAAAACCCTGTTGGTAGATGCCGACCCGCAGGCCAACTCATCCTCAGGACTGGGGATTAATCCAAAAGAAGTGGAGACCAGCATTTACGAATGTATGGTGGATGGTACCGCAGTGAACGAAGCCATTGTACAAAATGAACAACTCAAATTTCTTCACGTACTTCCCTCCCATATCGATTTAGTGGGTGCCGAGGTGGAGATGGTGAGCATTGAGCACCGTGAAGAGAAAATGCGCAATGCCTTGCAAAAAGTAAAACACGATTACGATTATATTATCATCGATTGCTCTCCATCACTGGGGTTGATTACCATCAACGCGCTTACTGCGGCTGACTCCGTTATTATTCCGGTGCAGTGCGAATACTTTGCATTGGAAGGATTGGGTAAATTACTAAATACCATTAAAATCATTCAAACCCGGTTGAATCCTGATCTGGAAATTGAAGGTATTCTGCTCACGTTATATGATTCACGAACCAGTCTTGGAAATCAGGTAGTAGAAGAAGTTCGCACCCATTTCCAGAAGATGACATTCAAAACTATCATACCAAGAAACGTAAAACTTAGCGAATCACCCAGCTTTGGGTTACCCGCCATCGTACATGATGCAGAAAGTAAAGGCGCCATCAGCTACCTGAACATGGCCCATGAAATTCTTGACAAAAACAACGGAACGAAATGAGTAAGAAAAAAGCATTAGGCAGAGGGCTGAACGCCCTGCTCAGCGACAGCAACATAGAAGAACGGCTGGAAGTTGACATCCCAATTTCTTCCGGTACAACTGCTTCTCCTTCGGGAGGAACGCTGGAAATTTCCATCGAACATATTGAAGTAAATCCCTTTCAGCCCCGCTCCCATTTCGATCAGGAAGCACTGCAAGAACTTGCCGAGTCAATTAAAGTTCATGGAATTATCCAGCCAATAACCGTTCGCAGGCTCGCGCGCGATCAGTACCAGTTGATTTCCGGTGAAAGACGTTTTCAGGCTTCGAAACTGGCAGGGCTAAAAACCATTCCCGCCTACGTTCGCTCGGCAGATGATCAGCAAATGCTGGAAATGGCCTTGATCGAAAATATCCAGCGTGAAAACCTGAATGCTATAGAAATTGCATTAAGTTATCAGCGATTAATTTCAGAATGCAGCCTGAAACAAGAAGAACTTGGCGATCGGGTAGGTAAGAACAGAGCAACTGTAACCAATTATTTGCGCCTGCTGAAGTTACCACCCGATGTTCAGATTGCCGTTCGCGACAATAAAATTTCAATGGGACACGCCCGTGCGATTATTAATGTGGAGAATCCCGATCAGCAACTTTATATTTTTAAACGAACCCTTGCAGAAGATTTGTCAGTTAGAAAGGTTGAGGAACTGGTGCGCAATCTTGCTTCCGAAAAATCTGAAACAAAAGAACATCTACCGGCCTCATCGGCTGTTAACCGCGAAATAGCACAGCTTCAATCGCAGCTTTCTTCACACTTTGGCACTCGTATTGTTATTAAGAGCGATGGCAAAAAAGGTGAGATTAAAATCCCTTTTTTGTCGGTAGAAGACCTTAATCGTATCTTGGACATCCTGAAACTCCATTGAGTTATCAGGAGTAAGGCCCGGTCATGAGAAAAGTTGTTTTGACGGTATTGTTGGTTAGTCTGATCTGTATTGTATATGGACAAGATCAGGCTGCATCCGATCGTAACCCACCCGATACCGTTGAACTTAAATCATACGCCACCCGATATGATCCGCGAAAAGCGGCACTTTACGCTGCCGTGCTTCCGGGCCTTGGCCAGATCTACAATAAAAAATACTGGAAACTTCCGCTGGTGTATGGCGGGTTTGTAGGTTTTGGTTACGGCATTTCCTTTTACCAAAAAGGGTACACAAAGTACAAAAGCGAGTTGTTCGACATTTTGGAAACCGGTGACGACTACAGCACAAGCGGATTTACCGAAGATCAATTACGTACCATTGTTGACCGATACAGGCGCGAACGCGATTTTTTCATCATACTGATGGCCGGTATGTATCTGCTCCAAATCGTTGATGCACATGTTGATGCCCACCTGAAAGAGTTTGACTTAAACCCCAATTTGCACGTAAGGGTTCAGCCCATCATGGAAACCGATATGATGACCGGGCGAACGGCCGGTTTCTCCATTAAGTTTAGGTTTTGAGTTCCAATTTTATTTCAGGAAAAGTCAATAATTCTGAAATTCCTGTTCATTTTTGCCAGCTATGAAAATTCTAATACTCGGCTACGGTAAAATGGGTAAAGCCATTGAAAAAATTGCCCTTGAAAGAGGACATGAAATTGTGGGGCGGATCAATGAATTCAATCGCCACGAAATCACAACAATAGCTGATGTAGCGATCGAATTTTCCCAGCCCGAAGGAGCCTTTGAGAATATCCGGTTTTGTCTTGAAAACAATATTCCAATCGTATGTGGCACAACCGGTTGGCTGGATAAAAAAACTGAAATAGAAAAACTTACCCAATCCTGTAATGGAACATTTTTTTATGCGTCTAATTTCAGTATTGGCGTCAACATCTTTTTCCGCTTGAATGAACAACTGGCAAGAATGATGAGCAACCTCAACCAGTATGATATCAGTATTGACGAAATCCATCATACTGAAAAGAAAGATGCCCCCAGCGGCACAGCTATTACACTGGCAGATGGAATTATTAAGAATTTTCATGCTAAGAAAAAGTGGATCAGCAAAACCATCAGCACTAAACCGGCTACAGAGAGACCGGAAGATTTAATGATTACATCTTTCCGAATCGACCAGGTACCGGGCACCCATCATGTTAAATATTTCTCCCCTATTGATGTCATTGAAATACGCCATACGGCCCATTCGCGTGAAGGATTTGCCCGTGGAGCGGTACAGGTTGCCGAATGGCTGCCGGGAAGAAAAGGGGTATTGGGCATGGAAGATTTTTTACAATTCTGATTTATAATCCCTTTATTTGCACCGTTTTATTTAAGCGATACCTATGAATTGGCAGTTTTGGAAAGCAAAAGAAAAGAAAGAGGAAAAACCAAAGTCGAAATTAAGAGAATGGTGGGATGCCATCTTGTTTGCCGTGGTGGCGGCTACCCTTATCCGGTGGCTGATCATGGAGGCGTATACCATTCCTACGCCATCGATGGAGAACTCATTATTAGTAGGTGATTTCCTTTTTGTGAGTAAATTCCACTACGGAACACGTACACCTAAGACTCCCCTTCAAATACCATTAACCCACCAGAAAATCTGGTTTACGGAAATTCCATCTTATGTAGAGTGGATACAATTACCACAATACAGATTGCCCGGTTTCAGTGAAGTAAAACGAAACGATGTAGTTGTCTTCAATGTGCCCGGCATGTATGAAAACAACTGGGGACTTCCGCAAAGCGAATGGAAAAAATACCCGGTCGACCTTAAAACAAATTATATTAAACGCTGCATGGCCGTAGCAGGCGATGTACTGGAAATCAGAGACAGGCAAGTATATGTTAACGGTGAGGTTGCACCTAATGCCCCCAATATGCAATACAGTTATTCTGTAGTTGCCAAAGATGAAATTAATGAACGCAACCTGGAAAAACTGGGGCTTGACCGCGGGGACTACAGTTCTCAGCGTGTTTCAGCTACAGAAGTTCACTACTACATGTTTTTAACAAACGAAGTGGCTGAAAAATTAAAAGCCCTCCCCTTCATTACAAGCGTTCAGGTAAACTCAAGAAATCCTGATGAAGATGACCCTTCTATTTTTGGACATTCGAAGTACAGAAAAGGAAACGGTGATAACCTGCCTCCCTTAACCATTCCAAAAGAAGGCATGACCATACCGGTTAATGACTCTACCCTTTCCATTTATGGAGGCACCATTGTTGATTACGATCATAATGATGACGCAAAAATTGCCGAAGGAAAACTTCTGATTGACGGGAAAGAGGTTTCATCCTACACCTTCAAACAGGATTACTACTTTATGATGGGCGATAACCGGCATAATTCGCACGACTCGCGCTACTGGGGTTTTGTACCGGCCGATCACATTGTTGGAAAAGGATTCTTTATCTGGTTGTCGATCGACTCCAATCAAAGCTTCTTTAAGAAAATTCGCTGGAGCAGGTTCTTTAACCTGATTCGATAGCCGTTAAAGTTTCCCGACAAGGGTACAGGGTTGGTGAAACACCCGTAGATAAGTTAGCGGAAAAATGAAGACAGCATCTCATTTAGCATCGCTACGGAAAAGCAAAGGTATGTCTCAAGAGACCCTGGCGGAAGCATGTGGTTTGTCGTTACGGGCAGTTCAGCGAATTGAAGCAGGCGAAACATCTCCGAGGCCACACACCGTTAAAGTAATTGCCCAGGCCCTTGGTGTACCTGTTGGAGAACTGGCTGAAAAGTTAACTCCGGTACCAACCATCATTGGTGACGATCGCTTCCTTCCTGCCCTTCGCGTTGTCAACTTCTCTGCCATGTGTGGTCTGGTCATTCCCTTGGCAAATATTTTTGTGCCCGTCCTGCTTGCAAAACGCTATGGAAGTTTGAACGATGAGGTGTCATACAAAAAACTTATCAGCTTCCAGGTAATTTGGTCGCTTGTCACGTTTCTTGGTGTTGTCTTTACACCCTTCCTGCTTAAGCTCTTCACACAAACCGTAGCTTTTGGAAAGATGCCACCTCCGGTATTACTGGCCTATGGTGGAATGATTTTGCTGAATGTTTTCTTTACGGTCAAATCTGCCTTCCAACTTCGTTCCAGTACAGCCATCTACGGTTGGGTGCCGCTGATTTTTTAATTCCTGTAAAATTTCGCAGAAATGACGTAAGAATGCCGCTACCCTTTACCGGCTAACGGGTAGATCTTTGCGTTATCACTAATAAAACATTTATGAAATTTTTGTTCCCTGTCTTGATCACCGCTATCCTGGTTTCCGTTGGCACCTTTCTGTTAATGCATCTTCATTTTACCGGTCTTTTGCCGTGGGAAGTTGACAGTCGAGAAGGAGTCATTCATGCAACCCTGCAATCCGACATATTGCAAGAAACCCGGGAAGTAATCATTACCCTTCCTCCAAACTATTCAGCACAAAAAAAATATCCTGTTCTGTATATGCTTGATGCAGGTCCTTTACAGGATCGAAGTGCTGATGTTCTTGAAATATTGGCTGCCAGCGATTATGCTCCCGAAACAATTGTGGTGGGTATTCCAAACCCGGGCATGGAAGCACGGCAACGCGATCTTACGCCACCCTATATGATCAGCGACATGGACGACCCGGCCAGCGCACCTGGTGGTGGCGATAAATTTTTGGAATTCATTCAGAAAGAACTCATTCCCTTTATCGATAGTCAATACGCTACTTCCAACTATCGTTTATTTAGCGGAAACTCGCGTGGCGGACTTTTGGTACTTCATTCGCTGATGACCAACCCAGGTTTGTTTCAGGCAAGAATATGCTACTCAACACCCTTCTGGCGGCAGGATGAATTGATCCTTCAAAAATTCAGCGACTTCATGGATAAAACTGATACTTTAAACACTTTTCTGTTCTTCAGTGCCGGAGAAGATGAGACTGACAACATCAAACGGGGTTGTGGCAGTCTTGCTGAAAGACTCGGAAAAAATACACCTTTCGGTTTTGAGTGGAGCTATCAGTTCACTCCCAAAGCTGATCACCAAAGCAATTCACATCGATCAGCAGGAAAAGCCTTAGGCTTGTGGGGAAAGCATGCCCTGAGGCAACACGACAAACTTCAATCGAAGTAAGTCAATAGGTTTGGTGGAAATTTTATGCGATTGAAATTACCGGCAGGTGTTAACATTTCACCAATCGATTTGCTTCACTCCCTTACCCTGTAAATAAGCATTTGCCTTACTGAAATGCTTGCCTCCGAAAAAACCGCGGTCCGCTGAAAAAGGTGACGGATGGGCCGACATCAGTACCAGGTGTTTATTGCGGTCAATTACCTCTCCCTTTTTTTGTGCATAAGCTCCCCATAATAAAAACACCAGGTTTTCTTTCTGATCAGAAAGTGCCTTGATCACTGCATCGGTAAAAATTTCCCAACCTTTGTTTTGATGAGAGCCGGGAGATGATGCCCTTACCGTTAATGTTGCATTGAGAAGTAAAACCCCTTGTTCGGCCCACCGCTCTAAATTGCCGGTTGATGGAATTGGTTTACCCAGATCGGCATGAATTTCTTTAAAAATATTGGCCAGCGAGGGTGGCACTCTTACTCCTTCCCTCACGGAAAAGCATAGCCCATTTGCCTGGCCTGGCCCGTGGTATGGATCTTGTCCGATAATAACAACCTTCACCTGCTCAAAATCACAATAATCAAATGCCTTAAAAATTTCCTTTCCGGGCGGATAAACGGTATGCTGCTGGCACTCAGATTTAATAAATTCAATAAGTTCTGAAAAATAGGGTTTCCCAAATTCAGCCGCGATATGCAATTTCCACGAGGGGGCAATCTTAACATCCATATTTCGGTCGATTTACCTAAAAGGATTCTTAAATTAAATATTGCAAAATCCAAAAAATTAATACTTTTAGGGCGCATGGTGACCGAAATCACACAAGGAATTAAAGTAAGCGTGGAAACTGAATACCAGCCTGCGTATTCAAGTCCGGGACAATTGCACTTTGTTTTTACGTATCGTATCACCATCGAGAATCAGAGTGAGAATACATTTCAACTGATGCGCAGGCACTGGCAAATTTACGATGCAGGTTTTCTGATGCGGGAAGTAGAAGGCGAAGGCGTTGTAGGACAGCAGCCGGTGTTAGAGCCAGGTCAATCTCACCATTATGTCTCGGGATGTAATCTGAAATCCGGAATTGGAAAAATGGTAGGCACCTATACGATGGAGCGCGTGATTGACGGGCACAAAGTACAGGTAAACATTCCGGAATTTACCATGATTGCCCCGCTAAGACTTAACTAAGTGTTCAATCTTTTCCAGCTTAAAACCTACATCACCTACTGGCTGGATGCCGTGGATGAACACTCTTTACACTCCCCCTTCTTGTTCGATCTGTACACAAAAATTATTAAGGCGGAATCGGAGGGAATTTTTGAAATTGAGAAACTGAGGGCCAAGTTACTCAAGATCACCAGCGAAATTGAAGTAGTGGATTTGGGTGCAGGCTCAAAACATGCCAGTAGCGCTAAAAGAGCGATCAACGAAATTGCCCATCATAGTCTGAGTGACCAACGGTTTTCGTTACTCTATCTTCGGATGATCCATCACATCGATGCAAGAAACATTATTGAACTCGGCACCTCGCTGGGAATTAATACCCTCTATCTTGCCCAGAAAAAAAACGCCAGGGTATATACGTTTGAAGGATCTGAGAGCATTGCCGCGGTAGCACTTGATACGTTCAGTTTTGCAGCCGCAGAGAATATTGAATTGATAAAAGGAAATATCGACTCAACATTATATTCAAACCTGTCGCGGATGCCCAAAATAGACCTGGCCTTTATGGACGCCAATCACCGCTACACGGCAACCATGAAGTATTTCAACTGGCTATTGATGAAAATCCATCACAAAAGTGTGATCATCCTGGACGATATTCATGATACTCCGGAAATGGAAAAGGCGTGGAATGAAATCCGTAAACATGAGCTGGTGTATACCAGCATTGACCTCTATCGGTGTGGAATTGTTTTTTTTGATCCATCATTGAACAAACAGCACGTTGTACTGCAGTTTAAAATATTGAAATAATACAGAGAAGACTTATTTTTGAACTTCATTAAAACCAATATGAGCGAGAATCCTACCCCACAGCCTGTTGAACAGCCTAAAAAGTCGAATAAGAGCACCATTATTATAGCACTCCTTTCGATCGTAATTATTATTCAGTTCGTAAAAATCTACCTGGATACGAAAGAGGAGCAGGTGCTGCGGGCAGAAAAAACCACCACCGAAGAGGAACTGGCCAGCACCATGCAACGGTTAAATGAGATCAGAACCGAGCTCGACAGTAAAATTGTAGAAATTCAAAAACTGGGTGGCGATATATCAGAACTGCAAAAAGCTAAACAGGAAATTGAATCAGAATTAAAAAGAACGAGACGAGCCAATGGCCAGGTTATTAAAGAGCTAAAAGACCGGGTTGAAGGATATGAAGAACTTCTGAAGGTTAAGGATGAAGAAATTGAAAAGCTTAAATCGGTCAACAAAGAACTCTTGTCGGAAAATGTTAATCTTAAGACCGAAAAAAATCAACTAGGAGACTCTATCAACAGACTTTCCCAGACAAAAGAAGCGCTCGCTACGAAAGTTGTCATTGCCTCACAACTGAAAGCCGAGAATGTGCGAATTGTGGCATTGAATGAAAGAGGAAAGGAACGTGAGTCGCCTTTCAAAAGCCGCCAGGTAGGCAAACTGAAGATTGATTTTAACCTGGCAGAAAACAATGTTGCCCCAATTGAAGGAAAGAAAATCATGATTCGTATTGTTGATGAAAATGGCCAGGTGCTCTTTGACGTCTCCCGTGGTTCCGGAACATTCCTGTACAACGACAAAGAAGAATTTTACACGGCTTCCCAGGAAATTCTGTTTGACAACACCCGACAAAAACTTACTTATTTGTACGATAAAGGATCGGACTACGCTGCCGGTGCGTACACCCTTGAGATTTACTGCAACGATTATAAAATGGGTAGCGGGAAGTTTGAAGTGAAGTAGACGTAAGACGTAAGTAGTAAGTAGCAAGTATTTAGACACGTTCGTTCTTACTACTTATGTCTTGATACTTATGTCTTAATACTAACGTCTTCGTTAATCTTTCACCCGATTCAGCGAAAGCATGCCCACCATCCAGTTAGGCAATGGCTTTTCGGGGTTGCGTTTTTTTACGCTCAGGTACCATCCAATTTTCTCGAAAATTGGAATCTTATGAGTTTCAACAAACTCAATAAGGGTTCCGTCCGGGTCTTCCACATAGGCAAACTGACCTGCCGCTTTTCCCATATCAAACGAATCGCTGCTGTCAACGGTGAAGGGGAATCCATGCTCGGAAGCTTTCTTTGCCAGGTGGTTCATTCCGTTCACATCAAAGCAAACATGAATAAAGCCAAGGTCGCCCCAATTGCGGTCAGCGTAAATTTTCCGTGGCTTGCGGGTCTTCACTTCTATCAATTCAACCTCGGTGGCACCCAGTAAACGTCCAAAATTTCCCATACCGGTTTTGGTGGCACGCAGCAATATTCTTCTGAATTTATCTTCAGCCCCCGGCAGGCCCTTTAAATCGTTAAATACATCTGTAGAATCATACACAACGGTTGAGTATCCGAGCACATCGCGATACAACGGAAGTGCCTTATCAATATCACTCACACCTATCACACATCCGGCTACTCCACCATTTTTACTTTTTCGAAGTTGAAACCAGCTGTTGCTTTCTACCACTTCAAACAAATTTCCATACGGATCAGCAATGAAAAAATGCTTACGTCCATCCGGTGCCTGAGTCAGACCTCCGATGATATTCGCACCTTTTGCTTTGAGTTCATTATATTTTTCTTCAACCTCGCGCGATTTAATTTTAGTGGCAAACACACCGGTATCTCCTAATACAATATCAAATGCTGCTTTAGCCGGGGTTTTACTGGTGTACTGCCAAATCTCAAAACCACCGCCACCGCTCATGTTTAAGGCTAAAATAGCATAGCGGCTTTCAACCTTACCGGATGTATACCGGGTCATCAATTCAGCTTTCGCGGCATCCTTAAAAACGGGTACATCCATTTCAAAATGCTTTCTGTACCAGGTCCATGCATTTTCAGCATCTGTAACTCCAATTCCTACCTGCTGTATACCGCTGATGATGTATGTCATTTTAGGCTTATGATTCGTGATGTAAATTTGCCTCCAATATTACGGAAATTATCGGTTTAACGAGTGTTAGGGAGGCGTTTAGGTATGGCGGAGTTCCCGGAAAACCTAACCTTGTGAAGTAACTCAAATCATTGAAAAACAAGGTGATAGACTACTAAACCAACTTAAAAGAAAACTTGTTCGTTTCGGCCTGTTTCCATACCTTTGCACCTCATTTTAAAAAACTATTGTTTAACCATGAAAAACTACGAGACAGTATTCATTTTGAATCCCGTTTTGTCTGATGATCAGATGAAGGATACTGTTGAGAAATTCGTGAAGGTTTTAAAGAAGGGCAAGGCTGACGTAATTAACGTTGAGCAATGGGGTTTGCGCAAATTGGCATACCCGATTCAACACAAGTCGACCGGCTTCTATAACCTGATTGAATTTTCGGCAGCTCCTGAAGTGATCAACTCGCTCGAAACCGAGTACAGACGCGATGAATCAGTAATGCGCTTTTTGACGACCGTTCTGGACAAGCACGCTGTTATTTACAACGCACGCAGACGCAAAGGCGAATTCAACAAGAACAAAGGAAATGTTAAACCAGTAAGAAAAGCTGAGGAGGAGCCTGCACGATGACACTCATGAACGAACCCATCAAGCGCGTAGAACTTAAGCCTAAGTATTGCCGCTTTAAGAAAAACGGTATCAAGTATATCGATTATAAGGATCCTGATTTCTTGTTGAAGTTTATCAACGAGCAGGGAAAAATCCTTCCTCGCAGACTAACCGGAACCAGCTGGAAATTTCAAAAGAAAGTTTCACAGGCTGTTAAGCGTGCGCGCACGATTGCATTGCTTCCGTATGTTGCCGATTCGTTAAAGTAATTCTAACCTTAATCAGAAAACGAACATGGAAGTAATATTGACACAAGACGTACAGGGACTTGGCTATAAGAATGATACTGTTAAGGTAAAAGCCGGCTATGGCCGTAACTACCTGATTCCAACCGGTGTTGCTATCATTGCCAATGATTCTAACAAAAGACTGGTGAATGAAAATATTCGTCAGGCTTCACACAAGGCCGCAAAGCTGAAGCAGGATGCTGAAGCACTTGCACAAAAAATTGGTGAGTTAACCATCGAAATTGGAGCAAAGGCTGGCGAAACCGGAAAAATTTTCGGTGCCGTTACACCTTTCCAGGTGGCTGATGCCCTGAAAGCAAAAGGCTTTGAAATCGATCGTAAGAAAGTGATTTTCAAGGAACAACCTAAAGAAATAGGTACTTACAATGTATCGCTTGACTTACATAAGGAAGTAAAACATGCGATTAAAATTAATGTGGTAGCTGAGTAATCGGTTACCAGCAATAAAGCGCAAGCCCCGATCGGAAAGGTCGGGGTTTTGTTTTTTATAGCCTTACACCATGCTAACTTACCAACATGTTTCGCACGGAGATTATCCCTCAGCCATTTCCGGTTACCATAAACGTGAAGGACAAAATTCTCACAACCGGTTCCTGTTTCTCTGATACCATTGGAAAGCAACTGTACGAATCAAAGTTTCCTGTTCTGGTCAATCCTTTTGGCGTTGCCTATAATCCATTCTCTATCCATAAAGTGTTACGGTATGGATTGCACAATCAGGTTGTTCCCGATCATACCTACCTGGAAAGTCAGGAATTATTTGCCAACTACGACTTTCACTCTTCCTTTTCTTCACTGAAAAAATCTGAAACAGCGAGTAAACTAAAAGAGGTTATTGGTGGGGTTCACTACTTTTTAAAAGAAACGAAATGGCTCCTGATCACCTACGGTACAGCCTGGGTTTACGAACGAAAAGATACCGGTGATATCGTTTCTAATTGCCATAAGATGCCGGCCACCAACTTTACAAAATCATTACTGAGCCGGAAGAAAATTCTGGAATCGTTTGGAGAATTCTACGAAGATTTAAACTCCTTTAATCCGGGGTGTCACATCATTTTAACGGTAAGCCCCGTACGACACCTCAAGGAAACGCTATCGCTAAACAGTGTGAGTAAATCAGCACTCAGACTCGCCTGCCAAACCATTACCGAAACTTTTCGAAATACCTTTTATTTTCCATCGTATGAGATCATGCTGGACGACCTGCGCGATTACCGGTTTTACAAACCGGATATGATTCACCCATCGGAGGTGGCAGAAGAATATATCTGGAACAGGTTTTCAGACTGTTGCTTTGACGAAACAACAAGACATTTTATTAAAAAATGGAAAACGGTTCTCACCTCGCTTCAACACAGGCCTTTTCAACCTCAAACATTATCACATCAAAATTTTTTGAAAGCCACGTTAAAACAACTGGAGGAACTCAAGAATACAATTAATGTTACAAAAGAAATTGAGTTTGTTAAATCACAATTGACTTGAACCAATGTCTGGCAAAAAACCAAATCGGCTAATTCATGCCATCAGCCCGTATTTACTGCAGCACGCTCATAATCCTGTTGATTGGTATGAATGGGGACAAGAAGCTTTGAAAAGAGCGCTATCGGAAGATAAGCCAATCCTAGTGAGCATCGGCTACTCCTCTTGCCACTGGTGCCACGTAATGGAACGTGAATCTTTCGAGAATGATCAGGTAGCGGATGTGATGAACAAATTCTTCATCTGTATTAAAGTTGACCGCGAAGAACGACCGGATATCGACCAGGTTTATATGGATGCCGTTCAGGCTCTGGGCGTGAATGGCGGATGGCCTTTAAATGTTTTTCTTACGCCCGACCAAAAACCATTTTTTGGAGGCACCTATTTTTCGCCACAGGCATGGATGCAAGTTTTAACCAACATCCATCACGCTTTTAAAACCAGGAGAGACGATATTCTTTCTTCTGCTGAAAGACTGACCAATCATTTAGCGAGTCAGGGTGTTATCCAATACAAGAAAAAATCAGAGCAACAGGATTTCAGGCAGGCGCTGGATGGCATGTTTAACCAACTGGAATCTAAATTTGATTGTACCTGGGGCGGATTGGATCGCGCACCTAAATTTATTATGCCCTCAATCTGGCTATGGCTGCTTCGTTATTGGCACATTTCCAACAACCATTTAGCACTTGATCATACGCTTTTCACCTTAAAGAAAATCGCACAGGGCGGAATTTACGACCAGGTCGGTGGTGGATTCGCACGCTACTCGGTAGATGGTGAATGGTTTGCGCCTCATTTTGAAAAAATGCTATACGATAATGCTCAATTGTTAAGTCTGTACAGCGAAGCCTACAGCATTTCTAAAGATGATTATTTCAAGCAAATCGTAAATGAAACTTATGAATGGCTGAAGCGCGACATGATACACCCCGATGGCGGTTTTTACTCGGCTTTAGATGCCGACAGCGAAGGCGTAGAAGGAAAATTTTATACATGGGAATATGAACAGTTAATCACCGTGCTTGGAGCATCGAATGCGAAAAGTTTAGTCGAGTATTTTGGCGCAACGCCTGAAGGAAACTGGGAGCATGGACTTAATATTCTGATTAATTCAGGTCAGGCCGCGTCAGGCGGACTAACGACTGACACAATCCTGACTGGAAAACAAAACTTGTTGAATGCGAGAAACAATCGCATCAAGCCCGGTTTGGATGATAAGATTCTTGCCGGCTGGAATGCCATGGCCATCATAGGATTAGTGGATGCCTTCCATGCATGCAATGATCATCGCTTCCTTCAAACAGCTAAGAGGAATGCCGTCTTCCTTCAAAAAAATCTGTTAGAGGGAAATACCTTGTACCGATCTTACAAAGGAAAAAGATCTTCAACGGAAGGTTTTCTGGAAGACTATGCCTACTTCATTCAGGCTTGCATCAAACTCTACCAGGCCTACTTTGATGAAGCGTGGTTAAGGCAAGCGAGAAGTTTAACCGAGCATGTATTAGAAAATTTTTTCGATAAAGAAGAATCGTATTTTCATTTTACCAGCTCGCAATCCGAAAAACTGATTGCCCGAAAAAAAGAAATCTTTGATAACGTTATCCCTTCTTCCAACGGCATCATGGCTCAAAATCTATTTCACCTGGGTACTTTGCTGGATCAGGAAGTTTGGAAGAACCTGGCGATAACCATGACCGAAGAACTAAGCCACCTGATCTATAGTGAACCCAACTATATGTCGAACTGGGCGATTGTGCTCACCGAAATCAGGCACGGCATGGCTGAGGTTGCCTTTACGGGTAAGGAATACCTGTCTCTTAAAAACGAGTTCAGACAGAACTACCAACCGTTTACGTTGCTTATGGGCACAAAAAATGCCAGCCCTCTTCCCCTGTTGGCCGATAAAACGACACAGGATGACACCTCTGTGATTTATGTTTGCTACAACAAAACATGTAAACTGCCGGTTCATACCGCGCACGAGGCTTTACAGCAACTTGTCTGATTCATTTTGATTATTTTACACGGTGGAAATTTTCGAACAGGCTGACTCCAGAAATACCTTCTTTGCAGAAATTCTGCTGCCAGTTCCTATTCCCAAATTATTTACCTACAGGATTCCCTTCGATCAAAATAACAATGTAAAACCCGGTCTGCGGGCCATTGTTCAGTTTGGCGACCGGAAAGTTTTAACCGGGATAATCATCCAAATACATGAAACTCCGCCCCAGGAGTATGAAGCCAAGTACATTCTTGAATTACTGGACGATGAACCGGTCGTGAACGCACAGCAGTTCAAACTCTTCCGGTGGATTGCTGAATACTACTTGTGTACCGAAGGAGAAGTGATGAATGCCGCACTGCCCTCCGGACTAAAACTTTCCAGCGAATCCATGGTACAGATTCACCCTTCCTTTAGCTGGGAAACTACCTTATTTGAGTTTTCACAGAAAGAAGAAATTCTATTAAGGCACCTTCAGCAAAAACCCCATGCTTATTCAGAGATATCAAAGCTGCTGGGGATTAAAAACCTTTACAGCATTCTTAAATCGGTGGTAGGCAAAGAAGCTGCTATCCTTTTTGAAGAGGTTAAAGAAAAGTTTAAGCCTAAAACAGAAAAACGGATCAGGATCACAAACGGTTATTTAACTTCTAAGGCTCTTGAAAGCGTATTTCAACTGCTTGCCGCAAAACCAAAACAGGAATCTGTATTATTGAAATACCTGCAACTGGTTCCGGTTCTTCAGGACAGCCAGGCAAACAAAAACGGTATTTCGAAAAAAATCCTGTTAGAGGGCGATATTTCAGAATCTTCCCTGGCAACATTAATAAAGAATGCAATCCTGGAAGAGTTTGAAGTGGTGGTTTCACGTTTTGAAGAAGATGCAGATCAGCCGTTACCCGAAATTTTGTTGAGCGAAGAACAGAAAAATGCGCAAGCCGAAATCTTAAAAAACTTTGAAACCCATCCGGTAACACTCTTGCATGGAATTACCGGTAGTGGTAAAACCGAAATTTATATCAACCTGATCAGGAAAGCGCTCGATGGCGGAACGCAGGTTTTATACCTGCTTCCCGAAATTGCACTGACAACCCAAATCGTTCAGCGACTGAAAAAAGTTTTTGGCACTACAATGGGCGTATACCATTCAAAATTTTCTGACAATGAGCGTGTAGAAGTTTGGAATGGGGTATTAAGCGGACGATTCAGGTTCGTAGTAGGCGTTCGGTCTTCCATCTTCCTCCCCTTCGATAATTTAGGATTGATCATCGTAGATGAAGAACATGACACTTCGTACAAACAGCAGGAACCTGCACCACGGTATCACGCACGCGATGTGGCATTGATGATGGGTCATTGGCACCACGCCAAGGTGTTGTTGGGATCGGCAACGCCATCGGTGGAAACCTACTACCAGGCCATGAATAAAAAATACGGATTCGTGCAACTTCATAAACGGTATGGCGATGCCCGCCTTCCGGAAGTGATACTGGCAGATATGAGCCAGGAGCGAAGAAACAAGACCATCAAAGGAGATTTTTCGCGCACCCTTTTAAAAGCCATTGGAGAAGCGCTCGCACAACACGAGCAGGTTATTATTTTCCAAAACCGAAGGGGTTATTCTCCTATGGTGCACTGTGAAGATTGTAGCTGGGTGCCCAAGTGTATTAACTGCTCAGTAAGTTTAACGTATCACCAATACAAGCATGCACTGATCTGTCATTATTGCGGATACCGGGAACTCCTTCCCACGCAATGCCCAACTTGTTCATCCAGGCGGATTACAACTGTTGGATACGGAACCGAAAAACTGGAAGAAGAACTGAAACTTCATTTTAAAGAAGCGAGTGTTCAACGAATGGATTTTGATACCACCCGTGTGAAAAGCGGCTACGAAAATATTATTGAACAATTTGAAAGGGGCGCCACCAATATTTTAGTGGGTACACAAATGGTTACGAAAGGTCTCGACTTTGACAAAGTGAGCCTGGTGGGTATCTTTAATGCCGACAGGATGATGCACTTCCCGGATTTCCGTTCATACGAACGGGCCTTTCAACTGATTACACAAGTAAGCGGGCGCGCTGGCAGGCGAGATAAACCCGGAAAGGTGATCATTCAAACCTCCCACACCGACCACCCGATTTTAAGTTTTATACTCAATCATACTCAGGAAGAATTTTACCAGACTGAAATTACGGATCGACAACAACATGCATACCCTCCGTTTGCCAGGCTCATCGAAATTACCGTCCGTCATACAGACAAAAAGATAAGCCATGAAGTTTCACATAAACTTGCCGACTGGTTAAGAAGTGCCCTTACAGATTGCAGGATTTTAGGACCTGGAGAGCCCGTTGTCTCCAAAATCAGGAATCAATACTTAATGAACATGCTCATTAAAATTCCCCGTGATTCAGGTCATCTTATGGAAGTAAAAAACAAAATCACTTTTTTTGTACATAAGGTTTTGCAGGAAAAGGAACTCAGAAGCGCCAGAATTGTGGTGGATGTAGATCCGGTCTAGAGCCGCATCATGTTTCGGCTCTACACTTACGGGTATGCGTAATGCCCGATTAGTGTAATTAACTACTAATGTGGTTGTTTAACCCTCTTTGATTTAGGTTTTGCAATCAATTCGGAAATTTCTATTTTAAAGTTTTAACCATTAAGATTCATGAAAAAAATACTAACCCTTATTTTACTTACAGGAATTGGAATTAACGCTTTTTCCCAACTTCATATTCGTGCCAACATTGGCTATAATCTTCCCATGAACTCTCAAGTCATTGGTGTTAACACTGAAGGCACCTACAGCCAGTCGGGTTACGATGGAAGTCAAGAAAATGTTTATGGAAGTTATGGCAGCGGCTTCTCATTTCATGCGGCTGTTGGCGGAAGTATCAATGGAGCGTTTGGTTTCGACATTGAAGCCGGCTATCTATTGGGAAAGGAGTACTCATCAAAATATTTTTTCTATGATGGTGAAGTAAATTATACCACAACAAGAGTATCTGAAAGTCATTCGCGATCGCTTCAGTTTTCTCCATCCTTTACCATGACTGCAGGTAGCGAAAACATTCAGCCTTACGTGCGTATGGGCCCTGTATTAACATTCACAAAACTAAACTATACCTCAAGTGAGGTCGAGGAAGATGATGGAACTGTAATGTTTGAAACGGAGGAGAAAGGCACAATCAAAGGTGATGTGAGCATCGGATTAAAAGGCGTGGTAGGTGTAATTTTTAATGGAACAAAGAAAATTCAATTTTTTAGTGAACTAAATTTCGTGAGCATGTCTTTTTCACCAAAAGAAGGTGAAATTACTTCTTACACTGTAGATGGCGAAGACGCATTGGACACCCTTGAACCTGAGGATAGGAATAAAAAGTATGAAGATACTGTCGACTATAATGACGAAGGTGTTGAGTTGAAGAAAAAATTATCTATGGGGAGCTTCGGTATTCAGGCTGGGGTACGTTTTATGTTGAGATAATTCCGTAATGATTATCGCAATCTGCGCTGGTTCAACTTCAACTTGTTACTCAAACCATTCACCTGTCATTTCGAGCGAAGCGAGAAATCTTCTCATGGCGGTCATCTAATGTTTGTCAGGTTGAGCGGAGTCGAAACCTGATTTCGGAGTTCGAATTAGTCTTCGACTTCGCTCAGACTGACATTAGGGACATTTTGAAACAGCCTCTACGAAACAAAAAATTACTCGTCTACCGAAACGAATAGTGCCCAATAATTTTATACGAAAACAAAACATCCTCCAATACCTGCCCGCCACCAATGTTATGAACAATCATGTTCCGCATACCGTCTGATGATTTCCTATCTACCACCACGCCAATGTGTGTAACGGCACCACCCAGGTTCCAGCACACGATGTCGCCTGCAACATAATCAGCAGGGTTGTGTGTTATTTTTTTCACTGTTCCTTTCCTGCTAAAATATTTCATTAGGTTGGGTACGCGTCTGTGGTCAATATTTTTATCGGTGGTTTTTAATCCCCAAAGCTTCGGGTATTGGCTGAAATGCGCTTTCATATCTTCATGTACTTCTTTTTGAAGATCAATTCCCATCTTTCGGTATGCCCGGATGATCACATCCGTACAAACACCTTTACCGGCAGGAATATCACCATTCGGATAAGAGATAGAAAAATATTGAGGATCATACTCAACGCGCTGATGGGTAAGTTCAATGGCGGCAGAAGAAAGTCTCTTAAAAAAGTCTTCTTGCGCGGATACGCCACAAGCATATAAGATGGCTGCAACAAAAAGAATTCTGGTCTTCACCTGGTTACCGCAAGATATCCCACACTTCGTTTAAGACCGGAATGGATGTGTGAGCGGTAAGATCAAACTGGCAGGGAACAACAGAAACGTAATTATTGGCAATAGCCCATTCGTCATTGTCTTCACCTTTGTCGAAGTTCACAAAGTTGCCCGTCATCCAGTAATATTTCCGGCCATTGGGGTCAAGGCGCTCAACAAATTCTTCTACCCATTTGGCATTTGCCTGCCGGCAAACGCGAATCCCTTTTAAAGAACGGTTTTGTTTAGGTGGGAAATTGACATTCAGCGCGGTGCCTTTCGGCAAGCCCTTCTTCAATACCTGTTGGGTAATTTTTTTGATATACTCTTCAGCATGAGAAAAATCTGCATCGTGTGAAAAATCACAAAGAGAAAACCCTATAGCCGGTGTTCCTTCAATCGCACCTTCTATGGCGGCAGACATCGTACCCGAATACAATACGCTGATGGATGTATTACTTCCATGATTCACACCACTCACGACTACATCGGGCTGAACCTTATCTTTTAAAACAAAGTGTCGTGCCATCTTCACGCAGTCGGCCGGGGTGCCCGAACATTCAAAAGCTTTAACACCTTCAAAAATAAAACTTTCTGTCAGGCGCAAGGTCTCCCCTACGGTAATTGCATGACCCATACCCGATTGTGGACTGTCGGGCGCTACCACCAGCACATCGCCAAGTTGTTTCATTACATTAACGAGGGTGAGAATTCCTTTTGATGTAATTCCATCATCGTTTGAGACCAGGATAAGGGGTTTACTCATTTCAGATTTCAGATTTAAGATTTTAGATTGCTTTGATTGGATTTCAAATCTAAAATCACAAATCAACAATCTAAAATTATATTAAGTTTTAAAGAAAGAGTTATAGTACGTTACAATCTTAGCCAAATCGTCACGATCTTCAACCTTCAGTTTATTCTCTTTAATATATTTTTCAACCGCTTCAGCCCGTTTACCCATGAGGTTCATCAATTCTGCTTTCTTTCCTACAAACTCTACGATGTTCCCGTTTTCCTCCAGCAAATAAAATCTATATACCAAAACCTGCCGGCTGTAAGAGCCATAGTAATAAGGCGAACTATAGGTGCGGTACTCCAGCGATTCACGGGTAAGCAATGTCATTTTACCTTCGGCCAGCAGTTCAAAAAAAACAGCCGTACGATATCCTGACGAGGTGTTGTAGGGCAATGCATAAAATTGCCGGTAATATCCTACCGTAGTATCAAAAATTTCAAAAAAAAGTACCTTCCTGGCCGAATAGGCTTCAATGCTTCCGCGCTGGGCGTTGTACTGGATTATATCCTGCTGCAGATCGTATTTCACTAACCCTTTTAAGGTGTCGCCTGTAACCAGTACAACCTTGCCATCATGCCAGAGCTCAAATGCCCACTGTTGCGCATGAACAGCAGAACCAAACAACAGAAAAAAACAAACCAATAAACGCGTTCTCATCAATGTTTCAGAATGGTATGTCCCAGTTTATCACGTTTAGTCTTGAGATAAGTTTCATTATGAGGATTAGGTACAACCTCTATTGAAACATTATCAACAATTTCAAGTCCGTACCCCATCAGTCCAACCCGCTTTTTGGGGTTATTGGTCATTAGCCTGATTTTTGTGATTCCCAGGTCGCGCAAAATTTGCGCGCCCACCCCGTAATCACGTTCATCCATATCAAAGCCCAGTTGAAGATTGGCTTCAACTGTATCGAGACCTTCTTCCTGCAACTTGTAGGCGCGAAGTTTATTTAACAAACCGATACCTCTTCCCTCCTGTTTCATATACAGCACCACTCCTTTTCCTTCTTTGTCCACCATTTCCATAGCATGATGCAATTGCGTGCCGCAATCGCAACGGCAGGAACCAAAAATATCACCTGTAACGCAAGAAGAGTGAACGCGCACTAAAACAGGTTCGTCTTTTTTCCAGGTTCCTTTTACCAATGCCATGTGTGTTTCATGTGAGTTGGTTTGCTGATAGGCCACCAACTTAAAATGTCCGTGCTCGGTTGGCATATCAACTTCAATTTCCTTTTTGATCAGAGATTCCTTCTTAACACGATACTCTACCAGGTCCTTAATAGAAACCAGTTTCAGGTTAAAGCGCTTAGCCACTTTAACCAAATCGGGCAAACGTGCCATCGATCCATCTTCATTCATAATTTCGACCAACACGCCTGCCGGTTTGAAACCTGCGAGTCGGGCAAAATCGATGGCCGCTTCGGTATGGCCGGTTCTGCGAAGCACACCATCGCGTTTTGCTTTTAACGGAAAAATATGACCGGGCCGACCGAGGTCTTCAGGCTTTGTATCAGGGTCGGCCAAAGCCCGGATTGTCTTAAAACGATCGTGTGCCGAAATACCGGTGGTACACCCGTGCCCGATTAAATCAACTGAAACTGTAAATGGTGTTTCAAAGGTGGCGGTATTTTTTCCAACCATCAGCTCAAGTTTCAATTCATCGCACCGGTCTTCCAACAAGGGTGCGCATATGAGACCCCTGCCATGGGTTGCCATAAAATTTACAATCTCGGGTGTGATGCACTCTGCAGCGCAGATGAAGTCGCCTTCGTTTTCGCGGTCTTCATCATCGACAACAACAATCACCTTCCCGTTTTTAATCTCCTCAATGGCTTCGTCTATCGTATTTAATTTGATCGGTTCGCTCATAAAATCTATTCAGCACATTAACATTATTGATCTTGCAGTAGTTTCACATGGGGCAATACAATTCTTCCGAGGCCTGAGGCGATAGTATTTTTAAAGCCATCAATGGTTGACTGTATGTCCAACAATTCGTTTTGTTCTTGTTTTCCGGTTGTTTCCTTTATCTTTTGAAGGTTGTCGTTGAGCATTTTCGTCACGATTCCCAGCTTTAATTGCATAACCACTTTCAACATCGATTGATCCAGCAAATATTCATCACCAATATAAATATGATGCTTTTTCCAGCCTTCGCTGATAAAATATTTCTGAATCAGAAACTCTGAAACATACGAAGCGTTTGATGGTGAAAGCGCCTTTAGAAAAACATCGGGTTTTAGCGAATTTCCTTTCGCCACCTCTACTTTATATTGATCGACAATTTCCTGGTGCACCGGTATCAGAAATTCAACATCCTGCGATTCGCGGAACAAATATTCATAGCCGAATTCTTCTTCGGCTGTTTTTAAATAACCCTGGTTGATCAACACCTTAATGAATTCCTTTTCAAACAGCGCAAGTGATTCTTCCGCTGAAAGCAAAAACGATTTTGACAGTGTATGTACTTCCGACAACGAGCCGCTTAATGAATCTTCAACAGGCTTGTTGCGGTCAACCTTGGCTTCATTGGCCTTTGCAGCCAGTAAAATCTTTTTAACCTCGATGCTTAAAATCGATAACGGAACGTCCAGTTTTTTGCTGCATTCCTGCAAGTAAACCGTTCGTTTCAACGGATCGGGTATTGCCGTAATGGATGTTACTATATCCCTGATCAACTCTGCCTTTTTAATCGGGTCGCGTGCGGCATCAGCAGAATAAAGTTCAATTTTAAAAGAGATAAAATCCTTTGAATGGCTTTTCAGGTATTGACTCAGTTCGGTGCTGCTCATTTTTTTTGAGAAGCTGTCGGGGTCTTCGCCATCCGGAAGCAAAACAATGCGCACATTCAATCCGCCTTTTAATACAAGGTCAATTCCGCGTAAGGCGGCTTTTATCCCAGCCGCATCTCCATCAAACAGAACCGTTACATTTTCGGTAAACCTGCGCATGAGTTTGATCTGCTCCTCGGTAAGTGCAGTACCCGAAGAGGCCACCACATTTTCAATACCCGCCTGGTGAAGCGAAATCACATCGGTGTAACCTTCTACCAGGTAACAGAAATCATGTTTGCGAATTTCGTTCTTCGCCTGAAACATTCCATACAGCACATGACTCTTATGATAAATTTCTGTTTCGGGAGAGTTAATATATTTCGGCTGATCTTTTTCTTTTGTGAGAATCCGCGCTCCAAAGGCAATGACTTTACCCGAAAGGTTATGCACCGGAAAGACTACACGACCACGAAAGCGATCGTACGTTCTTCCATCTTCTTTCTTGATGATCAGCCCGGACTTTTCCAGTACCTCCAGGCTGTAGCCATTTTTTAATGCAGTTTTCTCAAGACCATGCCATTCATTCAACGTATAGCCAAGATCAAACTTTTCAATGTTACGATCATTAAATCCGCGTTCGCGAAAGTAACTCAGCCCGATGCCCTTGCCTTCTTCATGGCTCAAGAGCATTTCTTTAAAATACTCTTTCGCATAGTTCATCACAATGTATAAACTATCGCGTTCGCTTTGAGCCAATTGATCCTTTGGAGAACTTTCTTCTTCCTTTATTTCAACACCATATTTCTTCCCCAGGTATTTAAGCGCCTCCATGTAGCTCATCCCCTCATGTTCCATCACAAACGTAATGGCATCACCTCCTTTACCGCTGCTGAAATCTTTAAAAATTCCTTTGGAAGGAACCACGTAAAACGATGCCGTTTTTTCGTTGGTAAAAGGGCTTAGTGCCTTGTAATTCTGGCCCGACCGTTTGAGAGAAACAAAGTCACCCACCACATCCACAATGTCGATCCGGTTCTTTATTTCATCAATGGTAATACGGGAAATCATGCTTTTTGAACGTCAAAGATACCGAAGTGTGTTAGAGGTTAGAGGCTGGAGGATGGAATTTTAAGATTAATATTCAAAAAAATGCCTTTTTCTAACCTCCAACTTCCAACTTCCAACTTCTGGCAATACTTTGCAGCATGAATTTGACTGAAAAAGATGTTCTTAAGGCCCTTTCGAAGGTTGAAGACCCTGATTTAAAGCGCGATCTGGTGAGTTTAAACATGATCAGGGATGTGGTTGTGGCCCCCGGAAAAATCAGTTTTACAGTTGTACTCACCACACCTGCGTGCCCGTTGAAAGATAAAATCCGTCATGACTGTGAAGAGGCTGTAGAGGCAATAGCCGGACAAGCTGTAGAGATTGACATCACCATGACTTCCTCGGTAACAACTTCACGAAATAATGCCCCGCTGTTGCCGGGTGTCAAAAATATTGTTGCTATCGCCTCGGGGAAAGGTGGCGTAGGAAAATCAACCGTAACAACCAACCTGGCGGTAGCGCTGGCAAAAACAGGGGCAAAAGTCGGGTTGATCGATGCCGATATATATGGTCCCTCCATCCCTACCATGTTTAACTGCGAGCATGAGCAGCCTTTGGTGAAGGAGATCAACGGAAAAAATATAATAATCCCTTTAGAGCAATATGGCGTAAAACTAATGTCAATCGGTTTTCTGGCTCCTCCGGATAGTGCCGTTGTTTGGCGTGGCCCCATGGCCAGTTCTGCCTTAAAGCAATTCTTTGGCGATGCTTTGTGGGGCGAACTTGACTACTTATTGATTGACCTTCCTCCGGGAACGAGCGATATCCACTTAACGATGGTTCAGACCGTACCGGTAACAGGTGCGGTGATTGTAACTACTCCGCAAAAAGTTGCCCTGGCCGATGCCAACAAAGGTCTGGCGATGTTCAAGCAGCCGCAAATCAACGTTCCGGTTCTTGGAGTGGTTGAAAATATGGCGTGGTTCACACCGGAAGAACTGCCGGACAATCAATATTTTATTTTTGGGAAAGATGGCGGCAAGAACTTATCTGAAAAATATAAGGTTCCTTTCCTTGGACAGATTCCGCTGGTGCAGTCTATTCGCGAAAGTGGCGATTCAGGCCTTCCGGCAGTATTAAAAGATGGTCCTGTTTCAATGGCCTTCATGAACTTAGCAGAATCGCTGGCCCGTGAAATTGCCATTAGAAACGCTACCTTTGCCGAAACTCAAAAAGTAGAAATAAAAGTATCATGAGCACAACCGCTACCGCAGAGGAACTAATACAAAAGATAGAGGCCGCGCTCGACTCCATTCGCCCTTACCTGGAGGCCGATGGTGGAAATGTAAAGATTACCCAGGTCACAGATGATCATGTTGTAAAACTGGAGTTTGTCGGTGCCTGCGGCAGTTGCCCTATGTCGACCATGACGTTTAAGGCCGGTGTTGAAGAAGCAATCAAAAGAGCCGTTCCTGAGATTAAGCGGATTGAAGTTATTAACCTTACGATGTAATTTTTAGGGTTAGGTAGGCATTAGGCATTTAGGTATTAGGCATTAGGCATCAGGGTTTAGAACTGTAATTCTAAAATCACCAATCAATTCAGGTTACTCTTCCTATCTTTGGGTATATACCTCTCAAGATTTTGGTACACGTGCGGTCGTATTTCCCATTTCTTTTATTGATTTGCTTTTCGCATGCCCTGCAGGCGCAGGAACGCTGCGGCACGGTTCCGTTTATGGAAAACCTGATGCAGAAGAAAGGCATTCGCCAAACCAAAGAACAGTTTGAAGAATGGCTGCAACGAAAACAATCTTTAAAAAACCAACGCGCACAGGCACAACGGCAACAGGCAGGGCCTTATAAAATTCCGGTGGTGGTGCATCTCATCTACACCAACGAAGCAGACGGAACTTTTGGTTTGAGTCATGAAATAATTTCAGATGCCCGTGTGTTTTCACAACTTGAGGTTTTAAATAACGACTTTAAAAGGTTAAATGCCGATGCAAACAATACACCATCAGAGTTCCAACCGGTAGCCGGAAGCATGGACATTGAATTTATACTGGCCAAGCAAACTCCCGATGGACAAGCCACAACAGGGATTAACCGTGTTTATGGCGGCCAGGCAATTTGGTCACCCTTTGATGAAGACCTGCACGAAACAAGCTACTGGCCCTCGGAAGATTACCTGAACATTTGGGTTACGGACATTGGAAGTAGTTTCCTGGGTTACGCCCAGTTTCCGGTTTCAAATTTGCAAGGCCTCGAAGAATTTCAAGACGGCCTGGCAGAAACAGATGGGGTCGTTATTGACTACACCGTTTTTGGTGTTGGCGCTTCTGACCCCGACTACAACCTTGGCAGAACAACCACACACGAAGTGGGACACTTTTTTGGTCTTCGTCACATCTGGGGCGATGATAGCGATTGTTCAGGCACCGATTATGTAAGTGATACACCCAACCAACTGGAAGAAACCCTCGGATGCGCTTCGCATCCATCGTTTGAATGTTCGAACAACAAAATGTTCCAGAACTACATGGACTATACAGACGATGTATGCATGAACCTGTTTACGGAGCAACAAGTTAACCGGATGATGTTGATTTTAGAAGATACCGATGTACCCAGAAGAAACAGTTTGCTTACATCATTAGGTCTTGATGAGCCCATTCCCGGAACCATCGATCTGGAAGTTGTTGGCCTGACACAACCCGGGCCAGTTACTTGCGATGAAACACCCAACATTCACCTCAATGTTATCAACCTCAGTTCGGAAACCATCACCGATCTTAAGATTAAGGTCTCGATCAATGGTAATTCCGAAATCATTAACCTGACCGGATTAAACCTGAATGGTGCCGGAGAAATTTCATTTCCATCGCCCGAAATGAATATCTGGAAAAATGAAGTAACCATCAATGTCGTGCAAATCAATGGCGCAACCGATCCGGTGCCCGGCAACAACGAATTGGAAACAATCATCACAATCATTTACCCTGAGTGTGAGCCCTTTGCTATCTATGCGAATTCATCCGGAGGGGTAAATCTGACGTTTAGCCTGAGTGAAACACAGCCGGTAGAGGTTGTGATTAACGACATGATGGGTCGCCAGGTTAACCACTACCTGCTGAACGATGTTTTCAATCAAACCTATTCATTGCCTGCAGGAGATGTTTCAACCGGACTTTACCTGATCAGACTTCAGATCGGCCATCAGTATTATACCAGAAAGGTGTTTCTTTCACCGTAAGCATCTCCAATTTGCTTATCTTTGATTTTGTAAAAATTTCCTTGAATGGCAGGTAAGAAAAAAGTGGCTATCCTGTACGGAGGCCGTTCCGTTGAGCATGGTGTTTCCGTTAACTCCGCTAAAAATATCCTTGAGTTTATTGATAAAGAACAATTTGAACCATTGGCGATCGGTATCAGTAAAAACGGTCAGTGGTTCCTGACAAAAACAATCGATAAAGAAATTGAACAAGGGCAGGCCCTGGGGCTTATTCTTGATCCCGACAAACCCGGGTTTATTCTGCTGGCCAGCAGCGATCGCATCAAGGTGGATCTTATTTTTCCTGTATTGCACGGTACCGATGGAGAAGACGGAAGTATTCAGGGTTTGATTAAGGCATTAAATATTCCAATGGTTGGTACCGGTGTATTGGGTTCAGCTATTTCCATGAATAAAATTGTTGCCAAGCGTCTGTTGAAAGATGCCGGCATACCTGTAACTAAATTCATGGCCTTTCACTACAACGACCAGAAAAAAATCAAGTTTGAAAACATTGAGAAAGAACTAGGTCTTCCGTTGATGGTAAAATCTGCCAGCCTGGGTTCATCGGTGGGTGTAACTAAAGTGAGTAAGAAAAGCGATTTTAATAAAGCCCTTGAAGAAGCTTTCCGGTACGATCACGAAGTGATCATAGAAGAATTTATTACAGGCCGTGAAATTGAGTGTGCTATCCTCGGCAACACTCCGGCCGAAGCCTCTAACCCTGGCGAAATTGTGGTTAGCAAAGAATACGAGTTCTATACCTTCGATGCGAAATATGTAGACGCTAAAGCTGTTAACATTAAAGTGCCGGCCGAACTTTCCAAAGAAGAGATTAAAAAAATCCGCGAAGCTTCTCTTCAGGCATACCAGGCACTTCATTGCGAAGATTTTTCGCGTGTTGACTTGTTCTTAACGAAGAAGGGCAAAATTTATGTGAATGAGATCAACACCATTCCCGGTTTCACCAACTCCAGCATGTATCCCATGATGTGGAAAGAGCGCGGCATTTCTTTTACCGACCTGATCACACGACTGATTAACCTGGCCTATGAACGCCATAACGCCAATAGCCGTCTTCAGCATGATTTCAAGTCTTCGTTAAAGTTTTGATCCTCGTATATTAGCAGCAAAAGTCAAACACCAAATCACAAATATCAGGCTATCAATTAAACGAGTTTTGTAATTTGGCGCTTTGCTAAAATTGGAATTTAAAAGCATGGGGTTCAAACTAAAAAAATATAGCGCTACACTGGGTGGGATGTTGTTGAGTATAGCCATTACGGCTGGCATCATACTGCTTTCGATGATTATTTATTTTTACGTGTACCTGCCCGCGATCACCAATCACGGTGAAACCATTACAGTACCCAATATTGAGGGCATGAAACTGGAGGAGTTGGAAGAATTTCTGGTCAGCAGAAACCTTCGCTACGAAGTAAATGATTCCTCATACTCAGAAGATCAACCTCCGTTGACGATCCTCAAACAATACCCTGTTGCCGGATCGAAAGTAAAAGAGAATAGGGTCATTTACATTTCGTTGAACCGCATTACCCCGCCTACCGTGCCCATGCCAAACCTGGTTGACGGGTCGCTGATCAATGCCGAGGTTCAATTAAAAAGCAATGAATTGAAGCGTGGCAGAATTCAATTGATCCGCGGGCCATTTTTACACGTAGTGAAAGAGATGAAATTTAAAGGTGAAAAAATTGAACCGGGAACACGCATTCAGAAAGGATCGACTATTGACCTGGTCGTTTACGATGGCGGCAGCCCTAACTTACCTTCACCCAATGTTGTTGATCTTTTATTGGAAGATGCGAAAGTGGCTATTTTCGGATCGAACCTGAATATTGAAATAGAGGTGGTGGGCGACACCATTGGAATAGAGGAAGTTGTGATTCTAAAACAAAAGCCGGTGGCCAATGAAAATATTAAAGTAGGCGACATCGTTAAAGTTTGGGTTGGTGCCAGGGGCACCCTTGTGCCCGATGACGAAGAAATACCGGAAGAATAGACCTCAGCAACCGTGCATACATTCAGGCACATTCTCATATTGATTTTCCTTCCAACGATGGCATGGTCGCAGCTATCGCAATACCCGCTGGAACGAAAAAAAACTACACAAAAAAAAGTTGCGGCCAAAATTCAGGCGCCTCAACCTCAAGCAGTATCGTTGCCCTTTTGGGACGATTTTTCATTTACAACTGAAACACATGCCGTTGATTCATTGTGGTTAAACAATAACCAGGTTTTCATCAACAATGGGCAAGCACGCTTCGCCCCCTCTATTAATGTTGCAACATTTGATGGCCTGGACGAAAACGGTGTGCCATACAGTCCAAGCCCGCCTGACCAGCTTGAATTTGGTTACCGCGACACCCTCGAATCACAACCCATTAAAATGACGGAGGTTCCGGTTCTTCAACGCAACTCTGTTTTCTTCAGCTTTTTTTATCAGGCCGGTGGTTACGGTGAGCCACCCGACCCCAATGATTTTCTATTGCTGCAATTCAAAAGTTTGTTAACAGGTTGGGAAGACATTGCCACCCTTCGGGTATATACCGGAATGGATCCCACCTTTTTTTATGATACCATCATTCAGATAAACCAGGGAGAATATTACCATGACGAATTTCAATTCAGGTTTATTTCGTTCGGAAGAAAATCAGGAAGGTATGATGCCTGGCATATCGATTACGTTTATTTAGATAAAGGAAGAAGCATCAATGATACCTACTTTCCTGATCGCTCCTCATTTACGCCCCTCTCTCCCCTGTTTAATTCGTATTATGCCGCTCCGTTCACTCACCTGAAAACCGACCTGACCAATAACATGGGATTGGTTTCCTTTGGTTTGGGTAACCTCGAAAATGATCTCCAACCCATGAACTTCAGTCTGTACGAAAAAACTACCTCCTACGCAGGCGGAGTTCCTTCCGTACGCAATGTTACCCTATTGGATGAGAGTCCGGTTTCTCCAACTATACAGGCGCTTGAAAAAAGGATGATCACAGCTCCTCAATCGCCCGATTTGTCAACGCTTCTTACTGCGGATTCGCTACGAATCGATTTAACATTGGTTTTGGAAACCGGTGATTCCATCAATGTGGGTTTTGAGCCTATCAACTTCGAAACGAACGACACGTTAAGAAAATCTTATACCCTTAAAGACTTTTACGCTTACGATGATAACCTTGCCGATTACGCGGCAGGTTTAACCACAGCCGGCAACTACCTGGCATATCGGTTTGATATGATCACAAACTTGCAGGATACAATCAATGGTGTTGAAATTCATTTCCCTTACTTTGCCGGATCTGTTACCACCGCTGCTCAGTTCTTTATACTCGATCATGAAAATGGAAAACCCGGAAGGATGCTGTACGAGCAAACGATTGACGTTAACCCGACTTCGAACAACTACTTTCAGAAAATCGATTTTTTCGAAGGAACCATTGTACAGGATACTTTCTATTTGGGCTACCGCGAGCCGGCCACCACGCGCGTGCGGGTAGGCCTCGATAAAAGTAATGACACTGGCGACCGTATGTACTTCAAATTAACGAATACGAGCCCCTGGCAGGTAAACGACCGCGTAACGGGGAGCTTAATGATACGCCCGAAGTTTGGTTACGCACCCATTATAACCGGTGTTACCGAAGAAGAAAGCAATCCGGTTTCTGTTTACCCAAACCCCGGTAACGGAGAGTTTTATTTTACAGGGCCGGTTCAACAGTGCCATGTTTTTACCATAACCGGTCAAACGATTCCATTTTCAATTGAAGACTTTGAAGGCAAGAAAAAATTAACGGTACAGGCTCAGCCTGGAATGTACCTGTTACGCTACAGGGCCGGGCAAAAAATTTACACCGATAAGGTTATCATCACACCATAACCTACCGCTCCATCAACTGAATTGGGTTTGGCGTGAGGCACACGATAAAAATCAGTACGGCAATCCACCCCAGAATTTTTCGCTTCTCATCAAGCGGTTCTTCAATTTCACTGGATGGATGCCTGATCCCTAAAAATCTTCCCAGGATAAATCCAAACACCAGCCAACCCGAATAGCCTGTAACGGTCGGGAATAAAACCATCACAATATATTGGGCAGCAAAAACCAGCAGCGTGTACATGATGGTATCGCGAAGCGGCAACCCCAGTCCTTGAAAAGCCAAATACAAAAACAGGATATACAATGGAATCGACCATTGCAGTTCGCTTAATGGCAATGATGGCCGGATGTATTCAAGTCCCAGGCCTGCATAAAACATAAAACCAACGAAAAATACCGAGGCAATAATGCGGTGCAGGCGGTGGCCTGCCAAACCGTACAGCACGTGTCCGCCATCCAACTGGCCGATGGGCATGAGATTAAGACTGGTAAAAATGAGCGCCAGAAATCCGGCAAACAGGTATGGGTAGTGGATAATTTCATGCGGATTAGGAACGCGGGCAGGATCGGCAAAACTTTCAAGAAACGCGTACAGCAAATTTTTTCCGATCGTTACATCAATCACATTCTTTTGTGCGTGTTGCGGACTGTACACTGAATCGGCATAGTTCACTCCAAACTTTTCATACTCCGGGTGAATCTGAAAAATGTACTCGGTGGGGGGAAGCGTTGCAAAACCGTAAATCAAGACCAAAACAGCAATCACGAAACCAGCCAACGGTCCGGCTATGCCAATATCAAAATTTTGTTTAGTTGAAGGCACCTTGCTGCGCAGCCGGATAACGGCACCCATGGTACCAATGGAAAAAGGCAGCGGTGGAATAGGAATATAATACGGCAACGATGCCTTTACCTTGTGATACATGGCCATGAAGTAATGACCAAATTCATGCACTGTTAGAATCAGTAAAAAAGGAACAGAAAAATGAAGGCCGCTTACAAAATCGCTCCAGCCAAATTCGACATATACCGACTTTCCGTACGTCCACTCGGCACCCGCGATGGTAGTTGTAACAAATGTGGCTATAAAGAGGAGTACCTGGATAATGATGATTCTTTTTTCTTTACTCATTGCAAAACGAAGCTTATCGTACAATAATAGTTATTCCAGTTTGGTATTTTAGCAAATCAAAATAAGACATTCGCGATGTCAATTGTTGTATTGAGTATGAGGCCATTTTTTATCATCATTTTGTGTATCCTGTCAGCCTCTGCACTTGCCCAGGTGGCAGTGGTAGATGATGTGGAGGATGAGCATATTTTTACCCTGAATGAGTTAACCTACTTCATCGATCCATCCGACCTCGTCCGGCTGCAGTCATTCGTAACGAAGCACTGAAGATTGCAAAAAGTGCCGATGTGATTGTAGCCGCTGTGGGTGAATCGGCCGAGATGAGCGGTGAAGCATCCAGTCGTACAGAGATTGATATCCCAGAAACACAACGCGAGTTGATCGAAGCCTTGTTAAAAACAGGCAAGCCGGTTATCCTGGTACTCTTTACCGGTCGCCCGCTCGTATTAAAATGGGAGCATGAAAACGTACCGGCCATACTCAATGTTTGGTTCGCAGGAAGCGAAGCCGGTGATGCTATTGCCGATGTATTGTTTGGTGATGTAAACCCTTCCGGAAAATTGACCACCACCTTTCCACAGAATGTAGGGCAAATTCCAATATACTACGCCCACAAGAATACCGGCAGGCCATTGGCTGAAGGAAAATGGTTTCAAAAATTTCGCTCCAACTATTTAGATGTTTCCAACGAGCCGTTATATCCTTTTGGATACGGACTTAGCTATACCACTTATGAATACAGCGATCTGACCTTAAGTTCCTCTGAAATGAAATCAACCGATTCGATAACCGTTGAAGTCACGGTTAAGAACACGGGAACAGTAGCCGGTAAAGAGGTTGTTCAACTCTACATCCAGGACTTGGTGGGATCGGTTACGCGACCGGTTAAAGAACTGAATGGTTTCCAAAAAATTGCACTGCAGCCGGGTGAATCAAAGCAAGTTACCTTCACCATAACCGATAAAGCTCTTAAATTCTACAACTATGAATTACAATGGAAATCAGAGCCCGGAGAATTTAAAGTGTATGTCGGTGGTAACTCACGCGATGTAAAAGAAGCTAAGTTTATCTTGAAATAATTTCTGATAGTTACAGGAAAATAGTAATTACGTACTTTTCAATCACAACAACATCGCCATGAAAGGACTTCACCTTTACGACTACATTGTATTTCTTTTCTACTTTTTAATCGTTAGTATTTATGGTTACTGGGTGTACAACCGTAAAAAGAAAGCCCAGATTGATTCCAAAGATTTTTTCCTGGCAGAAGGTTCCCTCACCTGGTGGGCCATTGGCGCATCGCTGATCGCATCCAATATTTCCGCAGAGCAGATGATCGGCATGAGCGGTTCGGGTTTTCAACTCGGACTAGCCATTTCCGCTTACGAATGGATGGCCGCTGCTACCTTGCTGATCGTGGCCATATTCTTCATGCCCGTTTACCTGAAAAATAAAATATTTACCATGCCCCAGTTTTTGAGTCAACGCTACAATGAAAAGGTAGCCTTGATCATGGCTGTGTTCTGGCTCATGCTGTACATCGTGGTTAACCTGATGTCTATTCTGTATCTCGGTGCACTGGCCATCAGCGGAATATCGGGGCTAAGTTTAGCAGTTTGTATTTTCGGACTGGCTGTTTTTGCGATCGTGATTACCCTGGGCGGCATGAAGGTGATTGGTTACACCGATGTTATCCAGGTTTTCTTTTTAGTGTTGGGCGGACTGGTGGCTTCGTACATCGCGCTGAATATGATTTCAGGAGGAGAAGGAATTGCCAAAGGGTTTAACTTGTTAACCACCAAGGCATCGGGCCATTTCGATCTGATTTTTGACAGAGATCATCCCAACTATATTGATCTGCCCGGCCTGAGCGTACTGATTGGGGGTATGTGGATTGCCAACCTGAATTATTGGGGATGCAATCAATACATTACGCAACGTGCGCTGGGTGCTTCCCTACCGGTAGCCCGATCAGGTCTTTTGTTTGCGGCTTTCTTAAAAATGCTGATGCCCCTTATCGTGGTCATTCCCGGCATTGCAGTCTATTATATTATCAATGAAAACATTCCGGGCATTAGTGCTGCAGATATGCTCACCACTTCCGGAGTTCAGGATCCAAATAAAGCGTATCCTGCTTTACTAGGGTTACTCCCGATGGGATTAAAAGGATTGGCTTTTGCTGCGTTGACTGCCGCCATTGTGGCGTCTCTTGCTGGAAAAGCCAACAGCATCGCTACCATTTTTACACTGGATATCTATAAAAAAACATTCGATAAAACTGCCACCGAACAACGGTTGGTAAATGTTGGGAAAGTTTCTGTTGTTGTTTCCATGCTGGCTGCTGTGTTGCTATCTATGATTGTAGGTGATGCCCTGATGGGTGAAGGCAAGCAGGGGTTTCAGTACATCCAGGAATATTCAGGATTTGTTTCACCGGGAATTTTCGCCATGTTCATTCTGGGTTTCTTCTGGAAGAAAACAACTTCCAACGCTGCCCTCTTTGCAACCATTGGCGGATTCTTGTTTTCAATCATCCTGAAATTTCTTCCGTATTGGGTTGACCTAGCTCCGTTGCATGCATACGGTTGGTCAGTTCCAGTTGCCTCGGGCATCTATGAAATTCCGTTCCTCGACAGGATGGCGATCGTATTCCTTACCTGCCTTGCCGGCATGTACCTCATCAGCATGTACGAAAATAAGAAAGGCGTTGTACCAAAAGGATTAGAGATTGATGCCAGTATGTTTAAAGTCTCCACCTCATTTGCTGTTGGGGCATTGATTATTGTGGCAATGCTGGTGGCGTTTTATTCGGCTTATTGGTAAGGCTACCATCGTTGTATTCGTAGTGATGAAAAGGAATACAATACAAATAAAGCGAGTCTATGATGTTGCTTCAACAACAGATGGCTACCGTGTGTTGGTTGACAGGCTTTGGCCAAGAGGATTAAAAAAGAGTAAGGTTACCCTGGATGAGTGGTGCAAGGAAATCGCGCCCTCAACCGAGCTCCGAAAATGGTTTGGTCACAAGCCTGAAAATTTCAAACGTTTTTCTGAACTTTACAAAGTTGAGTTAAAAGTAAAAAGCGAAGAACTCAAGCGACTGAAATCCATCTCCTTAAAACAAACGCTTACTTTGCTGTATGCGGCTAAAGATGAAAAATTTAATCATGCAGTCGTATTACGCAACGTATTAAAGTAACTTACTTTATGAGTAAAAAACCCATTAAACGGCATGTGGCATTGCAACCCCTCAGCCGTGAGCATCACCACGGATTACTTTTTTGCTGGAAAATACGGGAGGGATTTAAGCGAAACATTGCGATCGAACGAATAAAAAAATATGCCGACTGGTTTTGGAGCTCTCACCTGGTGCAGCATTTTGAAACGGAAGAGGCAATCCTGTTCCCCATTCTTCCAGCAGAAAACAGCAAAGTAAAAAAGGCTGTAGCCGATCACCGCAGGCTGAAAAGTCTTTTTGAGAATTCCGATGATATCCGGAAATCGCTGAGCGTTCTTGAGGAAGCATTAGAAGCGCATATTCGTTTTGAAGAACGGGATTTATTCAATGAAATCCAGCAGGTTGCCACCGCAGCACAATTGGCGGATGTAGAGAATCACCATCATGCACCTTTCTCTGATGATTGGGCTGACGAGTTTTGGAAAGATAAAAAATAAAGAGGCTGTCTCAGAAGTAATGTAAGAGTCAGGTTGAGTCCTGAGTCCTCGGGAAAACCTGATTTCATGACCAAATGCAGGCGGCAGGTAGTCGCTCAGACTGACAAATTCAGGCTTTTGAGACAACTTCCTTCTCATACTCCCTTTTGTACAATTTTAGTATTCTTGTGCCATGAGGAGTATTGACATTACGCTGCTAACCGATTCGCGGTATGTAAACCCGGTAAAACTCAATTGGTACGTTCAAAATATTCTGGAGGATGACCGGTTGCTAACCGAAGCTTTCCAAAAAAAGGGACTGCGTGTTACCCGAACAAATTGGGACAACCCAACATATCAATGGAATGAAACCCGGTATGCGCTATTCAGAACTACCTGGGATTACTTCGACCGCTTTACAGAATTTTCGAAATGGCTTGACCAAACCAGTCAACAAACTACTTTCATTAATCCGATTGAAACCATCCGGTGGAACATCGATAAACACTACCTGGCCTATTTGCAAAAGGATGGCGTTAACATACCTCCTACCATTTTTATTAAACAGGGTGATCAACGTACCCTGCAACAAATTGTCAGCAGCACAGGCTGGGCAAACAGCATTCTCAAGCCCGCCATTTCTGGCTCGGCCCGACACACATATAAACTTACGGTAGAAAACCTGAACAACCACGAATCTATTTTTCGTGACCTGATTTCGGTAGAGTCCATGCTCCTGCAAGAATTTCAACAACGTGTGATCAGCCAGGGCGAAGTAGCATTGATGGTATTTGGCGGAACGTACAGCCACGCAGTTTTAAAAAAAGCCAAACCTGGCGACTTCCGTGTGCAGGATGATTTCGGTGGCTCTGTTCATGAATATGAAGCCTCACACAAAGAAATTGAATTTGCCGAACGGGTGGTTTCCTGCATCAAACCGGTACCCCTGTATGCGCGGGTTGATGTGATTTGGGACAATCCGGGCAATATATGCGTATCGGAACTTGAACTCATTGAGCCTGAATTATGGTTTAGAAAGCATCCGGCTGCCGCAGACCTGTTTGCCACCAAGGTTGCCGACCACATTCGCTAACATCCATCACAACCTTTTCGCGAGATTTACTACATTGGTACAAACCAAACGTAAATGTTGCAAGTAACCGAATCTTAGAAGCATTGGACACTCACCATTCACATGACCACCATCATCACCACCATGCTACAGGCAATATAAAAGTAGCCTTTTGGCTGAATACGGGTTTTGCTTTGCTCGAATTGGCGGGAGGTTTTTATACCAACAGTATTGCCATCATGAGTGATGCCCTTCACGACTTTGGTGATAGCCTTTCGCTTGGACTCGCTTACTATCTTCAAAAGAAATCAGAAAAAAAGAAAGACCAGCAGTTCACCTACGGTTACAAACGATTTTCCATTTTAGGCGCTTTCATCACCAGTATTATTCTTACGGTAGGTTCCATACTCATTATTATCGAAGCCATCGAACGTTTTTCCAACCCCCAGCAACCTTATGTACCCGGCATGATCGTACTGGCGGTTATTGGAATTACTGTAAATGGGGCGGCACTATTACGCTTGAAAAAAGGACATACCATCAGTGAAAAAGCCATCTCACTTCATTTCCTGGAAGATGTGTTGGGGTGGGTAGCTGTTTTAGTTGGGGCAATCGTCATGTCATTTGTTGATGTCCCCATTCTTGATCCGGTTCTTTCAATAGGAATTGGAATGTTCATACTGTTTAACGTTTATAAAAATATTCGTGCTGTTCTTAAAATAATTTTGCAGGCCGTTCCGGATAACCTCACGGAAGTTGAATTAAGAAAACAAATAGCAGGTTTTACAGAAATCATAGAAATCCATGACATCCACAGCTGGAGCATGGATGGCACCTACAATGTTGTAACCTTTCATGCTGTTGTGGATGAAAACCGAACACCGGTGGAGTTAGAGCACCTGAAAGCTAAAATCAAACGCAAGCTGCTTCAGAACAACGTCAGTCATGTTACTATTGAATTTGAAATTCAAAATTGCGGAGTTGATCATTGAACCTGCATTGCCCCAAACCTGGCATTCAGCTACTTGTTGGGGAATTCACCCCATTTCGGAGACCGAAATCAATTTCGACAGCTAACGTTTGGGGACAATCAAAGTATAAAATGAGAATTAGAGAAGACAAAATGGGTACTGATAATCAACACTTTACGAAACGTTAGTCAGAATGGCCGGACGACAAAAAAGTACTTGACTAAAAGTAAAAGTGATGAAAAAATTAACGACTTGTTTTCTCCTTATGGTCCTGCTGACATTCAAGACTAATGGACAAGAAAATAAACAACCGGGCTTGGCAGGAACAACTTAAACCATGCGAAGTAGAAATTCCCTTATACTATGCGACAAAAAATCAACCTAAACTAATTGAGAGTGCTGAAAAATATAAAGGAAGAATTAATACTTGTGACAATTGACAAGAAAAAGGGAACAAGCTATAATTCGTACTATTTGGAGCGTTATCAAAGTAACTTTGTACCCTCTGCATATCTTGTTAAGTCACAGTATATA
>Ga0268299_1001495_pt1 | contig 40091 bp, 33 predicted proteins | sample NOBtaG_FD_193484 | JGI IMG/M metagenome (GOLD analysis project Ga0268299, IMG submission 193484) | Activated sludge microbial communities from bioreactor in Nijmegen, Gelderland, Netherland - NOB reactor | ecosystem: Engineered > Bioreactor > Aerobic > Activated sludge | place: Netherlands... | reverse complement strand
GCTCGCGAGCGATTCTGCTGAACAAGGGCCAGGTGGTGGAAGCCGGGCCGGCGCACGACGTGGTCAATCACTATCTGCACGCCGGGCATATCCAGCCCTGTGCCGAGTGGCCGGACCCGGCCAGCGCTCCCGGCAATGACTCAGTCCGCATGCGCGCCGTGCGGGTGAAATCCGAGACCGGACAAGTTACGGATGTCATCGATATTCGAAAGCCCGTGCGGGTGGAAATTGAGTATGACATCCTTGAGCCGGGGCAAATGGTTGTTGCACAATTTGGTTTTAATACGGAAGAGGACGTGATCGCCTTTATCGCCAATGATCGGGACCCGGTGTGGTACAGGCGTCCTCGCCCGGTGGGACGATATATCAGTACTGCTTGGATTCCAGGAAACTTTCTCTCTGAAGGCACGATGATTGTCGGGGGCGGGCTTTTTTCGGAAGACCCCTGGAACGAGTATTGCGATGTGCCGCGGGTTGTAGGTTTTCGGGTCGTCGACCCAGGTACAGGAGATACGGCGCGCGGTGATGTCACAGGACGGTGGGAAGGTGCTGTACGGCCCTTACTTCGATGGACGACAGAGTGCAATCCTCTCCAGCAAGGTGGCTGAGTCGCTAGGATCTGCATAGTATAAGGCAGTAAGGTGTCGGACTTAAGATTCCAAATGTAATTGGGCTCACAACTAGCAACTTGTGGGAGTATGAGGAAAGGTGTCGATTTGTGAGAGCTCTTAGTGAGTACCTTGACTGTACCTTCTAGTCGAGCCAAACACTATTAACGAGGCCTTTTGAGCTAAAAGTGTTATGGTAAAAACTCAGAGTGCTGACCAATTTGCTAAGCGAGGGGCTACGGCTTATGTGAAAGAAATCTGAGGCACATGAGAGGCTTTTGGGGCTGACCACAGATTAGAGAATTGATTATGGTCTATGAATTCAGGGATACCGGGTCTCGTCTTATTGGCGATGTGCCTATGCTCCTCGGGAGGAAGTGGATTAGATGCTCTGACGATCGGCCTCCTTGTCAACACAGGTAGAGACAACGATCGATAGCTGGAGGTAGGGGTATGAAAGCAGTGATTTTGGCAGGGGGGTTGGGGACTCGATTGTCTGAGGAAACCGTGCTTCGTCCGAAGCCAATGGTTGAAATCGGCGGCAAGCCGATCCTTTGGCATATTATGCAAATTCATGCTGTATACGGAGTAACCGAATTTATCATCGCCCTAGGCTATAAAGGGGAAATGATCAAAGAATATTTTATGAATTTCTTTGCCATCAATAATGACTTGTCCGTGGATCTTTCTACGGGGAAAACTACCATTCACGATGGAAATCAGCCGAAGTGGACGGTTCATCTCGCGGACACAGGACAGACGACGCAAACGGGCGGACGAGTAAAGCGGCTGAAAAAATGGTTGAAAAATGATGAAACGTTCATGCTGACGTACGGCGACGGCGTCGCGGATCTGAACATCGGCAAACTGCTGGAGTTCCATCGTTCCCACGGCAAAATTGCCACGATGACGTCAGTCCGGTCTCCAGCGAGATTTGGTCGGATTGGGTTTGATGGCGATAGAGTCACTGAGTTTTTTGAAAAGCCTGAGTCCGGAGAAGGTTGGATCAACGGAGGATTTTTTGTCCTGAATACAAAGGCCTTAGATTATATTGATGGCGATCTTACGGCTTGGGAGCGCGAGCCTGTCGAACGCCTCGCTCACGCTGGCGAAATGGTGGGGTACAAGCACTATGGCTTCTGGTCGTGCATGGATACGCTAAAAGAAAAGAGCTACTTGGAGGAGTTGTGGAATTCTGGCAAAGCGCCTTGGAAGGTATGGTAACGAGGAGCGCCTGCCGAACTGTGGTGTACCTCAGGTTGCCGCATATCGACGGCGTTCTGTTTCAGCGGAGAGGAGCGAGTCTCAATGACCAGTGATGCATCTTTGTTCATGCGGGCACAAGAGTGGTTGGATGAAGATTGGGCGCGAATGGAAAAGGCGCTAGGCCCTCGATTGGAGGCGTTCCGTGGCAAGCATATCCTTGTTACCGGGGCGGCGGGATTTCTCGGGTTTGGATTTCTCCATTTCTTCGCCTATCTGAACCGAAATCTATTGCGAGACGGGCGTCTATCCATTGTCGCCGCTGACAATTACATCCGGGGATGCCCACGCTGGTTGACCGAACTGGTCGCGGCGAGTCCCAATATGGAGCTTGTCCGGCAAGATATTACTAAGCCCTGGACGGACTTGGCGGCCTCTCATTTTGATTTCATCATTCACGGTGCCTCTATCGCAAGTCCAAAGGTGTATCGCCAGTATCCGCTGGAGACATTGGACACAAATATTTCCGGTTTGCGACACATGCTTGAACTTGCCAAACGTCATCAGTCCGAGAGCATTCTCTATTTCAGCTCAAGCGAGATTTACGGCGATCCGCCGGCTCATGAGATTCCAACGAACGAGGCCTATCGTGGAAATGTGTCTTGCATAGGGCCTCGCGCCTGTTATGACGAGTCCAAGCGTTTGGGCGAGACGCTCTGCTATCTGTATCATCAGCAACATGGAGTGCCGGCAAAAATCGTTCGGCCATTCAATAATTTCGGGCCGGGCTTGCGTTTGGCTGACGGCCGGGTGTTGCCTGATTTCTGTCGCGATATTTTAGCCGACCGAGACATTGTCCTCCGTTCGGATGGGAGTCCAACGCGCACGTTTTGTTACGTATCGGACGCTTTGACTGGCTATCTGCTGACGCTGTTATCGAGCCATCATGCTGAACCGTTCAACATCGGAAGTGATGCGCCAGAAATCTCGATGCGGGATCTCGGCCAGATGCTGTTGCAGGTAGCTGGTAGCACGCGGCACGTTATCCATACACCCAGCGAAGAAGTCGACTATCTGACGGATAATCCTAATCGCCGCTGTCCCAATCTCTCCAAGTCTCGATCGCTTCTTGGCTACACACCGCTTGTTGACCTCAAGCTCGGTTTAAGCAGAATGTTGCATTGGTATAAGCACTTTGTTGGCCTGGAAGAGCTCGCGTAAGACGGGCGGTCCACTCATCAATAAGGTAACCATGAAGATATCAGTAATGGGCACAGGATACGTGGGGCTTGTATCAGGGACGTGTTTGGCGGAACGCGGGCACCAGGTGACCTGCATTGATATCAGATCTGAGGTTGTGAACGAAATTAATGCGGGCCGTCCACCGATTTATGAAATCGAATTAGACAATTTACTTCGTTCAGCGCGCGACAAAGGGCTGTTGGCTGCTACTACAGATGCAAAGTCTGCCATTGTCGATTCTGATGTCACTTTGATCTGTGTTGGGACCCCCACGGTGGATGGGCGCATGGACATGTCCCAAATCGTGGCTGCTGCGGAGGAAATCGGAACAGCTTTAGTGAGTAAACGCGGCTACCACGTTGTGGCGGTGAAAAGTACGGTCTTGCCTGGAACTACAGAAGGACCGGTAAAGGCTGCGATTGAGTCTCAATCAGGCAGGAAAGTCGGGGACGGCTGGGGCTTGTGCATGAATCCTGAATTCTTGAGGGAGGGACGGGCCGTCGAAGATTTTCGCGTTCCCGATCGTATTGTGGTCGGTGCGACGGACCCTCTCGCTGCTGACGTGTTCTTGAAAATCTATTCCGATTTCACATGTCCCAAATTGGTGACCACTCCGCGTACCGCTGAGATGATCAAATATGTGTCCAATTCCCTTCTTGCGACGATGATTTCATTCTCGAATGAGATTGGCAACATGTGTTCGGCCATCCCCGGAATCGACGCGCGCCTGGTGTGGAAGGGAGTTCATCTTGATAGGCGGCTTACCCCCATCCATGGCCAGCCTGGCGTTGCGGCAGGAGTCACGGAATATCTTTGGCATGGGTTAGGATTTGGCGGAAGCTGTTTCCCAAAAGACGTAGCGGCGCTCCGAAGCTTTGGACGCACAGTAGGCGAGCAGACGCGAATATTGGACGCGGTGCTCGATATCAACGCCGATCAGCCACTCCGGATGGTTGCATTGCTGGAAAGGGAGCTGAGCCTTGAAGGAAAGACCGTGGCCGTGCTTGGTCTCGCATTCAAGCCTGGAACGGATGATTTGCGGGAATCACCCGCGTTGCCCTTGGTAGCAGAGCTTCGGAGAAAAGGAGCCAAGATCCTCGCGCATGATCCGATTGCCATGCCCCATGCGAAGAGGAGACCTGAATTTCGAGAGGTCGTGTTTGCTGAGGACTGGACTGACGCCTTGAGGAAGAGCGACGCCTGTTGCCTCGTGACGGCGTGGCCCGAGTATCGTAACATTCAGCCGACTGATTTTTCTCGATTGATGGCTCGTTCTCTGGTGATTGACGGCCGTGGGATATTTGAGCCCGCAGCAATGGCTGCCGCCGGAGTCGTGTGGCGTGGAGTGGGATACACGCCAGAATCGGCGTAGGCGAAGAATTTTTTTGAAGTGACTGCACGCTCGCATCGTTGTCGTACTAGACAAAGGAGAATAGGTCATGCCTCGTGGCGGATGTCGATTTTGTGGGATGCTTCTGCAGTACGTCTTTCTCGATTTGGGCATGTCTCCGATGGCCAATTCATATTTGAAGGCTCATCAACTCAATCAAATGGAGCCATTTTACCCATTACGGGCATTTGTGTGTGAACAATGTCTATTAGTCCAATTGGAAGAGTTTGAGAGTCCCGATCATATTTTTTCCGATTACGCCTACTTCTCATCCTTCTCCGACGCGTTTCTCCAACACGCCAAAAATTATGTCGATATGGCCGTGGATCGATTTTCGCTAGGCCCCCGCAGTTATGTCGTGGAGATCGCGAGCAATGACGGCTATCTGCTGAAGAACTTTGTGAAGCGAGGCATTCAGGTGTTGGGGATTGAACCGGCCCAAAACGTGGCCGAAGTGGCCGTCAAGCAGGGGGTTCCATCATGCATCAAATTTTTCGGGACTCAAACGGCCCAAGAGTTAGTGAGTGAACAACGGCGACCGGATTTAATCATCGGCAATAACGTCCTAGCGCATGTGCCAAACCTGAATGATTTTGTGGGAGGACTCAAGATTCTGCTGGCACCCGAGGGGACTATCACTATGGAGTTTCCTCATTTGTTGCACCTCATGGCCCTGAATCAGTTTGACACGATTTACCATGAGCATTTTTCTTATTTTTCACTGAACACCGTGGTGCAGGTCTTTGCGAAGCATGGCTTGACCATTTTCGACGTCGATGAAATCTCGACTCACGGCGGATCATTGCGAATCTATGCTCGTCATGAAGATCATCATGCCAGCCGGGTGACCGAGCGGCTGATTGCAGTCAAGAAGAAGGAAGAGGCACTCGGATTCACAACGCTGGCCCATTACCTTTCCTTTTCGGAGAAAGCCCGAGAAACGAAACGCGCGCTTCTGGACTTCCTCATTCGCGCCAAACGTGAAAAAAAATCAGTGGTCGCCTACGGGGCTGCAGCCAAGGCCAGTACGCTGTTGAATTATTGCGGTGTCCGGGAAGACTTTGTTGATTACCTTGTGGACAGAAGTACATACAAGCAAGGACATTGGCTGCCGGGTGTTCATATTCCTATCCATGATCCTGAGCGGATCAAAGAAACCAAGCCTGACTATGTCTTGATTCTTGCCTGGAACCTCAAAGAAGAAATCATGAAGCAAATGAGCTATGTCCGGGATTGGGGCGGCCAGTTTGTCGTGCCGATTCCAGAGGTGCGAGTATGTTCCTGATTGAGGGAGAGAGTACGTTCTTGAGGTGAGTGAATCGTATCAGCGCGAATGAGAAGGTCTGGTGACGTGAAGAGTTCTGAACCAAAGACGGCTCTCTGGGATGAATGCGGCGAGGAAATGTATCGGTTCGTCGCGGAACTCTATCCCATCTGTCGGAGTATTACAGGCCAGGGAATCCGCGACACACTCCAGGGCATTCAACAACATATTCCGTTAACAATCACTGAAGTGCCAAGCGGAACTCAGGTGTTTGATTGGACGGTCCCACTGGAGTGGAATATTCGGGATGCATACGTGGCTGATGGGCGGGGAGTACGAGTCATTGATTTCAGGCAATCTAACTTGCACGTAATGAGTTATAGCACTCCGATCGCAGCGCGCATGCCGCTCCGAGAGCTCAAGGCACATCTTTTCACATTGCCGGATCGTCCGGATTGGATCCCTTACAGAACGTCGTATTACAAGGAGTCATGGGGATTTTGTCTGAGCCATCATCAGTATTTGGACCTTCGGGATGAGGACTACGACGTGGTCATTGACTCGTCCTTGAAGGAAGGTCATTTGACGTTCGGTGAATACTACATACCCGGGGAAACTACAGACGAAGTGCTCATTTCATGTCACGCCTGCCATCCATCTTTGTGTAACGACAACCTATCAGGGATCGCGGTTGCGACATTCTTGGCGAAATCGTTACAGGCCCGTTCACGTCGTTACTCCTATCGTTTTCTGTTTCTTCCGGTCACGATAGGGGCGATTACCTGGTTGGCCCTCAATCAGCCCCGTATATCCAATATCAAACATGGCTTTGTGCTGACTGGTGTTGGTGATGAGGGAGCCTTCACATACAAAAAGAGTCGAGAGGGCCATGCTGACATTGATGCAGCATTCGCCCACGTCCTTCGGCATTCGGGGGAGTCGTTTACAGTCACTGACTTTATCCCCTATGGTTATGACGAGCGCCAATATGGTTCTCCGGGGTTTAACCTGCCGGTCGGCTGTTTCATGCGACGGGCCAATGGGGCATATCCGGAGTATCACACATCTGCCGACAATCTCGACTTTGTCAAACCGGCATCCCTTTCACAATCACTTTTGGTGACCCAGTCAGTCATCGAGGTGCTGGAGGCCAACCGGAACTATATCAACACAGTTCCATATTGCGAACCACAGCTGGGCAAGCGCGGACTCTATAGATCAATAGGCGGTAACGTCACGGGGCGGAGCGCGGAAATGGCGTTTCTCTGGGTCTTGAATCTTTCGGATGGAGCCCACACCTTGTTGCAAATCGCCGAGCGATCAGGCCTGCCTTTTTCAACGATTCAGCGAGCCGCTGAGGAGTTGGAAGGCCAGGGATTGTTGCGCCGAGCGACATAAGGCATCGAGAGGATATGCCCAGAGGGGAGAAGGCTCTAATGGTGCGTTGCAGAAGATGGTCGCGATCGTGCTAGGAGTATCAGATTGAGCTCAGATTCGTACTACGGGGGCAGGCGCAACGCAGAGAGCGTATGGCCAAAGGAGGTGCCGAATGAATAACACCATTTACTATGACGCCCAACTGAGCGATGACGAAAGACGAAAGCTGCTATTTGAAGGGCAGTTAGTGGCGTATTCACCGCGGGCGCACTCTCTGGCACTAGTGGCTCATGCGCGCAAGTTAATCGAAGAAGCTTTTGCACCGCTTGATCCTGAGACTGCACAATATCACATGCCGGTTGAACAATATGCGGAAGTGCTCGGTAAGCTCAAGCCACACTTCATTCATCATCCTGATTCAAAGAAGCATCTGAAAGAGTTGCTAGTCGAGATGGGAGCCGATCCCGAAAAAACCTACTTTGACGTTCCCAAGATGCGAAGTTCAACGAGTGATAACTACCTGACAACCGGGATTGCGTATGCGTGGCATCCGCATCGAGACACGTGGTATTCAGCCCCGCCTTGCCAAATCAATTGGTGGATTCCCATTTACGACATTCGTTCGGACAATGCGATGGCATTTCATCCCCAGTACTGGAATAAGCCGGTGAAGAATGATTCCCGTAGTCACAATTACTACGAGTGGAACAAACAGCATCGAGGCGGACATGTCTCACAATTTCTGAAGTCCGATCCACGGCCACTGTCCAAACCCGTCGAGGCTATCGATCTTGATCCACAAGTCCGGATTATTGTTCCTGCTGGAGGAATCATTCTGTTCTCTGCCGCTCAGCTTCATTCGAGCGTGCCGAATACCTCCGGTAAGACACGATTTAGCATCGATTTTCGTGTGGTCAATGTCGATGATGCTGCTGCTCGTCGGGGGGCACCTCGTGTTGACGAGGAGTGCACGGGAACGACCATGAGAGACTACTTGCGAGGAACAGACTTGTCGCAGATCCCCGCCGAGATCGTCGCCCTCTATGATGATGGTGCGCGTGAAGGTGGCGAGCTGCAGTACAAGCCAAAGGATGTCACCACCCCTTCACTGTGAACCATCTGCTTCTATGTCAAATCTTGATGGGTGGTTTGGCCAGAGAATCCTCGTAACGGGCGGCAGCGGGTTTCTCGCCTCACATTTATGTGCACGATTGCTCGAGTTGGGGGCCGAGGTTCACGCAACTTCACGCGTTGTGAGGAAACCGGAGGCGGGTGGCCCCGTTTGGTGGCAGCTCAATCTTACGGACATCGACAGTCTGCGGAGCCTGTTGAAGGATGTGAAGCCACAGGTGATCTATCATCTGGCTGGGGCTGCGGGGGCACAACCTGATCTTGCTCTCGTGCTGCCAACCCTCGAAGGGCTTGTGGTCAGTGCCGTGAATGTACTGGTGGCGGGATCGGAGGCGGGCTGCGGACGTATTGTGATGACAGGGTCACTGACCGAACCCGCCGTGGGAGTGCCTACGCCGATTCCCAGTTCTCCTTATGCAGCGGCCAAATGGACGTCAAGCGCATACGCGAGAATGTTTCATCACCTCTACAGGACTCCGACCGTACTTCTTACGCCCTTCATGACATATGGCCCAGGCCAAGACCAAACTAAAATTATTCCGTCCGTGATTCTTTCATTACTCAGGCGACAACCCCCTCGGCTTTCTTCGTGCCTCTGGGAAGTTGATTGGATTTTTATTGATGATCTTGTGACGGCTTTCCTGGCCGCTGCCACCGTGCCACAGATAGAGGGTGTATGTGTTGATATCGGAACGGGAACTACCCGCACGGTTCGGTCGGTTGTCGAGCGGATTTTTTTTCTGATGGGAGAGCAGACCCCGCCATTATTCGGTATGTTGCCGGACCGTCCCTCAGAGCCGGTTCGAACTGCCGACACGATACACGCCTTTGAGCGATTGAAGTGGCGCGCGCGGTTTTCGCTTGACGAAGGCTTGAGGCGGACCATTTGCTGGTACACGACTCATGCCGCTACAGGGCCGGTATGAGCGCCGCAGCGATACGCCAGATCTTGAAGTGGTACGCCAAACGAAAAATTCGTGAGTGTTGTCATTCGAGCATTGCCGACCAGCTTCTGGGAGTGCAGGGGGCGATTCATCAGCTCTGGTCCATAGGAATCGTCACTGGCAGATCCCCTTTGGAGCTTCGCCACGCACGAGGAGCGTTGAACCCGGTATTGACCAGGGAGAATGTTTCGGACGTGAGGGCAATGTTTGTCGCAGATCCCTTCCTGCTTCGAGTCGGCGATCAGTGGCACATGTTTTTCGAAGTGTATAATTTTGATGCCGACCGCGGTGAGATTGCCTGGGCAACCAGCAACAACGGATTTGCTTGGACCTACCAAAAAATTGTGCTGCAGGAATCATTTCACTTATCCTACCCCTACGTGTTTGAGTGGCGCGACCGATATTACATGATTCCGGAGACCCATCAAGCCGAGAGCGTCCGTCTCTACGAAGCAACCTCTTTTCCTGCGAAGTGGAAGTATATTGATACCTTGCTGCGTGGCCAGCGATTCAATGACAGTTCGGTCTTCCACTATCAGAATCACTGGTGGATGTTCAGCGAAACCAATCCCACTTTGTCGCACGATACGCTTCGCCTGTATCATGCTCCTGCCCTTCGGGGTCCATGGCAAGAGCATCCTCGGTCTCCGATCATTCAAGCCAACCCCCATATTGCAAGGCCGGCAGGACGAGTCGTGGTGTTTGATGATCGCATTTTCAGATTTGCGCAGGACTGTTTCCCGGTCTATGGCACAAAGGTGCGCGCCTTTGAAATTGTGGAGTTGACTCCTGCAACCTATCGCGAGCAGCGTGTTTCGCGTGTGCCAATATTCGGTCCAAGCTGGAGACTGTGGACACAAGGCGGGATGCATCATATCGATGCCCACCGCTTGGATTCTCAATCATGGATCGCCGCAGTAGATGGATGGCGACAAGTGGGATGGCCGATTCCTGAAGGCTGGCAGAGGGCGACGTGTTGAAAAGAGTATGGCGATACCTGCAACGGTATCAATGGTATTTATGGGGACGAGAAGTCATTGGCGCGGTCCGGGGCGTTTGGCCACAGTTTAAAGGAGGCGTCATTTCATTGCACGCCGCGGGGAGTCCACATGGTCACGTGTTGATCTCCTACGACAATCATGGGTTACTCTGTGCAAGGCGCGGACAGCCTGTTCCCACTAGCCATCCCCAGTTCTTAAAAACGATACTTATGGCTCAGACTTATGTGGCCTTAGGCTATGACGTAGATGTGATTCATTGTGAAAATCAGAAGTTTGTTCCCGCGAAGCCATACGATATCGTGGTCGACACCCGGGTGAATTTGCAGAGGCTCCAACCGTATCTTCCGTCCACGTGCATCAAAATTTTGCACTGTGATACGGCGCAGATTGTCTATCAAAATATGGCGGAAATGAACCGATTGTTGGCGTTCCAACGGCGGAAGGGGCGCACAGTCCCGCCCAATCGGTTAGAAGCCCCGCATTTAGGAGTGGAGCATGCCGATTATCTTACGACCTGCGGCAATGAGTTTACGGTAAATACATACACCTACTCCGATAAGCCGATGTTTCGGTTGCCCATGGTTGTTCAGCAGATGTGGCCTTGGCCCGAGAATAAAGATTTTGAGGCAGCTCGGCACCGATTCCTTTGGTTTGGAAGCCGGGGGATGGTTCATAAAGGGCTTGATTTGGTGCTGGAAGCCTTTGTGAGGTTGCCTGATTGTCAGCTCACTATTGTGGGACCGGTCCACAATGAACCAGAGTTCGTGGATGTTTATCGGAAGGAATTATTCCACACCCCAAATATCAAATGTGTCGGTTGGCTGGATAAGTTCAGTGAGGAATTTCAAACGATCTTGCAGAAATCCATCGCCCATGTCTTTCCTTCGTGTTCTGAGGCAGGAGCCGCGGCCGTGGTGGAAACTATGGCTGCAGGCGTCATCCCGGTGGTGAGTTATGAAGCTTCAATTGATATTGAGAACTTTGGCTTTCTATTAGCAGATCCTTCGATCGAAACCATTATGCGCCAGGCGCGCGAGATTGCTGAAATGCCGGTCGACGAGTTGCGCCGCAGGGCCAAGAAGGCGTGGGAGGCAGCACACACCAATCACACGCCGGAACGATTTGAGCGTTCCTACCGCGCAACTGTAGAAATGATTCTGGCAAAGCATGGAAGGCGGTAGGGGGCACTCAGGGCAATCGCGAGACACGGTATGGACTGCCTGGGAGCGAGAGAGTTTGTAGACCCGCAGGGCAGAAAAGCGCATGGGCGAGATGGGCAAAAGATTAGGAAGAGCAGCAAATGGTGCACTCCTGCTGGGCGCAACGATCTGCGTTGCCTTGTTTGTTTTTCTGGTGTGGCGCCATGGCATGTCGAATCGGTATCTAGCCTTTGTACTATGCGCGGTGTTGCTGGTTTCCGGTGTGCGTTTGTCGGACTCGGTTAAGATTAATGGTGTGCTTGTCGGTCTGTCCACAATTGTTGCCCTCTATGTATCCGAGGTGGTCCTCGCATATTCCGGCTCAGCCATTGCTTCGTTGGGTGCACAGGCCTGGTTAAGCTTTCCGCAGGATGCCAACGCCAAGGTTGCCGCAGACCGGATGAAGGCATTACAGGAAAATCATCAAACGTTTGATACCCGATCGAGGCTGCAAGTCATTCACGATATGCGGGCTCGGGGGATCGACGCCTACCCGGATGTGTTTCCGCGGATTTTGTTTGAGCCGTCTTCGAGTGACACGATCAAGTCAATCTTTGTGAGGAATGACCAAGAGTTTTTGCCTATGGCCGGCATGTCGATGACGACGACCGTCTTCTGTAATGAGAGCGGGGAATATGTCGTGTACGAAAGCGATGAACACGGGTTTCATAATCCACGTGGCATGTGGAAGAACGGGTCCGCGGACATTGTCACGCTAGGTGATTCATACACCCATGGTGTATGCGTACCGTCGGATAAGGGGTTTGTCGCCACCATTCGATCGCAACGCCCCGGGACGATCAATTTGGGTGTGAACGGCCATGGGCCTTTGACCAGTCTGGCCACACTGAAGGAATATGCCGCGAGGCTTCGGCCTAAACTCGTCCTCTGGTTCTATTATGAAGGCAATGACTTGCGGGATTTGGACGGGTGGGAAAAAACCTCCCCTCTGTTGAAACGCTATTTCGATTCTTCGTTTTCCCAACATCTCATTGAGCGCCAACCGGAAATTGATGAGTCATTGAAGACGTACATTGACGGGGAAATGGCCAAGGCAAAGGCTCCGGTTTCGGTTGAAAAGATTTTGAAGTTGCAGCATCTTCGCCGCGCACTGCAATCGTTTCATGAACGACGTTCGACTGAGCAGGGATTGCCAGCTGAATTAATGGAGTACCTTCAGGATTCCGGTGCGCCTGCCGCGTTGGAGGACCTTCAGTTGTTCGAGCGGATTCTTGCGGAAGCTCGTGATACGGCCGGTTCCTGGGGCGGGCGACTCGTGTTCGTTTATCTCCCCACGTGGGAGCGCTACCGCCTTCCTGCGTTGGCCAGCAAAGACCGCGATCATATCCTTGGCCTAGCCAGACGTCTGAATCTTCAGGTGGTCGACATGCACGCGTCTTTTTCCACCCACCCGGATCCCTTGTCATTGTTTCCGTTTCGCCGGTATGCCCATTACAATGAGCTCGGTCATAAGTTGGTTGGCGACGAAGTCTTACGCCAAATTGAGAAGCTCTGAGACTGGGATACGACCTGCGTAGAGGATGTCTTTGCGATAAGCCTGGAACCTTCACGATGTATCGGCGATGCTTCGATGGTTCGAGTGTTGACAGTCGGCAAGCAAAGGCCGTTGGAGGAGACTTCTAAGTATGACCGCTATCCCCAAGAAGCAAGTTGCGATCGTGGTGCCGATGCACAACAGGGCGGAACTGACGCCTGACGAACAGATTTCATTTCAACATTTAACGCACTACCTCGGTGCATATGATAAGTATCTGGTAGTGCCGGACTCGCTCAACATCGACCTGCCGGGCTGTGGACTTAAGCGGTTTGATGATGAATTCTTCGGGAGTGTCGCGGCAAATACCCGCCTCCTGTTGTCCGAGAACTTCTATCGTTCCTTCAGTGAATACCAATACATACTAATCTATCATCTCGATGCCTTGGTGTTATCGGATCAGCTTCGCGCCTGGTGCGATACCGGCTTGGACTATATCGGCCCGCCGTGGATTCCATGCCCAGACAGTCCATGGGTGAAAGAGGCGCGGGTGGGAAATGGTGGATTCTCGCTACGCAAGATCGAGAGTTTCCTGAAAGTCTTCCGATCGAACGTGTATTGGATGAAGCCGGACGATTACTGGCGTGATAAATATGCGGGGAGCTCGCTTCACATCCGATTGCTCAACTCCCCTCGGAGATTGATCAAACGCGTATCCCGCTTCAACAATGTGCGATTGGAGATGTCGCGTTGGCACCTTCGACCCGACGGAACAAAGAATGAAGATCACTTTTGGTCTGATCGTGCCAAACATTACATGCCGGAATTCAAGATTGCTTCCCTGGAGGATGGTTTGCGGTTTGCCTTCGAAGTGGCGCCTCGGAAGTGTCTGGAACTGACGCGCGGGCAATTGCCGTTTGGATGCCACGCCTGGCCCAGATATGATCGCTCATTTTGGGAACCGTATTTACTTTCTCCGTGTAAAAACTAGACGACTCGCTCGGAATGCGAATCGACTTGAGCCATGAACAAACGTGACTGACAATAAGGGAATGGAGTCTGATGCTGGTCGTGGCGGCCGAAACACCGGGATCATAACCTCCCATCACTGTCATCATGTGTGCCTGTCATCTCGCGAGTAGCAGAGGGAGTAATGTCTTAGATATCTGGTTGGAGTAGGGAGGGAGTAAGTCTGCCATGAAACGAATGCTTGTGACCGGGTCTTCCGGCTTAATCGGTTCTGAAGTCTGTGCCTATTTTCATGGTCAAGGCTGGATGATCCACGGCGTAGACAATAACACTCGAGCAACATTTTTCGGCCCACAAGGCGATACACGCTGGAATCAACGCCGTTTGCAAGCCGATTTGAAGAACTTTCGTCACCACGAACTAGACATTCGAGACCGCCAAGGAGCATTGACCCTTGTTCAGGAACTCAGGCCGGATGCCATTGTCCACACTGCGGCGCAGCCCTCACACGATTTAGCTGCAAAGATTCCCTTTGATGATTTTGATACGAACGCCGTGGGAACCCTCAATTTGCTTGAAGCGACAAGGCTGCATACTCCTAAGACGGTATTCGTGCACATGTCGACGAACAAAGTGTACGGAGATGCCCCGAATGAATTGTCGCTTGTGGAGCAGACAAAACGATGGGATTACGCCCGCCCCCACGATCTCGACGGAATTGCCGAAGATATGCGCATTGATCAATCGAAGCACTCTCTTTTTGGTGCCTCAAAAGTGGCGGCCGATATCATGGTGCAAGAATACGGTCGTTATTTCGGCATGAAGACCTGCTGTCTTCGTGGAGGGTGTCTGACGGGACCCAATCATTCCGGCGTGGAGCTGCACGGCTTCCTCAGCTATCTCGTCAAATGCAACTTGGAGGGTAAGAAATACAGCATCTTCGGGTACAAAGGGAAACAGGTTCGCGACAATATTCACTCTCTGGATGTCGCGCGCTTCATTCACGCGTTTCTCGAGCATCCGCGAAGCGGCGAGGTTTACAATTTGGGCGGCGGACGAGGCAATAGCTGTTCGATTTTGGAAGCATTCGAGATGATTGAGGCCGTCTCGGGAAAGCAGATGTTGCACGAGTATGTGGACAAAAATCGGGAAGGCGATCACATTTGTTACATCAGTAATTTAAAGAAAATGACTACGCACTACCCTACGTGGGGCATTACGAAAACCTTGACGCATATTTTTGAAGAAATTCACCAATCATGGTTGAAGCGCACTGCTACTGTGAATGTGAGCCGCTAGTCTGCCGACAACGATTGCGATGAACACGGCTTCCAAAATGAAAGTCTTAGTCATTTCAGGAGCCTATCCGCCGATGCACGCGGGAGAGGCTACGAATACCTACCATCTGTGCAGGCAACTGGTTGAACGCGGAATTGAGGTGCATGTGCTCACCTCAGTGGGAAACATTGGAACTGCTGACCCTCGAATTCATGTCCATCCGATTATGAACAGCTGGGGTTGGACTGAATTGATTCGCGTCAGAACATTTCTGAAACGCTGTGCGCCGGACGGCGTGTTCCTCATGTACATTGGGCTGATGTACAAGTACCATCCGATGGTGACCTTTCTCCCGACGCTTTGCAAAAAGCTGTTTCCTGATGTGCCGTTCGTCACGCGGTATGAGAGTGCCTTTGTCGGAGCCGATCCCTCCAAGACAGGATTTCTTTCACGGGTGTTTCGGAAGTTCATGGTGCGCTGGGCCGGCGTCCGTGATGTGGTATATAGCTCGGGGACATTGTTGCGCGACAGTGATTCCGTGATTGCCTTGTGCGAACGTCATCGCACTATGCTGATGGAAGAATGGCCATCTGTGGGGGGGAAAGTGGCACTGATCCCTCCTCCTCCCAATTTGTATATTGCAGCAAATGACGCAGGTGAGGCTCGCCGGCGGGGACGAGAACGATTAGGTGTTAAGCCAACGGACTTCGTGGTGACATTCTTCGGATATCTCTATCCGATTAAAGGCATCGAAACTCTGCTGCGAGCATTTGCCACGGTCTCGGCGAAACGGCCTGAGGCCAAGCTTGTCTTTATTGGAGGGAAAGTCGATCTCGATGTTGAGGGAGGCGCATCCTATTTCGATGAAATGCAGGCTCTCGCCAAGACATTGCACATAGATGGACGGACGACATGGACCGGAGCGTTTAAGTCCGATGAAGAGGATGCCTCGTTGCTGCTCCATGCCTCCGATGTGTGTGTACTGCCCTTCTTGGAAGGCGTGCAACTAAACAATAGCTCCTTCGCTTCGATGGTTGCTCATGGGTTGCCGATCATTGTGACCCGCGGACCGCTCATGGATCAGGCTTTTGTCCATGGAGAGAATGTCCTGACATGCGAACCGAAAGATCATGAAGGCGTGGCTCGTCTTTTGTTGGAGGTAATGGACCATGCAGATCTGCGGGACCGATTACGGGCCGGTGCGTTCAAGCTTGCAGCCGAATGGTTTTCATGGGATACAGCGACAGAGAAAACCTTGACGGCTTTGCGACCCCGGCGGTCGAATAAAGTGGCGTAGGTCGTTGTCTGGGTAAGCTCGCCAAATGCCTCGCGTAACAGTCGTGATTCCGACATTCAATTGCGAACGGTTCATTCAGCGGACTGTCGAATCAGCCTTACGTCAGACCTATCGGGACTTTGAAATCATCGTGGTCGATGATGGGTCAACGGATGCCACCGAAACACTCCTTGCGCAGTATGAAAAAGTTCTCCGATACATACGCCAGAAGAATCAGGGGGCTTCCGCGGCGCGCAATACAGCACTCGCCAAGGCAAGCGGAGAATTTATCGCGTATCTTGATGCGGATGATATCTGGGTACCCGAGAAGCTGGCTTGTCAGGTGGAATATCTTGATGCTCATCCTGCTTGCGGGTTTGTACACACTGAGGTAGCCGTAATCGACGAACAGGATATGGAGCTCCATGCCCGCTTCAATCAGGAAACCGGACGACATATTCCGCAAGGACGGTGCCTCGGAGAGATCTTGCAGCGCTCTCACATCCAAACTCTGACAGTACTCGAGCGACGATGTGCGTTTGACTCCGCGGGGAATTTCGATTTGCGGTTACCGGTAGCTCAAGATTATTTGCATTGGATTCAGGTTGTTTTGCAAGGATACGAGGTCGGATATTTGCCTGTACCCTTAGGTCAGTATCGGTGGCGAGCAGGTAGTCTCATGTCCAGTCAGCGCCGGTTACTGGGTGACTTTATAAACATTTATCAGATTCTTCTAAATGAGCACGACCTTGAGCATATGTACGGTGCTGAGATCCAGCAACTAGTCAGGTCGCAACTCTATACAAATGAGCGCCAACTGGCGTATTTGGAGCGGGTGGAATGTTCGGGCGCGGTAGCTCGTCATCGATTGCGGCGTTTGATACAACAATGGCCTTTCCGTTTCGAATTGTACATGGATCTGGCAAAGTCCTACGTTCAGCATCGTCGACTTCCCACTCCGAGCAATCCGTCCTGATGTGCCTGTCATTGCGTGAACCGAACACTATCCTTGAAGCCCTTTAGGTTATGAATATTTTGCTGGTGACTCCCTGGCGCCCGTCTACAACCGGTGGAATTAGTACCGTCGTGTCTCGCCTCACCGGGGAGTTCACCAAAAAGGGGCATGCGGTGACCATTTTCGTCGCCGACCGAGAGAATCGTCTTCGTCAAATTGAAACACAGAACGATGCGCCTGTATATGGCATGTATTTGCGATCTCCGGTGTCGCCGCAGCATCCGATTCGAGCGATCATCATGTATTACTTGTGGCTTCCACTGACAGTATTACAATTATTCTGGTTATTGCGCCGGACTCACGCCGATGCCATTTTGATCCAATACCCCCTCCCTGCCATGTTTTATTTCGGGCTCGTGAAACGAATGTGGGGAGGAATTTTATTCGTGACCTATCAGGGAAACGATGCCCATGATCTCTCGCTCTGGAATCCGCGAGAACAAAAGCTGGTTCGGTCTCTGCTGGAGAAAGCGGACATGGTGCTGGGCGTTTCTCGAACGCTGTTGACCAAAGTCGAATCGGCACTTGAGGGTATCCGGTTCAAGCGAAAGCAGTTGCTCCCAAATGGTGCGCCTTTGGATATTATTGAGGCTGTCAAAGGTCATGCGATCGATTCTTCTCTCCCGACACACTTTCTCTTGACCGCCGGGCATCTGATACACAGAAAAGGGATTGATATCGTCGTGGCTTCCCTGAGGGAGGCCAAGCACCAGGGTGTGGCGCTTCATCTGGTTGTTGCCGGCGACGGTCCTGAGCGCGAAAATCTGATCCGCCAATCACGTGAGCTTGGCGTCGCTGACCAAATCACGTTTGTGGGCAATCAAACTCACGAACAGGTTCTCAGCCTAATGAAATCATGCCTGGCATTTGTATTGGCGTCTCGCGCGGAAGGAATGCCGTTAGTCATTGCCGAAGCCATGGCCTGTGGGAAAGCCGTAATTGCGAGCAACGTGGATGGTGTGCCAGAAATCGTGCAGGACGGCACAACGGGACTTCTAGTGCCGCCAGACGATCCGAAAGCGCTGGCATCCGGCCTGGTTCGACTGTGCACGGATGCCGTCCTTCGGGAGGCACTTTCCATTCGGGCCAAAGAATGGGCATGCCGTGAGTATAACTGGGAAAGTATCGCTCTTCGGTACCTCGGTCATATCGACGAATGCCGGCACGCTGAGGCTCTGTAAACGTATGACTGACAATCCGAGCCTGTTCGATTAAGAAAATCGCTGGGGAACAGTGGCAGTGCTAGACTGGTTGAGGCGAAAGTCCTTCTCCTACGTTCGGGGGTAACATGAATATCCTTGGTATTTCGGCGTTCTATCATGATAGTGCCGCTTGTTTGGTCCGTGATGGAGAAATCGTGGCAGCGGCTCAAGAGGAGCGTTTTACCAGGAAGAAGCACGATCCCGGCTTTCCTCATCAGGCGGTTCAATATTGTCTTCGCGAGGCAAACATTGGTCTCAAGGACGTTCGTCATCTCGTATTTTATGACAAACCATTGGTGAAGTTTGAACGCTTGCTTGAAACCTATCTTGCATTCGCCCCTCGGGGAGTTCAATCGTTTGTAGCCGCCATGCCGGTGTGGCTGAAAGAGAAACTGCTCTTGAAGAGCCTCCTACAAAAGGAATTTTTGGTGCATGCGCCAGAGATGACCAGGGCGTCACTGCCGCAGATTCTTTTTTCTGAGCACCACGAGTCTCACGCCGCGTCGGCCTTTTTCCCGTCCCCGTATGAAAAGGCCGTCGTCTTATGTATGGACGGGGTGGGAGAATGGGCGACGACTTCGGCCTGGCTCGGGCAGAACAATACTCTCACGCCGCTCTGGGAAATTCCGTTTCCACATTCCATCGGGCTCCTGTATTCCGCCTTTACCTACTACACGGGCTTCAAGGTCAACTCCGGAGAGTACAAGGTCATGGGCCTTGCGCCCTATGGAGAACCGAAGTACGTGAAGGCGATCTACGAGCACTTGGTAGATGTCAAGCCGGACGGAACGTTTCGTTTGAATATGGATTATTTCAATTACTGCACCGGTCTCACCATGACCGGCAACAAGTTCGATCACGTCTTCGGAGGACCGCCGCGCAAACCGGAATCAAAATTGACCCAGCGCGAGATGGACTTGGCCCGGTCAGTCCAGGAAGTCACGGAAGAAGTTATGTTGCGGCTGTCGCGTACGCTGCATCGCGAGACCGGGGCGGACTATCTGTGCATGGCTGGAGGAGTCGCGCTGAACTGTGTGGGTAATGGACGTATACTTCGTGAAGGGCCGTTCAAGGGCCTTTGGATCCAACCTGCGGCAGGGGATGCCGGCGGTGCGCTGGGAGCCGCATTGACGACATGGCATCAATATGAGCAGCAGCCTCGTAAAGTCGTTCCAGGCAAAGACAGTATCAAGGGGTCGTATTTGGGACCGTCCCACACCAATGACGAAATAGAGACCTACCTAAAATCGGTCGAGGCCCCGTATGTCAGGCTCGATGATGATCGCCTGTATGCGCGAGTGGCCGAGGAGTTGGCCGCAGGAAAAGTTGTCGGGTGGCTGCAAGGACGCATGGAATTTGGCCCTCGCGCCTTGGGAGGCCGGAGCATTCTCGGAGATGCACGCAACCGCGATATGCAATCGGTGATGAACCTGAAGATCAAGTATCGCGAATCGTTTCGACCGTTTGCGCCGTCAGTCTTGCGCGAACGCGTCTCCGACTATTTCGTCCTGGATAGCGATAGCCCGTACATGTTACTCGTGGCTCCGGTGGTCGAAAAGCGACGCCTTCCCCTCAGTTCAGCGCAGGATGGATTGTGGGGAATCGAGTTGTTAAATATCCCTCGATCTGACATCCCAGCCGTCACGCATTTGGACTACTCGGCCAGAGTTCAAACGGTTCATCAAGATACCAATCCTCGTTATTACGCTTTGCTCAAGGCCTTTGAGGCAAAGACCGGCCACGGTGTGCTGGTCAATACCTCATTCAATGTGCGAGGGGAGCCTATCGTCAGTACACCTGAGGATGCCTACCGCTGCTTCATGCGGACAGAGATGGATGTTCTGGTGCTGGAGAATTGCGTCTTGCTGAAAACCGAGCAAAAGCCGCTTGAAGGGGATTCAGATTGGAAGAAAGAGTTCGAACTCGATTAGTCCTGAATTAGGGTCACGAAGAAGGGAGCGATTCATGAGAATTTTGATCACGGGCGGCGCGGGGTTTCTTGGTAGTCACCTGTCTGATCTGTTGGTTGGACAGGGGCATGATGTCATTGCGCTGGATAATCTGATCACGGGACGCGCGGAAAACATTGCGCACTTAATTGGGAACCCAAAGTTTAGCTTCTTAAAATACAACGTGTGCGACTATCTGCATGTGGACGGCCAATTGGACGCGGTCATGCATTTTGCGTCTCCTGCTAGCCCGCAAGATTACCTTGAGATGCCGATCGCGACCTTGAAAGTGGGCGCGCTCGGCACGCACAAGGCGTTAGGGCTGGCCAAGGCCAAGGGCGCTCGATTCCTATTGGCCAGCACATCCGAGGTGTATGGTGATCCATTACTGAATCCCCAACCGGAAACGTACTGGGGGAACGTCAATCCCATAGGCGCGCGCGGCGTATACGACGAGGCCAAACGATTTGCTGAGGCGATGACGATGGCCTATCACCGGTACCATGGGGTCGATACTAGAATTGTTCGAATATTTAATACCTACGGGCCAAGAATGCGACCTAAAGATGGTCGCGTCGTCTCCAATTTCATCGTGCAAGCACTTCAGGGCAAGCCGTTGACGGTCTTTGGTGACGGTTCTCAGACGCGCAGCTTTTGCTATGTCGATGATTTGGTTCGTGGTATCGTGGCGTTATTGATGGTGAAATCCGACAAATCTGTGGCGGAGCGCACCGATCGCACGAAATTTCTCACCCAGAAGCCGGACGCCATGTTCGACAGCATTCACGACCCTGTGAATATCGGCAATCCGCGGGAACTCACGGTTCGGGGTATCGCAGAGATTATCCTGAAATTGACCGGTTCAAAAAGCGTGATCGAGGAACGGCCTCTTCCCGCCGACGATCCCAAGGTCCGGCGACCGGACATCACGCGGGCCAAGAGTCTCTTAGGCTGGGAGCCACAAGTGGAGCTTGAGGATGGCATCAGAAAAGCCACGGAATATTTTCGGCAAGTGGTGGTGAAGTAAGTTACTTGTAGCCATCGAATAGGACGAGTGGCAAGGAGACAGATCGTTCCATGTGTGGAATTGCAGTTGCCATAACTCTGGATGGCCGACCGGTGGACCGGTCGGCTGTGGAACGGATGGCCAAAAGCTTACTTCACCGAGGCCCTGACGATGGTGGCATCTATGTGGAGGGTGCCGTCGGGATGGGATTCCGCCGCCTGTCCATTTTGGATTTGTCCGAAGCCGGTCACCAGCCCATGGTCAGTCAGGATGGTGAACACGTCCTGGTATTCAACGGTGAAATTTTCAATTATGTCGAACTCCGTGAGGAACTCCGCCAATTGGGGCACCAGTTTCGATCAAGCGGAGATAGCGAGGTGCTGCTCGCAGCTTATCGGGAATGGGGCCGAGAATGCCTGCCGAAACTCAACGGCATGTGGGCGTTTGTGATTTATGATCGCAGGGACCGACGAATTTTCGGGTCACGTGATCGATTTGGCGTCAAACCGCTGTACTACAGCCGTGATAACGCGGTGATCCAATTCGCGTCGGAGATCAAGGCCCTTCGCGCATCGGGGTATCTACGAGCAGAGATCAATTGGCGAACGGCTTCCCGGTTTCTCCTGGAAGGACGTCTCGATAGCCGTCACGAGACGTTTTATGACGGGATTGAGCAGATTCCGCCGGGGAGCGGATTTGAGTTGGAGCTAGACGGCGCCTGGCGCCAATGGTCATTCTGGTCACTTGATGCGTTACCGCCGTCCGTCGCGCATGACCCTGCGGCTACCTTCGCGGAGCTTTTTGAGGATTCAGTTCGTATCCGGATGCGAAGTGACGTTCCCGTGGGGGTCTGTCTTTCAGGCGGGCTTGATTCCACGGCGATCATTTGTGCCGCCGCGCGTCAACGTGATGCCAGTAGTGGAACGCAACCCGAGTTCCTGCAGGCGTTCTGCTATATGGCCAAGGAGTTTGATGAGTCGAAGTATATTGCGGATACTTTGGCTCAAACTGGTGCCCAACTCCGACAGCTTGAAACCAGCCCTGCCGAATTGTGGAATGATCTGCGCACACTGCTGTGGTTTCAAGACGAGCCCGTCCACACCATGACCGCCGTGGTGGGCTATCAGCTTATGCGTCTGGCAGCCTCGCACGGAATACGAGTGGTGCTGAATGGGCAGGGAGCCGATGAAACCATCGCCGGCTACTCGAGTTATTTTCAGGACTATTGGGTGTCTCTCCTCCAGCAAGGTCGGGTGAGCGCTGCTTGGCAGGCGGTGAAATCCTACACCGAAGCTCATGGAGGAAATGCACGTTCCCGCATGACTGCGGCGGCAAGTCGTTGCCTTTCGTGGGAGATGTATAAGATTGGCAGGTATCGCGCCTGGGCCCAATCGAGGCGGCAGGACCGTATACGAGAAAATCCCTGGTTTTCAGGAGATTTGACGAGGCATTTTCTCAGCGAGGACATTCCTCCCAGTTCCGCAGCCTTGTCTGCAGCACTCAAACAGTCCGTGGTGTCGGCTCCATTACCCTTATATCTTCGGATCGAAGATCGCAATTCGATGGCGCATTCCGTGGAGGCGCGACTACCGTTCCTGGATTATCGCCTCGTGTCGTTTGTGTGTGGTCTGCCTGACGACTGGAAGGTGCGAGGGCCGTGGAATAAGTATGTGCTTCGAGAAGGGATGCGGGGAAGAATCCCTGAGTCTGTGCGAAGCAGAGTCGACAAAATGGGATTTCCGACCGCGAGTAAAAAGTGGTTTGCGCATGATTTGTACGAGCCGCTTCGTGACATTCTCGCCAGCCGGACCTTACGGGAGCGAGGCATTTATAACACCACTGCACTCATAGCCGACCTGGATCGGCATCGTCGAGGAGAGGCTGATTTCTCGAATAAGCTTTTTCATGTGGCTGAATTCGAGATCCTGTCAGAACTTGCAGGTCAAGCGCCTGTCTAACGTTCAGGAGTTGTTTGACGGTCCGGTCTGTAACGAGATGCACTCGTTGGAGAGCCCGGCAGGTCCTCACCAGAAGGTCCTCCCATGAAGCGGGTGATAAGACTGTGAAGCGAGTTCTGATGGTCGCCTATTACTTTCCGCCGGTCGCGGCGAGCGGCGCCATGCGCCCGCTAGGGTTTTGTCGTAACTTGGCTGCATACGGCTGGAGTCCTCGGGTGCTCACGACGACTCCGGATTGTGTGTACCCCGTCCATACAGTCGATCCGAAACTCGGCGAGCGGGTGCCGACAGAAGTCGAGATCATCCGGGTGCCATACATCGATCAGTTTCAGCGGCTGTTGCGATTTCGGGAAATGCTCCGGGGGGTGATCCGAAGGTCGGTTCCCCCTGACCCGGAAAAGAACGTCGAGTCTGCGGCTGTCCCCGCCGCAGGAACGGGTACAGGGCGGGCGGCTATCAAGGACTTGCTGCTGGATTGGGCCTTCGCATTTCCAGACCGCCAATGCGGCTGGCATCGTCAGGCGGTTCGGACGATGCTGGCTTCCGTCGGCAAGGACATCCCGGACGTGGTTTATGCGACCGGCGGGCCCTGGACAAGTTTCCGCGTCGGCGCAACGCTTGCCGAGGCCTTCAACCGTCCATTGGTATTGGATTACCGGGACCCGTGGAACTGTAACCCCTACTATTCCTTCAGCTCTGACACATTGACCAAGAAATCACGGGCCGCTGAAGCGCAAGTCTGCCAGACTGCCAGTCATGTGATCGCGAATACCGAGGAGCTGCGCGAGCGACTGATAAAAGAATACGGCAGCCTCCAAGACCGCTGCACCTGGATTCCGAACGGATTCGACCGCCAGACGTTGGCCCCCGGCCAGGTTACTGACGGACGATCGGATCTCAGCCCAACCTCTGCAGGGTATGAGCTCTGCCATTTTGGGACGGTCTATGGAAAAAGGAGTCCTCGGGTCTTACTGCAGGCGGTGTGGGAACTGTTTCAGGAGAATCAGTTGAAACCGGAGGCCATTCGGTTACGTTTCGTCGGGGGATGGGACACTGCGGATCAAGAGTGTGAGCGGTTTGCTGTAAACCTTGAGAAGCATGGCTTTCTGAGGCGCGAACCTCCGGTGTCCCACAGTGTGTGCCTCCGAGAAATGCAGCGATCAAGTGTTTTGCTTGTCCTTCAGCCAGACTCTCCTTTGCAGATTCCCGCCAAGATTTACGAATACATTGCGACCGGTCGTCCCTTGCTACTGATAGGCGGGGAAGGCGCCACCGCAAATTTAGTAGCCCGCCATGGACTGGGCGTGAGCAGTCCGAATCAGGTCACACGAATCAAGAGCCTGTTACAATCGGTGGCGGATGGGAGGCAACAGCTGGTTCCACCTGAGGCTGCCCGTGTGAATCGGTTCGAATATCACTCGTTGACCGGGGAGTTGGCGGCCATATTCGATGCCGTTGATCGCACGAAAACGTCGCAGTAACCTTCTGATCATGAGTACCTTACGAACGTCAGTCCTCGGGCGAACCGATGCCGATGTGTTGGCTTGGGACAGCTATGTGCTGGGCCTTCCCATCAGTTCCGGATACCATCTGTCAGGGTGGCGGCATGTCATAGAAGATGCCTTTGGTCACCGCACATGTTATTTGGTCGCCCACGAAGCCGATGGAACCGTCCACGGCATAGCGCCCTTGGTGCTTCTGGCGAGCCGGGGGTTTGGCCGGTTTCTGGTGTCTCTTCCCTTTGTAAATTACGGAGGCTTTCTCGCGTCCTCGCCCGAGGCGTATCGAGCCCTCGAACTTGCGGCCATTGAAAAGGCGCGGGAATTAGGCGCCGCTCATATTGAGCTTCGACATGAATGGCCGAGAGAAACCTCCTGGGCCTCGATCGAACGCAAGGTTTCAATGAGGCTTCCCTTGCCGGCCTCGTTCGACTTGCTGATGAAGGGGTTTCCCTCAAAGTTGCGGAGTCAGGTTCGCCGAGCTCAGAAAGAAGGCATGACGGCGCGCGTTGGCGGGGGTGAATGTCTCGACGAATTTTATACGGTATTCTCACGCTGTATGCGCGATCTGGGAACCCCGGTCTATGCCAAGGGGTTCTTTGCGAAGATTCTTGAAGTGTTCCCGAAGGAGGCGCGTATATGCGTCGTCTCCCATGGAAGTGTGCCGGTCGCCGCTGGATTTCTCTATGGATTCCGTTCGTCATTGGAAATTCCCTGGGCGTCATCGGACAAACGCTACAACAAGCTCGCTCCAAACATGATGCTGTATGGCGCCGTGTTGGAGTATGCCTGCCAGCAGGGCTTTCACGTGTTCGATTTTGGTCGATCGAGTCCCGACAGCGGCACCTACCGATTCAAGGAGCAATGGGGAGCCCAGCCCCATCGACTCTATTGGTACTATTGGATGGGGCAGGGGCGAGAGATGCCACAGCTGAATCCGCAAAATCCTAAATATGCGCTGGCGATTCGCGTATGGCAGAAACTGCCGCTGGTTATTGCGAATCTGCTGGGACCGCACATTGTGAAACATCTTCCATGAGGGTACAGCGAACGCTTCCCCCGTCGGCCGCACCGATCGAATGGCGCGATCTCGTAGAGGGGTTAGTGGGACTCGTGCGCCCGCATGTCACCAGAGATCGTCTCCAAGCCGAGTTTCGCGCATACTTTGGAGTAAAACATGTTTGGTTTGTGTCATCAGGAAAAGCCGCCCTCACGTTGATCCTCCGGGCACTATCTAGACTCTCCACACGCCGTCAGGTGGTCGTGCCAGGATATACATGCTTTTCTGTCCCATCGGCCGTAGTACGTGCGGGCTTGGCGGTGCGGCTGTGTGATGTGGATCCGGAGACATTCAACTTCGACGGCAGGCACTTGGAAGAAGTGGCTGATTCTGACGTACTGTGTGTCCTGGCAACCCACCTGCTTGGGATTGGGGTTGACGTGCCGCGAGTCGCCGAAATCTGTCATCGCCGAGGCATTTTTGTGGTGGAGGACGTCGCGCAAGGATTGGGAGGGGAACGTGATGGCAAGCGCTTCGGCACCATGGGCGATGTGTCCTTCTTGAGTTTTGGCAGGGGCAAGAACATTACCTGCGGATCCGGAGGCGCAATTCTGACGAATGACGATCGGATCGGCGAGGCCCTGGCTCAGGAGTATGCACAACTTCCAGATGAATCTCTTGCTGGGCAGCTAAAGAATTGGCTGGAAGTGGCGGCGACGCAGTTTCTTATCAACCCTTCTCGGTATTGGTTCCCGGCCGGGCTTCCCTTCCTCAAACTGGGGGACACGAAATTTTACACCGACTTTCCGCTGACACGAATGGATTCGGTTCGGGCCGGGCTATTGCGCCGATGGCACACGCGATTATCTCGTTCGACCGCCAGTCGTATGGCTCACGCGGACGATTTGCGCCGATCGATTTCCTCTCACGGCCAGACCGTCAGATCTGAGCAAGGACAGGCCGTCTACCTTCGATTCCCCTTGTTGATGCGCTCACGGAAGGAAAAAGATGCTCTGTGCCGGATATCCGCGGAGCAGGGCCTGGGCATCAGCGCCATGTATCCTTCTGCGGTTGGGCAAATTGCAGAACTGTCTGCCGCACTCGCCTCCCAGCACGTGCCTCAATCCATGGCGATTGCGGAGCGGCTCGTGACGTTGCCCACTCACGAGCTCCTATCAGATGCTGATCTAGTCCGGCTGTGCGGCGCTGTGGAGAACATAGAAGCGGACCGAGCACAGGACAAGAATAGCTCTCGGGAAGCGCTTGGAGCGCAAAGACGTCCGCCGGCAATGCCTCGCGCCCATTGAAGGTGTGTGAATAACAATCGTGATTTGGCGGAGCTGATGATCGGGGAATAGTGACGATGTGGTTCATCGAATGGATATTCTGGGGCTCAGTGGTCTTTATATTTTATGCCTATGCGGGCTATTTACTCATTTTGGCGGGCCTCTCCCTCTTCAGAAGCCGGCCTGTGCTGATGGGAAACGTCCAGCCGATGGTCTCGTTTGTTATCACCGCCTATAATGAAGAGTTACGCATCAAGGACAAGATCGACAATAGTCTCCGGCAGCAGTATCCCAGAGAACGGCTTGAAATCGTGGTGGCATCTGATTGCTCGTCGGACAGGACTGATGAGATCGTACGGTCGTATGCATCCTCGGGCGTGCGTCTCATCCGAGCGGCAGAGCGCAAGGGAAAAGAGGCGGCTCAAAAGCTGGCGGTCAGTCAAACGAATCGGGAGGTCCTCGTCTTTTCTGACGTGGCCACTACCTTACCATCCGACGGCATCGCGAATATCGTCAAAGCGTTTCACGATCCGACCGTCGGCTGCGTCAGCAGCGTGGATCGCTTTGTGGACGCGCAAGGCAACTTGAGTGGAGAGGGCGCGTACGTGAAGTACGAAATGCTCCTGCGACAATTGGAGACGAAGGTCAATACCTTGGTAGGGCTCAGCGGTTCGTTTTTTGCCGCACGACGAACGGTATGCAGCCCCTGGGCGGACGATCTTCAAAGCGACTTCAACACGCTGCTCAATTCAATGAAGGTTGGTCTCCGGGGTATTTCAGATCCCCACAGCGTGGGGTATTACAAGAACTTGTCGGATGAAAAGAAAGAGTACCAGCGGAAGGTGCGAACGGTGCTGCGAGGGATTGCCGTGTTGATGCGCAGTCTGCCGATGCTGAATCCATTTCAGTACGGGATGTTCGCTTGGCAGCTCTTCAGCCATAAATTGTGCCGGTGGTTGGTTCCGTTTGCCATGATCGGTGCGGGGATTTCAAATGCGGTGCTGGCCACACAATCCAGCTTGTATGCGATGCTGCTCGTGGGGCAGCTGCTTTTCTATGTGACGGCCACAGCCTATGCCATGTTTCATTGGATGCCGAAGAGCAGTGTGCTGCGGTTGCCCTCGTTCTTTGTGCTGGTCAATTTGTCCATCCTTGATGCGTGGATGCGATATTTTCGGGGGGACCGGGTGTTTCGGTGGGAGCCATCCAAGCGCTGAGCTGGTGGTGCATTCACTCGTACTGAGAAGACGTCAGAGCTGTTCCGAGACTCGCTCTGTGTGAAACAAGACAAAGAGGTACTGAATGGCTGCACAGTCTGAGCAGAAAGAGTTACGTCATTTTGGATTGATTGTTGGCGGCGTCTTTTGCGTCATTGGTGTCTGGCCGATGATTCGCCATGGAGAAGCGTTGCGCCTCTGGGCTCTCGTTCCCGGAGCGCTGCTGATTCCGTTGGGGCTCGTGGCCCCGTTCATGCTGAGGCCGCTTTTTAAAGGCTGGATGAAAGTCGGCCATGTAATGGGCTGGATCAATACAAGAATCATCCTGGGGATTCTGTATTTCGGATTGATCACTCCCATGGGTGTGGTGATGCGCCTGTTTGGCTGGGATTCGATGAGGAGAGCGCTCAGCCGAGATGCCGAAAGCTACAGGGTCGTTCGACCAGCAAGACCACGAAACCATATGACGAGACAATTCTAGGTCAACGGAGGGCGTATGGGTGAATTCCTGACAGAGCTGTGGGCGTTCATGAAAGAACGTAAGAAGTTCTGGTTATTGCCGATCATCGTCATGCTGGTGTTACTCGGTAGCCTGATTGTCCTCACTCAAGGCTCAGCAGTCGCGCCGTTCATTTACACACTGTTTTAAACTGTGAGCTGCCCCTGATTCATGATTGTTGACGTTCCACGAATCAAATCAACCATCCGCGAGGCGGTAGCCTGGGGCTTTCACTTCTCGCCGATACCGCACTGGCGGCATCGGGGGAAGGTGGTTGTGCTCATGTACCACCGGGTATTGGCTCGTCAGGAAGTCGCTCTTCATTCGGTGCAGCCAGGGATGTATGTGCTGGACAGCGTGTTTGCTCAGCAGATGGCTTTTCTTAAAAAAGAGTTTACGATCCTGTCGCTGCAGGAGCTGCTGGAGCTTTGGCAGTCAGGCCATTGGAATGCCCGCGCCCGGTATTGTGTGGTCACGTTTGACGACGGGTGGCTCGACAATTATCGCCATGCCTATCCGGTCCTGAAGGAGGCTGGCGTTCCCGCGACGATATTCCTCCCCACTGACTACGTGGGAAGCAACCAGTGGTTTTGGCCGGATCAACTGGCGCTGGTCTTTAAGGTTCTGGCTGGCCGAAAAGTGACGCCTGAAGCAGTAACGCAATTGAGGGAGGTGTTTGTTGACTATTTGGGCGCCCACGGCGGCCCATGTATCGAAGCGATCGAGCGTGGAGACCACGTGACTGACCACGTCATCGAGCAATGCAAACAGCTTCCAATTGAACGAATTCAGGAATTGGTGGCCGCGTTGGCCACTCGATTGGGTGTATCGCTCCCTGAGGAACGGGTGATTGTGAACTGGGATGAGGTGCGCGAGATGTCCGAGAATGGGATCTCATTCGGATCTCACTCATGCTCGCATCGCATTCTGACCACCATCGCATCCGATGAGGTGTCAGCCGAGCTTGCCAGGTCGATGCAGGTGCTGTTGGAGCAAGGGGTGAACTATGTACCGGTCTTTTGTTATCCCAACGGCAACAGTGATGCAGATATTCAGCGACAGGTTCAGTCTTGCGGATATGCCGCGGCCTGTTCAGTAAACCTGGGGGTGGAGGGGCCTGTCCCTGTGAACCGATACGCGATTCGCCGCGTGGGAATTCACAATGACATCACGCACACGATCCCGTTATTTTCGTGGCGCGTGTTGGGTCCCTTGCTCGGCTCAGTATGAACGCCCGAGTGCAGGAGCCGGTCATGACGGGAGCGCATCAGTGAGGGTGTTGATTACAGATGGGAATGAGCGCGCAGCGCTCGCCGTGACACGGGCGCTCGGCCGTGAGCAGGTTGAGGTGATCGTTGGCGCAGAAACCGAACGGTCACTTGCGGGGTCGTCCCGCTACTGCAGTCAGCGGTTTGTGTATCCATCTCCGTTCAAGGAGCCTGAACGATATGTAACCAGGCTCATGGAGATGGTTCAAGCGCAACACGTGGATGCGGTATTTCCCATATCCGACATTGCCATGCATGTGATCGGCCCTGAGCGGGCGCATCTTGAGCGCCATACGAGAATTCCAGCCCCTCCAGCCGAAGTATTTCAGGAGATTTCCGATAAGTATCGATTGATGCAGCGAGCGGTTGTAGACGGCGTCGGCATTCCCGAGACCATTTTTGTCCCAGAGGGCAATCTGGACCGAGTTATCGAGGCGATCGCCGGCTATCCGGTGGTGGTGAAACCGGGGTGTTCATTGGTGAAGGACGGCCGTCAGTGGAAGAAAACCAGCGTGTGTTACGCAGAATCTCGTGAGGAACTGCGTCGTGCGTATCGGGATAAGCCCTATTTACAATCGCCGTCATTGATCCAACAGCGGGTGATAGGGGAAGGGCAGGGGCTCTTTGTCCTGATGCAGGAGGGCATCCCATTGGGGATGTTTGCGCATCGAAGACTGCGTGAACGGCCCCCGTCCGGCGGAGTCAGCGTGTTGCGGGAAAGTATTGCCTTGCCGAAATCGATGGTTGAGGCTACCCTCACATTGTTGCAACGGGTGAAGTGGCACGGTGTTGCCATGGTGGAGTTTAAGGTCGATAAAGATAGTCAGCGTCCTTTGCTCATGGAGATTAACGGACGGTTCTGGGGCTCGTTGCAATTGGCTGTGGATGCCGGGGTGAACTTCCCCTTGATGTTACTCAACATGGCCATGGGAAAAGCCGAAACTCTGCCTGAAAATGGGTATCGGATCGGGGTAAGGTCCCGATGGCTGCTGGGAGATCTGGATCAACTATTGATGCGTCTCATGAAATGTGATGATGCGCTGAACCTTCCGCCAGGAGCCCCGTCCAAACTTCAGTCTCTCAAGGCATTCTGTCGTTTTTGGGACCGAGACATGTTTTATGAGGTGGAGGACTTCGACGATCCTGGTCCCAGCCGCTTCGAAATATTGAGATACGTGAAGTTGGCATAGGAGTTGTGATGTTGCAGGCTGATTCGCGTTCAGACATTAAAATCCATCCGTTGGCTGCGCGTGAACTTGCTCGCCGGATGAAAAACGCTGTCAATGGCGTGTTGGATCATTGGCGATATCAGGTCCTCCTCCATCGTCAGGCATTCCCTAAACCGGCGCAGGCCATCCTTGTGGTGTGTAAAGGTAATATCTGCCGGAGTCCTTTGGCGGAGGCCTATTTAAAGAACGAGGTGAAAAAAAACGGGTTGCCGATCGAGGTGTTTTCGGCAGGACTGGAGACCTCATTCGGCAAGCCGGCACATCCGCTTGCGCAGGTGGTGGGCACTCAGGGTGGACTGATCCTGAATCAGCATGCGACACAACCGCTGCATAAGGAACAGGTGAACCGGGCAGACATCATTCTCGTGATGGAGTGGCGTCAGCGCAATAGGATTATCAAGCTGTACCCGCAGGCCAGATCAAAAGTGTTCCTGCTCAGGCAGTTTTATGATCAATCTGTCCGGGAAGTCGCCGATCCCTACAGTGGAACGCTGGAAGATTTCCAAACCTGCTTCTTGATGATCAAACAGGCCTGCGATGTGCTGATCACGCGGATGTTGCCGACGAACAAGCAGGGGTAGGATCCGAACGGCAGGAAGGCGCGTATGGTACAGGCTAAGGGAGGCCCGGCAGGCACATGAGTTTGCGAACGAGACTGTTCAACATTTATTGGACATTGCGGAGCGCCATTGTCCCGACCCTCAGATATTCTCAGTACTCGTATGAGGAATCGCTGAAACGATATGTCACGCCCTCGGTCGAATGGGTCGAGATCGGCTGCGGCCATTCTATTCTTCCCAGTTGGCGCGCCAATGAAGAACGGCAGTTGGTCAAAACCTGCAAGGCAATATTCGGCATCGATTACGACCTTCCGTCATTGAAGGCACATCGAAATATCACTAAGAAGTTACGCGGCGATGTCACCAAGTTGCCGTTCAGAAGCGAAGCGTTCGACCTCGTGACGGCTAATATGGTCGTTGAGCACCTCGACAATCCTCATGAGCAGTTCAGAGAAATCAGCCGGATTCTGAAGCCTAAGGGGGTCTTTCTCTTCCACACGCCGAATGCGTATGGTTATGGAGTCATTCTTTCCAAACTTGTACCCGAATCGCTCAAAGGCAAGCTCATTTACTTGCTTGAGGGTCGGAAAGAAGAGGACGTCTTTCCCACGCACTACAAAGCCAATACGGAGTCTCAGGTAAAGGCATTAGCTCAGGCCAACGGATTTGAGGTGTTGCAGCTCGACTTGATTACAACCGATGCCATTTTTGCCATGATTCCACCGCTGGCTGCCTTGGAACTTTTATGGATTCGGCTACTCACAACCCAGCCCTTTCGGAATCTTCGCACCAACATGATTGTGGCGATGAGGAAAGTGGCCTAGTGCCTGCAGCATTGCCCAATCACACCTTGGATGTCCAATGAGTCACGCCGCCCCGCAAATGTCTGGCGTGGGTCAATTTCGAGCCGCCGGACGACTTCAGCCAGGACCCAAGGAGTCAAATGTCGGATTCTACCTTGTCATGTTGGCAATGTTATTCGAGTTTGGACGACCACAGGATGTCCTTACGCCACTTAAGGCAATCCCTATCCCCACGCTTCTTGATGTCTCGCTCTTAATTGCGGTATTAGCTTCGGGCAAAGCAACTTTCTCCAACACGCAGACAAAGTTATGGATGGGGCTCTTGGGGTTCATGGCCTTGTGGGTTCCATTCGCTAATAACAATTTTTGGGCCTTCGCAATTCTGCGGGAGATGACTTTGTTCTTCTTCTTCTATTTGGGAATCGTCACGTTTGTGAATACGACAAGCAGAATGCAGAGCTTGATTTTCATGTGGCTCGGCGTGCACGCGGTGCTTGCAATCAATGGAATTTTACATCATGGACAGGGGGTTGGGGGGTGGTTGGGGGACGAGAATGACTTCGGTATGGAAATGAATGTGGCTGTGCCCGTCGCTTTCTTCATGTATCAGGCCTCTTCCAACCAGCGAGGGAAACTGCTGTATATGGTTCTATTGGGCCTGTTCGTTATGACTGTCGTGTCGACCTCTTCACGAGGCGCATTTCTGGGATTGTTGGCGCTGGGCACATATTGCTGGTTGTATTCTCCCCGTAAAGTCATGTCGCTGATTCTTGGTATCTGTCTCGTTGGCTTAGTCCTTGTCGCTGCCCCACAGGAGTATTGGGATCGTATTAGCTCCATCACCGACGACAGCACAATGGAAACCGGCACGGCAGGACAACGGATGTTTACTTGGGGCATAGGGTGGGAAATATTTACAGCCAACCCGATTTTCGGGATTGGACAGGGAAATTTTCCTTGGACTGTCGGGGAATACATGGGGGGACGAACCTGGCAAACCAAATCCCTGGCCGGACGACAGGCACATTCACTATACTTTACCCTGATGCCCGAACTCGGACTTGTGGGAGTCATCATATTTGGGTCGATGATCTATTTAAATTATCGCGACACAAGGGTTAGTCAGTTCCTTTCCTCCATGGGCCGGAGCATGAGCATGGGGCGCCATAAAGATCCTTTGAAGGATGAACAACTCGTGAAGGCGACCTTATTCGGGAATGCGATTTTAGGCGGTATGATTGGGTATCTTGTGACGAGCGCATTCATCTCAACATTGTACTACCCAACGTTCTGGATCCTGATGGGTCTGGCTGTGGCTCTCCGAAACTCCACTCAGACTTATATTGCGTCTCAGCGGGATGCTGCCATCTCCGTTGGCCTAGCTCCGAAAATGACTCATTGGCTTCGGCCTCGACCCGTAAGATGAAGGGCACTACACGTAGCGCCACATGGGGCGGTTCTCCGAATCGTCGTTTCCCGCCAATTCTCGTTCTACTTACACCATGTCGTAAGTATGTCAAACAGTAAAGAGCAGAAGACGATCTTGTTTGTTTCGACCAGTAGCGGTCCTGGCGGAGCGGAACAAGTCATCAGCAATCTGGCCGCTTCGCTGGATCCTTCGAGATATCGAGGGGTGCTTTGCCTATTTCGTGCGGGCTGGCTTCAAGAGCGAAGCCAAAGTCGTGGCGTTCCAACATTCGTGATTCCTACTCAGGGAATCATGGATTGGCGTTGGGCATTCCGATTTCGTGATCTCTTGAAGGCCGAGCAGGTCGACTTGATTCACGCGCATGAATTTGATGCCAATGTGCAAGGGACCGCTGTTGCGGCGCATTGCGGGGTACCCCTCGTGGCGACGGTTCATGGGAAGCACTATTTCTGGGAAAAGCTTAGACGGCGTCTGGCGTATCGGTGGGTCAGCCGCCGAGCGAACATGGTAGCCGTGTCTGAGGACTTAAAGCGCTTTATTGTGGAAAAGGTGGGCATTCCCTCGCATCGTATCACTGTTCTTTACAACGGTGTGGATGTGCATCACGCTCCAGCTGCTGCCGAGATCGGAGCGTGTAGGAAGGAACTGCATCTGCCGGATACGGACCGGGTCGTCGGTGTCGTGGGCAATCTGTACCCCGTCAAGGGGCACCAATATCTCATCGATTCGATCCCTAGGGTGCTTGAGCAATGCCCCGATACCTCATTTGTGTTTGCGGGAAGAGGGCAATTAGAGAGCGAACTGAAACAGCAGGTTAATCGATTGGGACTAGACAAACGGGTTTATTTTCTTGGTTTGCGTCAAGACATCCCTAGAATCCTGGCACTGTTGGATGTCTTCGTCCTCCCCTCGCTGTCAGAAGGCCTCTCGATGGCGATTCTCGAAGCGATGATGGCAGGAAAGCCGGTGATCGCCACACATGTAGGAGGGAATCCAGAGATCGTGCTCGACGGAGAAACGGGATTTTTGGTTCCGGCAAAGGACAGTCATGCATTGGCTGCGAGTTTGATCAAATTGCTGAGGGACCCGCAGATGGCCATCCAATTCGGGGAAAAAGGAAGACGCCGAGCGGAACGTCAGTTCAGTTTGCACACTATGGTCAACGCCTATCAGTCACTGTATGACCAGTGCCTGCAGTCTGAATCCTAGTCAGGCTACTATGTGTAAAACCTATTCTCATGGATAAGTCGGAGAGGAACGCTGCTCGGGTGAAAGTCTGTCATGTAGCCATGGGAGACTTGTGGGCTGGGGCGGAAGTTCATTTGGTTGCCCTTCTGACTCACCTGGTGCGATTGGAAGAGTTTGACTGCTCAGTTATCTTGTTCAATGAAGGAAGATTGGTTGAGGAGCTACGTAGGCTTTCGCTTTCTGTAATAGTTATTTCCGAGAAACGCCACAGTCCTATTGCCGTCGCATATCGCCTGGCAAAAATCTTCCGAACAGTTCGTCCTGATATCGTGCATACGCATAAGTACAAAGATTCTATTCTGGCCACGATGGCTGCCAGATGCGTTGGTGTCCCTCATGTGATTAGGGTTGTTCACGGTATGCCCGAACCCTTCAAGGGCCTCAGCAACGTGAACATGTCTCTCTACACACTAGTCGACAGGTTCGTACTGGATTGGCTGGTCGATAAATTGATTGCGGTATCCTCTGACATTCAAAGGGCGTTAGTGAAGATCTATGGAGCAGATAGGGTAGTGCGAGTCCACAATGGTATCGATTTGGAAGCCGTTCAGGCCAAGACTTCACGATCGGACAAACGTAAAGAGTGGAATATTTCAGATTCGGTGACACTAGTGGGAACCGTGGGTCGGCTCGTTCCTGTCAAAGGTCACATGGTATTGTTGGAAGCTCTACAAATCCTGCATCAATCGCATTGTATGGTGACCCTTCTGATCGTTGGCGATGGGCCATTGCGTGGAGATCTCGAAGCTGAGGTTCGTCGACTCGGATTGGAAGAATTCGTGAGGTTTGCGGGTCATCAAGTTGAACCATATGATTTCATTAACATGATGGATGTGTTTGTGTTGCCGTCTCTGCATGAAGGTATCCCAATGGTTCTTCTCGAGGCACTTGCGTTGCGGCGGCCTGTTGTGGCGACACGTGTCGGGGGTATTCCGGAGGTGATAGAACACGGACGAACCGGCTTGTTAGCCGAACCATCGGATGCAGCGTCCCTGGCCGGATTCATCCAACGAATGGTTCAAGATTTACCCATGGCGGCCAGCATTGGTAAGGCTGGGCGAGCTCGTGTCGAAGATGAGTTTACAGCCAACACAATGGCAGGAAAAACTGCGGAACTGTATGGACAGGTTCTGTTCAAGACATCTGCCAGGAATCACATGAGTCTGACATCATGACTAACATATTTGGCATCCTTTGTTTTCTTCTACTGGGAGTGGTTTCTTTGTTTTCGATGTATCAGTGGGGGCATGCCCTACTCGCTATTTTGCATCGATCCGGGGATCCGGATTATCGAAAGACCCGCACGACTCGTTTCTTGATCCTCATTCCTGCGCACAATGAAGAAGACGGGTTGCCGGAAACTCTGCACAGTCTATCTTCCATGCAGTATCCAAAGAACCTGGTTCAGATTGTCGTGATTGCAGATCGCTGTGCCGATGATACCGCGGAGGTTGCGCGGTCGGGGGGCGCACGGTGTCTGGAGCGGAATGAAGGGCCCGGGGGAAAAGGCGCGGCCATGTCGTGGGCGATGCAGGAGCTCCGTAAGGAAGGGGTGTTGTATGATGCGCTGGTCATCGTCGATGCAGACTGTCTTGCAGACGCGCACTTGCTGGAGGCTTTTGATGATGCCTTAGCCAAAGGGCACGAAGTTCAGCAGGGATATAACTACCTCTCAAACCCGTGGGAAACTCCTTTTACGAGGGTAATCGCGGTGACGAGCGTCTTACGCAATTTCTTATTTTATGGAGGCAAGGAGCCGATCGGGTGTTCAGCCATGCTGAGCGGGACCGGGATGTGCCTCAGTCGATCTGTCGTGGAGCAACATGGGTGGTCTGCTTTCTCGGTTGCCGAAGATTGGGAGTTTTCAGTATCACTTCAACTCAATGATGTGGTGATCCACTTTAATCCCTTTGCTCGAGTCTTTGCTCGTGAATCCAAAGGGCTCAAGCAGGCTTCTCGCCAGAGGTTGCGATGGGCAACAGGGAAGTACGCGGTAATGACGAATGGCGCGCGTCGGCTTTTGTTGGAAGGGCTTTCGAGGGGCAAAGTGAATTTGATCGACGGCGCCGTGACCTTGGCCGCTCCAAATTATTCTACTCAAGCCTCTATGACATTGTTTGCATCTGTTTGCAGCCTATTCCTCTACAGGGACCCAGCCTGGAGTTTTCTGCTGCCTTGGTCGTTTGGAGTTTTTGCCTCTCTGGCGGGGTACTTTCTTTTGGGCGTAATGCATACGCAATCTCCCCTCAAGACGCTGGCCGGGATTCCGTACATTGCGGTATTTCTTCCATGGCGACTGACAATTGAGATCCTTGGCATGCTCGGATTCGGTAGAAAAGGTTGGGGAAGAACCTTTCGAGATTCCGCTTCGCGGCCGACGGAGGGGAAATGACTCCATCCGTCGCACGTATATTTGTAATTGCCATCGCCCTTCGTGTACTGGGATTTGTTTTTTTGCCGGATCCTCCACTCCCGTACAATGCACTGTTTGCATATCTGAGAGGGGCGGAACTTCTCCGGAGCGGCGCAGGTTTCGGCGATCCGTCGTTTCCGGTATTCACTCCTCCGCTTTACTCACTGCTGTTAGCAACTGTTGGCAGCGTGTCCGAAGCATCCACGCTCGGGATCAGGATAGCCCAAATGGTAATCGATTCCCTGACGGCGGTCTTGACCTGCCTGCTGGCCAAGGAGCTAGTGAGCGCTAGGGCTGCCTCCTTTGCTGGCATCGCATGGGCGCTGTACCCCTTCGCCATCTATTCGACTCAGTACGTGGGAACGGAGGTGCTATTTGCATTTTTCCTCCTGGCTTTTCTGTTGTACTTTGTCTGGGCCATCAAACTTGAGAGTAGATGGCTGGATGCCGGCGCAGGCCTCTGTCTCGGCCTAGCGACCTTGACGCGTGGGACCACGCAATTTCTGCCGTTACTTCTCCCGTTCGTATTGGTCTGGTTTTTAAAAGATCGCCGGCGAGTTTTGTGGAGTAGCGGTGTGATGCTGGCCTGTTTCGTGCTCGTGGTTTTTCCTTGGAGTCTTCGGAACTACCTGGTGTTGCACGAAGTTATCCCGATCGGTACCAATAGCAGCGTCATCCTGTGGGGGTCGAGTAAGCCACTTCTCACGATCGATTCGAGACTGAAGGAGCTGCCGCAGTTGTATGATCGAGCTAAGGCTCAGGGAATTTTCGCGTCGCCTCCCGACGCCAGTCCAACCGAGAAAGACCGGTATTTTCTGCAGCTAGCCATTGAAAATTATCGGCAAGCTGTCAGGAACGACCCTCTTGGACTCATCGAGCTATTGATAACGAAGTTTGCTCGTCTTTGGTACTCGACCGAATCCGGTAACAATCATATCGTTATCCTGCTTGTAAATCTTCTTATCTATCCTCTGGCATTGATCGGCGCCCTCGCGGTCTGGAAGGAGCGCAACCCGTTCGGGCTGTTGCTTTTAGGTGTAGTGATATACTTCTCGCTACTGCATTGGGCAACTCTTCCGTTGTTTCGCTACATTTTGCCGATAATGCCCATCATTCTATGTCTTGCATGTCTAGGTCTTGACCGCACATTTAGTGGTACCCGGCTCGTAGATCTCGTTCCCCGTAGAGGGGCACTCTAGAGCCTCACCACGATGGCTATCTGTCGTTGACAGAGTCCATTCACTTGCCAATACGCACCAACATTGCCTCGTCGGATTTGACCTTCCCCCGAAAACTAGACAATTGGCTAGGAAGTCCGCCTGTGCTTGACGTGGTCCCGTAACGAGACAGTCTTTAACTAGAACAGAGGGCGTCTTCGACGATCGGTTGTCCCTGACGTTGTGCGACAAACTCATTCGGGGTCAGGTGCCCGAGTGAGCTGTGAGGGCGGTGGTGATTGTAATCCATCCGCCACGCTTCGATGATCGCTTGGGCTTCGGCCAGCGAGGCGAACTGGTGGACGTTCAAACACTCGTCGCGGAGCCGCCCGTTAAACGATTCAATAAAGGCGTTTTCCACGGGCTTGCCGGGGCGAATAAAGTCGAGCTGGACGCCCCGCCGATAGGCCCAATCTTCCAAGGCGCGCGATTGGAATTCCGTTCCATGATCGACGGTGATGGAACGAGGCCCCTGGCCCTCCCCGAGGACGCGATCAAGCACCTGGCTGACCGTCTCTCCCGTCATTCGGAGTCTCGCCTCTAGCACCGGACTGCAGCGACTCCAGTGATCCACCACCGTCAAGATTCGAAATGGCCGCCCGTCGGCCAGGGTATCATGGACAAAATCCATGCTCCAGCGCTCGGTCGGCCCGGTCGGGCTCGGGGCCGGCCCACGATGGAGAGCGATGTGTTTCCGGCGCCGCACCCGCATGCGCAGCTGTAACCCATCCAGGCGATACAATCGTCGGACGCGCTTCCGATTGATCAGCCAGCCCTCACGCCGCAGCAACACCCAGATCCGCTGATAGCCGAACCGCGGTCGGGCATGGGCCAGATCCCGAATGCGGAGCCGGAGGGCCGATTGATCCTTGGCGCGACTGGTTCGATACCACGAGGCCCGCCCGAACTGCGCCAA
>Ga0268299_1001494_pt1 | contig 40093 bp, 26 predicted proteins | sample NOBtaG_FD_193484 | JGI IMG/M metagenome (GOLD analysis project Ga0268299, IMG submission 193484) | Activated sludge microbial communities from bioreactor in Nijmegen, Gelderland, Netherland - NOB reactor | ecosystem: Engineered > Bioreactor > Aerobic > Activated sludge | place: Netherlands... | reverse complement strand
CTTACGGCATTTTTACTTCTTCTCGTATTTTTCAAAGACTTTGGCTTGATCTCAATGGTTATCACTTTTTTGCTTTTTCTTAGCTACACTATATCTTGTGGCCTCCACGGGAATTACGGAAGAGCCCAAATTTTAGAAGAAAATAATATTTCTCGTCAGGAATGTAAAAAGCTACGGGATTTTGTTGAGCAAGCAATGACAGCCTATAATTTTACTTCTGGCCTTTGGGAATGGGTTCATTTAGGCTTATTTGACGTTTTGCTAGCCTTTAGCGGCTTTCTTTCAGGTCATAGACATAAACTTTCTGATGAAAAATTTAAAGACTTTTACCATCAAGCAATGGAGATAGCCAACCGAGGCAAGCTAATAAATAATGTCGAGCATACCAACAACTAAAACATCTCTTTTCAATCACTTTAAGTATGATCTTGTACTGGTTTGGGTCACATTTATTTGGGGCAGCACTTTTTTTATTGCTAAAGAAATTGTTACTTCAACTCCCCCTATAAACTACTTAAGCACCCGGTTTTTAATTGCTAGTTTGCTATTAGTTTTAATTTCTTACCGTCAAAAAATTGACCGCACTGCTATTAAAGGTGGGATGCTACTTGGAGCAATGCTTTATGGTGGTTTTTTATTTCAAGCTTTAGGGCTAGTTTATACTACTGCTTCTAAATCAGGCTTTGTTACAGGAGTAACAGTAATTATTGTTCCGTTTTTTAGCTATTTTATTACTCGTAGTCGTATTATTGGCGAACATCTATTAGCAGTATTTATAGCTAGTCTTGGTTTTGCACTAATTACACTGCCAGAAAAAAACGAATCAATTAATATTGGAGATGTTTCAACACTAGTTGGTACAATATTTTGGGCATTTCATATAGTTTTTACAGGTGTTTGGGTTGAACGCGCTCCTTCTCGTTCATTAATGCTAGTTCAAATTCTTACAGCAGCAACTCTTTTTACAGCCTCAAAGTTTATTTTACCAGCCCTAGGTATTTTACCAACCCTAGCAGATAATTCCTGGCCCATTAGCTTTAAGTCATCCTTACAGCTACTTTATTTAGGAACAATAGCAACAATTTTTACTATTTTTGCTCAAACCTATGCACAAAAATATGTTACTGCTGTTAGAGCAGCAATAATTTTTAGCTTAGAGCCTGCATTTGCTTCGCTAATGGCCTATCTTTTTGCAGGCGAGCGACTGACTTGGCGAGTGGTTTTTGGTGGTATATTAATAATTTGTGCAATCATTGTTTCAGAAATAAAAATTTTTTCTAATAAAAAACCTTCATTTTAACTTTATAAAGGACTAAAATATCCTTTTTTGCTTAATTGATAATAACTAGTAATGTTGGACATAAACTAATCCTTAAAAAAATATCTTATCAGGGTTTAGAATAGCAATTTAATTTTTAACTGATAATTTGTTAGTCTTAATATAATGTCTAATAATAAAGTTCCAAGTTATTTATTTTAAGTAAGATAGATAAATTTTGATCTTGTTTTAGGTTTACTTAAAAACTATATAAAAATTTTTATCAGTTTTTTATGTAGTTCAATCCATTGTGGATAAAGCTTATAGTTTAAGAAAAAGCCTGCTAGTTGTGATACAGCCACTTGCTAACACTACATTTTGTGGTAACATTCCTGCTAGTTATCCTTAATTTACCTGCAACACCAACAAATAATAATAAATGGGAGCTAAGAGAAATATGCACATAGATCGAACCTGGACTATTACTTTTGATGAAATGGAACAGGAACGGCTAAGAGTAGAAGTGCCAATGTTGGAACTACCAACAGATTTAGGCCGTCCATTATTACTACGTTTGCTTGGATCATCTCAAATTACTTTGCCATCAAGAGCAATTGACAGAATTGTAGTAGAAATAGATATTGCTCGAAGTAATTTTCTTAATAATAACCATTCTGCGTTGGATTATCGCCGTCGTTTCCCTACAGTAGTTTCCTTTTATGAGGAACTTGTAATGCTAGCTAATTCTCATCGTCGTAGTGCTTAAACTTCTCAAATAATTAGATTTAACTAGCTCTGTTGCTTTTTCTTAGAAAAAGTTTCTATATGAACGTGTTTTTTAAAGGCAAACATTAATCTTTCAAAAATAGAATTTGGCATTCCATCAAATCTTTTATGATTAACACTCCTAACTAAAACCATTTCACGGGTTGAAGAAGTAAGAAAACATTCATCTGCTACTAATAAATGCTCTGCTGGAAAAGCTCCTGCTGTAGATTCAATCCTTAATTCTTTAGCTAGTTTTCTTACTAGTCCGGCAGTTGTACCCGCTAAACAGCCTGTTGAAGGCGTAGGAGTGTAAAGAACTCGATGGCGTACCCAAAAAATATTTGCTATTGCTGTTTCGCAAACCTCTCCACGCTCATTAAGCACAACAGCATCATCAAACCCTCGCTTTTGAGCTTCTTCTAAAACTAGCATTTGAGGTAAATAAGCTGTTGTTTTAATACTATTTAAAGAATTTGACAAAATTCGATAAGGTGAAATTGTTAAATTTACTTCTTGAGAACGACTTTGCAAAGGAGAAGTAAAAATTAATATCTCAATTCCTGGTTTACTGTCGGCTAGTTGCCAAAAAGGACTTTTTCGTTGTAGCAAAGTTATTCTAGCTTTACCTTCTACCACTTGATTAGCATCAATAAGTGAAATTAGATCTGCATGAACTTGTGTTTCTAGATCATCATCAATATCTAGTTTTATAGCATGAGCGTGTCTTTCTAGCCTTATCCAGTGTTGGTTAAATTGAAAAGGAACGCCGTTGTAAATACGTAAAGTTGTAAATACTCCATAGCCATGCAGCAAACCCCCATTAACTGGGCTGATGTTGACTTCTTGAGCATCAATCAATGTGTGATTATAACTAATTAAAGGATACATATTTATGCCCCCTAAGTCATTGCTTTTATTTTATTTAATTATATCATTATCATTAAGTTAGCGTCTAATACAGCAAAAAATCAAGGAGTTATTTTTAATGCCAAGTAGAAAAGAAAGAATTGCTGGCGGTTTAGTAGGTTTATTAGTGGGTGATGCTTTAGGTGTACCTTATGAATTTCATCCAGCAAATGAAATTCCTCCGTTATCAGACATAGAATTTATACCTCCAAAAGATTTCTCTCGCGCACATTTAGGAGTGCCGCCTGGCACTTGGTCGGATGATGGAGCGCAAGCACTTGTATTGTTGGCTTCACTGTTAGATTGTGGAAAATTAGACTTAAAAGATTTTGCTAAAGGTTTAGTTGAATGGTATGAAACAGGTTATATGGCTCCTGATGGCAAGGTTTTTGATGTTGGGATTCAAACAGGGCAAGCAATTAATAAACTAAGATCAGGTTATCGACCTGAAAAGGCTGCTAGACGAGACGATCAAGCTAATGGTAATGGGTCACTTATGCGAGTCTTGCCTTTAACATTGTGGCATCGTGGCTCAGATGCTGAACTAGTAGAAGATGCACATAGACAATCTTTAGTTACACATGGACATATTCGCAGCCAAATTTGTTGCGCTCTTTACTGTTTATGGGCTAGAAGAATTATGGAAGAAGCTAAAGATCCTTGGCAAGAAGCGGTTTTGGCTTTGCGTCAAATCTATGGAAAAAATTCTGATGAGATAGAAGAATTAGAATATTTTATTCGTCCAGATGATGAGCCTATTGGACAAGGTAGCGGTTATGTAGTTGATTCTTTAAGGTCTGCTCGAATGGTGATGACAGCAGGGTTTTATGAACAAGTAGTTAAATCAGCTATAGCATTAGGACGAGATACAGACACAACAGCTTGCATTGCTGGTGGTATAGCAGGCTTACGAGACGGATTATCAGCAATTCCAAAACGTTGGACAGATAATTTAAGAGGAAAAGAAATCTATGAACCAGAGCTTAAAAAATTACTAGATTTCTGTAGTTAAACTAAAGCTTTGTTGGTTTTTGGGGAGCAAATTTGTTCCCCAAAAATTTGATAACCTATTTAGATGGATATATTTCCACGCCGCTAGCAACTAAATTAACAATATTTGCTGATCCATCTGGGTTTTGCTTCATTTTAGAACCTTCAGCAATGTAATGTTCTGCTTCATCTTTTTTAACTACTTTTAATTCTAATGCACCTTCGGCTTTAACTTTTTTACCTTGGGAATCTGTTGGAACAAAGAAACCATAATCCTTAAAGGAAATTCTTAGTCCTGGATCGCCTTCTTTTTCTGTTAATTCCATCCAACAGCCTTTTGCTTGGCAAACGCGGCCAATTTGCCCTTCAACCGTAACAGGTTTATTTTCATAGTTTTTAGGATTTTCTAATATTTGTGAAACGGTCACTGTTGTAGCATTATTTAGAGGTGTGCCGCGTTTAATTACTTCTGTGTTTTCTGCAACTTGAGTTGGTTTTTCTTCTGTTGGTTTAACAGCTTCTGTTTTAGGAGCTTCTGTTTTTGCAGTATTTTGTTGAGCATTATTAGCACAACCTATAAAGACAGTCATTAATAGCAAACAAAAAATAATTTTCTTCATACTAAAAAAGCGTTCCTTTCAAAACTTTAAAATTTTATTAAGAAAATTTAACTTTATGATAAACAGATGAGATTAGCTTTAAACAAGGTCTTGAGCAACTATAAATTGCCTTAAAGTAATAAAAAAATTTCTAAATTTCCTAGCTAAATTTGTTGCAACTATTTGCTAGCCAAATACGCTAATTTAATCTTTAATTTAGCTAGCTTGTTATATTAGCTAAAATTTTTTAGTCTTTAATAATTAGGATAATCTAAATTTGTTTAGCAACAAATCACTAGATTATTAGAAACTATGATGAAACTTTAACTAAAGGAATTTCCATCATAAATAAAAGTTTAAGGAGCATAATTAATATGCGCGTTAAATTTAGTTTAGTTATAACAGCAGTTATTTTTGCTGTTTTATTTACTCAATCTTTACTTCCTCAATCTGTTTACTTAAATACTAAAGCTATTGAGCCTATTAAACCTCTTATTCAATCAAATAATATTAAATTACTTGGGCCTGGTAATGATCCAAATCCAGTAGTAAATAGAAATAATCAAATAAAATTAACTGTAGTAGACACTAATAATCAACCAATTACAGGTGCAATCACTTATAGATCTGATAGTCCAGATATTGCCACAGTAGACAATAATGGGATGGTTAGCGGAATAGCTCCAGGCTATGCAACCATTACAGCACAAACTCCACAAGGAACAATTTCTAATTTTGTTCTAGTTGCTCAAGTTGGTAAGGCCAAGGGGCGTAAAGTTCCTGGTCAGGTTAACACTTCAACAAATGGAGATGTTTATATTACTGACCCACTTAACCATGTAATCTTAAAGGGAAATCCTTCAGCTAGAATTGACCCAAGCGTTTTTGCTGGTCGAATGGGAATGCGTGGCAGAAATGATGGAGATCGTCAAACATCAGCACTTTTTGCCGGGCCTCTTGGACTTGCAATTGATAACAGGGCAGAAGGTGGCATTTTTATAGCTGACAGTCTTAATAATAATGTTCGCAGAATAGATTTTAATAACAACGTTGTTACTGCTTTAGGAAATGGTAATGGCGGAACAATTACTGCTGATACTGTCCCATTTTCACAAGCTATTTTTAGAAATCCACAGGGCGTAGCTGTTGCATCTAATGGAGTTCTTTATATTGCTGATACTGGTAACAATGCAATTTATGCAGCAGATTTTACTAAACAAGAAGTTCGTCTTATTGCTGGAAGTCCTGGTAATGCTGGAAAAGCCGATGGTCAAGGTCGTCAGGCTCTCTTTAATCGTCCTGTAAGCATTTCTGTTAATCCTGGGCAAAGTTCATTTTTTGCTAGCAGCACAAATGAAGTTATTTTTGTCGCTGATGCTGGTAATGGTGTAATTCGCTCTATTAGTTTAACTGGAGAAGTTAAAACTATTGGTAGAATCCCTAGGACAGCCCCCTCAAGACAAGCAGCTAATATTTTTCCAAATGCTGTAGAAGATGAATTTACTTTTGATAATCCTCAATCGGTAAGTGTTGATAATTTGGGAAATATCTATGTTTTAGATAAGTCTGGGGTAAAAGTGGTTACTCAAAACCCAACAGGCCGTCAAATGGTTTCTCTTGCTCAAGCAAACACTTTTAATCAAGCTAGCGGTGTTGTAGTTCAAGGTAATGATGTTTTTGTTTTAGATAATGGTGTAGCAAATGACGATGATGCCTTAACAATGGTGACAATTGGCGCACCACAAATAGCAAGTTTAAGCCAAACAAGCGACCGTTTAGAAGGTGGTGCAGAAATTATTGTTAAAGGAAAAAACTTTGCTCCAGAAAGTTTAGTGGTTTTAGGTGAAAAAGTTGTTACAGACTTTCAAGTTCTTAGTGCTACTGAAGTTCGTTTTCGCACTCCAGCACAAACTGCCCCAGGTAATAGAACGCTCTCTATTCAAACTCGCGGCGGAGTAGTTCAACAATCATTTAATTTTCCAGCTAAAAACTTTTCTGACCTTAAAGACGGCGAAATTACAACTATTGCTGGAGGAGTCCCATTTTTAGGCGACAGCGGCAAAGCTACTAGTGCAGCAATGCACCCAATAGGCGTTGCAATTGATAGTAGTGGAAATGTTTTTGTAGTTGATTCTACTAATCATCGAATTAGAAAAATTGATACAACTGGAGTAATTACAACTGTTGCTGGTAATGGGACAGCAGGCTTTAGCGGTGATGGTAGTCCAGCCATTAGTGCTAGCTTAAACACTCCTGAAGCAATAACACTTGACGGGGCAGGTAATTTATTTATTGCTGATAGCTTAAATAGCCGTGTTCGTCGAGTTGACGCAATTACAGGACTTATTACAACTGTTGCTGGCAATGGTAGTTATAGTTTTAGTGGTGATGGAGGTTTGGCAAATGTAGCAAGCTTAAATCAACCTAGTGGGGTAGCTGTTGATAGCAAAGGCAATGTTTTTATTGCTGATACAGAAAACCATCGAATTAGAAAAGTCGATGCTCAAACAGGAGTTATTACAACTGTTGCTGGTAGTGGAGTATCAGGTTTTCTTGGCGACGGTGGGCAAGCAACACAAGCTAGATTAAGTCGTCCTAAAGGTTTAACAATTGACCAAAATGGTAACTTGCTTATTACTGACACATTTAATTTTCGTATTCGTCAAGTTGATTTAAGTACAAACTTAATTTCTACAATTGCTGGTAATGGACAGTCTCAGTTTAATTTGGATGGTATTGCTGCCACAAATGCTAGCTTGAATTTCCCTAACACTATAGCTATAGATGCTATTGGAAATCTTTATATTGTTGATACTTTTAACTTTAGGATTCGCAAAGTTGATAGTAAAACTAAAGTTATTACTACTGTAGCTGGTACTGGAAACCCTGGACTTGCTGTTGATAATGTTTTAGCTACTGATGCTGGCTTGCAGTTAGCTTTAGGTGTTGCAGTAGATGGAACAGGCAATTTATTTATTGCTGATGCAGAAATTAATTACCGTGTCCGTCGAGTTGATGCTATCACAAAAATGATCACTTCTATTGGTGGTATTGGCTCACGTAGTAGCGGTGGTGATGGATTTCTAGCAACTCAAGCTAATCTAAGCAACGCTAGTGGAGTTGCAATTGATAGACAAAGTAATATTTTTATTGCCGATCCAGATAATTACCGTATCCGACGTATTGATATAAACTCAAATATTATTAACACTGTAGCAGGTTTTGGTGTACCTGGCTTTAATGGCGATAATATTACAGCTATAAATGCTAGCTTAAACGACCCAAGCAATGTAGCAGTAGACTCTCAAGGGAATTTATTTATTGCTGACACTGCTAATAATCGTATCCGAAGAGTTGATGCTAATAGTCAAATTATTACTACTTTTGCTGGTAATGGTATGGCTGCATTTTCTGGTGATGGAATGTTAGCTAGTCAAGCAAGCTTAAATCAACCTACAGCTATTTTATTTGATAAGTCAGGAAATTTGATTATTGCTGATAGTGGAAATAATCGTATTAGAAAAATTAACTTAAGTACAAATATTATTACTACTATTGCAGGTGATGGTAGTCCAAGCAACTTAAATGCTCCTAGCGGTTTAGCAGTAGCCCAGTCTGGAAATGTACTTATTTCTGATACAGGTAATAATCGTATCCAACGACTTGATCTAACTACTAATGCAATTACAACTATTGTTGGTAATGGTCGAGCAGGCTTTCAAGGTGATGGTGCTTTAGCAATTAACGCTAGTCTAAATAGTCCTTTTGGCCTAACAGTTGATGGGAACGATAATTTATTTATTGCTGACACTACCAATAATCGCATCCGACGTGTTGATGCTTCTACTAATATAATTAGCACTATTGCTGGAAATGGTATTAGAGCTTATTTAGGTGATGGATCTTTGGCTACAAACTCTAGCTTAAATGCTCCTAAAAGCATTACTTTTGATCTGATGGGTAATTTACTAATTGCTGATACAGGTAATACAGCAATTCGAGCAATCAAAGGTGTTGCTAAAGGGCAAAATCAAATTGCCACTATTAACAATGCAACATATAGAAAACCAAGGTTAACAATAGATGGAACTGGTTTTAGTAGCACTGTTAATAGAGTTACGATCAATGGTCAAGATGTAAGCCAATTTATTCAAGGCCAAACTTCTTTAACAATTCAACTAAAAGGAAATAGAAAAAAACTAAATCTTAAAAAAGGTGCTAATACAATAATAGTTATATCTAATGGTATTAGCTCTAATAGTTTTACATTCACATTATAACAAAAAGCAGACGTAGAGATCAGATTTTCCTTAGATTGCTGCGTCTGCTTTTATAAAAACTCCTTGCTAGTCATTGTATCTTCTTTATTTTCAATGAAATAATTTTACTAGCAAATGAACTTAAAATAAAAAGGTAAATATAATTGCCAAACGTGTATAAGTCTTGGTAATATCTCGGCATCATTTTTTCATAAATCCATTACCATTTCCATTTACAATACTAAATTAACCTTAACAAACAATACACCTTATGTTTTGCAAAAGTGTGTTTGGCTTGGCTGTGCAATTTTGTTAATTTTAATAGCAAAAACATACCTATTAAGGTTATTTAAGGATTGTTAAGGATGGACATTCTGAAAACTCTTTAAGATAAAGCTTTTATTAGAAAAAAAAATTGCAAAATATTAAGATTTCCCTGTTATTTTACTGTTGTTTTACTACTTGTTGTGGTATCTTAATATAGATTATACAAATTTTGCTGGGATATTTATCCTATTATTAATTTTGAAAGGAGATTTTCTTCATGGCAACAAGAGCTAAAAAAGCTGCTGTTAGTTTAACTCAAAGAGAACAAGAGGTATTAACATTACTAGCTGATGGTTATTCAAATGAGGAGGCCGGTCAAATCCTAGGTCTTTCTCGTAGAACAATAGAGGCACATCGCGCACGCATAATGCTAAAATTGAACCTTCACACCTTACCAGCTTTAGTAAAATATAGTATCCAAAATGGCTTAGTGAGCGTAGACAAACATCGTAGCGATCCACGTATGCCTGAGTAACTCAGAAATACTATTAAAAACAAAGTTTTTACCAAAGAAAACCATACTTAATTAAGTATGGTTTTTTTGTTTAATTTGATCTCATTATAAATATAATTAGGGAAAATCTCGCACTAAGCTAGATTGCACAATTAAAAATTTCTGCTATAAAACACTACAGAAGAAAATAATCTCCCCAACAAAAATTTCTTGCTCCTGTCAAATTAAACAAAATTTATTATATAAAGGGTTATTAAAATGTTTGGCGATAAGACAAAATTAACCATTAGACTAGCAATAATTCTTAGTTGTCTTCTTAGTGGATTTTCCATTGTTAATGCCCAATCTGCGGGTAACACTACATCTTCCATAACAGGAAAAGCTATCGATGAACAAACCTCGGCAGTTGGTGGAGTCACAATTATTGCTAAAAATCCACAAACTAATTTTACTCGTGAAGTTATTACACAAGAAGACGGTAGTTATATAATTAACCAATTACCTCCAGGAAATTATATTTTAACTGCAAGCGGTTCTGGATTTACTACTCAAGAAAAGCCTTTAGAGTTGGTCTTAGGCACTACAACAGTATTAAATTTAACAATGAAACTTGGTTCATCAACCGATATTATAGAAGTAATTGCTAGTGAAGCTTACTTAGAAGGCAAAACTGAAAGTAGCACTAATATTAATCGAACAAGCATTACTTCACTGCCAATAAACCGAAGAAATTTTTTAGATTTTTCTATAACAGCCGCACGAGTTTTAGCAGATCGTTTACCTGCCCAAGGAGCAACAGCTACATCAGGACTATCATTTAATGGTCAAACTGCTAGATTTAATAACATTACTATTGATGGGTTAGACAACAATGACTTAGGTTCAGGCTCAGTACGTTCAACATTTAGTCAAGAAGCTATACAGGAATTTCAAATTATTTCCGATAGCTACAGTGCCGAGTTTGGCCGGGCTTTAGGCGGAATTGTTAACATTGTTACAAGGGGCGGTGGAAATGATTATCGTGGCAACCTTTTTTTACTTAATCGTAATGATGATATAGCTACACGAGATCCTTTTGCATCAATTAAACCCCCTTATTCACAATATCAATTTGGTGGGGCAATAGAGGGCCCAATCAAAAAAGATCACACATTTTTCTTTACCTCATTTGAACGTCTTTCTATCCAACAAAACAGTATTGTTACTATTGCAGATACAACAGTTCAAGCAGCCAACCGCTTAGGCTTTAATTTGCGTAACGGTGCAGTACCTTTTTCTGTAGCTAATAGTGTATTTTTAGCTAGGGTAGATAGTCGTATTTCTGATAATAACACTGTTTGGGTACGATATAACTTTGGAGGTAGCTATAACGGAGCATTAGAGCCTTTTGGAGGGCTAATAGGTGAGAGCAACGGCGGAATACAGCGTTTGCGAGATAATTCTTTAGCAATAAATAATACTCATATAAACAACTCTCTAAATTTAGTAAATGAGACTCGTTTTATTTTTACCCGTCGTAACCAAAACCTTTTACCCATAGAACCTGTTCCCCAAATCCGTATTGTTGCACCAGAAGGGTTAATAACATTTGGACAAAGTACATTTTTACCTCAACCTAGAGTTTTTAATACTTTTCAGATTATCAATAACACTTCTTTGATTCGAGGCAAACACCAAGTAAAATTTGGAGTAGATTTTCAGCGTTTTAGCACGGTTAGCAATAAAACCAAATTACCAATTTTTTCTAGTGGTGGAGCATTCTTTACACCTCTAGATTTTGGTCAAGTTGCTAATATGCCTGGATTGCCAGTGCTTACAAGCCTACAAGCTTTTGACCCAAATCTACGTACCCCACAACAAAAAGCTTTTCTTTCTGCTCTTTCTGGTGTTTTACCAATATTTTTCCCTGGTTTTCCGGCTGGCGTTCCTATTGCAGATTTAGCATTACCAGCCTTTTTCACTCAAGGCTTTGGCGATCCTAGTTTATCTAGTATAGGTAAGGAATTTTCTCTTTATCTACAAGATGACATTAAACTACGCCCTAATTTAACTATTAAGGCAGGATTGCGTTATGATTTGATTCGATTAAAGTTTGTGCCAAACAATAATGGTAATTTTTCACCTAGAGTAGCTTTTTCTTACTCTCCAACAAAATTAGAAAATCTAAATATTCATGGTTCTTATGGGCTTTTCTTTGCAGGTGCTTTAGTGGGCCAAGCCTTTGCTATTCAATTAATTAATTCTAAAGCAGTACAAGTTCCTACCATGCCATTTCCTTTTTCAGTTCTACCTTTTTCTTTACCAGGTCGCAAATTCCCTCAAACTACTGAACTACCACCTGGAGTAACTGTAACACCTCAATTTAGCCAATCATCCCAATTTGTTACAAATTTACGTAATAGCTATACTCAGCAAACTTCTTTTGGATTAACTTACTTACTTAATACAAACACAGCCATTGCAGCAGATTATATTTTTATTCGTGGCATTAAGCTTTTTGGCCCACGTAATATTAATCCAATTATTCGACCCGCTGCTAACCCCATACAAGGAGCATTAACAGGGCGTGTAGACCCTAGTCGAGGCGATGTTGCACAATTTGAAACTAGTTTTGATAGCTATTATCATGCTGTAACCTTATCTTTTAACCGTCGTTTTGCAAGGAATTTTAACTTTCTAGCTCACTACACATTTTCCAAAGCAATAGATAATAATTCAGACTTTCGCCCAGATATTGCTGAAGTAGTTAACCCTTTGCTGATTCGTGATGAGCGAGGTCTATCATTACAAGATGTCCGTAGTCGTTTAGTTTTATCTGGTACTTGGGATTTAAGTTATAAAAATCGTCTCACTAATGGTTTTCAACTTTCTACAATTATTAGTCTTAATACAGGTCGTCCCTATAACTTATTAGCTGGCACAGACTTAAACGGAAACGGTGATATTTTACCAGGTGATAGACCATTTGTAGACGGTGCAAGTGTTGGTCGTAATGTTGGCATTACACCAGGTTTTGCTAATGTTGACGTAAGGATTTCTCGTAAGGTTAAATTTAATGAGCGTTATCAGATTCAAGGACTTGTAGAAGTATTTAATTTATTTAATCGCACCAATATAAATGACTTAAATCGAGTATTTTCGCCTGATGTAAATGGTAATTTTCAGTTACCGTCTAAGGATGGAGGACGTTTTACAATTACACAAGATCGTTTTCGTAGTGCTTTTTCTTCTCGTCAATTTCAGTTAGGTTTAAGAATATCCTTTTAAGCTAAATGCTTGAAAACAAATGGTTAAACAATAATGCCCTCTAACTATAGGGCATTATTGTTTTTTCTTATCTAGTCAATTCACTAATTTTTGCAGCTAAAACAAAGTCACTTTCTGTTAAACCGTCTATTTTATGAGTCCAAATAGTAATTTGAACCCGTCCCCAGGCTAGGTAAATATCTGGATGATGTCCTTCTGTTTCTGCAAGTTGGCCCACCTTATTAGTAAAATCTAGTGCAGCGCGAAAATCTGAGAAATTAAATTCTTTCATTAAATGATGATTCATTACCACTTGCCAATCATCTCCTAATTGCAGTAAAAACTCTGCTGTTTCTTTTTCAGTAAGTGGAGGGACACCTCCTTGGCAAGGAACACATTGTTTTTTAGATAATTCACATTGTGACATAAATTTACCTCTACTATTTTTCTTGTGATTGAATTTGTTTATATAGCTTAAAAGCTAGCTGTCTTTCTGTATAAGCTAAATATTTTTCTTTTACCAATGTATCAGAAATTTTTTCTGATACATTTTCAATTATGGAAAGAGTTTTTCCTATTGCATCACTAGCAGCACGAATTCTTTCTAACTCAAGTAGGGCTTGGGTTTTAATAAGCCAGGGAAGCCATTCATGTTCTAAACTTCCCATAATTCTTGCTTGAGTAATTGCTTGATCTGCTTCTGTAATAGCTTCTTTATGTTTTCCTTCCGCTAAAAGAAGTTCCGCCATAGTTGAGCGAAATTCACAACGTGCTTCTAGTAAATCTACGGTTGCTACTAAAGTTTCTACTCTAGTTAAATAAGCTCTAGCTTGCTGAATCTTTCCTAGCTTGATATAAACTTTGGCTAAGTTTTGTAGTGTAGTTTGTTCAAAATATTGATTTCCATTTGCTTCTACTAGTTTTAAGACTTTAAGAAAATAATGTTCCGACTCAGCATACTTATTAGATCGAAAATAAAGTTCTCCTAAATTATCACAAACAATAGCTTCAAAACGACGATTTCCCAAAGTACGTGCTAGGCGTAGCGATTCTTTTTGAGGGTCAATAGCTTCCTGATAAAGTCCTTGCTGTAAGTAAATTTGTGCAATTGTGTTATAACAAGAACAACGTGTTGCAGGGTCATCGCTCTGTCTAGCTAGGGCTAAAGCACGTTTTGCAACAATGGCTGACTCTTCAAACCTATTTAATTTACATAAAATCCAGGCTTCACTAGAAAGAGCAAAACTTTCTAATTTTTGATTATCAGACAAACGCGCTATATCAACTGCTGCTCTTGCTGAGTCAAGAGCTAAACTATAATCACCGCGTAGTTCATAAAGTGTACTCATTTGACGAAGGATTTGCCCTTGTCCAAGCAAATAATCTACTTGATGATAAGCCGTTAAAGCTCGTTTATATAAATCTATTGCTTCCACTTTTACGCCATTACTCGCCTTAATTGTAGCTAAAGCAAAGTAAGTTTCCCCTAACAAATACTTGTCTTGGCAAATTTGAACAAATTTTAAGGCTTTTTGTAGTAACTGTTCAGCAGATAAACCTCGGTTTCGATAAATTAAGCTTACCCCACATAACCAGTAATAAGTTGCTAATTGCTTAATATTTGCTAATTGTTCAGGTAATTCAAAATCAATAATTTTATCAGATGCAACTAAATTTTCTAATTTATTTAGTTTTTCATCTGCTACTAGGCTTTTTTCTGCCCAGATTAGATATTTATGTAGCTCATTAATATTTAAGCTTATAGCAGCAATTTGAGCAGATTTTACAGCTTGGTTAAAGGCTTGTGACCATTCACCAGCTTCATAGTAATGATAAGCTGTCTTAAACAAACGTTTCTCTAAATCAACATCATTAAGTGTAAACCACTCAGCAATGAAACGGTGAATGCGGCGGCGATTACGTTTATTTAATTTTTCGTAAAGGATTCGACGAATAGTAGCATTGCTAAACTGGTATCTTTCAAGTTCTATTAATTCGGTAATTAGTCCATTTTCTATGGCTTGCTGGGTAATTATAGGCAATGTTTCTTCTGATAGATTTGCTACAGATTGTAAGGTGTTAAGCTCAAAATCTTCTCCAATTACTGAAGCAATGCTTAAAGCCTGTTGTGTTTCAGAAGGTAATCTATCTAGCGTTAAGTCTACTAAGTCAATTAATGTTTGTGGAATTTGATCCTTAAAATCTTGGCAATTCCAACGTCCACCATCAAATTTAATTTTGCTATTAGAGACCAACAAGCGTAAGTGTTCTGTAAGAAAATAAGCATTTCCGCCGCTATCGGCTAAAAGTTGGTTAAATTGTTGTTCAGTAAATGCAGGTTGTCCAAAAATTGCTGTTAAAACTTCATAAACTTGTTGTTTCTTAAATGGAGCTAAGCTTAAAACTTCATAATCTCGCTGACAATTTTTTAGCCATTGTGAAAAGCCTTCTGTTTCTCCTGTAAATCTAGCACCAGCAACAATTAAAACACGTTCTCGGCTTAAAGCGCGACCAAGATAATCTAAAAGATCTCTAGCTGTTTCATCTGCCCAATTTAAATCATCAAGTACAATTAAAACTGGGCGTTGCCTGCTCATCATAACAAAAGCCTGTGCAAGTAAGCTAAAGTAGTATTGCTGTGTTTCTAAATTAACATTATTTGGATCAACAAGTTTTCCTGTTTGCCAAATTTTACCTAAAAGATCCATTATTGGAGCAACCTTGTTACCAAATGCTTCTCCTAAAGCAGCGGTATTTACCTGCAAACGAGTAAACAAATTTTTTAAGTCTCCAATAAAAGCATAAAAAGACTTAATCCCTGGGCTACGATAACAGCGTGTTTGAAAAAGAAATGCTTCTTGTTGTTTTATTTGGCGTGAAAACTCAACTAAAAGCTCTGTTTTACCAACTCCAGCATTACCTAGTACAATAACCGGACGATTTTGCCCTTGACAAGTTTGTTGCCAACACTGCATTAGCTGGTTAAGTTCCTGATTACGGCCTACAAAACAGTTAAAAACTATTACACCTTTTTCACGACTAGTTGAGTTTATTTGTTTATCAGACGTTTTATCAATTTTTTCTGTTTTGCTACTACCTGTTGTTTTTTTATTTTTCTTTTCTAATACAGCTTGTTCTAAAAGATAACAAAATTCTAATGCTCCTTTAGGCCTAGTTTGAGGATTTTTATCTAATGCCCGCATTATTACTGCTTCAACTTTAGGATCAACTCCGCTCCATCGTCTATGAAGAGGTAAAGGATTTTCTCTAACATGTTTAATTAAATATTCTCCTGTACTAGCAGCATCATAAGGTAATTTTCCTGTTAGCATTTGATAACAAACAACTGCCAGACTATAAATGTCTGTTTGTGCATCTAAATCTAGCCCCTGGCACTGTTCAGGTGACATATATTCGGCTGTACCTAAGACTATGCCTTCAGAAGTCTTTACAACTAGATCTGTAGATTCAAAAAATTTAGCTATACCAAAATCAACAACCTTAACTATTTCTCCTTCATGTTTACTGCGGTGTAAAATAATATTAGGTGGTTTAATATCTCTATGAAGCAGTCCTACGGAATGAGCAGCATTTATAGCAGAGCATACAGGTTTAATAATTTCTAAGGCTCTTTCTACAGACATACGGCCAAGTTTGTGCATTTCTTGATCAAGTCCTGGCCCTTCTAAAAATTCCATTACAATATAAACTGTTCCATCTTCTGTAAGACCAAAATCATAAATAGTTACTACATTGGGATGTTTTACTTTTGCCGCTGCTGCTGCTTCTACTTGAAAGCGTTTAAGCGCATCTTCATCGCTACGGGTTTGTAAAACCTTAATTGCAACACTATCACGTAAATGAAGCCGTTCTGCCAAAAATACGCTAGCCATCCCACCATGCCCTAAAGGTGAAATTAGACGGTATTTTCTATCAATAATTGTTCCTAACCAACCCTTAGTTTGAGGTCTACTTCCTTCACGCATAATTTAATTAAAAGTTAAAAGCTTTTCGGAAAGCGATTGCATTTTGATGAAAGTTTTTTACTAGCTCATCTATATCATCCCCAGAAAGTTCTAATAAATGAACTGAAACATTGCTATCTTTGTCTACCTTATCACATAGTTCAAAAGAAGTTCCTTGAGAAACAGCTAATTGATTTGCTAACGTAATTATATGAACTAAAATTTGATGGTCTTCTGCTGCTTCACAGTTATGATGGTACTCAATAACTGAAGCAATAGATTCTGGTAATTGCCAATGACCTACTAACATTGCACCTACTTGGTCATGAGAAAGCCCTATTTTAGTACGTTCTTGAGCAACAATATCTACAACTATCCCATAAACACTACCTAAAAGTTCACTATATTCTTCTGGTCGATTGATCATTATTACTTGACGGCCCACATCATGAATTAAGCCAGCTAATAAAACTTCTTCTAAACGAGGGTATTTGACGATTTTAGCAATTTCAACACCAAAGTAAGCAACACTAATTGCATGTTCCCAAGTGATTTTTGCTGAAAGTCCGCTAGTATGTCCAAAATTGGCATAGTTTTCATTACAAAATCGACTAAATCCATAAGCCAAAACAGCAAAACGCAGTCTAGGAAGTCCAAGCATATCAATTAATTCACTTAAGCTATTAAGTGTAATCTTTCCAAACAGTGCATGGTTAATCATACCTAGTAAAGCCGTAGACATCCCAGGCTCACTTTCTATTATTCCAATAATTTCATAATCATTAACACTACGACTAGATAGGCTTTCCAACACTTGGTTTACAATCGCAGGTAAGGCAGGAAAAAGAGATATTCTTTTAGAATTTAGTTCTTCAGACAAGAGTTTTCTCCCTTAGCTAATCTAACTTTCTTTTTTATTTAGCAGATCTTGTATGAGGAAGATTTTGCTAACAAAAGCAAGTGTTTTTAGTATATTTTCGTAATTTTGGTAATTTATAGAAATAGACGGTTATTCTATCGCGCTTATAAGCCTAATAGCAACCTTATTGATGTGTTAAGCTTATTTATTAGGATAAGTAATTTTGCTTAAACAGGTTAAGGATAAAATATTTTACTTAATCCATTTTCCAGATCTTTGGGCTTCTTTAACCAAAAGCAGATGTCGGTAGGCAATTTCTAATAAATCTTTTTGTGGGAAAGTTCGCATTAGCTCATAATGTTCCCGAATTGAAGGAATACAATATTTTAAGCTTCCAACCTTATGATCAAGAGCTTTTGTGATGGAATAGCAGATTCCCAAAATTATATAAGCAAGAGGAATATTTGCTATTTCTTGGTAATTAATTTGGTCTTTTACCGTCCATCCATTAGCTGTAAGGTCTTGGTAAATTAATCTTGCTTGAAAAAAAGTTTCGTCGTCATCTTTTCTATCATAAGATGACGATGAAGTTATGAAATCGTCATCTTTCTTTCTAAGGTTGTTTTTAAGAGCTTGGCTACTTGACTGTGTTAGAGTTTTAGAAGCTTTATTTTCAACTAGATCCGACTCCAATAATTTAGCTTTAGTCTTAGCTACTTGACTAGAATTAAGTTGAGTAGTCGAAGATTTTTTAATCAAGTCAGAAGCTTTTACTTGACTAGTTGTTGACTTAACTAGTTTAGACTGATCAACTCTAGGCCGATCATTGGATTGGTTATAGGTTTGATCACGTAATGATTGATTTGATCCTAAGCTTGATCGTTTACTTGATCGTTGATCTTTAGATAGTGCAGATAGCTTTTCTTCAGCTAAAAGTTGCTGACGATCAATAATTCTATAGCTTCGACCTCTTGGATTAGTATCTCGGCCTTCAACCGCAATCAGTCCAAGTGCAGATAGTCCTGCAATAGCTTTAGTCACAGTAGCGCGGGAACTATAACCAGTTCTAATCATTAAATCTGCAATTTTTCCTCGCCAGAGTTCACGATTAAACCCTATGGTTAGCCGCCAGATTTGATCAAAGATTTTTTCTTCAGCAGGTGAAAGTTGCCTTGCTAACTTGTCTGCAACGGCATTTGGCACGCGTACAAAGCGAGATTGTACGCTTAAATCTAGTGTACTTAATGAATTATCTTTTATCTTTTTTTGTTTCTGTTTTTTATTAACAAAACTATCAAATAGAGGAAGTTTTTCTTCTTTAAAGTCTTCTTGATCGTCGTCAAAATCTGCAAACTGATCGAACTGATCAACTTGATCATTTTCTTGGTACTGATCATCGAAGTGATCAAGTTGATCTAAAAAACGATCTTCATCTCGATCATTGTGATCAAGCGGATCATCTTGATCACGCCAAATATCAACTTTTTGCTCATAAGACCTGGTAGCTATTGGACTAACAAAAGTTGTGGTAGGGTTAATTAGAGAATTAACAAAAGTTGTAGCAGTAGTTGGTAGAGCAGGGTTAATTGCACTAAGCATAGGAGTTATAGGTTTAGTTGAATAGTCCTTTTTAACTTGTTGGCTAATAGGATTAGTTGAGTTAATAGGATTAACTTGATTAATAGCTTTGGCTTGATTAGTTGAATAGTCAAGCTTAGATGTTTCTGGCTTTTTACTATTAGTTTCTAGTTGTGCAATAGTCAAGTCTGTAGCCGTTCCTTCAGCACTAACAGGTAAATGATGTTTAACGCTAATAGCTATAGGAAGCGGGTCACGCCGCCGCTTAGGTGCAGGAACGCGCTTTTCATCTTTTAGTTTTTGGCTACTTTGTTTACTCATAAACTATTGATTTTTAACTAGTAATTGCTAGGAACAGCAACTAAACTTTTTCCTTCAACAGAAATTTTTAAGCGTCCTAAAGTCTCTTTAACAAACTGTGTATAGTCTTCTGCACCATAACTTGTAGGTGCATGATCATAGATAGATTGATTAAGTGCAGGGGCTGTAACTAATTTAGTGTTATTACGAATGACGGTTTCAAAAGCTGCATCCTTAAATGTATCTGTTACAGTAGAATAAGCTTGTCCACAAATCTTAGTCCGCTGGTCAAACCGAGTAACTAAAGCCCCTAGAAGTTGAATATTTTCCTTATGAATGCGACGAATTTTGCCTATAGTCTCATCTAAATCGCTTACACCTTCTAATGGATAAAAGGCTGCTTCTATAGGGATGATATAGTGATTTGAAGCTAGCAGAGCCATATCTAGTAGCGGGCCTAGATTTGGAGGTGTATCAATAATAATAAAATCATACTCTAGGCGAGCGTCTTTAACAGCATAATATAGCTCAATAATGTCGCTAGAATCGATGATGCGATTAAGTTTAGAAAGCGATAGGTTAGAAGCAGCAAGGTCTAGGTTTGGAATAGCTGTTTCATAAACAGCATTCTCAAAAGGATGACGCATAAATTGACCATTTTGCGATTGAAAACCTAAAAATGCATGTCCTAAGTGAATATCTATAATGCTACGGTCTAAAAAAGTAATGGTGGCATTTGCTTGAGGATCGACATCAATTAATAAAGTCTTAAAGTCTAGCCTGGCTAGTCCAGCAGCCAAGTTACAAGCTGTTGTTGTTTTTCCACTACCACCTTTATGATTACAAATAGTGATTGATATTCCATGCGGGATCCTTTGACCCATAAAACCCCCTTCACTCTCTTGAACGGCTACAGCACTACAACCCAAAAGAAAGTGACATATCAACATTAGTAGTGTCAAGAGATTTGCTTTAGATCAGAGAACCTTATTTTGTGGCTTGGCTAGTCAAGTTCTACAATATATGGGATTAGTGACAATAATTGATCTAGTAAACTCGACTAGTTATGCTTAATTTTTCTATGTGATCAAATGCGATCAAGCAAGATCAATTATTCTAAATAGCAAAGGGTCAAAACATAACTTTGATAATTAAAAAGTTGGTAAACTAAACATAATATTAGCCTTTGTTTAATTTACCAAAGTTATAATGTATATTTTTTATTTTTTGATCAAATTAATAAATAAACTTGATCAAATGCTCAAAAGTGATCAGGACAATTGAGCATTTGATCAAGCTAGTGACCAAAACTATTTAATGCAGAACGTTCTGAAGGGTGAATTTCAAAAATTCTATCTAAATTAGTCATATGTATTAGGCTACTTACTTTTTGTGTAGGTGCAGCAAGCTTTATCTCTCCACCTCTTTCTTTTACTCGTTTTAAGCAAACAATTAATTCTCCTATCCCTGTACTGTCAGCATTAGTAACTTCAGCTAAATTAAGTATAAAAAGTATGTAACCCTGACCAAGTAAATCTACGACTTTACTAGATAATAAATTATAATTTTCCCCTCCAGATAATTTTCCATTAACATTAAGCATAACAATTGACCCGGCTAATTGCTCTGTTACTTTTATCATAAAATGCAAGACTTATCTTTCCTAACTACAGATAGAAGTTAGGGTAAGCCATTACTCCTTAAGTTCTTAAATTATTGAAGTAACTTTTGTTGGTATGGTAGCTAAAGAGTTTAAGTTTTTATTTAATACCTTAGTTTAGTCAAGTTTTGCAATAAGTATTATCCCTAGATGTGATAGACGATGTTTTTTGAGTAACTTACAGATACTTAAAATAAAGTTTTTATTCCTATAAAACTTTTCTAAGATAATTAGTTTTATTAAGATTCTATAAAAAAGTAAATCACTAGATAAACAAAAAATAGTTGTGTTATTTTATAAATAATTTTCAAAGAAGTGTTAGCTTATTTCTTTTTGTCCAATCTATAAAAAATATGTCTAAAAATCTGTGTGAACATGACAAATTACTAGGAACAGTAATTGGGGATGATTACCAAATAGAAGAAAAATTAGGCTTAGGTGGAATGGGAGCAGTTTTTAGGGCAAAACAAATCTCTATTGCTCGAACTGTAGCAATAAAAGTTATTTTGCCAGAAAAAATGCAAGATGCTACCTTAGTTCAACGTTTTCTTAGAGAAGCACGGACAGGGCTACTTCTATCACATCCAAATATTGTTAAAACCTACAAATGCAGTCGCTCTTCAGAAGGGTTGCTGTTTATTGTAATGGAATATATTAATGGAGAAACTCTGCAAAAACATTTAGAAGAAATGGGACGATTAAGCTTAAAAAAATGCCTAAAGTTTTTAACTCAGTTATGTGGAGCATTAGAAGAGGCTCATAACCACAAAGTTTTACATAGAGACTTAAAACCAGAAAATATTTTGTTAGACAAAGATGAACAAGGTGAGTTAACAACAAAGCTAACAGATTTTGGGATTGCTAAAATTTTATCTTCTGATAAAACTTCTAGTCATAATACTGTGCTAACAAAAACAGGGGAAATAGTTGGCACTCCTAAGTATATGTCCCCGGAACAATTATTAGGTATTGCTATTAAACAAACTTCTGATATTTATAGTCTAGGACTAATTGCTTACCGAATGTTAGTTGGTGTCACCCCTATGGAATTTGAAGGTAAAACAGGAACTATTTTTAAGGTGACACAAGAATTGCCGCCTATATCCAGCAAATTTAGCTTTTTACCAGAATCTTTTGACCGTCTTTTTCAAAAAGTTTTATCTCGTGACCCTGTCTTACGTTATCAAAAAGCAATGGAATTCTTGCAAGACTTTGAAAACCTCACTGTTAAACATCCTGATTTGGAAATTCCTCCAATCCCAGGAACAGTAAAAGAAGAAACAAATAGCACTTTTGCACCAACAGTTTTAATAAAAGAGTAACTTATGAGTAATGATATAGTTTTAGACCACTTAGTTTGGGCCGTACCAGACTTAAATTTAGCCATCGAAGAACTAAAAGAAAAAACAGGTGTTCAAGCAATTTTTGGCGGACGACATCCTAAACACGGCACTTGTAATGCACTAACTTCTTTAGGCGAAGGTGAATACTTTGAACTGCTTGCACGTGATCTAAGTTTGCCAGCAGGAGAATTAGCAAAGTTTTGTACTGGCTTAACTAAACCTAATCTAGTTACTTGGGTAGTACGTACTAGTAAAATTAATGAAATGGCCGAGCGAGCTAAAAAAGCAGGCTATCAAGCCCAAGTGGAGGAAATGAGCCGACTTAGACCTAGTGGAGAAAAGCTTGAATGGAGACTGTTAAAAATAACAGGTCATTCAGGTGCTAATTTTGTGCCTTTAGTAATTGACTGGCAAAACTGCCCACACCCTTCTTTGGATGCTCCAACAGGGCTAAAACTTCTTTCTTTTACAATTGAAGCTATTAACCCTACACCATTAGAGGAAATTTTTTCTAATCTACAAATTCCTGTAAATCTAGAAAAAGGCGAGGAAAATCGCTTTGTTGCTTGGTTAGATTCTCCAAAAGGAAAATTAGAATTAACAGGAAGTTAAAAAAGCTAAAAGGGAACAAAAGGTTGTTCCCTTTAATTAATTTAACTGAAGTTATCTAACTATTTGTCCAACGACTTTAACAAACCCTGAATTATTTGATTGTTGGTTATGTGACCAAGTTTCTGGTGAAGATACTACTACTCTGTAAGTACCTGCTGGCAAAGTAATATTAGGTTTAACAACCCAATAAACATTAGGAGCATTTTTATAACCTGGCATTCCAATAGCTTGCCAAGGGCCAAAAGTGCGTTTTGTTCCTTTTTCTACTAGGGCAATAGTACCTGGACGCATTCCTTGTGCATTATTCCAATGATAGGTAGTAATTTCTGTAATCAAGGATTCATTTGTCAAAGTAAATCTAGTAGGTGATAATGGGCCGTTTTCTACCCCATAAATATTCCCATTATCAAAAATACTTTCTGTCCTATTTCTTGTTGGTGGATTATCTATAGCGGGTGGTGTTGCTGGATTTGTTGGGGTATTTGATGAATTGCCAGCATTTAATTGAGCTAAGTTTTCTACTCTAGTAGGAGAAATAGTTCCCGTTTCTGTTTGTAAACTTACACCTGGTCTATTTGCGCTAGCATTAAATTTTTGTCCTTTAACAGCATTAAAGTTGTAGCGAAAAGCTGTTGTAGTATTAACCGGGCCAGCACCATGACCAAAAAATGCTTCTACTTTTCCATTGTCATTTGCTTTAATTACTAACTCACAATCAATATTTTCTGGATATTCAAACCAAGTAATCCAACCCCCCTTTCCATCAGGCATACGAGCAGCTAAAACATCAGGTATTTCGGCACGAAAATCTTTAGCATTAAAACCTGTTACACGTCCTGAGCTATCTCTTAACCTAACATCTACTGGACAATGTATTGATATTTGCCCTGTACGGTTGCGGTTGTTATAAGCATTGCGGATTAAATGCCGCCAAAGGTTAGGATCTTTTGTAGCATAACGGTCAATTCTATCTCGAAAACTACTTGGTTGGTTTTTATACCAATCTCTTTCATTTGGAGCAAGTCTTCTATTAGATGGGTCTTGATAGACTCCTCCTACAGTTGGATACTCAGGAAATTTTTCATAAGGACTACTTGCCCCAATACCATGATAGCTTCCCATACCAAATCTAACTGCCCATTCTTGAATTGTATAAGTCTTTGGTGATTGCGTAGGCCAAGGATCTAAAATTGTGCCTGTCTCAATCCAATTTGTTCCTTTTGGATAAATTACTACGGCTTGATGCCCACCGTAATATGCTTGAATTGGCCCATAATCAAATTTATCAAGCAATGCCCGCTCTTTAGGGTCTTTACTCCATTTAATTGCATCTAAAAAGGCTAAAACTTTTCCTTGATAACCTCCGCAAGTATATTCCTTAAATCTGCTATCAAGAAAACTTAAGACGTTATTAGTAAAACCTCCTGTCACCATACCTTTAGGAATTTTGCTCATATAGCTGTCCAAAATTCTTTTGAAAATTACGGCATCGCTTAAGGGAGCTTCTTCATGTTTGCTAGTGTCTTGAGGTGGTGCCATCATAGAAAAATATCCTACTACTTGCAGTCCTCTAGTCCCAGCATTATAGTGACCAACACAACTAATAGAAAAACCTCCGCTAGCTGCTGTAGTTGGTATTCTAACGCTTAAGTTAAAATCCGTAGAAGATCTTTCAATACGGACGGTTTTAGTTTGCTTTTGATCTCCTGCCCAAACTTCCATTGTCACATCAGCAAAATAACCATTTAATGCTTTAACAGAACCAGAAATACTTAATTGACCATCTCCTAACGCTCCTTTGTATCTTCTCACGGTAGTAAAGTCATGAATATCTTCTGGCGGGCTACTTATTCTTGCACCGGACACGCTATAAGTAATTTGAAGTCCATTAAAAGGCTCATTGGGAAATGTTCCAGAGGCTTGAAAAATATTGGCTGAAATCAATTGGCAACCATTAATAAAAAGCATTAAGACTAAAAATAGTGTTAATACTCTAGAGAGTATATCAATTAATTTTAAGGTAGTTAGTTTTTGTAGAAAAATAAATCTTGGTAAACCTTTGTTTCTAACTATGCTTTTCATAATTTTTCCTCCTTGAAATTAAAATTTTTATTTTCTTAAAATCTCTAATAATAAAAATAAAAAAGCTAGTTCAGTTCATAACTAAAGCAAATTGTTTGCCAAGAGTTAATTAGAACTAGCTATTTATAATTTGTTGATAATAAATTACTTATTTGAGAAGCTTAATCCATAAAAAGCTTAATTAATTGGTAAGGAAAAATTTTCATATTTTGTGAGAAATATTTCCAATTTAACTTGGAAAATTTATTTTTTAGATCACATTCCTTCTATGCAGTTGCTATAAATTTTTTGGACTAGGCTAAAAAGAGGGGTTTCATAATCAATTTCTACTTTGCAGCTAGAAATTACTTCTGTTTTGCCTGAATGTCGAAAGCTATAAATAAATTCTTGCCCATCAAAGGATGTTGGACAATCTCCAGTAAATTTTTTAGCTTTAATTACCTTAAAATCAGCTTGAGTTAGTAAACTTTCTAGCTCAGTTAAATCAGTAACCTCTAATTTACCTGATTTTTTTCCAAAATTTGCATCAACTTTATAATTGCCCTCTTTATCAATCACAATTTTAGTAAAACATTCTCCTGTTCGACATCTTCCACCTCGAACATCTATTTTTAGTAAAACTGATTGTTTTTGAATATTTGTTTTATAAGAAATAGGCTTTTGTTGAGTAATAGGTAGAAAATTAAAAGTTAATATACTTAATAAAATAAGAACATTAGTTAAATATGACATGTCGCTTTCCTCCAGAAATTTGCATTTTATAAGCTTGGTTAGGTAGACGCATCTAAGCTCAATAAGTTTTGCTAAACAAGCAAAGATTACGGGAAAAATCAGGAAAACAACTAATCAACGCTGTTTTATCTTGCTTGGCTGTGCTTAAATAAAAAAATTCATCGCATTTTTATTAGTTTGGAGAATTTTTTTATTATGAAAAAATCCTTAATATCATTTAATTTTTATACTTATATTTTTCTTATTATTGGGGCTGTAGTTTTTCTAGCAATCTGTAATTATTCTCCTATAACAGAAGCTGACACTACAACTAAAAGAATACTTAAGCCTAATCAAGCCTATAAGATACCTGTTAAATCAATGAACCCTCAAGAAGCATTTAATCCTACAAAAATTAAAAATAGTATGAGGGCTAATGCTTTAGGCTATCCAAAGGAATTTCTAGATTTTATCAATGTAAGAAGAAAAAAAATTAAAGAAAGTGGTAGCCAAAGAGTCAGACGCGACAACCGATTACTTGAACCTGAACGCTTTAGTCAGCTTTCTTATTCAGCTAAACAATACTTTAAATATAGAGCTAAACGCTTGGCTAAATTGCCTAAGCCTAATACAACTAAAGCTATACAAGATATTTTTACTAATCAACAACAAGCAGCTAATAACGAAAATATATTAGTAAATATTCCTAGTCAAGACTTAGGCAACACTAAAACACAAAATGAAACATCTGTAGCAGCTTTTGGTAACACAATTGCAGTAAGTTTTAATGATGCTGCTGGTATTGAGCGAAGAAATGTAGCAGGTGTAGCCGTTTCTCAAGATGGTGGAACTAGCTGGAAACAGTCTTTTCTTCCTAGTGTTGGAGGCTTTAACCTTGGAGATGGTGTTTTAGGTGTTGATACTAAAGGTAATTTTTATTATGCAATGATTGGCCTAGACTTTAATAATCGAAGTTTAATAGCTGTAAGTCGTTCAACTAATGGTGGGAAAACTTGGTTACGTCCTGTTGATGCTTCAACTACAGCAGGTGGAATTGATGACTTTCAAGATAAAGAATGGTTGGCTGTAGACCGTTCAGCTAAATCACGTTTTAAGGATAATGTTTATGTGAGTTGGACAAAATTCCCTTTTAGCGGTGTTCCTAAGATTATGTTTGCTGCTTCAAATAAACGAGGAAAGAAATTCCAAAAGCCAATTGTGATTGCCGAAAGTATTAGCAATGACAGTGCTATTCAAGGCTCAATGATTGCTACTGGGCCAAATGGCGAAGTTTATGTTGTTTGGAGTGATAGATCTTTAGTAGGTGTATTTAGCACAGTACTAATTAGACTGTCTAAGTCTACAGATGGCGGAAAAACTTTTTCTGAGCCAACAACAATTGCTAGTTTTACTAATCCTGCATTTCCTTCAAATGGAGTTTTTAGCGGAAATGCGTTTCCTTCAATTGCCGTTGATATAAGCAATTCAGCAAACCAAGGTAATATTTATGTGGTTTTTTCTGGTCGCTTAGATAATAGAGAAGACCGGGCAGAAGTTCTTCTAGTCACCTCCAAAGATGGTGGCGCAACTTGGAGCAATCTCACTAAACTTAATGATGACAACTCATTAGCTGATCAAATTCTTCCTTCAATTGCTGTTGCTGATGATGGAGCAGTGGCGGCTAGCTGGTATGATAGGCGAAATGATTTGACTAATTTATCCTTACTAGATGTTTATGCTACAGTTTCTACCGATGGCGGCAATAGTTTTTCTGCTAACCAACGAATTACCAATGCTAATTGGCCGCTAATTCCTACACCACTTGAGCTAAGAGCAGGTTATCACGGCGATTATAGCCAACTTTCAACTATTGGCGATAAGTTTTTATTTAATTGGGGTGATGACCGTAATGGAATAGATACAGATGTTTACTTAGCAATTAAATCAGCTAGTGAAATAGCTGACCCTACAAAAGCAGGTTTTATTATTAGTGCAAAGGATTCCTCTAAAGTAACTAAGCCTGGAGGCTTAACAAGTTTCTTTATTGATAACAAAATACTTTCAGGTGATAGCAATTTTACTTTTACAGCTACATCTAACACACCAAACTTAAGTTTTGATTTTAGTAATGATTCCTTAGAAGGCTTTGAATTGCAGGTTCGTGCCACTGCAAGCATTGCACCAGGGCCATATTTTATAACTGTCAATGCTCAACGTGGCGATTTAGTGCGTAGCACCGCTGTAAGACTAACAGTTTTAGAAAATAATCCACTTGTTAAAGAACAACAAAACATTACTAATAATGCTAGCGGTTCAATTTTGCCAGCGTCTTTTATTGATGAGCAGGGAAATATCAATGTAGCTTGGCTAGACGACTCACCTGGAATTTTTGCTATTTTCTTTACTCGTTCAACAGACAATGGAAAAACTTTTTCTACTCCTGTTATGATTCCACGTCGAGAAACTTTTATTGGACAACCTATTGTTTTAGCTAATAAACAAGATATTTATATTGTTCATTTAGAGTTAATAGATAATCCTAATTTTATTTTTATGACTCAAATTTTGCGCTCAACTGACCAAGGAAAATCTTTTACGCTAATAAATTCTCTAAATGAGCCAGATATTTTTATTGCTTCAGAAACTGCACAAATAGATATAGATGGAACCATTCATATAGCAGCATCTACACTTAATCCAGAAAACCCAGCAAGCCCAACTTTTGCTGCAATTGATTTACGCTCAACAGATGGAGGAAAAACTTTTACTCCTAGTAAGATTTTTGAAAGCACTGCACCTGTTTCTAATCCAATTTTAGTTATAGAAGGCGATGGAAAAACTGTAAGGTCAATTCTTATAGATTTTAGCCGTCAACAAGGTGGACTATTAATTACTCAATCAAATAATGGAGGGCTAAGTTATGATCCTCCAACAAAGGTTACAGATAAGATTGATGATTTAATTTCTGCTACTTTATTTTTTACTACAGATAAAACCCACTTTATCTTAAATCGTGGTAGCTTTTTAACTGAGCAATTTCAACTTTTTTATACTAATTCCAATAAAGATGGACAATTTACAACCCCTAAAGCTATTAGCGGTAATGTTAAAACAGTCCTTTCTGGCAGTCTTGCAGCCGATGATGAAGGTAATGTTTTAGTAGCGTTTGAAGGTAGTTTAGGCCAACTTTCTGATATGGATTTCTCAACTAAAATTTTTTACTGTAATTCAACTGATGGTGGAACAAATTTCTCTACTCTAAAAAGCTTTGAACCTGTTGGAGGTGATGATTTTGCTCCTTTGGTACTTTTAGACTTAAAACAAAGCTACTCGATTCTTTGGCAGGGAATTAGCCAAGGTGTTTTAGATAATTTCTATAGTATCTCTACAGATAAAGGAAAAACGTTTCCTACACAAGTTAACCTAAGTCATAATTCTGGAATTTCTGTTTATGCAGACCTATCCTTTGATATAGATGGACGAATCCAATTAATTTCTCAGGATAACACTGGAGGTAGTTTTGATATCTTTCGTACAAAATTAGGAGGAGATTAATTTTTAGCAAAATTTAGGAAAATATGTTTATTAGCAACTTAGTAATTAGTAATATTATTAGTTTGGAGTATTATTAAGCTATGGCTAATATAACATATACAACACAAGACCTAATTGATTTAGCACTTAAAAAAAATTTACTTAGCCAGGAAAAGTTAACAGAACTAACAGAACTAAAAATAGTTGACCTGGATAGAGAAAAATTTCTTGATAAGATGCAAGAGTTAGGGCTATTTACTGAAACTGCTAGTAATGAGCTAAAAAGAGAACTTTTAATACTTAGCGAGTTAGACTTATTTAATTCAAACCCTACTTTAATTAAACAACATAATGAATTATCTGTTGAAAACCCTACTTATGATTACAAACTTTCTACACAAGATAATGTTCAAACTATCTTTACCCAAACTTCAGTAGAAAAAGATCCATTAAAAACATTTGCAACTGATAGCAAAAATACTATTAGCCGAGACACGCTTTTTTCTACGTCCAAAAAAATTTCTTCCTCTCGTAATAGCCTGTCAAATGAAGAAAAAAACATATTAAAGAAAATAGGGCGTTATGAAGTTTTTAAGCTTTTAGGTCAAGGGGGAATGGGAAGCGTCTATAAAGCTTATGATGTGGCTTTAGATCGTTATGTAGCATTAAAGTTTATTCATAATAATGATAGTGGAGCTAAACAAAGGCTGATTTTAGAAGGACGAACACAAGCTAGAGTAGATCATCCTAGTATTTGTAAAATATATGAAATAGGTGAAATTGGTAGCGAAATTTTTGTTGCAATGCAATATATTGAGGGCAATACACTTGCTAAAGTTGCCAAAGAATTAAGCTTAGAAGAAAAATTAAAACTAGTAATAGATATTGCAGAAGGCTTGGACGCAGCACATAAACAAGGGCTAGTCCATCGTGATATAAAACCTCAAAATATTATGGTAGAAAAAAAGGCAGATGGTACGCTGCAAGTATCTATCTTAGATTTTGGTTTAGTAAAAGAAGTTTCTAGCAAAGGTATGACTGTTACAGGTGAAATCTTAGGCACTCCTTCTTATATGTCCCCTGAGCAAGCTAGCGGTCAAGTTAATAAAATAGATAGACGAACAGATATTTATTCTCTAGGTGTTACACTTTATGAAATATTAGTTCATAGGCTACCTTTTGAAGGAATTAATCCTATGGATATTTTATTTAAGGTCTTAAATAAAGAAGCTCCCACCTTAAGACAAATAGATCCAAGTATTGCTGTAAATTTAGAAACCATTGTTGCTAAATGTTTAGAAAAAGACCCTCAACGCCGTTACAAGACAGCAAAAGACCTAGCCGAGGATTTAAGACGCTTTCTAGGTGGTAGTGCAATCCAGGCAAGACCCGTTACTTTGTCATATAGAATTTTTCAAAAGGCTAGAAATCATAAGACAGCCGTTATTTCTATAATCCTTACTTTTGCAATAATAATAGTTGCTGCTATTAGCAATTTACGAACAAGATTAAATGCCGCTGAACAAGCCTTTTTAGCTCAAGAATTTGGTCAAAAAGTAAAAGATATTGAACAAACTATGCTGATTGGTAATCTTTTACCTCTTCATGATTTAAGTAGAGAAAAAAATTTAGTAAAACGGCAAATAGCTGATATAAAACAACAAATGCAGAAATTAGGTAAAGTTTCTGCTGGCCCAGGTAATTATGCTTTAGGTCAAGGCTATTTGGTTTTACACGACTATGCTAAAGCTAAAGAACACTTAGAAATAGCTTTAGCTAGTGGTTATAATAGCCCAGAATTTTACTATAGTTTAGGTCAAACCCTTGGCGCACTTTATCAAGAAGCACTTATGGAAACAGAGCGTATTACAAACTCAGAACTTCGTAAAGCTCGAGAAGAACAAATAGAAAAAGAATTACGTGATCCTGCCCTTTTATATTTACGTACAAGTAAAACCTCAACTAATATCTCTCCTAGTTACGCAGAAGGATTGATAGCTTTCTATGAAAAGAACTATGAAAAAGCTTTAGAAAAAGCTCAAAAAGCTTTTACAGAAATACCTTTTCTTTTTGAAGCTAAAAAACTAGAAGGTGATATTTATATAAAGTTAGGAGATCTTAAACGAGAAAAGGGAAATTATCCACAGGCAAAAGAAGCTTATAGTAAAGCTGGAGAAGCTTATAAATTGGCTGTAACTATTGGAGAAAGTGCCGATAGTATTTATGAAGGGGAATGTGATCAATATTCTAAAATAATGGATGTAGGCATTATAACTAATGATAAGGAACTTTATCAAACAGCTTATAAAGATGCTATTTCTGCTTGTGATAAAGCTTTAATTGCTAATCCAGAAAGCTCTCCTGTTTATCGTAAAAAATCACGTGTTCTTTGGCGATTAGGTGAAGAAGTAATGAATACTAATCAAGACCCTACAGAATATTTTGATAAAGCTGTTGCAACAGCCAAAAAAGCTGTTTTTTATGATAATAAAGATGCTTATGCCTATAATAACTTAGGTCATGCTTACGTAAGAAAAGCTAACTACGAGCAAAAATTAAACTTAAGCCCAGAAGGACACTTAGATTTAGCAATAGAAAACTATCTTAAAGCAATAGAACTAAACCCTAATTTTGCTTTTGCTCGTAATGGTCTTGGGCTAGTTTACTGGCGTGAAGCCGCCTATTTAATTGAAAAAGATAAAGATCCTCGTTCTTTTCTAGACAAATCTATTGAAAGTTATAAAAAATCTATTGAAATAAGACCTACTTATTCAGCTTATAGTAATATTGGCTTAGCAGCTTATCATAAAGCAGATTATGAAGCTAAACATGGAGTTGACCCTGCAAAGTCTTACGAGCTATCAACTAAGCATTTAGAGGAAGCTATAAAACTTAATCCTAAACGTGCAGAAGCTTACAACTATTTAGCTTTAACCTCTATGGGTAAAGCTAATTTACTAATGAATAAAGACTTAGATCCAAGTAAACTATTTGATTTAGCAATTGAGTATAGCCAAAAAGCTGTAGAGTTAGATCCTGATACAGTAGAGCCTTACTATAACCTAGGGCTTATTTATAATAAAAAAGCTTTTTATTATTTAACTAAAAACCTTGACCCTACAGAACTTTTAGAGCAAGCTAGAGAAAATTTTCAAGCAGGTAATAAGCTTGATCCTAATTATCAAAAAATTTATTTAGAGCAAAGTTATTTAGAACTTATGTCTGCTTGTTGGCAAATAATGCAAAATCAAGATCCTAGTAAACTTCTTAATCAAACTAGAAATATTTTAAGCAAAGTGTCTAATAGTAAGTCTACTGTTTATAAAATTATGGCAGAAAGCTATTTATGGCAAGCACAGTGGCAAATAAAAAACAGCCAAAACCCGATGCTAGCTATTAATAATGGTTTAACACTAATTAAACAAGCTTTAGAAATAGACCCTGAAAAAGCAGAAATTTTGGCTATCAATGGGCATTTACTTTTACTTAGAGCCAGCCTTGAAAAAAATAATGATCTGGCAAAGGAAGCAGAAAATTTATTACAAAAAGCTATAACAACAAATTTACTCTTAAATCATTATAAACCTTTACTAGAAAAAGCTCGAAACCTACAAAAGTAATATCTTTGTAGAGGGATTTAAAATGGATTTTAAAGTAATGACTTTTAATATTCTTTTTGGTGGTGGCGACACATTACGCTTTCAACAAGTGTTAGAAACTATTGCTAAAGCAACCCCAGATTTTTTAATTTTACAGGAATGCTTAGATTGGCAAGAAAATAATCGTTTAGAACAAGTTGCTGAAATACTTGCAGTTAAGCCAACTAAAGAATTTGCTTATCTTGCTTTAGCGCGTCCTCGTGGGAGTGGTAGCCGCTATAATATTGCTTTGTTTAGTCGTTTTCCAATGATAGAAACCACTACTTATAATGATGATGCTTTTTTAGGCCATTGTATTGTACGCACAAGCATTGATTGGTTAGGTAGTAAAATAAATATTTTTGCTACTCATTTTGATTCACATAATGAAAACTTGCGATTTGTTGAGACTCGTTATCTACGCTCATTAATTGATAAAAAAGATTTTGAGCAAGGATATTATTTACTAGCAGGTGACTTAAATTCTCTTTCTACAAAAGATCCTTATCCAACAAACTTAGCTGAACTTTTAGAAAAAAGCCAAACTAGCAAATATCACCTTCCTCCACGTTTTGATGTTATTAGTGAGCTAGAATCTTTTGGTTGGATCGATACACTTTATTATAAACAAGTTATTCAACCTAATTGGGTTACGGCTATACGTAGTCGTGGTGATATAAGAATTGATTATAGAACAGATTATATTTTTGCTTCTGCCAAACTAGCACAGAAATTAAATAGAGTGAAAATTATTGATTGTGGAAATGCTTCAGATCATTTTCCTGTCCTAGGAACATTTGAAAAAGAAAAAGCGAGCAACAATACTCGCTAAAAAGTAAGTAATAAAGGAAACTTATAGAGTATGAAAATTTAAGTGTTTATCATTTGCATCAAGTTTTCTATTGCAACAAACTCTTCTATATTTGTTCCAACTTTGGCAAATATCATTGAGGTGACAATTGCTGAAGCAGCATGTTCTGCCATTAGGCTAAATAATTCAAAGTCTGTTTGGGAAAAGGCAGATTTATGAGCTAGTAAATTATAAATTACTATTACACCAATGACTTTGTTAAAGGCTTTTAAGGGGATACAAGCAATAGGGTCATGCGTTTCGCTATCAGCCATAGAAATAAAAATTTCTCCACTTTGAGCCGCTTTGCTAATAGCGTTATCTCCAGATGAAAACACTTTTTGGTTATTTAATGGCTCACCTTCACCAGCAATTACTTGAAATTGTTTTGTTGCTTCATCTTGCCAAAGAATAATAAACGACTCAGAACCTACAAGATTAATAATTATTTCTTTAATAATTTCTACTACTTCGCTAAATTGGAAAGTGGAATGTAGGCGGGAAATTGTTACATAAAGATTTGCTAAAGTTTCATTTTGTTCTTCAAGCTCTAAATAACGTAAATAATGGTTATGAGATTCTGAATCTGCTTTAGTAAATTCTTCTTTTATTAAATCAAGTTCTTTTTGTAAACGGTTGTTTTCTTTAGCAATATATTCAAACCGATCTTCTAAAGAACCTACTAGTTCTTCAGGTTTTGTGCGTTCTGAAGTGCTTACTTCTGTATCAACTCTTCTTAATGTGGCTACCATAAGTCGTAGCCGTTCATTTTCTTTTAATAAACTTTGTGTAAAAAGTTTTGTTTCTTCTAAAACCTTAATAATTAATTCTTGCTTGCTATTAGACATAACACTTCCCACTGCTGAATTTTTGGCATTATAGCAAGCCATCCTAACCAATGCGAGAGTATTTAGCTATTTTTAATGTGTTGTAAAATAAAAGTCCTATTAGCTTTGAAACAATAAATTCTACCTAGGCAGATCTGTTATAACTGTCCTGCTTGAGTTAAGAAGTTTTGCACCTCATTTTGAGGGCAATAACGAGCTAATTCTTGGATAAAAGAGCCATAAAATTTCTGTGGTTCAAAGTCCTGTAAGACTCTAGCTTGTTCTGCATGTTTGATCGCACTAACAACAAATAAAAGTACATCAGAAAGAGAACGGCCTGTAAAGCTAACCTTTTGTCTTGCCCAAGAAACAACTGCCTCAACTAAATTTGCTTGTTCAATATATGTTGGCGGTTTGGTACGTAGTAGCGAGGAAAGCGAATCAGCAACAAATAAAGGTGCTTTTCTATCTTCTAAATAATCAAACAAATCATTTAATGCTCCCTCAATATCAATTTTACCTAGTCTAGGCAAAGTACGTTGAGGAAATTTCTGCATTTGCATCCCTCCATATTGCTCATCAGAAATTGGTCGCATTGTCCCACGATTAGGAGAAGTATTTGACAAACTACTTGAATTTGTTGGAGGTGTAAAAGAGGGTTGTAAATAACTAGCTGCTGGTGACGATAAATTAGGCGAAACATAACCGCTTGTTGGATATTTAGGTGATTGGTAATTGGATGATGCTGGAATTTGATAATCTGAAGGTGGAGGAGCTACTTGATAAGGAGAAGATGCTTGTTGATAAGTCGGCTTATAACTAGATGGTGCAGTTTGCGCCGATGAACTAGGACTTTGTAAGCTAGCAGGTCTTGGTAAAGCAGCAGAGCTAATACTTAAATTAATTGGAGGCAAGCTAGCATTGGGCATTTCCTGTTGCAATCTGTTATAGAGCTTTGTCAAATTAGAAAAAATATAGTCTATATCTTCTCTTATTTGACGTGGGGCTTGAATAAATTTATCTGGGTGAAACTTAGTAGCTAATCTATAGTAAGCATTTCGGATTTCTTCCTCGCTAGGCTCGGGACTTAAACCAAAAACTACTTTAGCATCCTGTGATGAAACACGGTCTTTAATTAAAGAAATATCTCTTTTTACCCTTTCTAAATCTAGCGGTGCATCATTTTGGGGAATGTTTTGAACTGCATTTTGCGCTATGCTAGTAGGTGTGACAGGAGTAGAACTTGGCTCAGGAAAAGATAACTCTGCTGGTCTTGCAATTTGCTCTGTAGAGCGAACTGTATATGAGGCTGGAAGCGCGGCAGCAGCACGTTGTTGTAGCGATTCTGGGGCCTCCATTTTTCCTGTTGTTTCTGAAAGTTCTGCTACTTCTGCTTGTCTAAGCAGTCCAATAGAAAGCAGTCCATACAAAGATTTTAATGTTTTTTGTGCTGTCTCATTTGTTGAAACTAGGATTTTAACAATATCTGTTGGCTGTTTAATTAGCTCTAAAATACGATGTTCTATAGGCTTTAATACTATTGTTTGTAAACGTAGTAAAGGAAACTCTGTTGGGATAATAAGCCTATTAAGATCACCTAAACCACGTCTAATAACTTCATAATCTTCAATTCTACGTACACCTTCTAAAATTACTGTAGCAGTAGAGAATTTTAGCTTTAGGTCTTCTGGAGCCATATATTCTTCACCTTGAGCAAATTCATAAGCTCCTGTAGTCCAACTAAACAGAGAATAAATAATGTCTATGATTTGAAAATTAACATAGCTAATTAGTTCCCGATTATTAAGAAAATCCCTTTCAACTAAAGCATTGCCTAAATGTTGCCCTGACTCTAAACTATCAAGAAAAGCTGTTAGTTGCTCCCTAGAAAGCTTCCCATGTCTAACTAAAGTTTCCCCTAAACGGTCTTCATTACGGGTACTTGAGGCAAAAACAATTTGGCCTAGTTCAAAAAAAACTTGTTTTCGCACATCGCCTTGAGTAAGTATTAAAACGCCTGTACGTCTCTGAGTGTAAATAGTACGCAGTAAGTCCGGTAGATATGCAGTTGTTAAAGTCCCTTGCATTATTTTCCTCTAAAGTTAAATTTTAAGGCGATTTGTCGAAAGGTAAACAATTATAGCACACGAGCAATAGCCAAGAGAGAGGCTAAATTTAATAACTTCCTAATAAAAAGCTCTTATTCTACTAACAAATTAATTTTCTATTTACTGTTTTCTGTAAAAATTTCTTGCAATTCAACCATTACCGTTAAAACTTCTTTATCTGCTTGTTCTAGTTGTGTTTGACTGACTCGAATTTGCTGGAAATTATAAGCGGCTAGCCCTTGGATATAGCCTTGAACAGCCCCATTATATTTGTTTATTGCAATGCTTAAGCTTTCCTGCTTGCTTTCTAACTGTGAAGGAGGTGCAATAGATCTTAAAGATGTATTAAGAGTAACAAGCTTTGCACTATGTTTTTTCATTTGCTCACGAAAATTATCTATTATCCGGCGCACCTCTTTATTATCTTTGCTATCCTTAATTGCATTAATTGATTTAAGAAAGTCTTTAATATCAAGCACTGTAGCCGTCATTTCGGCTCTAACATCGGACATTATTGGTTGCATTGTGGCTGAATAAGTAGTTATTAGCTCTGTTTTTGGGCTGGTATTAGTAGATGAGGAAATATTAGTTACAGGTGTTTGAGTGGCTATTGGTGTTATAGCTATTGGTGTAGGAGTGTTGACTAATGTAACTGTAGGAGATGATGATAGTGTTGCTTGAAAAACCAACAAGGCTATTGCTCCAAGCACTAAAATTGCTAAAACAGCACCAAAAATCAATATTTTTTGTGTCTTGTCTTGTGAGACACAATTTCTACAAAATTCATTAGGATTAATGGTTGTTCGACCACATCTTAAACAGGGATAACTCATAGATTTTTAGATATTTAAAAATTTATTGCTTTATATAAGCAAGATAATGTCAAATTCTACTAGTAATTTTCTGATAAATTGGGTTTAATTTTAGCCCATATAATAGCAATTTAATAATCTTCAAGGAAGTTTTATGACAAGTGCAGAAAACAATAATTTAGAAAAAGCTGCTGAAATTTGGCGAGCAAGCAAGACGGCTGTTGCTTTAACCGGGGCAGGTGTTTCTGTTGCTAGTGGAATACCTGATTTTCGTAGTTCTGGAGGGCTTTGGGATGAATTTGAGCCTATGGAATATGCAACACTTAACACTTTTATTGATGAACCAGAAAAAGTTTGGAAAATGTTTTTAGCTGTTAGTAGCCAGGTTCGTCAAGCTAGCCCTAATCCAGCCCATATTGCACTAGCAGAACTAGAAAAAGCAGGAAAACTACGCGCTGTCATTACCCAAAATATTGATGGGCTACATCAAGTTGCTGGAAGTAAAACAGTAATAGAAATGCATGGTTGTGGGCGCACCTTAGCTTGTCCTGAATGTGGCTATCATGAGCCGACTCCTACAACAGGGCTACCACCTCAACCCATACCTTGTCCACGTGTTGCAACTGTACCGGGAAGCCATCAGCTATTTCATTACTTAAAACCAGATGTAATATTATTTGGCGAAGATCTAAAACGAGAAGTTATGCAAGAAATTATTCATTGGCAAAATAGCCTAGATTTACTTCTTATTATTGGCACTTCAGCAGAAGTTCATCCAGCCGCGGGACTACCTACAGCCGTACATGCCCTAGGAGCAAAGATTATAGAGATTAACACCGAACCAACTAGAATTACTAAGACTAGAACAGACTGCTTTTTACAAGGAAAAGCTGAAGAAGTATTGCCAGCATTACAAAAATTAGTTCTTGCATAGCTAAAATTTTATGGAAAACCTCACCCATTCACTTTTTGGTGCGGTACTTTATCGTAGTGGCTTTGACCGCTATGTTCCTAATATTTTACCACTTTGGGTAATTGGGGCTAATTTGCCAGATATTGATGTGATTGTTAATTTATTTGGTAAGACAGCTTATTTAAGACACCATCGAGGTCTAACACATGCTATTCCTGGTGTTATTATTTTATCGCTAGCATTAGCAACCGCTTGGTTTTTCTGGCAACGCTGGCAGAATTCTACAACTAGTAATAATACAACTATTAATCTTTCTTCTTTTTCCCTTTGGCTACGCTTATTTATCTCTTCATTTGTTGCTGTTGGCACTCACCCAATGCTAGACGGCCTTAATAATTATGGAATCCGTCCTTTTTTACCTTGGAATGAAAAATGGTTTTATGGAGACCTTGTTTTTATTGTTGACCCTTGGATATGGTTAATTTTAGGTGGAGCAGTCTTTCTTACAGGAGTTCGTTCTAAAAATCTTACTGCTATTTGGGCTGTGCTAGCAGTTATTGCATGGCAAATAATGTTTTTTTCTGGTCGAGTTGCTAGCATTACTATTGCTATTTGGACTGCTGGAGTCGGGATTTTAATAAGTATTCGACTTTATTTTAGAGAATGGACAACTAACCAAGGTAAAAATTGGGCTGCTAGAATTGCTTTAATTTTGCTATGTAGCTATTTACTAACTCTTAATTACTTACAAACACAGGCTTTAACAAAAGCTGAAAATTATTTCCAAACACAAGTCAAAGAAAAAATAACAAAATTCTCTGTTTCTCCTACACCTGCTAACCCTTTGAAATGGGAATTCCTAGGCGAAAGTCAAAATAATTTTTACTTTGGCACAATTAATTTAACTAATAATAATTTGACTACTCCAAAACAAATTTTTGTTGATCGAGATAATTTAGTTTTCCAAAAAGCTTTAGCAACACCTGAAGGTAAAGAACTCCTTGCTTTTAGCCGCTATCTAATTGCTTTACAAGAAGATACATCTGAAGGAACTTTAGTAACTTTATGTGATGGGCGTTATGTTAGAGATTTCTATTCCCGACATCCTGAATTTGCTTGTATAAAAGTACTAGTTAAATAAGCAAGTTTTCTTAAATCAAATAATTAAATTTTTATCAAAATTTCTACTTAAATACCTCTTAGCGATAAAAAAACCCGTTCATCGATATAACTTCATTAAATAGAATAAGTTAGCTGTACAAACATTTTTTATTAAATTATATTCTCTCTTGTAAAGACAGTCTAAAAAGTTGCTATCCCCAACACCTGTTAAGGTTGTTTATGAGCATAACCAAATGATGTTTTAGGGCTGTTGAGTAATAAAAATTTAAGATAAAGATTTTAGAAAATTTAAGGAGACATTTATGCGTAAAATTTTTGTATTTGCTACTTCCATTATGCTTTGCCTCGGTGTATTAGGATTTACTGGCAATT
>Ga0268299_1001493_pt1 | contig 40124 bp, 50 predicted proteins | sample NOBtaG_FD_193484 | JGI IMG/M metagenome (GOLD analysis project Ga0268299, IMG submission 193484) | Activated sludge microbial communities from bioreactor in Nijmegen, Gelderland, Netherland - NOB reactor | ecosystem: Engineered > Bioreactor > Aerobic > Activated sludge | place: Netherlands... | reverse complement strand
TAATGCTACAGGTGGACCATCGGCTGTCCCCTCCTGCGGCTCACTAACCACCGTGATTTCCCTGGCTTTCCGCTCCAGCCTTCACGAGCGTCGATGGTCTATGCCTTGCAGAACGCATGCTAGGAGTCTGTCCGAGTAATGCCATTCTGCTGCGGCACACGAGCTGCTGGCATCTGCGTCGTTCTCGGCCCGAAGAAATCCTCAACGTATTCCAGTGAATACGCCCCCGGTTTTTTCGCGCCTGCAGCCTCGCAACTACCGGCAACTCCTTCGCCACGAAACGAAGGACTACTCGAACAGACTCCTAGGAGTGTGAACCGCACAATGCCGTGGAACCCCATCATCAAATCGAGACGAGACTGGGAGACGATCCCGAATCTCTACGATTACGAGTCGGTGCGAAAGGAGTTTTCATGGGAGCAGGCGCGCGCGGAATTGGATGGCCTGCCCGAGGGGCAGGGACTCAACATCGCCCATGAAGCGGTGGTGCGGCATGCGAGCGGTTCGCTCGGACAACAGACCGCCATCCGGTGGCTGGGGAAAAGCGGGCAGGTCGAGGACTATTCTTATGCGCGCCTCGACGATCTGACCAATCGATTTGCCAATGCACTGCAGGGGCTCGGCGTCGTGAAAGGCGACCGGGTGTTCGTCCTCGCCGGTCGCATTCCAGAACTCTACATTGCGGCACTCGGCACCCTGAAACATCGCGCCCTTTTCTGCCCGCTCTTCTCGGCCTTCGGGCCGGAGCCCATTCGCGCCCGGCTTACGATCGGCCAGGCGAAGGTGCTGGTCACGACCGAATCGCTTTATCAGCGCAAGGTGGCCGGCATCCGTGAGACGCTGCCCCATCTTGAGCATGTTCTACTCATCGGCGACGAACGACGTCCGACCGCCATACCTGGGACGCAGAATTTTCATGAGTTGCTGGAACAACACCCGCACACCTATCGAATCGGACCCACCGATCCGGAAGACGCGGCACTCCTGCATTTCACCAGCGGCACGACCGGAACACCCAAGGGGGCCCTCCACGTGCATGGCGCCGTGGCGGCCCACCACATCACGGGCAAACTTGCGCTCGATTTCCATCCGGCGGACATCTTCTGGTGCACCGCCGACCCGGGCTGGGTGACCGGCACGTCCTACGGCATCATCGCGCCGCTGACGAATGGGCTCACCTGCATTGTGGACGAAGCGGATTTCGACGCCGAACGTTGGTACGGCATCCTGCAGGACCATCGGGTCTCCGTCTGGTATACGGCGCCGACGGCCATTCGTATGATGATGAAAGTCGGCGTCGATCTCGTGCGGAAATACGACCTGCGCCCGTTGCGTTTTCTCGCCAGCGTGGGGGAGCCCCTCAATCCTGAAGCCGTCGTCTGGGGCGAAAAGGCCTTCGGCCGCCCGTTCCACGACAACTGGTGGCAGACCGAAACCGGCGGCATCATGATCGCCAACTATGCGGCGATGGATGTCCGTCCCGGGTCGATGGGACGACCGCTGCCGGGGATCGAAGCCGGTATCGTGAAAAAGACCGAGTCCGGCGGCGTAGAGGTAGTGGACCAACCGGATGTGCAGGGGGAATTGGCCCTACGCCCCGGCTGGCCCTCGATGTTTCGCGGCTATTGGAATGAGCCGGAGCGGTACAAGAAGTGCTTCGCCGGCGGCTGGTATCTGACCGGCGATGTGGCCAGGAAAGATGCCGACGGGTATTTCTGGTTCGTGGGCCGGGCGGATGACGTCATCAAGACCTCAGGCCATCTCATCGGTCCGTTCGAAGTTGAAAGCGTCTTGATCGAGCATACAGCGGTGGCGGAAGCCGCGGTGATCGGCAAGCCGGACCCCGTCGCCATGGAGATCGTGAAGGCATTTGTGTCGTTGAAAGACGGGCATGAGCCGAGTGACGCGTTGCGGCGTGAATTGCTCGGCTTCGCGCGGGCGCGCCTGGGCGCAGCCGTGGCGCCGAAAGAGATCGCCTTTCTCCCGACCCTGCCGAAAACGCGAAGCGGAAAAATCATGCGACGCCTGCTGAAGGCGCGCGAACTCGGCTTGCCGGAAGGCGATACTTCAACCTTGGAAGCATGAGCGAAGAGCGGTCAGCCGACAGCAGCCAGCAGCGGAGAGCGCAGTTCGTCTCACGCTGAACGCTGATTGCCGATAGCGCGCAGGGGGAAACGAGAGACGACATGACACCTTCCTTCACACGCGAGCAGGGCCTCGAGCTGTTACGGCACATGCTCCGTATCCGCCGCTTCGAGGAACGGACCGCGGAACTGTATCAGCTCGGAAAGATCCACGGCTTTCTCCATCTGTACATCGGCGAAGAGGCCGTGGCTGCCGGCTCCATCCCGTCGTTCACGAACGAGGACGCGATCGTCGCCACCTATCGGGAGCATGGCCATGCGCTGGTCCGCGGCACATCGATGAAGCAGCTGATGGCAGAGCTGTATGGCAAAGCCGCCGGTTGCGCGCGCGGGCGAGGAGGCTCGATGCATTTCTTCGATGCCTCCCGGCGGTTTTACGGGGGGCTGGCCATCGTGGCCGGCGGATTACCCGTGGCCGTCGGCCTGGCGCTCGCCGACAAGATGCAGGGTCGAACCCGTGTCACCGGCTGCTACTTCGGCGACGGCGCGGTGGCGGAGGGCGAGTTTCACGAATCTCTCAACCTGGCCGCTTTGTGGAAACTCCCGGTGCTGTTTCTCTGTGAAAATAACCTCTACGCGATGGGCACCGCCCTGGCCCGCCATCAATCGCAACCCGACATTGCCGCCAAGGCCAAGGCCTATGCGATGGGCGCCGACACAGTCGACGGCATGGATGTGCTGGCGGTTGAGGCCGCGACCGGTCGCGCAGTCGAGCTGATCCGAAACGGCCACGGCCCCCATTTCCTTGAATACCGGACCTATCGCTTTCGCGCCCATTCCATGTACGACGCCGAGCTGTATCGGACCAAAGACGAAGTCAGCGAATGGAAGCGGCGGGACCCGATTGCGACCTTCGAACAGACCCTTCACCAGGCCCGATTGCTGCGCGATGAGGATCTCCAACAATTAGAGGCTGCGATCGCGACGGAGATCGAGGACGCCGTGGCCTTCGCCGAGGCGGCCCCCTGGGAGCCGATTGAGGATCTTAACAAGGATGTGTGCACGGACGTGAGGCGTACGACGTGAACCGTCGGGCGAATATACGGGGCTGCTTCGTAGCTCATCGTTCTCGGCGATACCCATGACCAAGATCACCTACAGAGAAGCCGTGCGGTCCGGATTACGGGAAGCGCTCAAGCGCGACCCTCGCGTCTTCCTCATGGGGGAGGATGTCGGGAAATACGGCGGCACCTATGCCTGCAGCAAAGGGTTGCTCGACGAGTTCGGCCCGGAACGCATTCGTGACACGCCGCTATCGGAAAGCACCTTCGTCGGCGCCGGTATCGGCGCGGCCCTGGGCGGCATGCGTCCGATTGTGGAAGTGATGACGGTGAATTTCAGCCTGCTGGCACTCGATCAAATTCTGAATAACGCGGCGACGCTCCGGCACATGTCCGGCGGTCAGTTCAACGTTCCCCTGGTCGTTCGAATGGCCACCGGCGCCGGCCGCCAGGTGGCAGCGCAACATTCGCACAGCCTGGAAGGCTGGTATGCGCACATTCCCGGCATCACGGTCCTGACGCCTGCCACTGTGACAGACGCGCAGGGCATGCTGCTCGCCGCGCTCCAGGAGCCGGACCCGGTGTTTATTTTTGAGCATGCGTATCTCTATTCCATGGAAGGCGAATTGGAGGAAAGCCGGCCCGCAGTCGATATCTCTCGCGCTGCGGTGCGCCGACCCGGAAACGACGTGAGCCTCATCACATTCGGGGGTAGCCTGTGGAAGGCGTTGGCCGCTGCCACACAACTGGCTCAAGCGGGCATCGAGGCCGAGGTTCTGGATCTGCGCGTCTTACGCCCCCTCGATACCGGTACCATCCTCACCTCCGTTCGAAAGACCCACCGGGCGGTGGTCATCGACGAGGCCTGGCGCACGGGAAGTTTCGCCGCCGAAGTCGCCGCGCAGATCATGGAGGGTGCGTTTTACGATTTGGATGCCCCGGTCGCGCGGGTCTGCAGCGAAGAAGTTCCGATTCCCTATCCGAAACATCTGGAAGAGGCGGCGCTGCCGCAGCCGGACAAGATCGTGAAGGCGGTTCGCAGGTTGTTGGGATAACCGATGGCTCGGCTGTTTATCTATCACCCATTGCCCGTTTCATTTTGCGTTTCACCTTTCGCGATTCACGCTTCACGGAGTCTCCATCATGGCTGAATTCCTGATGCCGACCCTCGGCGCCGACATGACCGACGGCACCTTGGTGCAGTGGAAAAAGAAAGAAGGTGATCGCATCGCCAAAGGCGAGACCATCGCGGAGGTCGATACGGAGAAGGCCGCCATCGACGTCGAGTCCCATACCACAGGCATCATCGAACGACTCATCACCAGACCGGGCGACAAGGTTCCGGTCGGCACGGTCATGGCGATCATTCGCGAAGAGGGAGGCCCGACAACAAGTGTCGCTTCTCCCCGGGCGGTCGCCGCTCCACCGTCCCCCCCTCCGCCCGCCCCTCGAACGGAGAGCGCAGCCGTTGCGCCATCTCAGGCCGGGCGATTGCGGATTTCACCGGCGGCGAAAAAACTGGCCGCCGAGCGAGGCATCGACGCAAGCACGTTGCAGGGAACCGGCCCGGAAGGAGCCATCACCCTCGACGATATTGATCGCGCCACCACGGCAACGACGGACATCGCCAAACCGGTCGGTGCCGCCGACCGCCAGGCACGCATGCGGCAAACCATCGCCGCAGCCATGGCCCGATCCAAACGCGAAATCCCCCACTATTACCTCAGCACCACCATCGACATGGGCCGGGCAATCACCTGGCTGAAGGACTCGAACGAGCAGCGTCCCGTCACGGAGCGTCTTCTCTACGGTGTCTTGCTGATCAAAGCGGTCGCCCTCGCGCTCCGCCGGGTTCCCGAGCTCAATGCGCTGTGGAAGGACGGCGAGGCCCACCGGAGCGAACGGATTCATATCGGCACCGCCATTTCCCTCCGTCAGGGTGGACTGGTCGCGCCGGCGTTGCACGACGCCGATCGGCTGAGTCTCAGCGAGTTGATGCAGAACTTTCAGGACCTGGTGAAGCGCGCCCGGGCCGGTTCGTTACGGAGCTCGGAACTGTCCGACCCGACCATTACCGTCACGAGTCTCGGGGAACAGGGAGTGGAAACTGTGTTCGGAGTCATTTATCCTCCCCAAGTCGCGCTGGTCGGATTCGGCAAAGTCGTCGAACGCCCCTGGGTCGCCGATGGCCTGGTTGTGCCGAGGCCGGTGCTCATGGCGTCGCTCTCCGCCGACCACCGCGTCACGGACGGCCACCGCGGAGGATTGTTCCTGGCTGAGATCGATCGCCTGTTACAGGAGCCCCAGTCGTTATGAACACGCCACTATCGAAAGACGACACGCGGAGACAGGTCCTTCGTATCCTCGGTGAGATCGCGCCGGAAGCGGATACAACCTCCCTGCGCCCGGACGTCAGCTTCCGCGATCAACTCGACCTCGACTCGATGGACTTCCTCAACTTCGTGGTGGCGCTTCACAAGGAGTTCCATATTGAGATTCCTGAATCAGACTACCCCAAGTACATGACCTTGAACGGCTGTCTTACCCAGCTCTCCGCCGCGCGATCATGAGAGACGCAGCTACGTCGTCGATCGATGCCTGCATTTTGAAAGTGGTGGTCGGTTCGCATGCGCACGGCCTGGCCGGTCCTGACAGCGACAAGGACTACCGCAGCGTCTTCGTTCTCCCCACAGCCGAACTCTTTCGTGTCGGGTTTAAGTATCAGGGCACGAGGATGATGAAAGAGGAAGACGACGAGACGTCCTGGGAGATCGGACACTTTCTCCAATTGGCCCTGCAGGGGCATCCACTGGTGCTCGAAACACTGGTGGCGCCTGTGGTGACGATGGATGATTGGGGCGCGGAGCTACGCCAACTCTTTCCGCGTCTCTGGTCGGCGCAGGCGGCCTATGAGTCGTTCCTCAACTACTGCGACAACCAGCGCAAAAAGATGTTGGAGAAGAAGGACGGGCGACCGGCCAAGTACGCGGCGGCTTATGTGCGGGTGCTCTTCAACCTGTGCGAATTGTTGGAGCGGGGAACGTTCAGTATCAGAATTTCCGAAACGCCTGTGGGTGAAGCCGTGGCCAGGATCAAAGCCGGGCATTTTCGTCCCGGCGAGGTCATCGACATGGGAGAACATTGGACCGCAGAAGCGGCGCGGCGACTCCGCACCTGCTCCCAACAGGCCCGCCCGGAACTGGCCGACGCCTTCCTCCTCAAGGTTCGAAAGGCATTTCTACGCTAGCCCGACCTGCGCTCCTCCTCCGCGCAACGACCATAAAAAAACCCGCTCCCGTGTGGAGATCAGACCTGCCCACTGAGCGGAATCCCTCCGGACACCCCGGCGAGTCACACAGCCTGAATGTCCCGCGCTTCCCGTTCATCGGGCTCCTGATGCGAGCCGTGCCTCCTACTGGCACCGAGATGGAAGCGCGTCCCTTCGGACCGGACCCCGAAATTGCGACAGGCGCAACCCCCGAACCCACTCACGCGGCACGGAAGCGGGGATTTCGTCCTTATCCTGGCTCCACCTCCCTTCATGTATCGGGGTAACCATGGTCGGATTGAAATCAATGAGGTAATTGGCACCATTGCGGCCCCCGCCCGCTGTCCCGTAACGCCCCACCCGGCAGAATGGGCGGCACAGGAAGCTGCCTGCCATGCTCCTAAGCAAGTGAACTTCCGCACCTCTCCTGTGAATGCCCACCACATTTTCCGCTGGCATCGAGTCTGCAACAGTGCCAATGCAGAATGACGGTGCCGGAACACCATCTCGAACACCATGACAAGACACCGGTTCACGCTGAACTTTTTCATTCCGTAAAGGAGGCATGACCATGAGCGGACTCACCCGTTGGGAACCATTTCGGAGACAGTTGAATCCATGGCGGGAACTTGAGGACATGGAACAGCGTTTGTCCGCCCTCTGGGGTCGGACACCGACCAAAGCGGAAGGCCAGAAGGAGTCGATATCGGTCGCAGAATGGTCACCTTTGGTCGACATCACCGAAGACGACAAGGAATACCTGATCAAAGCGGAACTGCCCGAGATCAAGAAAGAAGACGTGAAACTCACGGTGCAGGACAATGTGCTGGCGATCTCCGGCGAGCGCAAATACGAGAAGGAAGAAAAGGACAAGAAGTATCATCGCGTGGAACGCGCGTACGGCAGTTTCTTGCGCAGCTTCACCCTGCCGGAGGATGCCGACGGCAGCAAGGTCGCGGCGGAATACAAAGACGGCATCCTCAAAGTGCATCTCCCGAAATCGGAGAAAGCCAAGCCGAAATCGATTGACGTGAAGGTGTCCTAACCGGAAGGAGCCTGCCATGTTCCGACATCCTCGATACCTGGACATCCCCTGGGAAATCCATTGGCACCCCGAGGGTGGATCTCACCATCACCGGTGGCTGATGGTGCTCCTGATCGTCGCGGCACTGTTCCTGATCGGCGTGGGGGTCACGAGCGGACTGTGGTAGCCCCGGACAGACCACAGCATGCAGGGCACAGGGCAGGGGGAGTGGAGAGTCATGTTCAAGAACCGTGAAGAAGCCGGCGAGCTCCTCGCACAGGAGCTGATCCCGTTTCGCGACGACCCGAAGGCGATCCTGCTCGCGCTGCCGCGCGGTGGGGTGGTGGTGGCTTATCAGTTGAGTCTGGCCCTGCATCTGCCGCTCGATGTGCTCATCACGAGAAAAATCGGCGCACCGGACAATCCTGAATATGCGCTGGGTGCCGTCAGTGAGACAGGCGCCGTGTACTGGAATCGTGAGGCACTATACGGCTTGTCGCTCACAGAACGGCAGCTCTCGGCCGCCGTGCAGGTGCAGCAAAAGGAAGTCAGCAGGCGCGTGGCGCTGTACCGGCAGGGACGCCCGTTCCCCGACCTGAAGGACCGGACCGTGATTCTCGTCGATGACGGTCTCGCTACAGGCGCGACCTTTTTCGCCTCCGTCACGACCGCGCGCCAAGGGAACCCGCGTCGCCTGATCGGGGCCATTCCGGTGGGCCCGCGCTCGACCGTAGAGGAGGCGCGAAAACTGGTCGACCAATTGATCGTGCTGCGGGTACCGGATCCGTTTTATGCCGTGGGGAACTTCTACCGGGACTTCGAACAGGTCGAAGACCGCGAGGTGCTGCAATATCTCAATCTGGCGGAAGAAGCGTCTATCAACCGATCGTAACATCACAGCGCGGGCCACAGTGGGGATGACCCGGCACAGAAAAGGAATCGCACCGATGAACAAACAAACCGAAGGCGGCCACGCCGCGCGCCGCGATCGATTCGTACAGGAAGGGCAACACGACACCTACAAGATGCCGGGGAAATTGAAGGAGCCCACGGTCTGCAAGACTTGCGGGGCGCTGTTCCATAAGGGACGCTGGACCTGGGGAACCAAACCGACGGGAGCCGATGAGATCGTCTGTCCGGCTTGTCTGCGCATCGAGGACAAAAACCCGAAAGGGTTCGTCACGCTCAAGGGAACCTACAAAGACCAACACCGGGACCAAGTCATGGGCCTGATCCACAACGCCGAGGCGCAGGAGAAAAAAGAATACCCGCTGGCCCGCATCATGACGATCGAGAACCGGGCAGAGGGGCTTGTCGTCCTCACCACCGATACCCACTTGCCCCGGCGCATCGGCGAAGCGCTGAAACACGCGCACCACGGCGAATTGGAACTGCAATACGACAAAGACGAAGATTTTATCCGCGTCACATGGATCGGGTAGGCAACCTCATCCTCGACAAGAAGGAGTGGTCATGGGCGGAGGGGAACGGACGTGGGATCGATGGGGCAGGTTTCTCGTCGGCGGACTTCTGATGGTCACCCTGACGGGGTCTCCGGCAACAGCCGAGATGCAGCTCCTTCCGGGGGCGGCGGCAGACCTCGATCAAGCCACCGTCGATGAAGTGTTGGCGACATTCCGGCAGGCCGAACAGGCGCTTCGTGCCGGCAACGTGGATGGCATCATGGCCTTGTATTCGGAGCAGTACAATTACCACGGACTGAAGAAGGCCGACATGCGGAAGGTCTGGACCAACCTATTCGACGAATTCCGGGAACTGTCCGACACCCATCATTTTTCCCGGATGATCAGGGTTGGGTCCGGATCCAAAACCATCATCGAGGTCACCTGTACAGGCAGTTTGTCGGGCCTGTCGAAAACCGGCGGGTTACGTGTGCCGATCGACAGTTGGTATGAAGAAGTGCACTACATGACGTTCGATGACGGGCAGTGGCGCATTCGCGGCAACGTCGGCGATTCTCCGCGGTTCATGCCATTCGGCACGTCGCCGCACCCGTTGTTCTAGGAGACTGCGGAGCAGCTGTGCGTAGATCATGCGTGATCCAAGAGCACGGCGTACGGGAAGAGAGATGAATCTCTTCGCAGGGGGATCAAGCATTCCGCCATCTTCGTCCGTCGTTCGTGAAACGTCGTGCGTCTCTCGTCCGCGGAAAAGAGCGTATGGCTTCAGCTCAGAGCCTATGGCCGGAAATCGGGAGTAGGCGTCGCGACTCTCAGTGAGACGCCACGAGCCCTAGGCTCTGGCCTCTGACAAGAGACGCTTCACGCCTCACGAGCGAGGGAAGCGATGCTGGAGGACGGTTTCAGCACCCTGCCGGTGAAAGGAGTCTTATGCGTGCCCTTATCGCACTCGACTGGTCGGAACAGGCGTTCGCAGCCGTTCGTGAAGTTTCCTATCTGTACGATCTAAACGAAGTCATCCTGGTGCACGGTATAGACTTGGGCATGTTTCAGTATCCGATCGTCGCAGAAGTGAGCAGCATGCAGGGGTACGACGAATTCCGGAAGGCCATGGAGAAAGCAGGAGAACAATTGCTCGATCACACATCCACCCTGCTGCCTTCCCAGGGCCTCTCCGTCACACGGGTGTGCGAATTCGGCAAACCGGCCTCGCTGATTCTGGACAAGGCCCGGGAGACGCATGCAGACCTGATCGTGATCGGTGCGCGCGGGCGGGGACGCGTCGGCGAATTCGTCCTCGGCAGCGTCTCCCATCGCGTCGCACTCCATGCAGACTGCACGACCTTGATCGTGAAAGAGCGTGAGGGGCCGGTCAAGCGCGTGACGGTCGCCGTCGAAGGACATGAGGATGGCGCCCGGATCAAGGCCTGGCTCCTCAGCCATCCGTTCAAGAATCCGGTCGATCTCACCATCGTGAGCGTCGTACGCCAGATTCCGTCCACCGATCCGTTCAGCCTGTTTCCGCTGCAGGATTGGACCGGGATCGCCGTACGTTCGGCCGAAGACCTGGTGAAGAACCTGGCCGCCTCGGTCATGAATCACCGCTATACGGTCGGCACCCAGGTGACCGTCGGTGATCCGACCGACATCCTGACGGAGCGCGCCAAGTCAGCGGATCTTCTGGTCATCGGTTCCCATGGACGCAAGGGGCTGGAGCGATTTCTCCTGGGAAGCATCTCCCACGCCCTCCTGCACCACGTGCCCTGTCCGGTTTTGATCGTCCGATGAGTTTGTGACCAATCCGGCGCACCACGCCGAACCATAAAGGAGCCTGCGCATGAAAACGTTCAGTATTCTTTCTGCCGTTTGCCTCGTCATCCTGGGCAGCACATGGGCCACCGCACAAACCAACCGGGGCAATCCGCGCGACGGACAGGCCATCTATGAAAAACAATGTCTGCGTTGCCACGGAGAGAAACTGGACGGGGCCGGGCCCGACGGCCAATACCTGATTGTGAGGCCCGCGAACTTTCAATCCCTCAACTCACGCGCCAAAACCGATTGGGAACTGCTGATCACCATCGCGAACGGAGCGCTCTTCAGCCCCATGCATGGGTATCGAGGCAAACTGACCGACCAACAGATGCTGGACGTCTTGTCCTATATCCGATCGGTCGCAACCGCGGACTTCGTCAGTTAGCCGACAGGCGCCACGGGCACAGCGATGCGTCGGCGGAGGATTCTTTACGCAGGCCTCGTGTTCGTCTGCCTGTGGCTCCTCGGTTCAGAGGTGTCCGTTCACGCCTCCGAACCGACTGCGGACGTGGAAGTCTTCGTCCGCGCCGGCTGTCCGCATTGCGAAGCCGCCAAAGCATTTCTGCTCGAGCTTCGGCAACGTCGCCCCGCCCTGCACATTCTGGTTCGGGATGTCGGTCAGGACCCGACCGCGCTCACCCGCTTGGAAACGTTGGCAAGACGGCAGGCGGTGACGCTGATCGGCGTTCCCGCCTTTTATCTGCAGGGCGAATTGATCATCGGCTATCAAGACGCCGGGACCACCGGCGCCAGCCTGCTTGCACTCCTTGATCGGGCGGCCCCTTCCCTCGACTCCGAACCGTTGTCCGCTTGTCGCCCGACACAACCGGCCTGCAGCACGCCCGCAGTTCACACCTCCGCCGGAGAGGAGAGCATCCTGCTCCCCTGGTTCGGCCGCCTTAGTTATCCGGATATCGGACTTCCCCTCTTCACGCTCGCGATCGGGCTGCTCGACGGCTTCAACCCCTGCGCGATGTGGGTGCTGTTGTTTCTCCTGTCGCTCCTGGTGTCGTTACAGGACCGCGTCAAGATGTCGCTCGTGGCCGGCACCTTCGTCCTGATGAGCGGGGTGCTGTATTTTGCCTTCATGGCCGCCTGGCTGAATGTATTTCTCATCGTGGGGCTCTCCCGCACGGTCCAACTCACGCTGGGCGGCGTGGCGCTCCTGATCGGCGCGGTCAACGTAAAAGATTTCTTCGCCTTCCGGCAGGGGTTGTCGTTGAGTATTCCGGCCGCGGCCAAACCGGGGCTCTATGCGCGGCTGCGCCGGATTGTTCAGGCGGAGAATCTCACCGGCGCTCTGATCGGGATCGTGATCCTTGCCGGGCTGGTGAACGTCGTCGAGCTGCTGTGCACGGCCGGATTTCCCGCACTCTACACGCACATCCTCAGCACGCAGGCACTCGCTACCTGGCAATATTATGGCTACCTTGCCCTCTACAACGCGGCCTACATGTTCGATGACGCGCTGATGGTGACGATCGCGGTGATCACCCTGGGCCGTCACAAGCTGGAGGAACGCGAAGGACGGTGGTTGAAACTGATCAGCGGGGCGGTCATGATCGGACTCGGCCTGCTGTTGCTCGTGAAACCGGACCTGCTCTCGGGGTGATTCATGCAACGTATCCGCCCACTTCACATGCCGCCCTCCCGTGACGAGGGTCCTGACTCCGGTCAGGTCGTCTTAAGCGACGGCTCGACGGCCCTCCTGCGCATCGCGCAGCCGTCCGACGCGGATGAACTGCAGCGCTTCGTCGAACGCCTCTCGCCGGAAGCCAGACGCCACCGGTTTTTCTCCGAAACTGCACCGCCCGCCGAGGTGATCCGCACACTCTGCGACCCATCAGACCCGCGGCGTAGCCTCACCGTGATTGCCCTTCGCCGGCAGGACGGCACCCTCCGTGTCATCGCCTCCGGTTCCTATCATGCGCGAGACCCGCACCAAGCCGAAGTAGCCATGGCCGTGGACGATCGGCTCCACGGGCATGGCTTGGGCACGCTGCTCCTGGAACGACTGGCGCTGCTGGCGGTCCGCCACGGCTTCACGAGACTCTGGGCCATCACCCACGCCGACAATGTGGCGATGCGCGAAGTGTTCGCCTCCTCCGGGCTGCCCATGGAAGAACATGTCGAAGGCGGCGACATGGAGGTCGAGCTCTCGCTGACACCGACCGACCACAGCGTACGCCAATCCGAGTGGCGTGAACGGATCGCCACCGCGGCTTCGCTCCACCCCCTCTTCCATCCTCAGGCCGTCGCCGTGATCGGCGCCTCGCGCGCGCCCCAGAGTATCGGCTACCGGTTGCTCGACGCGCTGAGCAGCAATGGCTTTTGCGGCCGCTGTTACGCAATCAATCCGCATGCCGCCACCATCGCCGGCATGCACACCTATCCGTCGCTTCGAGCATTGCCGGAGCCGGTCGATCTGGCCGTCATCGCCGTCCCCAAAGACGCCGTGCTCTCTGTCGTGGACGACTGTGCGGCGACCGGTGTCCGCGCGCTGGTGGTCATCACCGCCGGGTTCGCCGAAGTCGGAGCAGAGGGACGCCGTCTACAGGACCAGCTCCTCGAAAAGGTTCGGCAACAGGGCCTGCGCATGGTCGGCCCCAATTGCTTCGGGATCTTGAACACCGATCCGGCCGTGCGGCTCAACGCCACGTTTACCTCCACGTTTCCCCTCGCCGGCTCCATTGCCATGTCGTCGCAAAGCGGCGCCCTGGGGTTGGCCCTGCTCGCCGCCTCCGAACGATTGCAGCTCGGTCTTTCCACCTTTGTCAGCGTCGGCAACAAGGCGGATGTGTCGGTGAACGACCTCTTGCAATACTGGGAGAACGATCCCGCGACAAACGTCATCCTGCTGTATGTGGAATCGTTCGGCAATCCGAGACGGTTTGCGCAGATCGCCCGCCGGGTCAGCCGCAACAAACCGATCGTCGTCCTGAAAGCAGGCCGTACCTCGTCGGGCAAACGCGCTGCGGGATCCCACACAGCCGCGCTGGCCGCCAATGATGTGGCAGTGGAAGCCCTGTTTCAGCAGACCGGGATTCTGCGCGCCGAGACCCTCGAAGACATGTTCGCATTGGCGGCAGGCCTCTCGGATCAACCGCTGCCGAAGGGCAACCGCGTCGGGATCATCACGAACGCCGGCGGGCCGGCCATCCTCTGTGCCGACGCCTGCGAGGCAAGCGGCCTGGATGTTCCTGAATTGTCGCAAGCGACCATGACTCACCTGGCCTCGTTTCTGCCGCCCGCTGCGGCCTTGCGCAACCCGGTGGACCTGATCGCCTCGGCCGACCCCGAACAATACGCCCAAGCCATTGCCACGCTCTTGAAATCCGACGATATCGATGCCCTCATCGTTCTCTACATCGCCGTCACGGCCACCGATGTGGCCCCGATCGCCGACGGCATCAAGAAGGGCATTCTCGAAGCGCGAGCCACGGCATCCGTGAAGAAGCCGATCTACATCGGGTGGATGGTGGAAACGGATCGCGAACGGAGATTTTCCTTCGTGAACGAAACCATCCCCACCTTTGCTTTGCCGGAACTCCCCGCGCGAACTCTGGGGAAAATAGCCGGATACGTGCAGTGGCGCGAACGCCCGGCCGGCATGGTGCCCGACTTCGACGATCTGGACCTCTCGACCGTGACCCGCATCTGCCATGACGCCCTGACCGCACGTGGAGACGGCTGGCTGACGACAGCCGAAACCAGGGCCCTGTTGAACGCGATGTCGATCCCGCTTCCGCCCGGCGGTGTCGCGACCAGCGCCGAGGAAGCCGTCCTGCTTGCCGAGCAGATCGGGTTTCCGGTCGTCGTGAAGCTGGCGTCCCATACACTCGTCCATAAAACGGAGATCGGTGGTGTGCATCTGAACCTCAACACGAAGGTTGAGGTTCGGCACGCGTTTGAACAGATCGCCGCACGGCTTGCGCAGGATCAGAGCCTTGAAGCTATGGAAGGGGTACTGGTCCAACCCATGGTGTCCGGCGGCGTCGAGGTGATGGCGGGCATGGTCCAGGATCCCTCGTTCGGTCCCTTGATCGGCTTTGGACTGGGAGGGATTCACGTCGAGATTCTGGGAGACGTGCGCTTCCGCATCACGCCGTTGACGGAGCTGGATGCTGCCGATCTGATCCGCAGCATCAAAGGCTATCGTCTGCTGCAAGGGTATCGCGGCCATCCACCGGGCGATGTCGATGCGATTCAAGAACTCTTGCTCAGGCTGTCACGGCTGGTCGAAGAGGTGCCGGAGATCGTGGAACTGGATCTGAATCCGATCTTCGCCATGCCGCCAGGCCAGGGCTGCCGCATCGTGGATGCGAGGATCAGGGTGGCGGGGACGGCGACCAGAGCAGGAGATTAGAGAACTGCTTCAATTGGTCATGGGTTGGCCAATAATGGGAGCCAGCATATGCTATGCGGACAGCTAGTGCATCCGGCGGTTCTACGCTTTCAAAATCTCCTGCCAAGCCACTTCGGATGCAGACTTACGTGCATTTTCATGCCAGTACACCAGAAGTCTGTTACGAACAAAGGAGAACTGTGGATTTAGGTCCACAAACCGCTTCAACTTACTAAGCAATCCTGGACGACGGCCGCCGTAGATGAGGAGGATCCCATATTCATAGTTGGCTTGATTAAGACAGGAGATGAGCGTCTCGATGTCTTTCTCGATGCCGCGCCTCGTCACGGTACCAGGCTTCACTTCGATGGCCAGAAGATTGCTCCTCATGTCACCAGCGGAGTGCACAAGAAAATCCGGCTTTCTGCGATTTAATGGAGGAGTCTGAATGATGGGATGTCCGCTCTTATCCACTTCCCCTGCCAGGGAGTAGTGAAAATCATGCGGCAATGCCACCCGAAGGCGATGATAAAGTTCGTAGCAGTAACCACGCTCACGGTAGATCGGCCGTGCTTGTCCGGCCACCTTGAACTGGAAGTAGTCCGGAGGCACCTCACGGGTCGCTTTTTTGAGCGCCTCCAGATATACGGCAAGAGCATGGTCGGGCATCATTCCTTCAATTGTCTGCCTCATTCATTATGCGATCTGCTCAGACCTGTACCCACAGGGGGACTCCGCAGCTTCAGCCTAACCACGCGACTGTCCACCCAATGACCAACTCCATGTTGGCCGTAGAGGGTGTTTGCTCTCAGAGGAATCAACTTCGACTCTTCCACATGTCCGGTTCTCGATGCAGGTGAAGAACCGCCAGCACTGGGATGGCATCTACCGCTTCGATGAAATACACACCATACGGGAAGTGTCGGAGGAGGGCACGGCGGACCTCGCCTTCCATTCGCGGAAATTGCCGAGGATTGGAATCGATCCGCTGAAACAAGAGACCGAGTTCGTCCAGGAATCTCATACCCAAGCCGGATCGTTGGTCTTCATACCATACAGCCGCAGCTTGGATGTCGAGGTCGGACTGAGGTTGAACGACCAGCCGCCGTGCCATCCAGCAGATCAACGCTCCCGCAATTTTCGTTCAATATCCGACCGGACCTCCGTCCAGGACCGACCGGCTACGGGATTCTTCCGGTATGCCTCAAGGCGTTCTCGAATGATCCGCCGGTGCCATTCAGGCACGGGCACTTGCTCGGGCGTCGTCGCAATCCGGTCCCAGAGCGATTGCACGAAGTCGATTCGTTCTTCAACTGGGAGGTCGTCGAATCCAGGAGGAGGGGTCGGGACTATCTTGGTCATACATGACACTCCTATGCGTGGAGTATAGCGCAAGGTAAGAAACAAGAACAGGAGTTATGATGGCGGACAATGACTCACATCGAAGGGATGGGCTCGATCAACTTTGAATTCACAGGAAGTCGGTTCTCCGGGAACATAAACACCGCGCCTTATCGAGCAGCCTTGCTTGGTTCTATGGTCTGATACATGAAAGCTAAAGCGCGCTGCGTTTACGAGCCCCACATGGGCGAGCGGTCCGCTGTGAAGCTGCTGGAAGGCCCTGAGGCTGCCCCTCGACATAAGCATCGAGCAAGCGGCGAATCATGCGCTGGTATTGCGTGTAGTGCTGGAGTGCTTCGGCCTTGAAGAATTTTGCGTTCCTTTTCTCAACGCCGATGTCGCTTTGTCACCCTCTTCACGAAATGCCAATTGGGCAGGAGAGGGGAGAAAATCTGGAACGACACGGCTCTCTCCCAGAGGCTCATCCCTATATCGTATTTTCGCACTCATAACTGGCCTTGCCCTTCCGCAACACCTGGCGCCGATGATTCGACCAATCGAGACTCAATAGGCAGCACTTCCTACCATATCCACATATGGCCATTATAGAGAATGATTTAACCTCACTCCGGAGTCTCACGCATACGCAGGCCTAGCCTCTGTCCGCACTCACACGGCCTTCACAACCACCGGTGGAAGACTGCGGTTTGCGCTCCTCTTCATCCCAGACCCGCCGTCTTGCGCCGACATGCGTCAGCAGACATTCCGCCGTCGCAAGAAGATCTTGCACCTGGCGCGCCGAACTGTCGGCATAATGCGCCAGGTCGAAGATCGGGATCTGGAGACAGACTTCGGCGCGATTCTTTCGTTCTGGTGAAAACACGATGCGATGCGCGGGAGGCTGCGGATGCTCGCAGGGCTTCAGGAGATCCAGCGTCTGGAAGAACACCCGGCAGAGCCGCTGCAGATCACTCAGAATCTCACGATGCTCGGCATCATCATTGAGCGGCAGCTGGGTGGGATCGTGAAACGCCGCGTAGAGGTTCAACTGGAACCCGATCTGGACCACATCACCGGCGCCCGTCTTCACATAAAACGGGTCGTGATCGAAACAGACTTTCCTCGTCACGATCATGTCGCGGAGGGCTTGCTCGGTGTGAAATGCTTGTTCGAGACGTAACTGCATGGTCTTGATACTCCTCGCTCTACCTACCCGCCGCTGTGACAGGCCAGGCACCCGGCTATGCGACCAGGCCGATGCGCCCCACGCCCCTGTTCATACAATCGCCGCACGATCGGCTCATCCCTGAGCGTCGGCCTGATCGCGACCCTCGCGCCGAACTCGTGACAGGCCGTGCAGGAACTCGTGCCGGTTGCACGGAACACAAATTCACCGTGGGGGTTGCTCCTCGCTTGCTCGGTGATTTGAGCGAGCGCGCCGCGATGCTCCGTGTGGCAGGCCGTGCAGGCCGTTCGTTGCATCGCCAGTTCGCGATGCCAGGTCGTCACGGCGGGCGTCGCCCGATCCGCAAAATACCGCTCCGAATGGCAGCTCACACAGCGAGCCGGACTGGGGCCACGGAATGGTTCGTGGCAGTGGGTACACCCGGCTTGATCGACGTGGTATCGGCTCAAGTCTCCCGGCGCCCAGAACGAAGCGGGACTTCTCACCGATCCCCAGCCGATCCAGACAACCAGCACAAGCGTTACCAGGGCCACCACCGGCACCGCAGTTCTTGGCAGCGGATGGTATCGCATCCGTCACGAGATTCCCGCGAAGAACAACGCCCCCGCCACATGCAACAGCGTGAACACGAGAAACATCAGTGTCATCGGCGCATGGATCGCCTGCCACATGCGGAACGCTTCCTCTTGAGACGCCATGCCATGCAACTGCGCGTCGATATCGCCCTCTGATACTCCTTCGTGCTGAAGTCGGCGGCGTTGATCGTTGAGCGCTCTCAGGCTGAATGCATGCACCGCCTGCCCGATGATTCCGCTGACGACCACGATCACCATGGACAGCATCGCCAGGATCGGAACCAACGCGTGATAATGTGCCCCGGAGTGCAGAAAAATCAGCAGCGGGCCCACCACCCCCGCCACCATATGAACTCGAAACCAGCCTCGTGGCCAGCGGCGGGCCGGGCTGATTCGTTTGCGCAGCGGATACACAAACACCAGCAGGGTCACGGCGAGGCCGACCCAGCCGGCTGCATGGCCATACCGCGTATGCCCGAAGGGGGTGGTCTCGCCGAGGCTGAGCAGGGCTTCGAACAGCAGGGCACCCGCCACTGCCGCGATCACGACGGCACTCACGACAAGGACACGCTGCTGCACAGAGGGCATACCTCGCTCGCTCAGACCAAGAAGAGAGCTGATAGCGTCTGGCTCATAGTCACTGACTCACCGCAAGACCGCATCGACCATGAGCCCTCTGAATTACTTCCGGTACTTTTCCACGCCCTTATCGCCCCCGGCATGGCACCGCAGGCAATCCGCGAATCGTCCGGGGCCATGAACCCCCTTGGCCTTAGCTCTGAGTTCTTGGACCAATGCATTGTCATGGACTTGCGGACTCACCGTCCCCTCTTTGCCAGCTCGATGACAATCCAGGCAGGTGGCAGCGCCGGTCGCTCGAAAAATCAAATCACTGTGCGGATTGGCCACCATGCCGCCGCCGTCGGCTATCGTCCAGGCAATCGACGGCCTCTCCGCCTCCGACGCCATCACAGCACCGTACGGCACCGCATGGGTCCATCGCGGCACAGACGCTATGACCAACACTCCCAGGATCCACAACCCGGCACCCAGGCCCGGGCGACTCATGAGTGCCCGCTCCCGCAACAGGTCCGATATCGCTCTTCAGGGATGTCTTTCATCGCCTGGTATAACTCTGCGCGTTCCTGATCGCTGATCACCTGATCGATCGACGGATAGAGAATCCGTTCCTCCTTCATGTTGTGCGATTTCAGAATATCCAACAGCCGCTGCTCGTCCCGATCGCTCTCCGGATCCTGTGCCTGGACCTTGTGGTGAATCGCCTCCAGACAATCGCCGATCATCCGATGCTCGGTTCGCATGACCTGCGTCGGACCCCCTTCCGCCATGCCGGAGTTCTCCTCCCACTTGGGAAACAACACGTCTTCTTCCCAGACGATGTGGCGTTGCAGGCCGAACTTGAACGCGACGAACGCCTCTTTGGCCTTGGCGAAATCCTTTCGCTTCTGCTCCTGAAACGTCGTGAACAGGGCATCGAGACGGTCGTGGTCCTGCTCGAACGTGACACTGATCTTTCCTTCGGACATGCAGCTCTCCTTGGTTATGAACTACGCAGTTTGTACTCCAGGTGACAGGCCACACAGGCTTTCAACACTTTGTTGAACTCGGGCAGGATCTGCTTCAGATCCCGCGACGGCATCGCATCGGCCAGCTTTTCCGCGGCTTCATGATGCGCCATCGCCAGGTCATGGTAGGCCGGCGGAAAATTCTCCGGCTGCTGGCGGGCCATCGCGTGCCGATGCATGAAAAACCCCAAGTGCGTTTCGGTCAAGCCTTGAGCAAGCCTGTAGTCCTCGTCGGCCAGCGCCGCAACGATCGCTTGAACCGTCTCCAAATGTTGGAGCATGACGGCGCGATGTTCCTGACGGGCATCGGCATCGAGCTGGACCGGCGTGCGCACATCCGGCAGGTGAACGGGCGTCACACCATTGATATCGGATGCAGTCTTTGGCTCCGCGCAGCCGCTCGCGAGGAGCGCCGAGAAGAACAGCAGCGGAACAGCGGCTTGTCGAATCATGATCCCTCCCTGGTTGCCCGCTCCCAATAGGCGTCCACCCGCGCTTGAATGTGTTGAATCGCCTCCGTCTGCACGATCGGCTCAAAGAGGTGCCGGAACCGTCCCTGCAACTTGAGATAGGCCTCGACCGGCTTGCGCTTCGGGACGTAGGTGTGGGTGACCACTCCGTCGATCGCCTCTTTCAGCGGCCAGAGCCCGGTCTCAACCGCCAGCTTGGCGACTTCCGGGGTTTCCCCCGGATCGTAGAGCCATCCGGTCGGGCAGGCGGCCAAGGCGAGAAACATCTTCGGCCCCGTGAAAGCAGCCGCCCGCGCGAATTTTTCTTCCAGATCGAGCGGATACCGAGGCGCGACAGTCGCGATATACGGCGGTTTATGCGCGCGCCAGATTTCAAAGATGTCTTTCTTCTCCTGGAACGCACCGGCCGGATGCTGCAGGCTGCAAGGCGAGGTGGCGGTCCGCGCCCCATAAGGGGTTGCCGGAGACAGCTGCATCCCGGTATTGCCGTAGGCCTCGTTGTCGTAACAGAAATAATAAAAATCGAGGCCGCGATGCAGGGCGCCTGAGGTGGACGACAGGGCCATATCGTAGGTCGAGCCGTCGCCTCCCAGCACCACGACTTTCAGGTTCTCACTCTTCGGTAACCGCCCTTTGGCAATCAAGACATCCAACGCATCACGCACCCCCTGCGCACCGGCAGGCGCGGAACCCATCGTCGTATAGAGCCATGAGCCCTTGAATGACGTATAGGGATAGGCCGCCAACATGGTGAAACAACCGGCCGCGTTGACATACACGACCTCGTCGCCGAGCACCTTCGTGGCGAGTCGCAACGACTCCAACCCGCCGCACCCGGCGCAGAGCGCGCTTCCCGGAAGCACATGCTCCTCACCCGGAACCTGCTTGATCTTCTTAAACGTCTCTCGTTGCCACATGCTGTCTCTCGTATCTCGTGAAGCGTATCTCGTTGTTCGTATCTCGCCGCGGCCGAAAGCTCAGCAGGATTTCTTCTTCACGTTTCACGTTTCACGCTTCCTGCCGCCACCATCTGGAGCTGAGTCATCTCCCGATGTTCGGCTTGCGTATAGAGAAGGACCGGACCGATGCCTTTTCCGCTGACTCCGGCTTTCGCCGTTTGCTCGAAGATCGCGTGAAACGCCCCCACCGACAGATTCTGTCCCCCGAGCCCTCCGATGAAGGAACAGAGTGCCCGTGGCCGCTCGACTTCGTGATACAGAGAGGCGGCCATCTCCTGAAACAGAATGCCACCCTGCCCCGGCGCGAGATTCTGATCCAACACGGCCACAGCCCGACGCCCCCGCAATGCGTCACGGATGGCATCCGCCGGCCAGGGTCGAATCATCCGAAGCCGCAACAGGCCCACCCGTTTACCCTCTGCCCTGGCTGCATCGACCGCCGCCTTGCCCGTGCTCGAACAGGCATTCGTCATCACGAGCACATCCTCCGCATCGTCCAGCCGATACCCCTCAACCACATCGTACCGCCGACCAAACAACTGTTCGAAGGACGCAGCGGCTTCACGGTGCACTTCCAGGGCATTGATCGAGGCCAGATGCATTTGATGCCGGAAATAGGCGTATGGCGTCCCGCCGATCACCGCCACCCCTAACGAATGGGGCGCAGAGGCTCTAAACCCGAGGTGAGCGGGACGGAACGGAGGCAAAAACTTCCGCACCTGCTCCGGGTCCGGAAGGCTCACAGGTTCACGCGTGAATGAAAGCGAAAAGCCGTCCAGATTCACAATAACCGGCAACATCACCCGCTCATCTTCTGCAATCCGATAGGCCATCAGAATCGAATCCAGCACCTCCTGGCAGGTTTCGGCGTGGATCTGCAGAAACCCGGAATCGCGCGCGGCCAGCACATCGTTATGATCGGACTCCAACGTAATGGGCGCAGCCAGTGCTCGCGAGACGTTGACGAGCACGAGCGGCGCGCGCCATCCGGATACCGAATAGAGCACTTCGAAGGCGTAGAGCAATCCTTGGCTGGATGTGGCGGTGAAGACCCGGGCCCCCGTGGCCTCCGCCGCGCCCGCCGCCGTCATCATCGAATGCTCAGAGTCCATCGTGACGAACCGCGCCGCCAGCTCACCGCCTTCACACCATTTGGCCAGCGCTTCCACAATTTCCGTTTGCGGCGTGATGGGAAACGCAGGGATGTAATCCACGTCGGCCAGCCTCGCCCCCCAGGCAGCCGCCAGGTTGCCGGTCATCATCTGGCTGTCCATGCCACCCCGCCTTCCTGCTCCCGTTCCGCGACGAGGGCATGCGTCGGGCACTCGTGCACACAGATCTGACAGCCCTTGCAGTGATCGTAATCGATCACCGGCCGGTCATCTGTGTTCATTGAAATCACACCGTCGGGGCAATAGACGAAACAGAGCCAGCACCCGTTGCACTTGTCGGCAACCAGCACGGGCCGGAATGTTCGCCACCCGCCCGTTTCACGCAGCACCGAATTCCCCGTGGCGCTGATCCTGGCCGTGCCCCTGCTTGGCGATTCATAAACCGGGGTGTGGAAAGTCGTCGCGATAGTCGCCGGCAATGCCACAGACTCACGCGCCATCACTTGTACCGACTCATAACACATGAGTGCCACGGTTTGATTCCGCTCAATGATCGGCGGGGCTACTCCAAGATCTCCCAACTCACGCGCAATGGCCTGACGGAGCGGTTCCTGTTGCAAGCCGGCCAACCGGGCGGCGACGGCACCGAGCAATGCGCTGATCGCCTCCCGCTGGCCGAAATGCTGCAGGGCAATCTCCGTCACCCCCAACGTCGTGATGCGACCGGGTAACGCGCTCTGCGCGCGAATCTGCTCCGCGTGCAGCGGCGAATTGACGAACAGGATGGTCTGCTCGGTGATGCCGTCCGACAGACGGGCCGCAGGATCTTCCAGCAGCGAGGCATCGGCCACCACCACCAGATCAGGATGAGCCATACCCCCTCGCTCGCGGATCGGCTCCCGGCCGAACCGCGTGAACGCCGAGACCGGCGCCCCGCGGCGCTCGGCCCCGTAGATCGGGGAATCCTGGGCTTGATATCCGCTCAGGAACGCCGCCGTGCCGAGAATCCGGCTCGCCGTCTTGGCCCCCTGTCCTCCGCGCCCGTGAAATCGCACGGCATACATGTCAGGCCCGTTCCGTCTTTTCTTTCTTGAACGCTTCCTTTCCCGCCGCCAAAGCCGCGGCAATCGTCGCCTCGGTCTCTTTCAGATACCGCTTGGCCTCATCAACGGTGTGGGAAAGGTCCGCACGGATCTCTTTGGCCTTTTCCAAGACCTCGTCCTCCGTCCGACGCGCATAGCCCTTGATCGCCCGACGGGTTTCCTCGCCGGAACTGGGCGCATACAGAATCGCCGCCATCGCACCAAGCATCGCCCCGCTCAAAAACGCGATCGACACCCCCAGCCCCGAACAACTGTCATGATGGTCCGCCATGATGATGTTTCCTCCCTGCTCTATTGATTGCTCCGGCTTCAGCCTATCCCCTCGATACCCCTCTCGGGAGAAAGCAGAGGACGTGCCAGGCAAGGATGCCGGCACCGCAACGAAATGCCCGCTTTGGCAAGGTTTTTCAGGGAGCAGCGAACCGCAACGACGGAGGGGGATTTCAATTGGGGAATTCCAGAACCGGCCCGGACTCGGCACTGGCGCAAAACGCGCCAGCGATCAGGATCTCTTAGAATCCGGAGGGCTGAAGAATGCACCGAGGGAAAGGAGAACGGATACGAACGAAGCGCAGACGCAAGAGAGGACCGGTCAGATCTTGCTGCGAACCCACCGCACAATATCCTGAAGCCCCAGCGCCCCCGGCTGACGCGCCAGTTCGCGCCCTCCTCGCAACAGCACCAGCGTGGGGATGCTGGAGATGCCGAACCTCGCGGCCAGGGACTGTTCCTCCTCCGTATTCACTTTCGCCAGGCGAACCTGAGGTTCCAGCATCTGCGCCGCCTGCTCATAGGCCGGGGCCATCATGCGGCAGGGCCCGCACCAGGGGGCCCAGAAATCCACCACCAGAGGAATCTCCGCTCGCTGCGCATGCAGATCGAAATCCGCGGCTGTCAACGCGATCGGGTGACCGGTAAACAAGGGCGCATGGCACTGACCGCAATTGGGCTGCCCCGCCAGACGAGCCGCCGGAACGCGATTGATACTCCGGCAATGCGGACAGACCAGATGGAGCGTCTCCGTCACCGCTTTACCTGCTCCATGCGCAATCCCATACCATTACCGGTCGCAATGTTCTCCTTCACAGCCCCCGCTTCCGCCCCCTCGATGCCCCATGCCGCCCATCCCTTCGCGCGACCCCCTATGCCCCATCCCTCCAGGAGGCCCCATGCCTCGCCCGTGACCATGGCCTTCGGCGAAGGTGCGTTCATACTGGATCACGGCCCACATTTCTTCGTCCGTCAGCTGCCCCGCAAATCCGACCATGCTGGTTCCGGGCGACCCGTTCTTAATCACCCAGAAAATTTCGCCCTCCGCGCGATGGCGCCAGAATCCAGGGTGCTGAAAATTGCGGGGGGATGGATTCAGCTGCGATGCCACAGGGCCATCGCCCGCCCCCTCCGGTCCATGACAGTTGGCGCACGTCCCTTTCCCGTGATAGAGGGCCTTGCCCTTTTCGACCACATCAGGCGAATCAGGCAATGGACTCTTGAGCGCACGCGCTTCCTCAAGGTACTCGATCGGGACGCGGGGCGGCTGCATGTGTTGGGCAATTGCAGGGCCAACCGTCACCACGGCCGCCGCCACGATCGCCAATGTGACACTCGGGAGCTTCTGCATTAGAAATCCAATTCCACCATCTTGCGATGGAACCGAGTGATGACGTTGGGGTCCGGTGTCAGACGGATCTGCGCCTCATCCTTCCCCTTGTACGCCAGGAGATTAAGCACGTGGCGCAAACTTTCCAGTCGCGCGGCCTGCTTGTCGTTCGCCTTGACGATGATCCAGGGGCTGAAGGTCGTATGGGTCTTGCTGAACATTTCCTCTTTATATCGCGTGTACGAATCCCACAGCTCCTGCGCCTTTTCATCGACGGGGCTCAGCTTCCACTGCTTGAGGGGATTCTGCCGGCGCGCTTCGAATCGACTGGCCTGTTCTTCTTTGGAAATCGAGAACCAGAACTTGATGATCGTCACGCCGTCCTCGTAGAGCATGTGCTCGAATTCCGTCACCTGCTGCAAGAACCGCTGGTGCTCCTTCTTGCTGCAAAACCCCATCACCGGCTCGACGACCGCGCGGTTGTACCAACTGCGATCGAAAAAAACGATCTCACCCTTGTTGGGCAGTTGCCGGATATAGCGCTGGAAATACCACTGGCCCCGTTCATCGTCCGTCGGCTTCGGTAAAGCCACGACCCGCATGGCGCGCGGATTCAAATGCTCGGTAAACCGGCGGATCGTTCCGCCCTTTCCGGCCGCATCCCGTCCTTCGACAAGAATCGCAATACGCTGCCCATCGGCCTGTACCCAGCGTTGAAGGCGGACCAGCTCGACCTGCAGCTGTTGTAATTCCTGTTCATACAACAACGTCTTCCGCACGTCTTCCAAATCGATGTTCTTGCTCTTGATCAACTGCAGCAACCCGCGCCGCGTGTTCACGCGCCGCAGATCGTCTTCGGTCAGCGTTCGACCCACTTCACCGATTAATCCGGCCGTCACCTCCCCGGTGGCTTGAGCAGGAGCTTGGTACCCGTCTCCCTCCCTCGGCACGGCCGTCGGAATGATCTCCAGGTCATCAGTCTCAAGTCGCCCGTTGCTCTGTGCGACCGAGCCCGTCCCTGCTGCGCCTACGCGATCCTTCCGGCTTTTTACTTTTCCTGCCGGTTGTCCATCGGCCGCCATGCGAATACCCGTCCCCTTCCGGCTGAATTAGAACGCCACGGTCCGGTCGCGCTCAGCCACTGCCTTGATGTAATCCGGCATCCCTTTGATGACGGCTCCCGCGACAAGATCCCCTTGGCCAATCTGCCTAGCCACGGCACAGGCCCCGCAGACCCAGATGGGAATGTTGGCGGCCTGGACGGCCGCCAACAGGTCTTTCAGCGGGGTCAAATTCACGCCGACGACGTGATCCGCCGAGCCCTTACGCGCTGAAGTCACCGCCTCGTTCCACAACCACAACACCACGTCGTGGCCCTGCTCTTTGGCGGTCTTGGCCGCCATGAAGGGAAGGGTCGCCATGGTCGGATCGTCTGTCCCCCGACTGCCGGAAATGATAAACGTCGCCATTGATCAGTCTCCCGTGAATCGTCGTTCGTGAAGCGTCTCTCGTCTGCCAGGATATGCGCTGATGGCAGATAGCGTATGGCCGAAGGCAAAGACACCGTGGGAGATCTCTTGCTCGTGCCATACGCGTCGGCCGTCTGCTCTTTCTCATTCACTTCATTTCGCCAGGCTTCTGATATAGGCGATCAATTGCCACACCTGGTCATCAGGCAGTCCGGCGAACGACATCATGCCGGTGCCCGGCGACCCGTTCTTGATAATCCAGAACAGTTGCCCGTCCGGAAGATCTTTCATCATCGAGCCGCAGGTAAAGTTTCGAGGCGGCGGGATCAGCGCCGCACCCATGAAGCCCTGTCCGTTGCCCTTCTCCCCGTGACACATCGCACAAGCCACCGGCTGGGCCGTCTGGAGAAACAACGTTTTCCCCGCCTGAACTGTCGCATCCGAGTGCGGCAGCGGATTGGTTTTTGACAGGAACTCAGCCGGCGCCTTCGCCGTTTTCCTGGGTTGCGGGCACACGCCGGTCGGGCCCTCTCCGGTTCCCGCCGCCTGCGCCACTTCTGCTCCGCCCTTGAAGGTCACTTTTAAATAGGCCATCACGTCCGCGACACCCTGCTGACCGATGGTCAGACCCCAATAGGGCATGTTCGGCGACTTCCCCATTGCCGCGCCGCCATGGTTGATCACATTGTAGAGGTAATCGGTCGGCACCTTATCGAACGGAATGTTCGCATGGATTGCCGGTTTCGGCTCCAGCCCGGACGCAGCCGGACCGTCGCCCTTACCGGTGAATCCGTGGCACTGAGCGCAATATTCTTTGTACAGCACCTTCCCGCGATCAGCACTCGCCAGGCCGAACTCAGGCGCCGTCCAAGGTTCGTAATATTTGAAGTCCTTGACCCCTTGCACCATGAGGAACCCGATCACCGCGCGAAGCTGCGGCTCCGTCGCGTCGGCCAGGAACTCCCCGGTGTGGGTGATAAAATCCTGGGGATTTTGGCCAAAGCGGAAGAGCCAATCCTTGTCGTACCGTTGACCTGCCGCCACCAGCGAGGCACTCTGGGGTCCGCCGATGAGTTTGCCGTTCTCTTCAATCAGGTGACAGCCGAGACAGGCGTGGGCCTTGTAAGCCATGCCGCCGAACGTCGCGTCGAACTTGCTGACCTTCGAGAGATCGAAGGCCCCGACTTTTACCCGCGGGTCCTTGTTGTGCTGCTCGAAATACTCCGCAATACCCTGAGCTTCATCCTCAGTGACGACCGGGTGCCGCGTCGGCCCTTCAGACAAATCCCAGCGATATCCCTTTGGATACAGCGGGGCCTCTTTCCCCGTCAGGTAGCGAAGCAACCAGGAGCGCTGATATTTGCTCCCGGCCCAAATCAGATCAGGCGCCTTCAAATTGAAACGCGAATCCGCTTTTCCTTCCAGGCGGTGACACCCGGCACAGTTGTTCTGAATCATCTCCTTGACGCGAGTCTGATCGCTGCCTAACAGCAAGCGAGGGAAGGAGAACAACCCCACCAACATGACCAACGCGCATCCGATCAGCACCGTCCGTCTTCCACCCATGAAACACCCCTTTCTTTCGCTCCCACTGCTGTTCCGGTCAGCGAGTCGCCAACCAGGCATGAATATCCGCGATCTCCTGATGACTCAATACCGCACCCCAGGCCGGCATCGGCCCCCGCCCATGGAGCACCGTTTCCCAAAAGGCACCGTCATTTTTCAAAATCGTATTACGCGCGAGTTTCGGTCCGGCACCACCGGCCGCTCCTTCACCATGGCAGGCCTGGCAATTGTGCGCGTAGAGCCCCGCGCCTCTCGATGCCACTCCGGTCACCGGCCCCTCAGACCCCTGACGCGGGCCTCCCGCAGGCGCGATCATGGCCAACTCTTCTTCAATCGACGGCAGATGGTCCGGCGCACCGGGATGATACCGTGCCGTCACGAATTGCAAGACCGCCGCCGCCTCGTCCTTGGACAGATCCGCTCCCCAATGCATCATCTTTTCAACCGTCACTGTCCATCGGTCGGCCGGCAATCGTTGCTGCACGATCAGATCGGTCGTGTGGCAGACGGCGCAACGGGCATGAATCAATGTCAGGGCTTGACGAGCCTGGGCCGGCTGAATCGTTCCACGATCATCTTCCTGAGCCGCCGTGATCACGACCCAACCAAGCAGGGTACAGAGCCATGCAGCGAGCACGAAACCGGAGGTCTTTTTCGCCGTTCTCAGGGTCATGCCGCCACCGTGACAGACAGGCGATCCCATCCGTTCCATAAAAATCCTCCGGGATTCCAAGGGCTCGTCGCCGGTTGTTCTTGCCCCTGCGCATCGGTGGCGCGGCAGAGAATCGCAGTGGGCCCTGGCGTGCGGGCGTTCCACACGAACTGCCATTGTCGCCAGGCATAGGGTTGCCCCTCTCCCAATAACCGGGCCTGCTCCCAGGTCTTTCCGTCGTCGCAGGACACTTCGACCTTCACCACCGGCGCCTCGCCGGCCCAGGCGACACCTTGAATCGTGACCGGCCCGATCCGCACCGTGTCGCCCTCAGCCGGAGCGGCGATGAGCGACTTGACCGGCATTTGCTCGACCGGGACCATCGCGCTTCCCGGCAACCCGGATGACAGGCGAACGGTCGTTTCCGGAATGCGATAGGCCTGCTGCATGTAATAGCCGGGCGTTTCATCCGCTCGCACTGTAATCTCGGTCAGCCACTTCATGCAGGACTCCGCCATCCAGCCGGGAGTAATCACCCGCAGCGGCGCGCCATGCAGGAGGGGCAGCGGACGGCCATTCATTTCATAGGCCAGGAGGGTATCGGGATGGAGGGCCTTTGCGAGGGGGATACTTCGCGTGAACAGCGGCACGGTCGCCAACGCCGGCCGGTCCGCCCCTTGAAACTGTACGTGGACACCCTGCGGTTTCACGCCGGCTTGCTGCAGCACATCGCGAAGCCTCACGCCGGTCCATTGCGCATTGCCGACCGCCCCGCGCTCCCACTGCACCCCGGGCACTTTGGGACGATGGTGCGCGCGTCCGTTTCCACTGCATTGCAGGACGGCGGTCAGGGTGACGGCTTCGAGTTGTTGTAAGTCTTTGAGGTTAAGCGTCAGCTCTTCTTTGACCAGCCCTTTGACCGTCAGTCGCCAGGCGTCCGGCTTCACCGAGTCGGCCGGGGGAGGACCGAAGTGACTGCGCGTGAAAAAACGCTCATTGGGTGTGAGCCAGGAGGCAAATTCCCGGACCGGTGTTTCTGCGTCGAACGGCCTGGTCACTCGCACGGTCAAAGGCCCGGTTCCCTGCCCCGCCTCACTCGCCTGCGCGGAGGCGATCGAGGGGACCCCTGGCCGGACCACCATCCCGATGCCGATTCCTTGCAGGACCGTTCGCAACCATTCACGTCGGGACACTGTCATCACTTTTCCTCCGTAAGATCAGATGCCGTCGCAGGATGGCCGTGCGGATTCAGCTCGATCGCGATCCCGGCGGGCACGACGATCGATTGATGTACCGTACAACCGTGCGCCACTTTCAACAGCCGCTCTCTCAGCTCGGGTGTCACGCGATGGGGAAGACGAATCGCGAGCTGGATCTGCCCGACTCGATGCGGTGCTTCGGCTATCGTCCACTCCGCGTCTACTTTCAGTCCTTCTCGTGAGATATCGTGTCGCGCGCAGAACTGGCCGACAAAGTACCCCACGCAGCTCGCCACCGAACCGACGAACAGTTCCACCGGACTCATACCGGCGTCGGCCCCTCCGTCTTCAACCGGCTGATCCGTCACGATCCGATGCCGGTCGCTCAGAATGTCGTACCGCGCTCCCCCCTGATACGCCACGCTGAGTTTCATTTCGTCCTCCTCCGCTCGCCTCTCGTACGTCGTGTCTCGTTGTTCCTTCCCAAGAGGGAAGAGTCATGAGATACGCGTCACGCAGAGCGTTTTACGGATTCAATAGGGTGCATCCGCCGGTTTTCCTCCCTTCGGCCAGTCATTGCCTTTGTCGGGAAAATCCGGGCGTGGCTGGGAGTTGATATACGCCGCGACGTCATAGGCATCCTGATCAGACAGGGCCCATCCCCTGGTGCGAGGCATATTCGATTTGATGAAGGAAGCAGCGACCGGAATGCGCGCCATCTCCGCGCCGATGTTGTAAGACTGAGGCCCCCACACAGCGGGAGCCGCCATCGTGCCCTGCCCGTCCGCTCCGTGGCAAAACGCGCAACGGGACGTGAACACCTTAGCGCCGTTTGTGGCATCCGGCAGCTTGGACGCCTGAATCCGGGGGATGCCGCGCCAGGCCATCCGGCTTCCCGCCGGAACATCCTTCGAGAGCCATTCGATATAGTCCACGATGGCCCGGAGCTTGTGGCTGTCCGACGGAATCGGCTTGCCGTTCAAGCTGCGTTCAAAACATTCATTGATGCGGTCGGCCAATGTCACGACACGCCCGGTCCGCGCACGATATTCGGGATAGGCCCGCGAGAGGCCGACAAAGGAAGACGAATTGGGGTCGAGCCCCGCGTCCAAATGACAATTGGCGCAGGTGAGTCGATTCCCTACGTAGGGGGCGGCGAATTCCTGCGTATGGACGACAAGCTGATATCCCAACCGGATCTGCTCCCCACGCTGCCCGCCGGGGATGGAATCGGGAGAGGGATGGCTGAACAGGGCATCCAGCCTGTCGGGCTCGGCTTGACTCATGACAGACTGTGCGCCGCTTCGTGTTTCCTGCGAATCGACACACCCTGCCATAAAGGCGACGATCACGATGGCACTGAGCAATATGTGTTTCATACGTAGATAGTCTCGCAAACTACATACCACGTCGACAGGAGCTCGCCTACGAGAATTAGCTTTCGACATGCCCTAATGGGCATGCGTACCTGCATACTTGGCGACAAAAGCCACAGTCCCCCCCTCCCGCCTGCGGCATCACGCCACAGCCACATCTGCCGGCAAACGACCCGAGAACTGTGCAGTTAGGGCCAGATCGGGAGGAAAGGATTCAGAATGTTGAGTTTAGTTTTCTGAGGCGCCGCGTTGCCCAGAAGATTGCGGTGGGCCCGGGCAACCGAGGTCGGCGTCGCGCGACCGGCGCACCACCCTCCTGTCACTCCGGCATCGGAATTGAGATCATGACCGCGCCGAGCACATCGCGAAGTTTATAATCCCGCTTTGGACTGCGGGGATCGGCGTTGTGACAACTCACACAAACAGACGAGACCGCCAAATCCGCATAGACGGCCTGGAAGTATCGCGCACCTCCCTCCGTGACCTGGCCCTTGTACGGCTGCTCGGGATGTGCCATGACCGCCTCGAGCGCCTTGCGCTCGAAGTCGTTGCGAGGCCCGCTTTGTTTGTTGATCGGATTCAGACTGATCAAGCGATAGCGCACGGAGCTTCCCGTTAAGGATGCCAGGCTCGACGCCTCTTGAAAAAATTGGGCCGGAAGCGGGAGGGCACTGGCCTCTCGCCATTTTTCCGACGATTCAATCACACCTCGCCGCTGCATCCGCTCCACGACGTGGACCGTATAAAACGTCCGGTCTGCCTCCAGCACCGAATGAAGATAGTCCACGACTGATTCCAGCGGGACGCTGCCCGCCGATGGGGTGTCGGCAAAACCGGTTCCCCACACTCCGAACACAGAGAACGCAACAACCAATCCTCCGGCAAGTCTCAATGTGATCGACATGATAGCCCTCCTTCGAGACGGCCCCTCCGACCAGGAGGCCTGCACAGGATGAAATCTGCCGAATTCCCTCCGTTCATTCTTCCGAAACAGCGTAAGCTCCTTCCTGAAGATAACATTCAAGGCTCGCGAGACACCCCTTCAAGCCACTGGCGAACGCTGAGCTCCGACGGAATTCCCCTCATCGACACTCACGATTTGAGCGACCGGATATAGGCAATCAAGTCGGCCAGTTGAGCCTCTTCGAACGCACCCTCATACCCAGTCATGGCGGTACCGGGCCGCCCCTCCAGGATGACCTTGCGCAGCTGCACATCGGTCTTCGCTTGCGTCGCCTTGGCGGTGAGGTTGGCCGGCGGGGGGGTCAGATACGCCGCCATGTCGCTGTCGCCTTTTCCAGCCGGCCCATGACAATTCTGACAACTCTCGCGATACAACTTCTGACCGGCCTCGGGATTCCCCTTTCCGGAGGCGGCCAGACTGATCGGAATCATTCCCAGCGCACACAGCAGCGTGAGGCTCAGATTGACTGTTATTCGCATGACGATTCTCTCCCAAAAGGTTTCCAGGAACAGACTCATCTGCTCGCGTCTTACGTCGCGCGCTTCAAACTCAACATATAACTCGTCAGGTCATTGAGCTGTTGATCGGTGAGCGGAAACTTCGGCATGAACGATCCCGGCGATACGGATTGCGGATCGCGGAAATGTTTCAGGTGCCAGGCCCGGTCCGGCCTTGTATCTCCGATTGTGGATAGGTCCGGCGCAACGGCCCCTCCTTCACCATGAATGCGATGACAGCCGGCACATCCCAGCTGCGCATAGATCGCCCGACCTTGGGCGACGGCCGGATCGGTTCTCGGCACGGCGTACAGATTCTTGAGCGAGATGCCTAAGAGACCGAACACGACGAACAGAAAGAGCAGACCGCTGCCCAGAGCCACCGGACGCCGAATGGGGTTGCGAACCGGATTGCGATCGATGAACGGCCAGAACAGCATGATCAGGATCACGCAGAGCGGCAACACCCACGTGGCCAGAGGCTCTAACGGGCCGTGCACGTATTTGAGCAGTTCATAGTAGAAAAGAAAGTACCATTCGGGCACCGGCACGAAGCTCGTATCGGACGGGTTGGCCTTATCCGTCAGAGGAAGGGGAATGCTGAACGCCAGGGTGGCGACCACGAGAAACACCGCGGCGATGACCACGGCATCCATGTACACCTGCCGGGGAGCGAAGGTCTCGCTAGCCAGCGACGCCCGATCGTCTGTCCAGGGCCCGGCCGGCCCTACGCGCCGCAACACGAACAGATGCAGGGCAATCCCGCCGATCAGAATCGCCGGCAGGAATAACACATGAATCGCAAAGAACCGTGAGAGCGTCAATGCCCCGAGGATTTCTCCTCCTCGCAAGACCCGGGAGAAGAAATCACCGATGAGCGGAACCGTGCCCACCATGTTGATGCCGATCTGAGTCGCCCAATAGGCAGTCTGGTCCCAGGGCAGCAGATAGCCGGTAAACGCAAACGTCATCACAACGAGGAACAGCACCACCCCGACCATCCACATCACTTCACGAGGTTTTTTGTAGGCGCCATAGAGAAACGTCTGGAGCATGTGGAGGCCGATCGCCACGACCATCGACGACGCGCCCCAGTGGTGAAGCCCGCGCACGAACCAGCCGAATGTGATTTCGGTTTCAATGAATCTGACGCTGTCGTAGGCGTGGTCCGGCGTCGGCGCGTAATAGAGCGCGAGGAACATACCGGTGGCGGCTTGGAGGACGAACAAGAACAATGTTACGGAGCCGAAGACGTAGATCCAGCTGGCTCCGCCTGGAATCGGCTCATCAAGCAGGGTCCGCTGCACTGGCTTCAAATTCAACCGACGGTCGAACCAATCGTATAGGCGAGAAGACATTCAACTCCCAGATCTCGGCAATGAAACCATCGCCGCTCACAACTCCACACTCTGTGGAAGGCCCGATTTAAAGTCTTGATACATGACGAGGAGCCGGCCTCCCTCCACTTTCGACGGGAGTACGTCCAGCGGACGCGGCGCGGGTCCGCCCAACACCTGACCGTTGATGTCATAGGCGCTCCCGTGACAGGGACAGAGGAACTTCTTTTCCGTATCGTCCCAGCGGTAGCCGCATCCCAGATGCGTGCAGATGGGCGAGAAGACCTTCACCTCGCCTTGCGCCTGCTTCACCGCCCATACCGCCTTCTGGGACTTCGCTTCCAGCCAGCCATCGCGGACGGTAGTCACATGATCCAATTGGGTAGGGCGCCCCGCGGGCAACGTCTCCACCGGGCCGACATCGACCCATTCACGTTTGCGTCGCATGAAGGCCGGTGACACCAGCGAGCCGAGCAGTGGCACAGCCAGCCCCACCCCGACCACAGCGGCCGCGGCAACCGTCACCCAATGAAAAAATGTCCGCCGCGACCCGACCGGAGTCGACAGCCCTGCCCCTTCACCGCTCTGTGTGTCGTCGGAATAACTCACGTTCGTAATCCATCATGTAGGGTGATTCCGGACAGGAGAGGAGAGGAGACGGCAGCCTATTCACTCCCGCCCCCTCCGCCATTCGCAACTTGATTCAGACCGTCTGGTTCTCAATATCCAGCCCCAGACCGATCCAGGCCCGCAGCAAATCGTGTCGGGTCAATGTGTATCTGATCGTGCCGTCCTTCTCAACGGGCAGATTGAGCAAACGCTTCTCTTCCATCATTCGAACCGCATCGTCGATCGATGTCTCCGCCGTCACGGTAATCCGATCCTTGACCATGACCTGTTCTGCCGTCAGCTGATTGAGATCCTGGTTCGACCTCAGGGCTTTCAATAGATCGAATTCGCTGATGAACCCGATGTACTGTCCCGCGTCATCGACCACCGGCGCCCCAGGTGTATGACTCGTCAGCAACTCCACCGCGATCGCCAATGCGCTTTGGTTCCGGTGAATGCGCAATTGGTTCGTCCCTACAATCTGTCCGACCGTCTTAAATCCGCCTACCAGCACACCCGGTCTCGCCATCGTCGTCATCCTGTCCTCCTTCGCGCTACTCCAGTGACGGAATTGCCACCGGCACTCTCCACACTGCCTATGATCACCCTGCGCACACGTCACTTCACCGCAAAACCTGTTGGGTCAGGATTTTTTACCTGCGTCGATCGGACAGGTATTAATCCCCAAGAGCGTCCATACCGGACAGAACCCCAGAGCACCTGTGACTAACGCAATCGTTCCCATCGCCAGCGCAATCCCCGTACCCACGGGCGGAAGTCCGGCAAAGGCACCGATGCCGACCAACAACACTCCGAGCACAATACGAACCGGCCGCTCAATTCCACCTACATTGCATGACATGGCAAGACCCCCTTCGTTGTGCTGAAGTTATCAGCCTCCAGCTTTCAGCCGTCAGCGTTTGGGACTCAAAGACTGTCGGCTCATCGCGATCTTGATGGGTATGAGTCATCGCACAGGAAATGGATTCAGTTTTTTTCAGCGCTCATCCCCTCGGACTTGCCGGTGACCTTCAGCCGTCAGCTGATGGCTGATCGTTGACAGCGGACCGCTACTTCGTTGTCGCGAACCGATACATGTCGTGGCAAGTGGTGCAGCGCGACGTCATGCTCGACAGACGATTGAGAATTTGCACGGACGATTCTCCCTGCGCAATGCCGTCAGCCAGATGATCCATATCCTTGTGGATCGACATGCCCATTTGCTTAAACGGCAGGGGGAGCTTCAGCATGACGGCGGGATTGACGTCTGCCGCCATCGCCATGCCCGCTGAGCGGGCTGCGGCTTCTGCGGCCTTGATGTTTTGGTCCGGGCTCCCCAATACCGTCACTACCCCATGCACCGACTTGAGCAATTGCCGCATCTCTGCCAGGATCAGATCCCGCTCCGCCGGCGCCAGGAGAATTTCCGTGCGCCCGTCGGCCCCCGGCCTGGTATGTCCCTGCACGAACAACGCGACAATCACGCCCACCGTGACCATCCAGAGCACCGCCGTTCCCAACCCAAGTACACGCCAGTTCATCAGGCAATCCCCTCCATTCGGCTACGGCAGCTTGCGATTGGTGTGACTCCCGAGCACTCGCACGTAGGCCGTCACGTCACGGATCTCCTCGTCGGAGAGGACAAATTTCCAGGCTCCCATGGCGCTATCTTTCCGGCCATCGTGAATGGCTTTCATGAGGGCCCCATCCAGCTTGCTCTGCACGGCCGGAGCGCTGAGATCGGCGACCGGGGGATTAAACTTCATATAGGCGTCGCCCTTCCCATCGACTCCATGGCAGCGGAGACAGAGGTTGGTGTAGAGAACCTTGCCTTTTGCGACATTCCCCCCGGCCGCATACGAACCGCTTCCCACCGCCGCAACGAAGAACATCGACAGGAGAACCGCACCGGTGACTCTGGCGTTCATCATCTTCTCCTTTGCAAGGAGCTGCCGCACACCCGTAACACCCCACATACGATGATGAGAATGCGATCCTCGTGCCAGTCGGACAGGAAGGGACAACCAAGTGAAATGAGAGAAACGCGGTGAGAGTAACCGATCTGCTGAAAAACTCGACGCCTAACCGGGACGGCCGTGGAGAGAATCACCCCATCACCCGATCCTGACTGGCGCAAGATGCCCCAATCTAGCCCCCATTATTCATGAGCGCTTCTGCTACAATCGCCGATCCGCTGCTGCGACGAGCCTTCGGCCGACGGGCTCGCCCCTCGGGCCCTCACGGCTCCGCGCGCCGGTCTCGCGACGTGGCTCGACGATTTCGCGACGAACCGTCATGAATAATGCGGGCTAGCCGGATGCGGAAAAAGTCCGCCAGGCGCGTTCTCGCATCGCTTCGCGGCTCACCGTACGATACGAGTACGATTCCGCCCCTTCGCTCGCTGCGGCCTTGCTGGCGGCCCTTTTGCGCATCCTGCAGGCGATTCTGACGCCAACACGGCACCTGAGCTGGCGCAAGCTCTTGTGCAAAAACCGAGTGTTTCCGCAGCCTGCTAGCGCGTTAGGTGATGGTAGGTTCAAGGATGATGCGAGTTTTCATCGAATTCGAGATCAGGCAGTTGGCTTCCGCCTTCTCGATGAGCTCCTTGGCTTTCGCCGCATCGCTGCCAGACTGAAGGGTAATCTGCGGACGCAACGTAATCACGGTGACCTGAAACTTTCCCTCTACGAGTTCCAACCGTCCTTCCGCCTCACAGTGGTAAGACGTGAAGGCCAATCCGGCCCGTTCGGCGACCGCCAGAAATGTCGTCATCAGACAGATGTTGGCCGCCGCCACATACAAATCCTCCGGCGACCAGATCCCCTCATGTCCTTTGAACTCCGGAGGCGTCGCCACCTGAATATCCGGTTTTCCTTCGCAAGTAATCGTGCCCTTTTTCTGTTCCGTCCATCTCACTGCCGTTCGATACGTATAGACCTTACTGCGAACTTCCATCGTTCCCTCCGGTATGGTTCATGATGTGTGGACCACAGCCTACCATGGCATCACCGTCCCTGCGATCGATCGGACGGCCAGATATTCGGGGCGCACCCGACCGGGCAATCGTTGATCGCCGGCCTTCTCACCCACCCACATTCGGATACCTTCATGACCGCCGGACCTAGCAGGCTGCGCAAACGGCCATGTCGTCGTCCGTCGTTCGTAAAACGTCGTTCGTCTCTCGTTGCAAAATCAGTTTCAACATGCTCGCGAGATACGTCTCACGATTCACGTTTCACGGGTGTCGAGAACGCCGCCGGCGGACCTTTTCCGCAGCTTGCTAGAGGTGATAATCCCCTGCGGCTTCCGGTTGGTACAAGACTTCCTTGATGCGCACGGTTCGCACCCCCGCCGGCACGGGCCAGTCCACCGTCTCACCCGCGCGGGCCCCCAACAGAGCGGTCCCGATCGGCGCAAGGATCGACAGCTTCTTCTCCTGGATACCGGCATCGGAAGGAAATACCAGCGTGTAGACATTTTCCGCGCCGGTCTCGACGTCTTCGATCCGGACTTGGGAATTCATCGTGACCACATCATGCGGAACGGCGGATGGGTCGACGACATGGGCGCGATCAAGCTCGTTCTCCAAACTCTCCAGATGATCCCGGTCTCGCGCCCCGACGCTGGTACGTGCCCGCAGGACATCTCTCAATCGTGCTAAATCGAATTCGGTGATATAGATTTCGCGCTGATTCATGGCTCTACTCCCTTAATGTCCGCCTCACTCATCGCTTGCGGCACGATCCGACGGTCGCCCGCGGCGAATTTCGGCGTCTTGACCGTTAGGACCGGACAGGTCGCCCGGCGCAACACCGCCTCCGCCACGCTTCCGAACCGTTCCGCGGAGCCGCCGCGGCGGCCATGGGTCCCCATCACGATCAGATCGGAGCGGGAGCGCAACGCAGAGGCGAGAATCGCATCGGAAGCAATGCCTCCTGAAATCTCGATGTCGGCTGCCAATCCGAACGAGGTCACGAGGGTCTGGAGTTCCGCCAGTTGCCTGTTCCAATGGTCTCGCTTTCCCGCCTCCTGTTCGACTACGCCCAGGCCGCAATCCAAGTCGTAGCAGACCGGTTCCAACACATGCATCAACGTAACGGTGGCACCGAGGCCATTGGCAAGTTGAATGGCATATTCGACGGCATCCAGCGAGGGGCTCGAAAAATCCAGCGGCGCCAGGATGTGCCGGATCGACGGCCCTCCTCTTGCCGCAGAGGGCTTGCCTGCTTCTTCTTGGAGCCCTGGTACCGCGAGCACCGGACAGGGCCCTTCTGTTACCACCCGTTCCGCTGTGCTGCCGATCAGCCCATACAGCAAGTTGGTTCGCCCCCGGATACCCAGCACGACAAGCTCCGCACCCTGGTTCTTCGCAGCCAAACTAATGTGCTCTGCCGGGTTCCCCAGAACCAGCCGCACCTTGGCGGAAACGTCACGCCGCGCCAGATCGTCACGCACCTGCTCCAACTGCCGGGCAGCCCCAGCCCGCGCCTGCATAACCGCGACAAGGGATTCCGTCTCGGCACTCAACCGGTGGGGGGCCTCGATCACATGCAGGATCTCCAACGTGGCTCCCCAGTGGGAGGCGAGATAGACGGCATAGTCCTGCGCACAGGCTGCGCCATCAGAAAAATCGGTCGCCAGAAGGATCCGTGTCATCAGTGCCTTGGTCATGGTAGCTCTCCTGAAACGGTTGAGCGACTGTTCCCGTGGAGGCGACCGGTCTCCGGCAAGCGGCGACGGCAGGTCGATCAAGGAGCGGCGCGCGTGAGTGGTGGCAGCCTGAACGCCGACGATCAACGGCTGATAACGCCCTTCACCAGCAAGACAAATGCCAGCGACGCTCCCGTTTATGCGCTTGGTCTCTCGCTTATTTTCTGGGCAGGTATAAGACAGAGGGCCACGATTCCAATGCTCCACTGTTGCCATTTGCAGCAGAGGCCCTTTGCGCCATGAGGCAATACACCCCGCCACAACGAAGTCGCCTCACCTGGTCGCACTGTGCCGGGGCATGCGATTCCGATCTACACGACATGCGCTTCATCCTATTCCTCACGATATGTCTGTCGGCCGATGCTCAGCCTCCCCCGTCTCGAACGGCGTCTGGCTGCGCTTCACGGGCCTCCTCAGTAATCCGACCTGTTTTTCGTCGAGGAAGGACAGCCACAGCATTGTCCCCCACACAACACAGGTAATCCCTCCCACTGCCAACAACACAAGCATGTCGTCACCCCTTCTCGCTCGGCCGCTCGATACCGGCCACGCGAGCCCTTACTAGCCAGGACTCGTCATAAATGCCGTCGCGAGGCGATTGAGACCGAGGGCTGCCGGGGTTTCTCGCAGGTAAGGCCGATGCAGGTGCCGGCAGCTCGTTTGCCGCAGCAGAATGATTACTCGGACAGACTCCTAGGATGGATCCAGCAGAGACAAGCCCCAGAAGACCATGAGTCCTATTGCGCCAATGACCAACAACAGCAGCAGCGTGACCGGCACGATGGTGTTCAGTTT